>ERZ777306.723-NODE-723-length-63829-cov-7.991721_pt1 | contig 63829 bp, 71 predicted proteins | sample MGYA00374966_ERZ777306 | MGnify/ENA primary metagenome ERZ777306 (study PRJEB29329, sample SAMN06343882) | mouse gut metagenome | isolation source: Mouse cecum | place: Austria: Vienna | collected 2014-11-15 ...
ACACACTCCAGCACCGCCAGCAGGCCCACGATTACATACCAGTTTTCAATCAAAAACTTCATTCCCCATTCCTCCATTCATGTAGCGGGCTTTGCCCGCTGCCAGCAGGCGTTGCGAAGCAGCCGCCTGCCTGTTCTTCAAGCCTGACCTTTTCTTCCTCCTTCGTTTCAAAAAACGACTTCGCCAGGTATCCCAGTATCGTCCCGATAATCACCTTCGTAATGTCGCTGGACAAATTTTCGGCAATCTGCTCCCTGCCCAAAAACGCCAGCAGGTAAGACAGCTGCAAATCCAGCAGGGCGATAAAGAGGATTGCCTTTACCGCCCGTTTGGTAAACGTCCGGAATTTTCGGTTTTTTCTTTTCCCCATGCCGCCTATCTCCCGTCCCAATCATGCGCGCTCTGGTTCAAATGCTTTTCCAGCTTCTCATGCGCATCCGTGACATTCCCGTTCGCGCCAAGCTGCTTCAGCCCGTCCAGCGTCGCCAACAAACCGTAGCACATCACGCACTGCTCCTTTTTAATCGCGTCAATCTCCGCATCCTGCGCCTTCTGCCTCTCCATCCAGCGGAATGCCTTATACAGGAACGCACCCACCGCGCTGAACGCACCCAGCAGCGCGGCAAATTCTATCACCGTAGCTGTGTCCACATACATCAAAATCCCCCCCCCTTTGCCAAACATTACCGCAGAAAAACTCTCTGCGGCTCTCATGTTTCGAGTGCATCACAAAATCAGCACCCTAACATGGTTTTCATCAAGCCGCGCCATCACCCGGTATTTCGTTCTTGCTCCGCTATATGTAGCTGTGCCGTTCTCCCCAACAGCGCACCACTCATTTACCCTGCATGTCCCATCGTCCCGCACAACCAGCTTGCCAAGCATACCAACAGCGTCCCATTCCGGCCGTTCGGAGCGGGGCACATAGGGCTGTGTGTTGTCATAGTCAGGATTCAATTTCTGCCGATGCTCCGTATGCGCCGGAATAATAACACGGGTAATGGTTTCGTCAGGGTTTTCAGGGCTGGGTTCCTCGACAGTTTCGTCGGGCACTTCCACGTCCTCCCACAGCGGCCTGCCGTAAATATCATACAGATACATGCCTTTCCACTGGTCGTCATACACATCACCGCAGACGGAAGGCTCCCCCGAAACAATGCCCAGTATGAAATCATCTTCCGGCCGTGCCAGCCTGATTTTTTCGCCTTCAAGCGTCACAAACAGCCCCGCGCGGTCTTCCTGCTCCGGATTCCCGTCCAGCCACTCAAAATATTCCGCATAATCCGCGCCGCTGGCGTTGTAGCTGCCAGAGGCGTAGACGCCTGTATCCGTCACCCTGAAACAGTTCGCCCGCGCAGTAGTTGTTGTCCCTTTCCCAATAATAAGCCTATTAGTTTTAACGTTTGATTCTATATTGTAATGCCCAACAGCGGTCTGACCTGTAGCACTTGCCTTTGTGCCTACACCTCCCGCGTGCGAGCCTTCACCTGATGCTTTTGAATATATTCCCTCTGCATGTGAACTCGTGCCTTCCGCTAATGTATCACTTCCTTCGGCATGGGAATAATTTCCCGACGCTGTTGTGTGATCGCCTTCGGCATGGTCGCCCAAATTAACAGCAACTGTATACAATCCCTCTGCATGTGATGAACCACCTTTTGCTTCGCTGTGTGCTCCCTCAGCGTGACTGCCTGGTCCTGATGCAGTTGTATTTTGTCCCTCGGCATGAGAACAGTTTTTTGACGCAACGGTTTCTTCTCCTTCTGCATGGGCAAATAACCCTGACGCAACAGTAGATTTTCCTTCTGCATGGGCGTGGCTTCCGGAAGCTACTGCATATTCCCCTTCAGCATGGGAATTGTCTCCTGATGCAATAGTGGACCTTCCCTCTGCATGGGAATAATGTCCTGATGCTATTGTCGCAGTCCCCTCTGAATGAGAACTCGTTCCTGACGCAGTCGTAAGCTCTCCTTCTGCATGGGAATAATATGATGATGCAATATTTCCAACCCGAGCATTTCCATTTGTGTCAAATGTTCTGGTTCGGTAATCGTTAAAAATTTCAGCACCTTCATCAGCAATTACCGTTTCACCATATTTAGGCTGTACCGACTTTCCGGCCAGAGATTTTCCTACTAAAGGTTTTCTATACAAGGTAATTTCCCCATTTATATTTATGTTTCCGTTAACAGTTCCCCCTGTTGTCGGCACAGCCCCGACCTGTGCAGCCGTGTAATCCCCCGCCTGCGGCGTAACCGCGCCTTTCCTGCCCTTAAAGCTTGTCACGCCTGTATCCGGCGGTGCCTGTGCGGCAGGCTCCCCATTCTCATCAAACCCTACAATCTGCCCCTGTGTGCCGCTGATTTTATCCTGCTTCTCCCGCTCCAGCCGTTCCACGTCAACCGTCAGCTTGCCCGCCACATCGCCAGACAGCTTATCTTCTATCGTTTCAAACCATTCCCCGAACGCCGCGTCATACTGCGCAAACAGGTCCGTTGTCTGTATCTGCTCCACAAGCCCCGTCACGAACCCGCACAGCGCGTTATCCGGTCTGGTATCCGTCACCGCGCTCTGTGATATGCTCGTAACGCCCCTGCCGACATACACGTATGCAAGGCAGTATTCCTTGACGCTTTCCGACCTTGTCATTATTGGTTTTACAGGCGCGGACGCTGTTTCCCCATCTTTGGCAAGTATGGAAACCGTCCGCTCATTATAATCCACCCGTACCACAACTGCCGTATACCGGTTCAGCGTAACGTGCGAAGGCTCAAGAGGGATATCCAGAACGCTGTCATTTTCCAGCCAGCGGGAATCGAACACCCCGCGCCCCGCCATCACCTGCACCGTCATGCCTTCGCCCGCCCTGACCTGCAAGCCCCCGCCTACGTTCTGGTACACGCCGTCAGAAATCAGCCCCTTGAAATAGGTTGACATCTGGTCTGCATTATACCGCCTGTCCTGCATGCCGTTTACCAGCACGCTGTTGAAAAATCCATATGTAACCGCCACAGCCTACACCTCCCATGTGCTGAATGCCGGGATAACCGTCCGCCCTGTGTTGTCATCGCAGTCAATGATCTCGATAATGCGCGGTGCGGCTGCTATCCCATATTCGTTTATCACCTCGACAACATCGCCCAGGAAATAGTCTTTATTCAGGGCAAATCCCGCCTGTGTTTCAATCCGCCCCTCGAAATTTACCGTTTCCATGAAACCAGAAAGCTTTTCCTGTCCTCTCTCGGAAAGCAGGGCGGCATATTGCTCCGGCGTGATTTCCCCGTTATTGCTGCTAACGTCCCGCGCGTCTACGAACATTTCGTACCGGTCCAGTCCGGAAGCTTCGCCGACAGCTGTCTTTGCCCTGCCGCTCCCTTCGCCTTCGCCCGCCACAAGCGCGACATTCTTATACCTTTCCTTTGCATAAACATAATCGCTTTCCAGCAGGTTGTCATACTCCGGACTGAATATCACATAAGGGTTTTCCGTCTGTCGATAAGAGCGATCCGTTCCCCTGTACAGGTCAAAGATAAATTTCCCGCTTTCTATGGACACGTCCCAGCCGATGCCGTAGGCAGTACAGGCGTCCTTCAGGAATGCGGAAACCTCCCCGCCAGTCACCTGCATCTCTGCACGCTCCGGAAATCCTTTCGCGCCGCCCAGTACAAAACCCGCAATCCTTCTTTCGGCAATCTCCGGAGAAATGATGTTTTCCATTATAATTTTCCTTATGCCCGCCTCCAGACTGCCATAAATATTCGTCTGGTTCCATACCACGCGCCGCGACAATAAGGATTTCAGGCATTTCCCGCTGACCGTCATATCATTCCCGTTTTCTATGTCCGTTCTCAGCCGTATATTTTCAATAATCATGACATTCCGGTATTTCTCCCCGTCTATGTCTTCTTCCCTGCACAAATAAAAATCCTTTTGCAGCAGGGCGATATTTTCGCAGCTTGCCGGAAGATACAACTCAAAATCCCCCGGCGTGAAATACCTTGTCGTCCAAATGGCCGAAACATAATCGTCCACAATGCCGACAAATGCAAGGCTCCTGTCCAAAACATAAATATCCAATCCTTCCGCTCCCTTTCCAAAAACGCAGCCGCCTGCGGATATTAAACCCCCTCGAATTTATCTGTATACCGGAACGTACAGACCAGATTTTCCACAGCGTTATCCGCTTCGTAAGTAAACGTATTTTCGCCGCTGGCAATCTGGAACCATGACGACCCCCGCCGTATGCTGTTGATGATGTTTTCCGTACTGCCTTCCCGCCGCAGGGAAACCGATTTCCTCCCCTTGTTCGTGTTGATCGTAACCAGATCGCCCGCCTGCATGGTAATGTCCAGCCCGAAAAACTCATTCGTATCGACGTTGTAAATCCGCGGGTTCCTGACCTCCCCCGTCGTTTGCAGCAATATCACAAGGCCGCTTTCAACATCGCCGTTGTTCGTCATTACCTTCGTCGGGTTCGTTTCCATAATGGAAAACGGCACGCCCTCCGCCCCTATTGCAAACGGAAAGTAAAACTCTTTGGAAAGCGTGGAAAACGATATGACCATTTCATCCATCGCACGAAAAAACGGTTCCGGGCATATGACGCTTATCTGCGCTTTCTGCCGCTGGTCAAATGGTGAAATCTGGAAATCCTCGACATATCCGTCAATAAAAACGTCCCTCGAACCGTTTTTGTAGTAGAGCCTGACTTTCTTTTTCGGCTTGAAATATCGGTAAAGACGGATTCTGTTTGCCTCAATCTCCCGTTCGATTACAGCCGTAATCACAAGGTTTCTTTCACCCATACGGCTGCTGTTGAAGCGCGAACCGTCAAAGGATGCCACAACAGACGTATTGATGCTGGCCTTCGGCGGATCCAGCCCCTCTATGCCCGTCACGGTATAATCAGGGCTGTGTGTCAGCTCCAGAATATCGCCATATTCATTTTCTGCCTTGAAGGTATACATCTCAATTCCCCCTCGCAAAAGCCAGCTGATTCCTTGTCTGCCTGTAAATTTCCAGTCTGGAAAGGGCTTTCGGGCTATTGTTGTACTGGTTGAAAATCGTCGTATTTCCCGCAGCCCTGCCTGTATCCACCGCGCTAATTCCCAATGGCGGCACGGCATTCCTTGCATCATTTTTGAGTGTTTCCGCCGTCGGCATGAGCCTTTTCGCCATATCCCTGCTGGCGTTGACCGCCTTTTTCGCGTTGTCCCTGATGCCGACCGCAACGCCCTCCGGTATCCATCTGCCGATTTTATCGCGTGCCGCTTTTGACGGGGAGCCTATCCGCAGCGCGCGCTCCATGCCATCAATGATATCTGATGCGAATCCCCTTACCTTTTTCCCCAGCCAGCCCGCCGCGTCGCTGATGCCTTCCCAGAGCCCATGAACAATATCCTCACCAATCGAAAGCACCTCTCCTGGCAGTTCTTTCAAATTGTCGATAACCGCGTCAAAAAACTCCTTCGCGCCTTCCAGACCCTTTCGCCCCATATCCGTTGCCCATGACGCAAGCCTGCTGATAACCTGTGACAGGTAATCCGCCACTTTGCCCGGCAGCTGCGAAAAGAAGCTGACAACATTCGTCAGGAAAGCAGAGCCCGCCTCTTTGGCCTTGTTCACCATGTTCGCCGCCCATGCCGTTACATGCTGGAACGCCGTAGTGATAAAGCCCTGTATCTTCCCCGGCAGCTGGCTGAAAAAGCCCGAAATGCCCTCGATAAAATCCTTTCCCAGCTCCTTTGCCTTGTTTATCATATTCGCCGCCCACGTTTTCACGTTTTCAAACGCCGCCGTAACAAACTCCTTGATTTTGACCGGGACCTGCTTGAAAAACTCTACGATCTGGCTGAGGAATTTTGTTCCTGTTTCCTTTGCCTTTCCTGCCATATCCGCCGCCCATGCCTTTACATGGTTCAAAGCGTCTGAAATAAATTCCAGTATCCGCCCAGGCAGTTCCGAAAAGAACGAAACTACCGCATTCAGGAAATCGGAGCCGATTTCCTTTCCTCTGGCAACCAAATCCGCACCCCATGCAATTATCGCAGTGATAACGCCCGCTACCGCCGTACCGATTTTTTCCGGCAGCTGTGTGAAAAACTCCACGATACCCGCAATAAATTCCCCGCAGAATATCAGGAAATTGTTCCATGCGGTTGGTATCGTTTCCGTAAAAAACAGCACGACCGCATTCACAACGCCGCTGACTGCTTCTTTCAGGCTCTCCCACAAGCCAATCCAGAACGCCCGGAATTCTTCTGATGTACTCCACAACGTGGCGAATATGGCAATCAGCGCGCCAATCGCCGTAATGATGATGCCGATCGGGTTCGCGTTCATAGCGACATTCAACAACCCCTGTGCCGCTGTCTGCAATTTTGTTACCACCGTCCAGCTTTTGATAATGCCTACCATCTGCGACAGAGAATTGAGAAAGCCGACAATTTTTATCGCGGCAAACGCCGCCCCTATTCCCGCGACCGTCCCAATTATCATTTCTTTATTTTGAATAATCCATGTAAACCCACCGCGGATTGCAGGCAGCACGCTGTTGATAAAATAAGCAAAGCCCGCTTCAATAGAAGCCTCCAACTGCGAAAAATCAGCCCCGTCCAAAAGTGCTGCAATGGCGTTCAGCACATCGGCAAATCCCTGCTTGACCTTCGTCATAATCGGTTCGGATTTTTCTCCCAGCTTCGCCAGCGCGTCATTGTATTCTGACGTTGCCCGCCTTGCCTCAATGATGCTTTCGTTAGTTTCCCTGTAATTGCCTGCCGCTTCACTGTAAAGCCTGTTCAGCGTTTCTGTAATCAGGGCGGCGCGTTCCTGCTCGCTGCTGCATGCCGCCAGCTTTTCATTGAAAGCGTCTTCGCTTTCGCCTGCCCAGTTCAGCGCGTCCGCAAGCGGGCCTGTCACCTGTCCGACCTTCGCCGTTTCGTTTGCCGCCTCTGTCAGCCCCTCAATGGGCAGGGAATCGCCAAACGTGCCCCAGACGCCCGCGCAGATGTCCGTCCATTTCGCCATATCCTGCTCAGTATCAACGAATTTCGCCAAATGGTTGACCGCTTCAACGCTCCTGTCTTCCTCTCCCAGCACAGAATAAAAATCCTTATAGGTTTTTGTCGCTAGCTCTGTGGAAAGCCCCGCAGTCTTGAACGCCGTTTCCAGCTTCCCGAGGTCTTCCCTGTATTCCCGGGTTTCCTCCGCCAGATTCAGGAAGCTGGTTATCCCGTCTTTGATACCGGAAGCAAGAGATTTTATGCCGCTGGCAACCAGGTTCGCAAGCGCGCCTTTCATAACGGTGAAGCCGTCACCCGCGTCCCTTGCAGCCTCCCCAACGTCGTCCAGCGTATCATCCAGCCCATTTGCCGCCTGCTCCGCCTCCGCAAGCGCGGACCTGTTCTGGTTCAGTTCTCCCGAAAGCCTTTGTATCTGCGCCGCAAGCTCCCTTGCTTCGCTGGAGTTCTGCCCCTGTTCCAGCACAACGGCGGAATACGCGCTTTTCAGCCGGTTCAGCTCGCTTTCCTGCTCTGCGATTGTCCGTTTCAGCCGCTCATAGGCGTTTACAGATTGTTCCGTCGCGTCTGCCGCTCCGCGCTGTGCCGTCTGAATATCATTCAGCCTTGCAGAGTAGTTGCGGATTTGGGCTTCCGTCCTGCCGATTTCGCCCTGGAGGTTATTCATCTTTATGTATAATTCCTGCGCGCCTCTGGAACCTTCGCCTTCCGCTTCCACCACGCGCCTGTATTCCGCCTGCAAAACCTCCAGCTTTGCCTTCTGCAATCCCAGTACAGTATCCAGCTGCTGTAATTTCGCGCTCAGCCCGTCCGCAGAGTTGCCCCAGTTATCCATGCCGCCCGTTGCCGCCTTAAACTCGGAATTTGCTACCCGTATCAGCTGGTTTGCCTGTTGTATGCCGTTTTTCAGGTCTGTAATGTCGATATTAAATCTGGTTGTGTACTCGTTTCCCCCTGCCACTGTTTCGCCCCCTTAAGAACCTGTCCTGCATCTTTTGAAACATCATCTTCCCCAAGATACGGAACACATCCTAAAACCAGTTATCCCCCGCTGGTCTGCGGATTTTCCCGCCCTTTTTCGGGCTTTTTTCCTGTTTTCCCCGCCTGCCGTTGTATTCGTTCAGCCTGCGCACCATCAAAAATACCTCGCGCACAGGCGTCTGCCGGATTGCCGTTGGCGTGTACGCTGGAAACCGTTCGCACAGGGAAACGGTGATATCAAACAATAAAGAGAATAAGGGGAGCGGCTCGCCCCCCTCATTCAGTTTTTTGCGTTCCCAGACGCCGCCATTTCAGAAAACCCATATTTCAGCACCTGCACCAAAACAGCAAGCACCTCTTTCATTTTCGCGCGCTTCAGTTCTTCGTCCGTCACATCGGGAAACAGCTCTTTCAGCAGCGTTTTCACCTGCCTGAAGCCGCCCTTCAGCAGCACCGCGACCGCCCCGATAAAGTCCGTATCCGTCACGTTTCCGGACAGGCGGTCAACGTCCACCAGATTTATCAAGTCCTCCACCGTACCAAACATGATGTCAAATTCGTCCGCGGTATAGACCTTTTCCACCGTTTTCCCGCTGTAAATATTCAAAACCAGATGCATTTTCCTGCCCTCCCTGTTTTATTCCTTCGTTTCGTCTGCCTGCGGCGTTTTCGCCTGCAAGGTATCCGGCGTTGTCACCTTATCAAAAAACGCCGAAACGTCTGCCTTGTCCACCTGCAAATCTACATTGATTGCCTTTGCACGCCTTCCCGTTTTTGCAAAGCGGTGCGTTGTGGAAATGCCCGTATATATGAATTCCTGCCCGTTGGCGTCCGTACCGCCGTCCTCCGTTACATGCGTGGAATCCGGTATGCTGAACTGCCCCTTGTACCGCCAGACATAAACCTCGCTGCCGTTCGTTTTTTTCGTCCTGTATCCCAGTGCGAAATATTTCGCCTGCCGTTCGCCCTCGATAAACGTGCCTGTGGCTTCGTCATAGGCCTGTCCCGTGATTTTCGCCAGCACGTCCAGGGGAATGCCGGATACCGTACACGTCACCTCATCAGAGCCCGTAGACGCAATCAGTACGGCGGGTACGTTATCATAATAATGCGCCTCATTCGATGTTTCTGTTGTCCGTCCCAGTTCCGCAATGCCCGCAACAGAGAATACCTCTCCCGTTTCATACGCGGTATCATCGTCCTTCGTGACCTCTGCCGCTACAAGCCCTTCCACGCCCCTGTATTCAAAAATTTCCGCCATGCCTTGCCCTCCTTATCCTTCCATTTCCAGAAACAGGGCGTTCATGCCGCGCCCCGTATGCGTGGCTTCGTCACTGCCGACGTCATAGCCCTTTCCGGAAATAATAAACCCGTTTTCTTTCAATGCCTGCCTTGCCTTCTCCAGCGCGCCATATGCCAGGGCTGGGTCTGTGGAATAAAAATTTACGTCAAAATCCCATATGCATGATACCGCCCCGTTATCGTAATGCGCCCCGTCCGCGCTGCTGTTGTTCCAGAATGTAAAAAAATGCTCCGGATACTTGTCCTTTTTCGAGAAAGAGCCCTGCCGGAATACCGGATACCCGAGCCGCCCCAGCGTGCTTAAAAGCAAATCCTCCATTTCAGCCCCTCCCCATGATTTCATCCATCTTTTTCCTGAAAATTTCTTCCTGCAACGCCCTGATTTCATCCCTTGTTTTTTTCCCATAAATATCGTTGTATAGCTTCGTATCCTTTTTCATCCTGGGCGTGCCGTACATCAGGAAAATAGACGCCAGCCCTCCATTTTGAATGTCAAAACCAACATCTATGGAGGCCATTGTCCCGCTCCATTCCACCCGCGCATCGTCCAGTATGGAACGTTCCGTTCTCCCTGTGCGCCTGTGCCTTGCCATATCCGCGTGCAGTTTCGGCGTAACCAGCCCATGAGATTTTTCCAGGCATTCTGTAATGACCTCCCGCAGCTCCCCGCCCAGCGCGTCAAACTCCGCCGCCATTTCTTCAAACCCTGCAAAGGACATTCCGATCCTGTTCCTCGGCATTACGCACCTCCTTTGACGCGGCGCACCCTGCACTTCAAAAACTGCCCCCGCATCCCGATATTTTCCGGCTCCCCGATGATTTCATAAACCGCCCCGTCCACCGCCCGCATAATGCGGCAGCCGCTTGCAATATCCGGCCTGTACCACGTTTCCACGTTTGCCGTATCCACCACGCTGTAAATATCGTTTTCCATCGTTTCTGTCCCGCCAAACGTCCGGAAAGACGCATAAATCAGCATCCCCGCGTCAGGCTCGGGATAGCTTTTCTTTTCTACGCCCTTGACCGTTTCATAAACGGGAACCAGCAGGTAAAGCGGCGTGGAAAACAACGGCGGCTGATATCCAGCCATATCAATCCCCCCTGTCTTTATAGACCAGCTGCGCCGCCCTCTGCATGAAATAAGGGCTGAGCGCAGTTTTTCCCGCCCCGTAATTCCAAAGGTCAGCAACGCCGCGGGTAATGGCTCCGGCAGAGGCTTCGCCGTCAACAATCTCCTGTGCAACGCCCGCGTCCAGCAGGAATGCCTTCACTTCGTCAATATATCCCTGGAGAGTTTCGTCCTGGAAATCCCCTGTAACGCCTAATCCGGCTTTTACCCTTGCCAAAATGTCAAATGCCTCTGCCAAGTCATTCACCCCCTCGCGCCGAATTTATTTTGCAGTGCCTGCCCTTGCCACGCTCTCCGCTTTTTTTATCAGGTAACAGCCGGAAACGTCCAGTATTTTCCCGTCCACAATCGTCAGCCCTTTGTTGACCCATTCGTTTGTATCATCGTCAAACCAGCGTTTCATGCCAAACTGCAAATTTGTGTTGATGGCGTAATCATTCGGCACCCAGAAAATACCGACCACATCTCCCGCCGCCGCAGTATCGAAATCAGCAATGACGTCCGGTTCCACAAGCGTTACGCCACGCCCGAAAAAGCGCCCCTCCGAGTTTCCCACGCTCAAATCCGCCGTTTCGCGGAACAGAGGGCGGTTGTTCCCGTCCTTCATCGTCAAGAGATAGCTTTCCACTGTGGAGGCAGGGAACAAAAATTCTCCCTGTCCGCGTTTGGAAAGCGGCACTTTCGCAAACAGCTTTTTCCGCCACGCTGTCCAGTCCGCAAACTCCGCGTCCGTCATTTCGATGATGTTGTCCGTGTTCCCCGTGACACGCGGATCCTTCGTAATGCCCAGCAGCTGGCCGGAGCCTGTGCCGGAAATGATGCCCTTATCCATCGCTTCAACATAAGCCTCCACCATAATCTTCGTAATCTCACTTTCAAACAGCGGCAGAGAAACGACCTGCGCCAGCAGCGTTTCGGATACGCGGATTTCTCCGATATTGTAGTCAAACGTTACAAAATCCTTAATGTCGCCCGCCTTCTGCCTGTCGGATACCGAGGTTTCCGCCACCCATTTGAAATTGGCTTTCAGCTTGCTGATGGGGAATTTCACGCCGCCGCGCACATTCAGCTTGCGCACCTTCGCGTACACCTGCCCGTATACCTTGGAAACCTCCCTGATAAATTCGCTCATGATGGTTTCCGGAATAATCGCGCCGATGTCTGCCGTAACGGTCGGGCCCTTGTCCCCGCCTGCCCTTGTCAGCACGTCAGCCGGAATTGGCGTTCCCCTCTGCACATATTCCATGAACGCTGTGCGGTATTCTACGCTGCCGGAGCCTGTCCCTTCTTCTGTTTCCCCCTGCGCACCGCCTAAGCTGTACGCCGCCAGAGGGTTCCCGCCTCTTGTCTGCATGCCCGTATGGGCCTGCTGCCTTTCCTCCTGCCCGCCTTCCGCCGAAAGCATGTCTATTTCCTCCCGCAGTTCCTCGATTTCCTCATTCAGCCCTGCAAGCTGTTCGTTGATGCTTCTGACTTCCGCCGCATCCTCGGAAGAAAGGGCCTTTGCTGTCAAATCCTCTCTTTTTTTCTCCAGCTTCGTCATTCTTTTCTCAAGAATTTTTTTGTACATCACAATATCCCTCCCAAAATCTTTGCCTTTTCTTTCAACAGTTCCAAATCCCCGCTTTCCAATGCCTGCCGGGAACGCCTTGCCTTTTCCACTGCCGCCCGAATGTCATCTGCCGCCGCATCCCTTGCGTTGATTTCCGTGCTCCTGTACGCCGGAAACGTCACCGCGCTCACCTCTGCCACGCTGCTGATTGCCTTTATCCGGCGCGTCGGATGGTCTGTATCCAAATCCTCCCATTCTTCATCAGAAATCTTGAACATGAATGACATTCCCGTAATGTCCCCGCGTTTGACTGCACTGTAAAGGCTCCTTGCCTCCGCGTTGTTTTCTGTATCCAGACTGACCTGTATCCCCATACCATCGTAGTCGGTCAAAAGCTGCATCGTGCTGTTTGCCGCGTCACGCCTTGCCCTTGCAAGCGGTATCCGGCTGATATCATGGTTCACTAAAAACCGCACATCTGTCAAGTCCGCGCCGTCCAGCGCGCCCCGCTCGATGATTTCGTCATACCAGTAAAGGTCTGCCCTGCTTTCGTATACAATCGGCCGCCCTGTAATGATATGCCCCTGTTCGCTTTCCTCCGCCCTGACGGCAAATGTATAGCTGCGTGTTACCAGTTCTGTGTTTCCTTCCAATTGCCTCACCCCCTCTGCCTTCCTGTTCCGGCGCCCGTACTGCCGGGCGCGGCTTCCTGCTGCCTGCCAATCTGGTACTTCGCCGCGATTTCGACATTGACATAATTCAGCGACTGCATCCGCACGCCCTCCAGTTCCGGCAGCGGGCGCAGACCAAACGCTACGCGCTTTTCGTTCTCATAAAGCGAACCGCTGTCCCCCAAAAGCCGCACCATCTCCAGCGTCTGGTCGATGCTCATGAAAATCAAATCCTTCGGATAAAAGCGTATCCGGTTGCCGAAAGCTCTTTCCCGCTCCGAAAACAGCACCCTTGAAAATTCGTCCGACCAGCCGATGATGACAGGTTCCAGAGTCTTCTGGTAAAACGCTTCATACTGCGCGGGCGTATAGTCCCCCGTCAGTATGGGCAGCGACACGCCGAAATGCCGCAGTATCTTTTCGTCCAGAAATTTCAGCGTATCCGCGTCCACCATTTTGACATCTTTTTTTATGGGGATAAAATCCGCTTTCAAATCCAACGGCAGGAATCCGCTCCTGTTCTGTAACAGCTTGCTTTCCAAATCCTTCAATGCCGTTTCGGTTTTTCCGTCATCCATCAGCGTGTTATATTTCACAACGCCGTTAATGGAAAAGCTGGATTTCATCGCCGCGCCTACGCCCGTCATTAAATCCTCGTTGACCTGCAATGTTTTGAGCAGCGCGCCGTAATCCGGCATGCCGTTCTGATTCCCGCCCATAAATTCATTGACCGAAAAGCGGTATTTCAAGTGTATCACATCGTCATACGGCAGTGTCGTTTCGTATGTATTCGCAAAGCACATCTTCACAAACAGCTTTCCCGCCGCGTCCTCCATGAACTCCACCGACGCAGGCTGCACAGGGTAAAGCGCGCGGTAGTTCCGCTGTTCCCGTCCCGCTTCATCGCGCCATACATCGTACACGGGAATAACAAAGGCGTTATAGTGGAGCATCAGCGACCATGTGATTTTTTCCAGAAAATCACTTTTTGTCATCAGCGGATTGGGATTCAGCAGTACCTTCTGCCTGTCCCCATTTACCGGAACAGCGTCCCCGCCGTTTTCCCGCACATGCTGCGGATTCAGCTTTTTCATCTCCGTCACAATGCAGCTGATTGCCTGCTGTACGACATCGCTGGCAAATATGTTATCCCCAAACTGTGAAAAAACCGGTGTATAACCGTTCAGCATCTGCGCGTATGTTGTATTTCTGTTCAGCTTTTTCAGTATCCCGTTCAGCCAGCCCAAGCTGTCACCCCCTTTCCACCATCTGCTTAAATTCCGTCCGGTACCTCCGGTACATTTCATACAGGATAATCATCGTGACCGCCCCGTCAATCCTTTTCCGCGTTTCCATTTTGACCGCCATACACTGCCCCAAAGCGTCCACCTCAATCCCTGCATTGCCCAGACACCATTTGTCAATGGGGTTCCGGTTGTAATTGACAAGCCTGTGCTTCAAATCCGCTTCACAGAGTTTCATTGCATTGCTCAGCGTTGCTCTGTTCTGCAATATCAGTACAAGGTCATCGTTCCCCTTCTGCCAGCCGTAAAATTCCATCTGGTTAATCCATTCTCTGGCAAATTTCTGGTCATAGCCGCATTTCCAGAGCTTTATGCCGTACTCCGTATAGAGCCTGTAAAACCAGTCCGCCACAATGGATAAATCTACATCGTTGCCCTCACATACCGTTATCAGCCCCGCCCGCGCCCATTCTTCGTATTTCGCGCCGGCATTTTTATCGTCCGATTCCGTCAGCTTGCTTTCCGGTATAAAATAATGCTGGTAAATATATTTCTGCGGGCTGCCCTGCTTCATCATCAGTATTTTTGCCGCGTTCAGGTCTGTGGTTTCCGCAAGGTCAACCGCTCCAAGGCATATGCAGCCCCTGAAATCCTCCAAATCATAAACCGCCTCATAATCATAATCCTCCATGCCCAGCCACGCCGCAGAGCCGTTCTGTTTGATGTTGAAATCCTTCGCCAGTACAAAGATACGGTCCGCTTTGCTTTTTCTGGCGGCGTCTACCTGTTCCTCCAGATACTCCCATTTCTTAATCCTTCCCAGCGTCGGGTTGCTTTTCATCCAGAGCCGGTTCTCCTTGTCCCCCTGCCAGACCTCCAGCTCACTGTCCTGCGTATACAGCCATGGCAGAAGCCGTTCAGCGGCAGGGCCGTCATCTTCCCTGCTGATAACCGCCCGCGCCTTTTTCAGTTCTTCGTCCAGATAGCCGTCTATCACAAACCCTTCTGTGGTAATGTTGATAAATTTCGGGCTCTCCTTCAGGGATTGGGACTGCTCAATAGATTTGCCGATGACATTCCCTTTCATTTCGTGGGTTTCGTCCACAATGGCAAAATCAATATTGCGCCCCTCCTTGTTCCGTGTCCTGTCGCTCATCTTGAATATCTTCGTATTCGTTGCCCTGTTCAGTATAAAACGCTGGTTGCGCTTTGTATCCAGGTCATCAGGGTCAATCAACTGCCTCATGGTGTCGATTGCATCGTATACAAGACTGCTCTGTGTATCGTCATTAGAGGAACAGCAGATATCCGCCCCCTCATTCCCAACGATAAATTCCGCCAGCGCAAGCCCCGATGAGGTTTCGCTCTTTGTGTTTTTCCGCGCGATAAGCAGTATTGTTTTCTTGAACCTGTCCCGTCCCGTTTCCGCCATTTTGAAGCTGTAAAGCGCTTCAATCCATGCCTTCTGCCAGAGCATCAGCCGCATCGGCCTGTTGTAATACGGCGATTTCGTCAGCCTGACGCAGTGCTCCATAAAGCCCAGCCGCAGCTTTGCGGCGTCCGTATTGTAAAAATACCTGTCATTCCCGAAATCCTCCGCAAGGTTTTCCAGTTCCTGCCAGAGTTCCTGCCCCGCGACAATTTCCCCCGTTTCAATCCGCGCTTTGTATTCCAGCAGGAAAGAGTTGTCCGCTGTCCATATTTTGTATTCACGCCCCCGCATGTTTTTTCACCCAGTCCCGCAGAGGGCTTTCCCCGCTTTCGCCATCATCGCCGTACCTCCTGCCCAGCACCTTGACAATGTTGGTATACTGCTGCAAAAGCTCCCTGTACTGCTTCGCTGCGGGAGTAGATTTCTGCAACGCCGGATTATCCGGATGGATTTTGATAAACGGCAGTTTTTTCAGCTCCGTCAGCCGGTTTTCCAAAAAAAGCAGTTCGTCTATAAGGGGCGGAAGAAGCTGTCCGTCTTCGTCACTTTGACAAAGGTATTCCATTAGCTTTTCACGTCGTTCCATCTGACTAGCTCCTTTCACGTTTTTATTGGTCCTGCCGTAAGTACGCCTTTGCCAGCGTCGGTATAAAACACGCCATTGACCAAGTCATACAAACCGACTACCCCACTAGGATTTGTGCACGGAACAAAATCGCGCTCAAGTGTGCCCGAAGTATATATTTGCGCGGAATAGAGTTTGGCCCTTGGTGATCTATAACTGCTACTAATCGTTTTAGCGAATAAATATAGCGGCTTGATCATGGTTACATCCGTACGCGTGAGCTCCAAGCGCGATACACCATTGATGAATAATTTACCTTGCACACAATCGCAATCAATGTTCAGCTTCATACCTAATCGACCAGGCGTAATCGAACCGCTTCTTCGACCCACCATAAAGTCTATCTTGTCCGCAGATACACTACGACGCATATAAATTTGATAGGTTGTGCCCGAAATACTCGAATAATTACTATCGAAAATATATTCTGATCCGTTATACCAGGCCTCGGTCTCCATATCTATTACAATCCGCGAATTATTCAAATTCGGCATATAGTTTGTATTGATGCTACAAGCAGAATCCGACAGAATATATTCCAATTCTGTATAACCTGCCGGCAGCCTTGAGCTCAATGATATGCTGACGGTGTAACCATTATCAACTGTAACATTGGCCCCATTTGTGTGGCCATCTAATGATGCCGTAACTGTCCATTCTCCAGGTGCAGTCAAAATCAGTACCGCAGTCCCATTCTCATCGGCTGTTCCATCGATTGTAATATCACCGTTGACAGCAGTAATCAACGCACCCGCACCCGTAGACACAACCAACGGTACAGCAAAATCGCTTCCAGCCTTAATTGCTAATATGCGTGCCGCAAAGTCATTGGCTGAAATAGGCGCCGTTGTGCCGTCTTTTTCTCGAATAGCATTAGCAATCGCAGTGAACCTTTCTTCCTGAAAACTCAATACATTCCCTCCCAGCTGTCCAAAACCGCCGCCCGAATCGCCGCATTTACCTCATCCATCGTTATCCCGGGCGAACCTGGTTCTCCTTTGGGACCTTCTGGTCCTCGTGGTCCTGCTGGGCCCTCCGGTCCTTGTGGACCCATTGGACCGGCGTCGCCAGTGTTACCTTTTTCTCCTTGAGGGCCAGGGTCACCTTTATCGCCTTTCAACCCTTGTGGACCTTGCGGACCAATGTCACCCTTAGGCCCCTGCGGGCCCGCGTCACCTTTAGAACCTTGTGGTCCGATTGGTCCTTGTGGACCTGTATCTCCTTTCAATCCTTGCGATCCCGTTTCGCCTTTTGGTCCCTGCTCCCCGCACGGAATCGTAAAATTCAATACAACATTTTCGTCTGTGCCGCCGTTTGTTACATTCGCGTTCGTCCCCGGCGCGCCTGTCGTTGTTTCTCCAACCCGCACAGAAACAGCAGAAATCGGAACCGTCCTGTCCGCCGAAATCTCGTATTGAAACCCGCTTATCTGCCGCAATATCCAATTCCCGCTCACTTTATCCGGAATTGCAACTGTAAACGGCTCTCCTGCATGCCTGTCATCATTTATGCTGAATACAAGGCTGTCCCCCTGAACGAACATATTCTTCGGGATTTCATAAACAAAATCGCTGTCATTTATCGGAATGTCCCTCCCGCCCAAGGTCAAAACAGGATTCTGCAAAACGTCCGCTTTTATTTCAAGTATGATTCTGTTCGTGCCATCGTCTACATTGCTCAGCAAGTCGCATCTGGAATTGTCCAAAGCATCAATAAACAGTGTATTTTTCAACCTCTTTCACCTGCTTTTTCAAATTTCCCGAATTTTCAAACCGGAAAATCTCATTTTCCCCTTTTCTGCGAAAGGAACCTCCCCTCCAACAGTTCCCTCTGCCTCCCGTTCCGGCTCAGACGGGGGGAGTACCAGAGGCATACAGCCTCCACCATTCTTCTATGTATCTCCGCCATTCACCTTTATCCCTTCCTCCGCTGTCACCCTCCAAACGGGCAAGGCATTCTTCTTTTCCGCATTCTATGAAAACCTCCCTTGCGCCCAGCATATTTGTTAATCTCTCTCTTTCCCCGATTAACGGATAGCCGCCGATTACATAGGCATTATTCCACTTCCCTGTGCGTGTTTTTACCTGCTCCAGAAGAAGGTCCCGAATGGCAAACACATTTGCTTTCAGCCTGTCCGGCTTTACATATCTCCCGCAACCGCTGACACATTCCCAGATGTTTTCCATATCCACCACCAAGTCTCCCGGCTCCATAACGCTTTTGACCCATGTGGTTTTGCCGCTCAGCGGCGAACCATAGACAAGATAAACATACCGCTCCTGGCTGCCCAGCTTGTTGTGTATCCTGTTGTGGCACTTATGGTGAACCAGTTCAACCAAGTCAGGGTTAAGGGAAACCGCTGCATCGTTCACATTCCGCTCCGTCAGCCTGACAGTGTGATGCCCGATGCAGTCGTATTTCCTGACAATCGGCTTGCCGCAATGCGCACAGAGAAGCTCTCCTTCTTCCGTCAGCCGCTCCGCCTTAATAACGTCCAACAGCCGCACCCATTCCTTTGATTTATAAAAATTCTTCAGTGTATACGCCATAAACATTCACCAGCTGCTTTCTTCTATCTGCCGCTCCCTTAGTTCCAACTCCCGCTTTTTCAATGCCAGTACCTGCGGGTCGTTCGCCCAGTTTTCAGGGTCGTAATTCTTTAGAGCAAGGTTGATTGCCGCCACATCTGGCGCCATCTTTTTGTGGCTGACCTCAGTTTTCACAAGGTTCGCCTGCTCAATCTGCTCTGGCGTTAAACCTGCGTCTAAAAGGATTTTGTATAATTCTTCCGGCCATTTGAAACGTTCCATTACAATCTTTTTTTCCGTGTACTCATAACCCACAGCCTTTCGGATAAGTGCGCCCCGCAGATCCGCAACCAGATTCTTCCTTCCGTTTTTTAGGCATTCCGCCAACTCCGGAAATTTTGTTTTGTATTCCTGAAACGCGCTCTTGCCAACGCCCAGCCCTTGTGCAATCTGCGCTTCTGTCATCGTACGGCACCATTCCTGAATTTGCGCAAAATACGGCTTTACATGCGTTTCGTATTTACTTTTCCTTCCGCGTTTCTCCGCCATATCATCACAACCTTCAAAATCATTTCATTCCGCATCGTTCTCTAAAACCAGCATAGCATAAAAGTATGTCCCTTTTGTCCCAACTTTCATAGAACAGCAGCCTTTCAGACAAACAGAAAGCCACAGCCCCCTGCAATCTTTTGCATCAGGTTCCTGCGGCCTTTTCATCGTATTCTGTTTTTATGTAATACCGCGCTTTTTCCTGTCAAGTATCCAGAAGAATTTTTTTCTTGCCCTGAAAAACGCCGACCTGCTGCATGGCGCACCCAGATACTCATATGGTGTCCCGTTAGCCGCGTTTTTGATAATGTATCCCGCAAGTTCCTCATCCGCCTCCATCGCCGCCTGGTCAATCATGCGCAATTCTTCTTGCAACATTTCCCAACGCTTTGCCGTGCCATACGATAAAGGCGTCCTTATATCAGCCATTACCTGTATCTGGCTCTGCTTTTCCCGATACTGCCGGCAGAAATATTTCAATTCCCTATACCTGTTCCCCGATATGCTGTATTTCTCCATCCTCAAATCCCGCTCCCTCGGCAAGTGCACCACCCCCGTTCCAAATATATTTCTTCGTTATACAATTTCGTCAAGTTTTATTTCACAGCCGCTTCCTTCACTCCCATAGCCATATCCTCTGGCAGCCTATCCATCGCATGGAACATCCTCCGCATTGCCCAGACTTCCGACTGGAACATCGGCATGAACCACAGTTCCTGCCCCTCTCTTTCCTGCGGGAACAGCACATCTCCTGTCAATGGATTCGTCAGGGAATTGCCAATGCTGATATATCCCGCACATCCTAATAAAGAAAGCTGAATATAACACATCATCCCAACGATCCTGTCTATATCCTGACCTACAAAAAGCACATGGTTCTGGAAATTATGCTTTCCGTTTTTCAGGCTGTTCACCGCGGCAATCAGCGTCGCCCCCGCGCCGCAGGCAGGGTCGTTTATGGAGATATACCCCTGTTCCTCAATCCGCCTGTCAGCATCCCCGCAGGTTATTTCCGACATCATTTTACATACGTTGTACGGCGTGAAAAACTGCCCTTTCCAGTGGTTTCCCAGTTCCAGATTCATATACATTTTTCCAAGGAAATCCTGTTCCGGCTCATTTTCCAATGCCGTAACGATAATGCCGAACAGCTGTGACAGCAACTCATTCGAACCCATCCGTTCCAGGCATGACATATATTCCTTTTCCCTGCGTTCAAAATGCTCCGGCGTCCTGTCAACCGCATTGCTGATAGAACATGCTATCATGCTCATCAAATCCGCCCATACCTCCCATGGGCTTCTCGCGGTACAAAGCTGCCGGAAAACCTGCAGAAATTCCTTTTCTGTCCCCTGGAGGACTTCACTGCGTTTTTTCAATCTGCTTCCCCCCTTTCACTGCTGGCTGCACATTTCCCGTTCCCGTGCCATATGCATCACTCCCCCTCCGGCGGGCGCAGCGGCAGCACCAGCAAACTGCCCGGCGTAACCTCGGGGCACAGTACCACAGGCGCAGTCGGCGAGAAAAAATCCAGCCGGACTTTCCCATTCTTCCCAACCTGCACCGCCTTTAACGCCTCCGCCAGCAGCCTAGGGTTGAACCATATGGAAAACGTCGCTTTTTCATGCGGTCGAAAAGCTTTGTCCAGTGCGTCCGGCTTAGGGAAAGCCCCTTCCGGCTCCTGCACGCAGTATGACATCCCATCATCAAAATTGACATGGATTTCTTTCCCATCAGCGGAAACCACACACTCCTTTGCCGCTTTCGGCACAGGCAACAGCGGCAGGAATATCGTCCCTGTCCCTTTCTGCCCTTCCGGCGTTACAACAAGCTTTGCCGCTCGGCACCTATCCAGCGCGTAGGCTGTCGCACGTCCTTTGCTCACTTCCAGCCGGATAAACCGAAGCTCCGGCATATCGTGCCGCTTATCCATCGCGCCGCCGCAAAAGCGGTAAATCTGTTTTAATTGCCCACAGGTCAATCTGATCAACATATCCATCTACCTCCCATATTTCACCTTCAACGCCTGCATCAGTCCCTCCTGTACGTCCGTTTTCCCATGCAGGCTTTCCAGCACACGCCCGTCCATCGTCCCCTCCGTAACCAAATGATGCACAATCACCGTTTCCGTCTGGCCCTGCCGGTGCAGCCTGGCATTTGCCTGCTGGTAAAGCTCCAGACTCCATGTCAGCCCGAACCAGACAATGATGTGCCCGCCGGCCTGCAAATTCAGCCCATGCCCGGCCCCGGCCGGGTGTGCCAGCAGAAGCGGGATCTCCCCGTTATTCCAGTCCGCAATCTCCTTTGTACCCTCCAGCTTCCTCGCTTTTGGGAAACGCTCCAGAATACGCTCCAAATCATGCCGGAAGGAATAAAAGCAAAGTACGGGTTTTCCCGCTGCGGTATCCACGATTTCCTCCAGCCTGTCCAGCTTTTTCTCACTTGTTTTCACATAACCGCCGTCCGGCAGATACATCGCGCCGTTGCTGTATTGCAGCAATTTTCCGGTCAGTGCGGCTGCCGTTGCCGCCGTAACCTCACCCTCCAGAAAGCTGATATACTGCTCCCTCTCAAATTTCTCATAGGCCGCCAGCTCCCGTTCGGAAAGCCGCACAGTCTGCACACGGTCGATTCGCTCCGGCATCTCCAGCCAGTCCTCCGCCTTCATGCTGATACAGATATCCGCAATTTTTTCGTTTATCCTCTCCTCTGCGCCGTGCTTCGGCTTATAATTGAAAACCGTGGTCTGGTTCCTCTGGTTCGGCGTAAACCACCGTTCGCGAAACCCTGTCACTGTCTGCCCCAGCCGTTCGCCGCTGTCCAACAGGTAAATCTGGCTCCAAAGGTCAATAAGCCCGTTCGGGGCTGGCGTACCCGTCAGCCCGATGACCCTCCGGCTGCGTGTGATGTACCTCCGCAGGGCGCGGAACCGCTGCGCTTTCAGGCTTTTGAAGCTGGAAAGCTCGTCAATTACCACCGCATCGAACATCCAGCCGTCCCCAATCTGCGAAAGCTCGTTGCACAGCCAGACGACATTTTCCCGGTTGATGACATAAATATCCGCATCGGCCGCCAAAGCCCTGCGCCGCTGCTCCGGTGTGCCCAATATCTTTGAAATCCGCAGATGCCGCAGGTGCTCCCATTTTTCGCATTCGCGGCTCCATGTATCCTCCGCCACCCGAAGCGGCGCGATAACCAGTGCCCGGCATATCTCGAAGCTGTCATACATCATCCGCTCCAACGCCGTCAGCGTGACGACCGTCTTGCCCAGCCCCATTTCCAGAAACAGCCCGCAGCGGGGCGTATCGTAAATATGCCGCTCTGCCAGCAGCTGGTATTTATGAGGTGTGTACTTCATGCGCCACCGCCTCCCTCGCTTTTTCCCTGCTGTCTATCACATAAACGCGGAACCCCATGTCCCGCAGCATATTATGCACTGCCGTTTGGAGCGGGCGCGGGCGTTTCCCTGGCGCTTTCAGCTCCGCAAAGAATACCCCGCCGCCATGCATTAAAACCATGCGGTCAGGCAGTCCTGCCATACTAGGTGACGCCAGCTTTAATGCAAGCCAGTTTTTCCTTTTACACTCTGCCGCAAAAAAGCGTTCAATTTCTCTTTCTTTTCCCATTTTTCTCCCTTCCTTTTTCAAAGCCCCGCCATAAAGTTGACGCAAAAAATCCCGATTTTACAGGGCTTTCTATCGTTTCGTCAACTTTGTCAACTAATCTGCATATAAGTGTAATGAATTATAGAATTTATTGTATTATGTAACCCTGTAAATTCTATAATCCGTTGCACTTACACAATAAAAATAGTTGACAAGTTGACAAATGCCGTTAAAGCCTTGATTTTACTGACTTTTTCCTGTCAACTTCTTTAACGGTCAAAGTTGACGTTTTCTATAAAATCCTTTCTGCGTTCCATATAAATCCCCGAAGCGTTGGTTTGTTTTCGCCCGTTCCCATTCTCCGGTTTTCAGTATCACGTCGTTAATCTCCCTGCTTTTCTGGCGGGTCAAATCCTTCTTTTCCCCGTTCAAAAGCTCGCACCATACCTCCAGTGCACAGACCTTTTCGCGCGGTTTTTCCGCATGAATATCCATTCCAAAGCCATCATTCTGCATAAACATACGTCTGGCAGACAAATCCATTGTTTCCCAGTCTTCCGGCAGGAGCCTGTCCAGATACCCCTTGACTGCCCCCGCAAGCGGGCTTTCCTCCAGATGCCTGTCCTGCGCTTCTTCCGCCATGCGTTTCAGCTCCCTGTCGTCAATATGTATCTTTTCATTCTGCCGGAACAGGCAGACAGCCTCAGCCCATACCTGCCGGACTTCTTCGTCCGTGAAATCCGTCCAGAGGTCTTTTTTTGCCCGTTCCGGCTCAACGTCCACAGGCCAGAAGCGGCGGTTTCCCGTCATGTCCTTCAGGAAGTCATAGGTATTCGTGGTACCGAAAAACACGCACTGGCGCTTATGTGTTTCCACATGATGGCCGTATGCCGCCCTGTAAGCATCTTCACTCTTTGCGGTAAACAGCTTTATGGTTTCCACCTCGTATTTCTTCAACGCCGCCAGCTCCGCCATTTCGATTATCCAAAAGCCCTGTATCTGTTCGAACGCCTCCCTGCCCTGCACGGTCGTCAGGGAATCAGAAAACCATTCCCCGCCCAGCCGTTTCAGGACATAGCTTTTCCCGCAGCCCTGCGGCCCCACAAGCACCAGCACTGTGTCATACTTAATCCCCGGTACGAATATCCGCGCCACTGCCGCGACAATCGCCATCTTTGTCACCGCGCGGGTGTAAGGCGTATCCTCTGCGCCAAGGTAGTCGATAAACAGCGTTTCCAGCCTCGGCACGCCGTCCCAGACCAGCCCGTTCAGGTAATCCCTGACAGGGTGATAGCGGTTCTCATTCGCCGCCAGCGTCCAGGCGTCCTCTATGACGCTTTTCCCTTTTATCCGGTAAACCTGCTCCATGTAGTGGCGCAGCCCCGCGTCGTCCGCATCTGTCCACTCCCGCTCTCTGGCGTCCTTGCCCCATGGGACACCGCCGGATACCTCATATTTCCTTGTAAATTCATTCCGGCGGATTTTCCCTTTCAGTGCCGCATCGTGTGTCAAGATAACCTTTGCGTTGTTGATGCTGGGAACACATTTCCCTTTTTGGTCAACCTCCAGCAGCAACGCCCATTCGCCTTTTTCCGGCGTTTCCTCCGTCTGGATACCCCCGAAATCCCGCCGCATTTCCTCCATGCGTTCCTCATGCAGCTGCAAGCGCACCTTTTCGTCACTGGCCGCCAGCTCACGCATTTTCAGATAGGACGGCAGCTTTGCGGCAGGCGTACCCTCCGCGGCTTCGTCGTCCAAATCCCGAAACAGATGCAGGCGCACAATGTCAAAGGCATTACAGAGCATCCCGCCTGCGGGGTCTGTGGCATGGTTGGAATAGAGGAATTTCCCGTCATCGTAAACTACCGCGCCTGCCGCAGTGCTCCCTGCGGCATAGGTATACCTGCCCTGCATGGCGCAAGGCGTATATACACCCGGCAGAAATTTTTCCATCGCCTCCTCCACGCCATAGCTCCGGCAGAATGCCCCGATAACGCCGCTTTTCTCCGTCGGGTCTTCCTGCTTTTTCAGCAGCCGCTCTTTATGCTTCTGCGCCCTGCCTGATGTCGGCCATTCCGTCACGTCGCACCAGTCTCTGTATTTTCCCAGCACAGCATCCACCGAAAGAAATGCACCTTCCGCCGTTTGGAAGACATATTCCCCGTCAATGCTTGTGCTGGGCCAGTACATCAGCCTGTGTGCCTGGTAGGTCGTATCGTCAAACTGGTCAATGCCGATTTCCTCAGCCATCTTTCTGGCAACCGCCTCGTATTCCTCCGCACTGGCAGGACGGTCAAGCGGGATCATCAGGCGCAGCCTTGGCTTTTCCGACGTATGCTTGTGCGTAGAATAAACGCACCATGCACAGGAAAGGAACAGTTCCAGCTGTCCGCAGAAATCCTCTGCGGCAAAATCCGCGTCGAGCGTCAAGATATCCCGAAATTCCACATTTCCCGCCTTGCGGCTGCCGCCCCTCAGCCTGCCGCCCACAAAGCCTCCCACGTCCTTTACGGCGTCCTGCTGCGCCTTTGTCATGTTCCGGTATTCGCCCTGTGTTTCCGATGTGCGGCTGGTCTGGGAAAGCCGTTTTTTCAGGTCCCCCCATGTGAAAGTGGTATTTTTCCATACCTTTGCCGTCCGGCTGCCGCCTGTGGCGACGCAAAGCCTCCGCATTCCTTTCCACCTCCTTAATCCTTGAAATAATAACTGCCCTCGTATGCGCTGGCTGACAAATGCAGCCCCTCAGCCCATGGTATCGGCTTCCCCATCTCATCGGCTATCATTTCTGCCGAGCCAGCACCGTCTGGCACGTCCAGCACCACCTCGTCATGCACATGGAACACGATTTCAAACCCTTTTTCTTCCAGCCGGAACATGCTTTCCGCCAGGCAGTCCCGCGCAAACGCCTGCACGATGTTCTCCGTCAGCTTTCCTCCCCATGTTTCCAGCCGTGTCCATTTCCTGCTTTTCTGGTCCATGCCCATATAGGTGACGGATTCCCTGCCAAAACGGTTCTGCCCGATTTCCGGTTTGACATAGGCAATACGCCTGCCGCTCGGCAGTCCAATGAATAAAATGCCGGCCTCCCGCTGGAAGCTGAGCCCATGCGCCAGTCGTGATGGTTTCCCCCGCACGGCGTCCAGGGCGGCACGTTCCACGTTACGCCAGAATCCCGTAATTGCCGGATTCGATGCACGCCACATCTTCACCAGAGCAGGCAGCTCTTCCTCCGTCAGCCCCATCTCCAGCGCACCCATGCTGGCAAGTGCCACAGAGCCGCCGCCATAGCCTAAAGCCAGCTCCGCAATTTTGCCCTTCTGCCGCAGATGCCCATTGATGCCATGCTTCTCCACAGGCACCTTGAACATTTGTGAAGCCGACGCACAGTAAATGTCACCGCCGTCCTCGAATACCTTTACGCGCCACCGCTCCCCCGCAAGATAGGCAAGCACGCGCGCCTCAATAGCAGAAAAATCGGAAATGATGAACCGCCGCCCCTTCGACGGCACAAGCGTTGTCCGTATCAGCTCAGAAAGCGTCTGCGGCACAGGGAACAGCAGCCGGAAGGTTTCATAGTCGCCGCCGCGCACAAGCTCCCGCGCAAGCCCGATGTCGGCCATATGGTTCTGCGGCAGGTTCTGCACCTGCAAAATACGCCCCGTCCAGCGTCCGGTACGGTTCGCACCGTAAAACCGCAGCAGCCCTCTGATGCGCCCGTCCCTGCATACAGAGCGGAGTACCGCGTCATATTTCTTTACAGATGTCTTTGCCAGCTCCGCCCGCAAGTCCAGTACACGCTTCAATGTTTCGTCGTCCGCGCTTTCCCGCAGGGCTTTCAGGCTGGCTTTGTCAAGGCTCTGCACGACCTTTCCGGTGCGTTCTTCTATCCAGCCTTTCAGCTGCGGGATAGAATTGGCGTTTTCCAGTCCTGTGACAGTGCGCAGTTCCTCCGCGCATCTGTCCTGATGCGCACTATGGAAGCGGACGGCATTCTCTGACAGCCGTATATCAGCCCCCGCGCCCCTGTCCAGTATCCTCTGGTCAAGTGCCCAGAGCTGCTCCTCCCGCGCCTGCATCGGGAAACGCCTGAGCTTCTTTTTTACCGCCCGTTCCACGGCAACGTCCTGCGCGCAGTATTCCCTGAATGCCTCCCATTTTTCGGGGTCATGCTCTGGCAGGTTCCGCGTCCTGCCGCCGTTCGCACCTGTCGGCTTGCAGGGTTTGGAGAAGTAACGGATTAAGGCTTCCCCACGCGCGTCCTTCTGTTCCGGTATGCCCAGAGCCTCCGCCGCGCCCGCAAGCGTCTGCGGCAGTCCCAGCTCTGCGGCCGCTGCCATGGAACACCGCCACTCTTCCGGCGGCAGGGGCATATGCAGGTACGCCGCAAGGCACGTCCGTTCAAAGTTCGCGTTATAGGCAGTCTTGATGACATGCGGGTCAGCCAGCGCAAGCCGGACGTCCTCCGGCAGTTCTTCCCCTCTGGCAAAATCAACAATCCGTATTTCCCCATCATCGAACGCATAAGCAAAAAGCAGTATTGTAAAATCAGGGGCTTCCGCATAGCGGTAAACCCCCGTTTTCTTCAGATCCTCACTGCTGTATGTTTCAATGTCAATAGACAGTTCTCTCATTCAGCCGCCCTCCGGTACTCAGCTGAGGAAGTCTTCCTCATCAATCAGCCCTGCGAAATCGTCCTCTGCTTTTCCCCTGCCGCCAAGGGGCTCCCCGTCCCGTGTTTTCATCAGATGGTTCAGCCCGCAGGCAATGCCTTTGTTTCCGTTCACGCTGAATGCGTAAAAGTTTATGGAAGCGTGCCCGTAGCACCCGCTGTAAAGCTCCGTGCTGTCAATAATTGGCTGCCCGTTTTTGTATACCAGCCCCGGCTTCTGTTTGCAGTTTGCGTTCAGGAAATAGCAGCCTGCATAAACCTCATCGTCCGGGTGGTCGATATCGCCGTCGCGCAGCGGCAGCTTCATCTGTGCCGGTATCTTCCCCCCGAACTTGGAAATGCCCGCCTGTTTCGCTGCCTCCACCGCCCTGTTGACTGCATCGATGGTCTTGGTGTCTGTCTTGGGAATCAACAGGGAAACGCTGTACTTCGCTTCATTGTCATTGATGCTTTTCGGCTCAAATACGTTCAGGTATGAAAACCTGACCTCGCCTGTAATGACCTTTGTCGCGTTGTTTTTATTCTCCATAAATATCTGTCCTTTCTATTCTTCCATGATTGTCTGAAAATCTTCCTTTGCCGCGCTGGCGGAATGCATCGCCGGACGCTTGTCCGTTTCGGGTACCAGCGTTGGAGCACCCGCAGGCTTGATTACAAATTCCCCCAGCAGGGCGTTAAACTCCTTTTTGCCCAGATAATTCTCCAGCTTTGTGATACCGTTCAGCTTTCTCGGCCAGATGTCGTCCTCGTTGTATCCTCTGGCAATCAGCTGTCCGGCAATCAGCGTATCGTCGATGGAAAACGTGCGGTTGCTCCGGCCCTCCACGACCTTCCAGCCGGGGAACACGGCGCCGTTGTTTACAGCCTCGACCAGAGCGTACTCCTTGATGAGCTTCGCCCATTTTGCCAACGCCTCCGCATGCTCCAAAACCTCGGAAATTTCTTCTGCCGAAAGCTGGGCAGGCCTTTTGAAATCATATTTTGCCATTTCCAGATTCCGTTCTGCATAAGCCCTGCAAAACGGCCTTGCCCTGCAAAAGTTTGTGTCGCAGTGGCTCCCCGCATGGATTTCCTCCGTGCCGGAAAAGGCTTTCTGCGCCAACGGGCGTATTTCCACACCCCACGCCTTCAAGTCCCCTACTGCCATTACTGCGCTGTCGATGTTGTCAATGCGCGGCTGGAAGATACACATTTGTACTTCCGTGATGTCGTAAAGAAAATCATAGGCCTCTAGCGCACCCAGCGCGTAAAGCCGCATCTGCGGGTTTCCTTCCGCTGCAACAGGGACGCCCTTCCCATACTTTAAGTCAATCACACGCAGCCGCCCCGCTCCTATAATCACACAGTCACCCGTGCCGAAGCCCTCGGGGACATACTTCGAAAAATCCAGCCGCTGTTCCAACAGCAGGAGCGCGGCGGGGTCGTCCCGCTTCGCCGCATTGAACTGCTCCAGCACGAAATCCCTGTATGCGTCTGTGTATTCCTCCATTTCGTCGCTGGTTTCCAATTCCCTGATCGCCTTGTGGTATTTCGCCCTTGTGTATTCCTTCAGCGCGTGGCGCAGCTTGGCCTCCCCAAGCGCATGCGCGGCAGTCCCTTCCTCCGCATACGCGCTGGGCTTCTCCATAACTCCCGCCTCCATCTGAACGGAGCCAGGGCAGGCAAGCCATTTCTTTGCGCCCGATGCGGAAAGCTTTGCGTGTACCCCGGGCATTATAACGCCTCCTCCGCTTCTTTCATCGCCGCCTCATAATGCTCTGCCGCCAGCGCAGACAGGTTTTCCGCACCGAACTTCCGCAGGATTGCCTTCGCGCGCTCCGAGCCATGCTTCCGGCTGACTTTCGCAACCGCCGCCCGCACCTCCTCAATGCCGACAGCCGGTACCGATGGCGGCTCCGGTGCCGCGGGCTTTGGATTTTCCTGTACGTCCCATGACATGGGGTTTGGTTCATCGGGTTTCGCCGTCCCTGAAAGCAGTCCCGCAAGACGTCCGACCTCGTCCAGCACCCATGCTCCTTTTTGCATATCTTTCTCCGTAATTTGAAGTACAATGTTCATTCCTTCGTCCTCCTTCTTATATTTTTTTCATTGCAAAATCTCTCTATTTCTGGTATCGTAGTTATAGGTTTTGTTGTAAATCCCCCGTAAAGCGCGCCAACGCTTCACAGTCCGCATGACGGACTATGCAGGGGATTTTTTTATTTCCTCTTTTTCGGCCCATAAATCCAGCCTCCCAGCCACGTCCCGAACGCCAGCACGGCAAGCATCTCCGCAATAATGAGCGTCCGTTCCGGCCGGAGTTCCATCGCTGGAACGATTGCAAAGGCAAACAGGCTTGTCCCTGCCATGAGTGCCAGAAACCGCAGTGTTTCCCCCACAGCCCGCCGGATAATGCGCCGCATCCGCTTTTCCATACGCCGGAACCATGCAGCCCTGTTTTCCCTGTCTATGCGCCGGATAATGCATTCCGTCAGGCATTCGCGCCCCTGCCCCATCCTCATGTTTCCGCCTCCTTCACGTTTGCTCGTTCCGGCATATCGCCGTACCCTGCCCGCTCCACCCCGCAGAGCACAATCCCGCCCTGTGCCAGCAGCTTCATCAGGCCGCTGGTTGTCAGCCGCTCGTGATATTCCTGCCCGTCCGCCTTGCGCTTGTAATGGACCCAGAACATGCTAACCATTCAGCTGTATCCTCCTTCCCGTTTCGCTCCCTAAAAGTTCATTGTAGCGGAAACATTCCGTAATCCCGCCGACCTTGCAGACGAATATGTAAGGGTGCAGCTCTGTGACGCGCCCGCTCCGGAAAAACCTTTTTGTTTTCCCGTTTTCATATTTCTCAAACTGCTCAATCCTGACCTTCCGGCCGGCTTTCAACCCTCTGGTCGCCGCTTCCTTCCGGAGCCATTCCGCTGTACGCCTTTCGTCCCGCTCCGTTATCATCTTGTTTCTGATTAACACGCTGTTTCCTCCGTTTCCTTGTGCGGGCTGGGCAGATGTAGCCGCGGCTGGTATCCTGCTTTTTGGCGATGTTGTAAACCATGCCGCAGTCCCCGCAGGCCGCATATCTGTAATTCCGCCAGCCGTTTCCTTCGCAGGTTAATCGCATTCTTCAATCAGCTCTTTCAGGATACCCGCGCTTTCACCGGCTTCACGCCATTCGCGTTCATAGCCTTTTTTCGGGCTGTCCATCAGGTATGTAGCACTATAGCAAAAGACGTTGTTCATCTCTATGTCATAGTATTTTTCCAGCAGCTCCTTTGTTGTCATGGTGTATTCCTCCTTTGGCTTGTCCACTCTATAAGAGGGGAGCCCCCTCTCACTGCGCCTCCTGCGCCGCCCGCTCTGCTTTTTCCTTCTGCCGCTGCAGACTGAGCATCTTCTTTTCATAAAGCACCGCCGTAATCTCCCGTTTCAGCCGCTCCGCCTCCTCCGGCGTTTTCTCGCAGTAGGATACTGTAACAACATATTCCCTTTTTTTTGCCGTTCTTGGCATACCAACACCTCCTGTACAATTTATGTAGGGTAAAATTTGTCCTATTCCCAGATTTCAAGCTCCTTAAATTACATACTCGATTAGGCTCACGTTTGAAACACGCGCCTTTTCAAAAGAATTTAATCCCCCTTCAATATCCCCCTGAATTTTTCCACAGCCTTTTGATTATAACGGAAAGACGGTACCTCCTTCGGGCTATATCTTGATTTGTCCAGCACCTTGATGCCGTATTCCTCTGTTTTCAATCCGTTTGCATTTGCTATCATCCCGACCTTATGTGCAGAGATGTCGAACATCTTTCCGATCTCTGTCGCGGTATATGTCTTCTCCACCTGCGGCAAGTAATCCCCGGTATCGACACCAAAGACGCCTTCTATGCCCTTCAGCCCGAACACCTGCACTGCAATAGGCGAAAGGTTCTTTTTCTCGACTGCCGACATGATTGTACGGAACGCGCGGTTCTTGGCATTCAGAAGCATTGCGTCGGCTCTAGCCTTTTGTGCTTCCAGCCGGATTTGTTCCGAGGTCTCCCTTGTGATGTAGCCTCCTGTTTTGCGGATGGCGGGGAGGACTTCCGAAGTGACCCACTTCCGGAAGGGCTTCGCCTCCGGCTTGTCACTGCGGAGGATTACGTTGTAAAGGCCGCTTTCGTTAATAACTGTCATTTCCTGCCCGCCCCCAAGGGTCGGAATCAAATTCCGCCCCTTTTCATCTTCATCAAGCCTTTCAAAAACCTTATGTGGGCTTCCCAAGCCAAGTATTTCACAAACATCTTTCAGTACCCACCAAGGCTCACCATCCTTTTGGACTGTTCTGACCTTGTTTCCGTTGTAAGTAAAAATCTGTAATCCATCCATCCAAATACCTCCTAATGCGCCAAGTATCTTATTAAGACACTTTTTGTGTAAAAAAAATAGCTACCGTTTCTTCTGCAGTTAAAGAATACTTATCTTTAATTGCTGATATTTCTTTCTGCGAGAACTCCGCGCCCTTTGTTTCATTAATCTTTGCTGAAAAAGTACCTCTCGCAATTCCAAGAAACTTGGCAAGAGATGTTCCCGTATCTCCATGAAGCCTCATAACCGCTTCAAGTTTTAGTTTGTCCATATTTTCACCTCCCCGCCACTTGTGTCTTTATTAGACACATTTATAATACATAGGTTTGTCTGAAATGTCAAGCAGAATTTTAACTTTTTAAGACACTTTTTCAAAAATATCTTGCTTTTCCAAGGGGAATGTAGTAAAATTAAGACACTCAAAGGAGGCAATTTTATGGGAATGTCTGAAAGAATTAAAGAACGCCGGATTGCAATGGGTTTTACTCAGGAAGAATTAGGTCAAAAACTTGGCCTTCAAAAATCAGCAATCGCAAAATATGAAAATGGGCGAGTAGAAAACATTAAAAGAAGTGTTATCTCTGACATGGCTGAATTTTTGGAGTGCTCTCCCGCATATCTAATGGGCTGGGAGGATTCTCCCACCAGCCAGGAAACAAATGAAGATATTCGTAGAATTGCGAGAGCACACAAACAAATGCCAGATGATGTTAAAAAGCGATTTATGAAAGTTGTCACTGCTTCTTTTGATGAATATTTCTCAGATGATTATAAGGACGATGATACAGACGAATGATTACACGTGCAAGAAGGAAAGAAATTAAGGCCGCAGTGATCGATGTATTGGGTATGTCTGATAAAATTACACTTCCAGTAAATATCAAATACATTGTGAAGCAACTGAATAATGTTCGGTTGATACCTTATTCTACTCATATGAAAAAGCTTAATTGGTCGAGACAAGATATGCTTGATTTTGCTGGATACGATGGCTGTACCGATTTCAATTTTAAACGAAATCAGTATATTGTTTATTATAACGATATAGATTACAGTCGGGTAAACACAAAAAGATATAGATGGACAATAGCTCACGAACTCGGGCATATAGCGTTAAACCATCATTTGGTTTCGGATAAAAGCAAAATCTTCAGAAACTCTTTGTCTGATAAAGAGTACAATATTTTTGAAGAGGAAGCTGATTATTTTGCAGCCTTGATTTTAGTTCCACATATTGTGTTGCATCATAGAACAGAAAGCATAGATACGGTATGGAAATTAGCTCTAGTGTGCGATATTTCTGAGAGGGCATCTATAAATCGCTTTTCTGAGTATAAAAAATGGCAAATCAATTATAAAAAACCTAGTGAATATGATAGAAAAATACTTGATTTGTTCTGCAAATATATGTATAAAAAGAAATGTTCTAACTGCCAGAATCAAATGTACTACTATAAAATTAAATACTGTATTTATTGTGGAGGGAGTGATCTAAAATGGATAGGAGACGGGGAAATGATTTATGAAAAATTCACTTTTACTAACTGCCCTCAATGCGAAAATGAAGAAATCGGGGTAAATGATAAATTCTGTATGATTTGCAAAGAGGATTTACTAAATTATTGTACAAGTGGTGATTGCGCGCATCATGTTTTTAGTGATCCCCTGCCTCGAAATGCTAGATACTGTCCTCATTGTGGGGCGGAAACAACTTATTTTCAAAAGAAAGTTCTTCTGCCATGGAACCATAAACCAGAGGATCCAGAGGATATGGAATGCAGTGAAATACCGATTGTTTGTTACTCTGAAGATTCAAATAATCTTCCATGGTTTGAAGATTACGAAGATCTGCCTATTTAAATCAACATAAAACCCACACACTCTGCACTACGCAAAACAGGGGAACAGCGGCCGCAAAAATACAGCCAGCCCAAACTGTATTGTATCATACGGCCGCTTTTTTGTGATACCATATTTATAGAAAGGGGGGCTTTCTATGGTTGCAATTTACGCGCGTCAATCCGTAGACAAAAAAGACAGCATCAGTATCGAAAGCCAGATCGAATACGCAAAGCGTGAGGTTTTCTCGGAGGAATGCAAAATCTATCAGGACAGCGGCTATTCCGGCAAGAACACCAACCGCCCTGCTTTCTCCGAAATGATGCGGGACATACAGGCGGGGCAGATTGAAAAAGTCGTTGTCTACCGCCTTGACCGCATCAGCCGTTCTATCGTGGATTTCGCGGATTTCATCGACATTCTGGAAAGCAGCGGCATTTCCTTCGTTTCCGCAACGGAAAAATTCGACACATCGACCCCCATGGGGCGCGCCATGCTGTACATTATCGTTGTATTTGCACAGCTGGAACGTGAAACCATTGCCGAGCGCGTCCGCGACAACTATTACGCCCGTGTCCGCAAAGGCGCATGGGGCGGCGGACCTGCCGCTTTCGGCTTCGACCTCGTCCGCACCACAATCGACGGGAAAAAGGCAACCATCTGCCAGCCAAACGAATCCATTTCTGTCGTGCAGCGCATATTCGAGCTGTATTCCCGCCCGCATACCAGCCTTGCCGATGTGCAGAAGCAGCTTATCCACGACGGCGTGCTCTCCTCCGGCGGCGTAAATTTCGACAATGTGAAGCTGTCCTCCATACTGAAAAACCCCGCATACGTCCGTGCGGATATTTCCATATACAATTACTACAAGGCAAAAGGCGCGATTATGGCGAACGAACCAGAGGAATTTGACGGGGAGCATGGCTGCATCCTTGTCGGCAAGCGCGACGCCAGCCAGCGGAAATACAAGGACGTTTCCAACCATCTGCTTGCCGTCAGCCACCATGAAGGCATTATTGACAGCGCGCCGTTCCTGTTCTGCCAGGAAAAGCTGTCGCGGAACCGCCAAATCAAAAACACCTACAAGGGAAAATATTCCTGGCTGACGGGGCTTGTAAAATGCGGGCACTGCGGCTATTCCTTCTCCGTCCGTTTTGCCAGCACGAAGGACGGGCGTGTCCCCTATTTCACCTGCTCCGGGAAATACCTCCATAAGCAGTGCGATGCAAAGCAGACACACCGCGTCAGGGACGTAGAGGCGGAGGTGCAGGCGCGCCTGATTGCCGAGGCGGAGCGCTACCGCCTGGCACAGGAAAAGCACGAATCACGCATCACCAAACAGCACCAGCAGAAAATACTGGAAATTGATGGGAAAATTGAAAACCTGGTCGCCACACTGGAAAACGTCAGCCAGATTTCTACGGAATACATCAACCGCCGCATTGAGGCACTGCACCATGAAAAGCAGCTGCTCCTCCATCAGTATTCGGAAGCGGTTTCTTCCTTCCATACAGCAGAAATTATCCCGTTCGATGCTGCGGACTGGGAAAATATGTCCATCGCCGACAAGCGGGAAATTGCCCGCAGCATGGTTTCCGCCGTATACCTGAGCACGTCAGGCGTAGACGTACAGTTCAGATAAAAAAGAGCCGAACCCGGCAAAATCAACGGGTTTGCGCTCTTTTCTTTTTGTTGCCTGTGTGGATAGTCTTGACTGGAAGGAATTAGGCGCGGAGGCAGAGCTGAATCAGGTCCTGAACCACAAGCACCTTGGCAACGGCTCCATCATTCTGTTCCACAATGACGCGAAATACACCCCCCAGGTTTTGGACAGCATCCTGAAGGGGTTGAAAGAAAAGGGCTTTGAAATCGTGCCCATTTCCGAGCTGATACTTCGGGAGGATTTTGAAATGGACCACGAAGGGCGGCAGAAGCTCAAATCGGGCGCGGCATGATGTTGGAGTGAACTGCTTTTTCTGCAAGCGGAGTCAGCTTCGCCGCTGTCATAGCAGTCAAAACGGGGGATTGTTTCAGAACAATCCCCCGCCCCTCAAAATCATCTTCCATTGTGGAAAAATTTTCTCAGACAGCAAACGCAGCGTTTACTCCTTCCGCATCTTTACAGAAGCATTCTTAAATTTATCATGCACCGCAACCATCGCCGCGTCAATATCATCTTTCGCTATCAGCACAGTAATCTTGATTTCAGAAGTGGAAATCATCTGAATGTTCACACCCGCGTCGTACATCGCTTCGAAGAACATCGCCGCAACGCCGGGGTTCGATGCCATACCCGCGCCCACAATTGACAGCTTCGCTACACTGTCATCATGCACAATCTCCTGTGCTGTCAGCCGCTCTTTATGCTTCTCCAATGCCTTCAGCGCAAGCTCCAGGTCATCACGGCCAATCGTAAAGGAAATATTCTGACGCCCATCGTAGCCGTTGGACTGCAAAATAATATCTACACTTACTTTCTCCTTTGCCATCAGAGAGAAAATCTCAAACGCCTTACCCGGTTCATCCTTAATCCCCATAATCGAGATACGGGATACATTTTTATCCGCCGCAACGCCGCTGACCAGCATTCTTTCCATCTTGCAATCCTCCTTAACCTCTGTACCCTCCGCGTCTGTCATGCTGGAGCGTACCACAAGCTTCACATTGTATTTTTTCGCCAGCTCAACGGAACGGCAATGGAGCACCTTCGCACCCAAAGACGCAAGCTCCAGCATTTCGTCATAGCTGATTTCATCCAGTTTCTGCGCATCCGGCACAACGCGCGGGTCCGCCGTATATACGCCTTCCACATCTGTATAAATTTCGCAGATATCCGCATTCAGTGCGGCAGCCAGCGCGACCGCCGAAGTATCCGAGCCGCCCCTGCCAAGCGTTGTCAAATCGCCCAGCTGGTTTACGCCCTGAAAGCCGGTCACAAGCACAACGTTGCTCCGTTCCAGTTCATTTTCAATACGCTCCGTATGAATGGTACGGATTCTGGCGTTGCTGTATGTATTCGTTGTTTCAATGCCCACCTGCACGGCGTTCAGCGAAACAGCGCGGCCGCCCAAAGCATTGATTGCCATTGCCATCAGCGCAACAGACTGCTGTTCGCCCGTAGCCAGAAGCATATCCATCTCTCTGCGGCTTGCTCTCGGATTGATTTCCTTTGCTTTCGCAATCAGACCGTCTGTTGTTTTACCCTGCGCGGAAAGCACAACGACAACCTGGTTGCCTTCCGCCTTTGTTTTCATGATGCGCCGGGCTACATTGAATACTCTCTCCGCGTCCGCGACGGAACTCCCGCCGTATTTCTGCACAATCAACATTCTTTTCTTCCTCCTGTTATTCTGTCTTTACCTTTGCGCCCTCCAAATCAGGCTCAAGCAGTGTTAATTCCCAATTATTCGGGAGCGTGCGCAAATATGCAGACATTTTTCTTTGGAATACCTCCGCCCCGTCCCTTCTGACCATGGCCATCAGCGTGGAGCCTGCACCGCTCAGATAGCAGGCGGCTGCGCCAAAGCCGTCAGCAGCTTCAAAAATTTCCTCCATGCCGGGAATCAGGGTTTTCCGGTAAGGCTGGTGGATTTTATCCTCCATCGCCATCGCAAGATTTTCGTAATTCCCCGTCAATATGGAGGCAACCAGCAACGCCCCTCGGGATACGTTATACACAACATCTCCGCGCGAATAGCTTGCAGGCAGCACGCCCCTCGCCTTCTCCGTAGAAACGGGGAAATCAGGTACCATTATAGCAAAAAGCAGGTCGTCCGGCAACTCCAAACGGACGTGCCGCATGATTTTTTCATCCTGCGCGCCAACAACCATGCTGCCGAATATCGCCGGGTTGGAATTATCCGGATGCCCCTCCAGCATTGCGGCCATCTGCGCAAGCTCCTCCCTGCCGCAGGGATTCCCCGCCAGCGCGTTCGCCGCCAGCAACCCCCCTACGATGCACGCCGCGCTGCTGCCAAGCCCGCGCACCATGGGAATATAATCCTCCTGCACCAGGCGCACGCCGGGCATGGCAAGCCCTTTCTTTTCATAAAAATGGCGCATGGTCTGGTAAATCAGGTTGGTTTCGTCCGTCGGTATCTCAATCGGCTGCTTCCGCCTGACCTCGATTTCCACGCCTTCCGGTATTTCCTCCACCCAAAGATGGTTATAAAGCTGCAGTGCCACCCCGATGCTGTCAAAGCCGGGGCCCATATTCGCCGACGTTGCCGGCACCTGTATTGAAATCATGTTTTTCCTCCGTTCCGTATCCCGCAGCACCCGCAGAATCCCGTTTCTTTTATTCCCGCGCAATAATCTTCAAAGACTGCACGCCCTTCAGCTCCTCAATGCGTCCCATCAGCCTGCTGAAATCCCCCTGCATGGCGTTCGTTTCAATGGTGACCGTTACATTTGCAATGCCGTTGATGGGTATGGTCTGGTTAATCGTCAGTACGTTCGCGCCCTCCGTTGCAATGCCGTTGAGCACTGCCGAAAGCAGCCCCGGCGTATGGTCAAGGTTCATGGCAATCGTCACAGTCTTTCCCCGCGTGTTCTCATAAAGAGGGTGTACCGCATCCCGGTATTTGTAAAACGCGCTCCGGCTGATGCCCACTCTGTTTACTGCATCCTGCACTGTTTTCTCTTTTTTGCTTTCCAGTAAATTTTTTACATCCATAACCTTCAGGAAAATCTCCGGCAAAACGCTTTTATCTACAATAAAGAAATTTTTATCCTCTTTCAAATGCTTCTCCTCCTGTTTTTCAGTTAAAAACATCTGTATGCAACACAAGGAATATATCATAAAATATCCCATTTTGCAAGTAGAAAAACCGTATTTCAGAAAAATATACATAATTATTGGAAATCCGCGCCGCCCCGTCCCCTTTTTGTGCAGACAGGCGATGTTTTTCGCCGAATTTTTCCGTTTTTCTGTTTCAAAGCGGCTTATTTTCTGGTAGAATAAAGCCATACTAAAACCATGCCCTTCCATACGAAGGAAATGCAGGGTGTCAAAAAATATATTCAAGTCGCGGAAAGGTTCGTGAAACGAAGCGTTTCCCGACTGGAATCCACAGAACGGGCTTTGCCCGTTCGAGGAAAAGGGCGAGTTTCAAGGCTTTTTCAAAAGCCGATGGAACGAGTCCCTTTATACCGACAGCCCCCCAAAAAAGGCTTGAAGGCGAAGCATGAGCCTTTTTTGACATAATGAACACCAGAAGGAGTTTTGATATGAAACCGGCAAAACGAATACGTCCCCGGCATCTGCCGCTGCTTGAGATGTTTTTGAATGAATATGAGGCAATGCGGCAGAAAATGGACGCAGAGGCAATGCCTGCCCTGCTTGAAATCGCGCCTCTGATATTTGGCAAGTGGTACCATTCGGCGCTGGTGGCGGAAACGATACTTTCCCCTGCCAACATCATCAGCAAGGATTTGGAAAAATCCGGCAGCTGCTCAGAATTTGCGTATGTCCTGCGGACGCACCCCAGAAAACAGGGAGCAGGGCAGTACACATTTTCCCTCTACGAATATTCTCTGGAAGCACATCCGCTCGTGGAGGATATGAAAACGCTGGTCGGCTTCTGCTATCCCGACTGCCGGACAGACGAGCAGGGCTTTCTGCTGCCTCAGGCAAGGGAAATCCTGCTGCCGCGCCTCTCCATTCCGGAGGGTTTTTATCTGGAATATCTGACGCGGCTGGCATGGCTGGCCGGGCTTCTGCTTCCCATGCCCGCCATTCACACACATAAAATGCAGCCTTCTGCGTCATGCAGGGAATTTTTTGCACAGGGTACAGCGGAAATCATACGGCAGCTGGCAGAAACGGCATGCGCGCTTGCAGCCGAGCGTTTCGTGTGCTCCATGCATTTGGAGGACGGCGTAGCGACGCCCGTTTTTTTCCGCTCCTGTCTGGAAACGCATATGGATGTGGATAAAATTTTTATTGATTTTTACGAGCGTGTAGACGTTAATATTTTAGAAATCTGGCAGACGCCGCCCGGGGAACTTTCGGAAGATGAGCACAATGTCATCTCCTCCTTTTTATTCACAGGCATCATGCTGGATAAATGGTTCCTGACGCCCATGAGCATGTTTTTCCGGCTGATACGCCCGCTGGCGTTTATCCCTATGCGGTTTTTCCCGCTGGTCAACCACGTTGCGGCAATGCTGCTGATGGAGCGCAACTGGGGCTCAGAGGTATTCACGCCCCCCGCTTATTATTCCCTGACCGCGCTGGGGAAAGCACTGTTTGCCGTGCCGGAAGGTGCCGGCGAAAACCGTCAGGAAATGCCGGAATCCCTGCCCTATGAACAGATTTTGGACGCGATGGAGCAGGAGGCAGACGTCCGGCGGCGGGAGCGCGCGGCAATGCTGAAAACCGTACCGGAAATCGTTTCTATGAAGGTTTCTCTGATGCAGGATGATGAGGTTTGGAAAATCATAGAGGCAGGAAGCAGCATCAGCCTGCATGAATTCTGCCTTGACCTCTGTGCGGCGTTCGGCATGGAGGGCGAGGAGAATTATATGCTGTCTGTGCCCGACCGCAACGGATTTCCAATGGAATATTCGCCTGCCGGTTCCAAGCGTTCTGTCAATAAAACGGCAGGGCTTGCCCTGCGGGACCTGCCTTTGTCTGCGGGAATGCATCTGCGGCTGAGCCCGTCGCCTGCCGGCGGGGGTACACTGCTGCTGGATATTCTGGCACAGGGGGAAGGAAATCCGTTCCTCATTTACCCGAGGATTTGCAGGCAGAGCCGGAAAGTAACGGAGCAGGAACGGGAAGATGAAATGTTTTGAAGCAGCGGAAAACAGAGCGGAAGTTTGGGGGCAGGTATTTTTACCCAAACGCTTTATCATACAGGAAAGGAAGTATCACCATGTCACTGATGCACCAGCACGGCGGGGATTTAGATGAAATCCAGCGTCTTTACGGCATTCCCCGCGAAGAAATCATCGACTTCAGCGGAAATATCAACCCTTTGGGCTTTCCCAAAACCGTGGAAAACGCCCTTGCGGCAAACCTACGCATTATTTCCACATACCCCGATAAACGCTACACCGCACTGCGCGAAGCCATCGGACGGTATACCGGCGCGGCGGCGGAACATATCGTTGTCGGCAACGGCTCTACAGAGCTGATTTCCACATTCATACAGACTGTGCATGCTGCGCATGCCGTAATCCTCGGTCCGGCGTACTCCGAATATGAGCGCGAAGTCACCCTTTCCGGCGGCAGTTTTACTTATTTCCCGCTGAAAGAGGAGGACGGTTTCCGCCTGAATCTGGACGCGCTCCTGCACGCCCTTACGCCTGAAATCGGCATCTTTATCGCCTGCAACCCAAACAATCCCACCGGTACGGCGATACGCACCGGCGAAATGCGCCAAATCCTTGCGCACTGCAAAAAAATCGGCGCATCTGTCATGATAGATGAAACATACATTGAATTTTCCGATATCCTGCCGGAAATCTGCTCCGTCCCTCTCGTGGAGGAGTTCGATAATTTGTTCGTCGTTCGCGGTACGTCGAAGTTTTTCGCTGCCCCCGGGCTGCGGCTCGGCTATGGTGTTTCTTCCAACCACGCTTTTTTGGAACGGTTGAAAACCAATCAGGACCCTTGGAGCGTCAACAGCCTTGCCGCTTTCGCCGGAGAACGTATGTTCAGCGATACCGCCTTTCATCAGGAAACCATCGCTCTCATTTCCGGTGAACGGAAACAGGCGTTTCAGGAACTTTCCGGCTGGAAAAATATCAAGGCGTATCCTTCCGAAGCCAATTTTATCCTTTTACGGCTTCTGACCGAAACCGTCAGCGCGGCGGAATTATTTGAAAAGCTGATTCGCAAAAAAATGCTGATCCGCGACGCCGCATCCTTTACATTCCTCGATGAAAGCTATCTGCGCTTCTGTATCCTTTCGCCAGAACAGAACGCCGCGCTTCTGCGGGAATTAAAAACGCTGGTGGAGTGACAGCGCATTGAAAAATCAGCCGGTTTGGGGCGGCATAGTAAAAACTGACATTGTATTTTTCGCCTGCAACGCACATATTACACCTTGAATAAAAAAATAAAGACCTTCATGGTAACAGCGTCCTCAAGGTCTTTCAGTCTTTTTTACAGAGGTGATCCCATTGTCACATACACTCAGCCGCAGCGACCTTTGCGGCTATCTGACACTGCTGCGCAGACAGCTTGGCGGGCAGAAGCTTCCCCCCGCCCCGAACGTCGTTTTTCTGAACAGCCGCGCTCTGTATTATTACCTTGCGGGCCAGTTCTGCGGTCAGGATACCATCGGCGGCATTTTGGAAAAAATCGAGGCATGCATTCCGCTTGCCGTAACGGACGAGAGCTTCTCTCTTTTCCTCTCCGCCTGCCGAGAGCCCCGGGAGGAAAAAACCCGCTCCTTTCTCGAAAGCTGCAAGGCGGATTTTCTCCTTCTCGTCCACCAGACCGCAGACAGCGAAAATGACTGGCGCGCGCTGACTGCCCTCTGCGAAGCCCTCCGCAGGAAAAATGCGTACCAGCCCGAAACACAGCATTGAAAGGAGCCGCTATGGATAAGCCCTACCGCAGCTTAAATGAATATTACCGCGCACTGTTTGGCAGGAAAGCCGCCAAAATCTCTCTTGACGGCGGCTTCACCTGCCCAAACCGCGACGGTACACTTGGCACAGGCGGCTGCCTGTTTTGCAGCGCGGGCGGTTCCGGGGATTTTGCCGAAAACGTGTCGCGCTCCATACCGGAGCAAATCGCCAGCGGGCGGGCGCAGACTGCCGCCAAGTGGCCCGATGCCGTTTATATCGCCTATTTTCAGGCGTTTACAAATACATACGCCCCCGTACAGCGTCTGCGGGAAACATACGAAGCCGCCCTTTCCTGCCCCAATATAGCGGGGCTTTCCATCGCTACCCGCCCCGACTGCCTCCCACCGGATGTCATCGCGCTTTTGGAAGAGCTTGCCGGACGGACAAAGCTCTGGGTCGAGCTGGGTTTCCAGACCGCAAACGAAACCACCGCGCAGCTGATTCGGCGCGGCTATCCCAACGCCGTTTTCTGTGAAGCCGTCCGCGCGCTTGCCACCCGCAATATCCCCATCGTTGTCCATGTCATTCTGGGCCTGCCCGGCGAAGGCATGGCAGATGCTCTGCGCACCATTGACCTGCTGAACACACTGCCCATACAGGGCGTAAAATTGCAGCTGCTGCATGTTCTTTCCGACAGCGGGCTCGTGGAGCTTTACCATTCCGGCGCATATACGCCGCTATCCAAAGAAACGTACATTTCCATGGTTGCGGCATGTATTGCCCGTCTGCGGCCGGATATCGTGCTGCACCGCCTGACAGGCGACGGCAGCGCACGCACACTGCTCGCCCCGCTTTGGAGCCTGCAAAAACGCGATGTACTCAACAGCATACACAAATATCTGCGCGAAAACGATATTTTTCAGGGAAAAGACTGGAACGGCGCGTCCGGCAAAATTTTTTGATGCCTTTTTCGCCATTTTATGATATGATAAAATACAACACGAAGTAAGGAGGTCGCGCTATGCCGGATTCCATCAAACAACTGGCGGAGCATAAGCTGATTATTCTGCATCTTGTGCAGAAAATGGGCATTGCCCTTTCCAACAGCGAAATCTGCCAATTTTTGCTTTCCAAAAACTATATGGATTATTTTTCCGTCCAGCAATATCTGGCGGAGCTGACGGACACCGGCTGGCTGGAAAAAAGCAGGGAGCAGAACAGCACGCGCTACACCCTGACGGATGAAGGCGAAGAAATCATCAATTATTTCATGCATCATATTCCGGAGGACGTAAAAAACGAAATTAACACATACGTCCATGACAACAGCAAGCGTATCCGCGCGGAATATGCCGTCACTGCCAATTATTTCCCTGAGCTGAACGGCGATTTTCTTGTAAAATGCGGCCTTTGTGACGATTCCGGCGCGGTGCTTATGGAGATCTGTGTTTCGGTCGTATCGAAAGAGCAGGCGCAGCAGATTTGCCGGAACTGGCGCAAACAGGTTAACCGCTATTACCGCTCTATACTGACCTCCCTCGCGGCAGAGGACGCGGAGGAGCCGAAAGCGGAAGAACAAGGGGACAAAGGGGACAACGAAGAAAAATCCCGGGACTCCGTTCCGAAACCTGCAAAACCTTCCAGCCCCTGACCTGTTTTTTCGTACGATGGGAATTACAGCAAGGGCATATTTTTCAGTTATGTATTCAGAAAACATAGTTTCCCCCTGGAGGTGACCACATTGCAGCCCATTTCCATCGCAGTCTGCGATGATGAACCTTATATGTCAGAATATCTTGCGGAACAGGTTTCCGCTTTTTTTGCATGCGAAAGCCTTCCCACCCGCATCTCTCTTTTTCCTGACGGCAATTCCCTTCTGTCCAGCGCGGAAGCTCTGCGGGCAGACGTCCTCCTTCTGGATATCCAAATGCCCCTGCCGGACGGTCTGGAAACGGCAAAGGAACTGCGCCGCCGCGGATTCGGCGGATTCATTATTTTCGTAACCATACTGCGCGAAACCGTTTTTGAAGCATTTGAAGTGCAGGCATTTGATTACCTTGTGAAACCTCTCGCCCCTGATGCGTTCCGCCGCACCATGCGCCGCCTGCTTTCTGCCCTCCTGAAACAGCAGGAAAGCCGCCTGTTTGTGCAGAAGGGCAACGCGCAGCATATCATTCCCTTTGCGGATATCTGTTTCTGCGAGGTCATCGACCGAAAGGTCTATCTGCATCTGAAGGATTCTACCGTACTGGATTATTATGAAAAAATTGAAACGCTGGAACAGCGGCTGGACGGGCGTTTTTTCAAATGCCACCGCAGCTACCTTGTGAATCTGGACTGCCTGAAAAGCTGCCAAAACGGGCGCGCATTTCTGGCAAACGGTGAAAGTGTCCCCGTTTCGCGTCTGCGCGGCAGGCAGTTTTCCGCCGCCGTGCTGCGGCGCATGGAGCAAAGGAGGTTTGAAGAATGACACTTTGTTTTTCCGCGCTTTATCCCTGCCTTGCCGGCTTTGGGGAGATTCTGGCGCAATGGCTGTTTTTTGGCGGGCTTTTGGGAAAAAGGGCGGCTTCTCTGCGGATACTGCCCCTGTTCCTGCTCTCCTGCCTTGGAATTTTCCTGCCCCTGCCTGTCTTCTGCAAATTTCTCCTGCTTGCCGCCCTGCTGTTCCTGTATGGCGCGGTTTTCTGCGGCAGACCTGCCGGATATTCCCTTTTTGCCTCCCTGCTCGCAGTGGAGCTTACACAAATCTGCTACGGCATTTTCCAACCCGTACTGCCCTTTTTCGCGTTTCTGCTCTGCCGCGCCCATCCACCCCTTTTCGGAACGCTTTGTATGCTGGCAGGCGATTTCCTTTCCCTCGGGCTGGCATTTTTCTGCGGCAGAGCCATACTGCGGCAGTCTGTTCGCTGGAATACGGCACAAGATGTCCCCCTTCTTCCGACGGCGCTCCCGCTCCTTCTGCTGCTTCTTGTCAGCGGCGGAATCGCTCATTCCTTTTATGGCAATACTGTCACGCTTGACCCCGCGAATCCCGCGCCCTCCCTGCTCCACCTGCCCATGCTTCTGGTGCAGCTGCTCAGTATGCTGAGCGTATTCTGTATTCTGCATACCCGTCAAAGCGTATCTGCCCTGACAGCGCAGAACTTTCTCCACGCGCGGTATACTGCCGAAACACAGGCGCGCTGGCGCCACACAGAAGCCCTCCGCCATGATATGAAAAATCATCTTGCAGTCGTCCGAGGACTTCTGGAAAAAGGGGACAGTATGTCAGCCGCCGCTTACCTTGCCGCACTGGATGCCGCTGCCGCAGAAATTTCCGCCCCGTTCCAGACGAACCGCCCCGCATGTGATGTTCTCCTTACCGAAAAGGCCTCCTGTGCGGAAAGCCTCGGCATTGCGTTCCACAGCACTTTGCAAATCCCCGATTCCTGCCCTCTGGAGGATATGGATCTCTGCATCATTCTCGCCAACGCACTGGATAACGCAGTACATGCGTGCAGCAGTCTGCCGCCGGACGCAGAACGGTTTATCCGCATTTCCAGCTGGTTGCAGGGAAATTTTTTGTTAATCACAATAGAAAACAGCTTTAACGGAAGCCCGCACATCTGCCCGGGCACCGGGCTGTACAATATCCGGCGGACCACAAAAAAGTACGGCGGCGCTGCGGAAATCCGCACAACGGGCGGCGTGTTCCGTCTGCATGTGCTCCTCTCCATTTCACAGCATTCCTCCCGCATTTCGCATCATTTCCATTGAAACGCGCAGCGTCCGGCGGTAAAATCAGTAAAAAGCAAAGGAGGAATTCCCATGAGCATACAAAACATACAGAACCACCCCGCCAGCACACCGGAGCGCATACAACCGCAGAAGCGCATACAACCGCAGGAGCGCATACAGCCGCAGGAGCAGGAACCTATATCTCCCGCCAGCCTGCCGGAAAGCACTCCCGCACCCCGCTATGACGAATACGTCCCAGAGGAAAAAACGGAACGCCAGTCCATCGGGCTTTACCGCATAGAACCGGACGAAGACGGCAGCCCGCGCACTGTTTTTGACGCGCCGGAGGATGAGCCGAAAACGGAACGCTGTACCGCTGACACCGGCAGGGTTGACCGCGAAATCGAGCAGTTGAGGGAGGAAAAGAAGCGTCTGGAGCAGCAGCTGCACGCCACTGATGACCCACAGAAAGCGGCAGAGCTTCAGCAAAGAATGGCGGCTTTAGAAAGCGAACTGGCACAAAAGGACAATGATGCCTACCGCCGCCAGCATACTGTTTTTTCATGAACCATGAACTGTTTTCCGGAATAAAAAAGGATTGCGAAAACCTCACAGGGCGGATTTTTCCGCTGCGCAAGGCTTTCTCAATCCTTTTCTGATATATGTGGGTGCCCCTTATCCTCTTTCCAGAATCCCTTTCAAATACCTCCCTGTGTACGATTCTTCTACCTTACAAATTTCCTCCGGCGTCCCTGCCGCAACCAGCGTTCCCCCCTTGTCGCCGCCTTCGGGTCCAAGGTCGATGATATAATCCGCCGTTTTAATTACGTCCAGATTATGTTCAATGACAACGACCGTATTGCCGCCCTCCGCCAGCCGCTGCAAAATATGCACCAGCTTATGCACATCGGCAGTATGCAGCCCCGTTGTCGGCTCATCCAGAATATACATTGTCCGTCCAGTGCTTTTGCGGCTGAGCTCCGTTGCCAGCTTCACGCGCTGCGCCTCACCGCCCGACAGGGTCGTAGAAGACTGCCCCAGCTGCACATAGGAAAGCCCCACATCATAAAGCGTCTGCAGTTTGGACTTAATGCGCGGAATATTCTCAAAGAAAACGAGCGCCTCCTCAACCGTCATTTCCAAAACATCTGAAATCGTCTTGCCCTTATACTTGACTTCCAGCGTTTCGCGGTTATACCGTTTGCCGCCGCAGACCTCACAGGGCACGTAAATATCCGGCAGAAAGTGCATTTCAATCTTGATAATTCCATCGCCCGTGCAGGCTTCGCACCGTCCGCCCTTCACATTGAAGCTGAACCGCCCTTTTTGATAGCCGCGCATTTTTGCCTCTGTTGTCTGTGCAAAAACATCACGAATCATATCGAACAGTCCCGTATACGTCGCGGGGTTGCTTCGCGGCGTACGGCCGATGGGCGACTGGTCGATATTGATAACCTTATCCAGCTTCTCCAGCCCCAGCATTTCCGTATGCGCGCCGGGACGCAGCTTTGCCCTGTTCAAATCCCGCGCCAGCCGTTTATACAGAATTTCGTTTACAAGGGAGCTTTTGCCTGAGCCGCTCACGCCGGTCACGCAGGTAAAAATCCCCAGCGGTATCTCCACGTTTATATTTTTCAGATTGTTTTCCGCCGCGCCCTTTATCGTCAGCAGATTTTCACGGTTGAACGCCCGCCGCTCCCCTGGAATTTCAATTTTTTTCCGTCCGCTCAGGTAGTCCCCCGTCACAGAACGCTCACATGCCATGATTTCCGCCACACTGCCGGCACAGACCACCTCGCCGCCATCGCGCCCCGCTCCAGGCCCAATATCTACCACAAAATCCGCCGCAAGCATGGTGTCCTCGTCATGCTCCACAACAATCAGGGAATTGCCGATATCCCGCAGATGCTTGAGCGTTGCCAGCAGCTTGTCGTTGTCGCGCTGGTGCAGCCCAATGCTGGGCTCGTCCAGAATATAAACCACGCCGACAAGCCCCGAACCAATCTGCGTTGCCAGCCGGATCCGCTGCGCTTCCCCGCCGGAAAGCGTGCCGGCCGTCCGCGAAAGCGTCAGGTAGTCCAGCCCCACATCCATCAGGAAACCGACTCTTGCGTGCAGCTCTTTCAGTATCCGCTCGGCAATCATTTCTTCCTGCCCTGACAGCTTCAGAGCCGCAAAAAACCGCTGTATTTCCGCGACGGAAAGCTCCGTGACCTCGGAAATATTCCTGCCGCCTACTGTTATCGCCAGCACCTCCGGCCGCAGACGCTTGCCGTGGCAGTCGGGACATTCTATGTTCGTCATATATTCTTCGTATTCCCCGCGCATGGTTTCGGAGGTTTCGTTATACCGCCGTTGTAAATTGTTGAGAATACCCTCGAACGCATAATCATAGCTGCCGGTACCGCGGTAATTCGTGTAGGTAATGCGGAGTTTTTCGCCGCCCGTGCCATAAAAAATAATCTTCTTCACGTTCTCCGGCAGTTCCCGGAACGGCATTTCCAGCGAAAAACCATATTTTTCCGCCAGTGCGTCAAACAACACGCGGCTCATACTGCCCTTTGTGGCAATGGAATTATAGCCCGGCGCAACGATTGCCCCTTTTATGATGCTCAGGGAATCGTTCGGCACAATCAGGTGTTCGTCAAATTTCATCTGCATCCCCAGCCCTGTACACGTCGGGCACGCACCGCTGGGGTTATTGAACGAAAACACGCGCGGTTCAATCTCCATCAGGTCAATGCCGCAGTCCGGGCAGGAAAAATTCTGGCTGAACATCAATTCATCTTCACCCTGGTTCAAATCCACGAGCAAAAGCCCGCCGGAAAGCGCGGTCACTGTTTCGATGGATTCCGTCAGGCGTTTTTGTATGCCTTCGCGCACCACAAGCCTGTCTACCACGATTTCAATGTTATGCTTTTTGTTCTTTTCCAGCGCGATCGTTTCGGAAAGGTCATAGAGTATCCCGTCCACGCGGACACGGACATAGCCGCTTTTTTTTGCATCCTCCAGCAGCTTGACGTGTTCACCCTTGCGCCCGCGCACGACCGGTGCAAGCAGCTGCAGCTTTGTGCGTTCCGGCAGTTCCATGATGCGGTCTACAATCTGGTCTATGGTCTGCCTGCGGATTTCCTTGCCGCATTTCGGGCAGTGCGGGATACCGATACGGGCAAACAGCAAACGCAGGTAATCGTAAATTTCCGTTACCGTGCCGACTGTGGAACGCGGGTTATGGCTGGTTGTTTTCTGGTCAATGGAAATTGCAGGGGAAAGCCCCTCGATGAGGTCAACGTCCGGCTTTTCCATCTGCCCCAGAAACTGTCTTGCATAGGAGGACAGGGATTCCACATACCGCCGCTGTCCCTCCGCGTAAATCGTATCGAAAGCAAGGGAGCTTTTACCTGAGCCGCTCACGCCTGTGAATACGACCATCTGGTTCCTGGGTATCGTCAGGTCTACATTCTGCAAATTATGCTCTCTCGCGCCTTTTATCACAATTTCGTCTTTCATGGCTCCTCCTTAAAAAATTAAAACCTTAAAACCTCTGAGGGTTTCGCCCTCAGACTCCCGCCCGCTTTCTTTCGGAGAAAGCGGGGCAAAGAACTTCACTTCCAGCCGCACAAATATGCGGCTGGAATCTATGCCTGTTTATCCTCTCTCGAACTTCTTTTCAAAATCTCCCAATACACTTTTATGTACCCTGTGTATGAGGATTATTTTTGATAAATTTTTATTTCTTTACAAACAGGAATTCAGCGTTTTCCTGTCTTAATAAATATTATCAGCTTTTCCACATCGTCAAAATCATCATAATCTCCAACTATTCCTTCGCGGTGATACAGGACCCCCTTCTTTTCATTTTCCTCAAGGCAGTCGAGAAGGTTCTCTATCCCATATCTTTTTATAAACAATGTAAAACCATATGGCTTGATTTTGTCCAGTAATCCTTTTTTACAATCCATCTCACAAGCATAACAGCCCGTAATTTCCTTTTCTATGGAGCATTTTCTATTTTCGCAACGGGCGCAGTCAGGGCAGCTGTCTGAATCACAGCCATTACATTTCACATTTTCTGAGCATAAACAACAGGCAAGCCCGCATCTTGCAATTCCCAATTCCCGCTTCATTCTTCATCCTCCTCCACGCCTTTCCCCGGCCCTTGCAGGGTATGGGACATCGTCCCACGCTTTTACTCCAGCGCCAGCTTTTTCAGTTCCAGTATCTTGTCACGCAGTTCCGCCGCGCGCTCAAACTGCAATTCCAAAGCCGCCTGTTTCATTTCCTTGTCCATCTTCGCGATCAGTTTTTTCAGTTCTTCCGCGCTCATGGATTCCGGGTCTTTTTCCAGCCCGAACCGCTGTTTTTCCGTCGCGGCCTTGCTGATTTGTATGATGTCATGCACTTTTTTCTGTATCGTCTGCGGCGTAATGCCGTGCTCCTTGTTGTACGCCTCCTGAATAGCGCGGCGGCGGTTTGTTTCCCGAATCGCCCTGTCCATGCTCTCCGTCATCACGTCGGCATACATAATGACACGCCCCTCGGCGTTTCTTGCCGCACGCCCCACCGTCTGTATCAATGAGGTTTCCGAACGCAGGAATCCCTCCTTGTCCGCGTCCAGTATCGCCACAAGGCTGACTTCCGGAATATCCAGCCCCTCCCGCAGGAGGTTGATTCCCACGAGCACGTCAAAAACGTCCATACGCAGGTCGCGGATAATTTCCAGCCGTTCCAGTGTGTCAATATCCGAATGGAGATACCGCACGCGCACGCCAGCCTCCCGCATATAATCCGTCAGCCGTTCCGCCATTTTTTTCGTCAGCGTCGTCACAAGCACCTTATGCCCTGCCCCGGTCGTTTTCCGCACCTCCGAAAGCAGGTCATCAATCTGCCCATGTATCGGGCGGACGGATATTTCAGGGTCAAGCAGTCCTGTCGGGCGGATAATCTGTTCCGCTGTCTGCTCGGAGTGTTCTTTTTCATAGACGGAAGGCGTCGCGGAAACGAACAGCAGCTGGTTTATTTTGCTCTCGAACTCCGCGAATTTCAGCGGACGGTTATCCAACGCGGAGGGCAGGCGAAACCCATAGTCTACAAGCGTATTTTTTCGGGAACGGTCGCCCTCATACATCCCGCGTATCTGCGGTATGGAAACGTGCGATTCGTCCGCAATCATCAGGAAATCATCAGGAAAGAAGTCGATCAGCGTAAAAGGCGTGCTGCCCTCCTCCCGCAGGGAAAGATGGCGGGAATAATTTTCAATCCCCGTACAGAAGCCCATTTCTCTCAGCATTTCCAAATCGTAATTCGTTCGTTGGGCAAGCCTCTGCGCCTCCAGCAGCTTATCCTCCCGCCGAAGCTCTGCCAGCCGCAGCTGTAATTCTTCCTCAATCCGCTGTATCGCGACTTTCATTTTCTCCGGCGCAGTTACATAATGTGATGCCGGAAATACGGAAATATGGTTCAGCGTACCAATGATTTCGCCCGTCAGCACGTCAATCTCCGTAATCCTGTCTACCTCATCGCCAAAAAATTCCACGCGCACAGCATGTTCGGATGAGCCAATAGGGAAAATCTCCACCACGTCCCCGCGCACACGGAACGTCCCTCGCTCAAAATTCATGTCATTCCTGTCATACTGCATTTCAATCAGACTGCGCAGTACCTCGTCACGGTCCTTTTCCATACCTGGACGCAGGGAAAGCATCATGCCATAGTATTCCTCCGGGTCGCCCAGGCCATAGATGCAGGAAACGCTGGCAACGACAATAACATCTTCCCGCTCCACCAGCGCAGCTGTCGCGGAGTGGCGCAGCTTGTCGATCTCATCGTTCACAGAGGAATCCTTTTCGATATACGTGTCCGTACTGGGGACATATGCCTCCGGCTGGTAATAATCGTAATAGGACACAAAATACTCCACAGCGTTATGCGGGAAAAATTCCTTCAGCTCATTATAAAGCTGTGCCGCAAGCGTTTTGTTGTGTGCAATCACAAGCGTTGGCTTTTGCAGCCGTTCAATGATATTCGCCATGGTAAAGGTTTTGCCGGAACCCGTCACACCTAAAAGCGTCTGAAACTTTTTATTGTCCTGAAACCCCCGCGCCAGCCTGTCCACAGCCTCCGGCTGGTCGCCTGTCGGCTGATAAGGGCTGACCACCTGAAATTTCGGCATACACCCACCTCCAAATGAGAACTTTTGTTCCCTATTATAGCACAGACACATTGCTTTGTCATTATCTTTTTGAAAAAGAATCAGCAGCCGGATGTTTTCCGTCCCTGATTTGTCAGTGAAGCACAGACATACTCCCCTTGCATTGCGGAAATTTCAGTGAAATCAGCGTTTTTTGTCCATTCTCGGAAAAACGCCAATGTAATTCTTACAGATTTATTAGTTACATTCATAGGATTTTATCCTACATGAAAAATCGCAGATTTTCCTTGATTTATCAGCATTTTCACAGATTTTCTTATTTAAATATTGTTTTGAAATTTTGATTTTTTTGGCATATTTTGGCATAGATTTATACATGTTTGGTGTAAAATTGGTGTAACTAAAATGGTCTCACTTGAGTGTTTTTACATAGGGTATTCAATTGCACTTTTCATTCTTTCCATGGCGACATCTCCAGTCATATGTGTATAAATATCCAACGTCATTTTTACATCTGCATGTCCCATGATATATTGCAGTGACTTTATATCTATTCCTTTCTCTATCATTCTTGTACAGAATGTATGCCTTAATGAATGTGGCGTTAATAAAGGCAGTTGTTCCTTATGACTATAGTTATATAATTTGATCGCCTTACTTAAATTATAGTTAATCATTGAGCGTGTAACAATTTTCGATTGTTTATGAGTCTTCAACAAAAAACCAGAATGCTGATCAATAATTATTTCTACAGGGGTTTCTTCATTACGTCTTGCAATAAGTCTGACTAACGATTGATATGCTTTGTCTGAAATATAAATGTCTCTTTGTCCATTTTCTGTTTTCAATGTTTCGATATACCAATTGCTTTTGTTATTTATTTCAATTGATGATACACATAACTGTCGATTTATACTAATTTTTCTTTTATTTAGGTCAATATCACTTAATGTAATTCCAAGTGTTTCTCCCAATCTCATGCCAGTTTCTAACATTAGAATATATATATCATAGTACCATGCTAATGATTTTGTTTCTTTCACAAACTGAAGAAATTGTATCTCCTGTTCTTGCGTCAGTATGTGTGTTGATTTTGAATCTGAAGGTAAAAAATCCAGTTTAAATTGACAAGGATTTTTTCTTATCCAATCATCTTGTACTGCAATTTCAAAGGCAGGTCTCAATACATGATGATATCCCATAATAGTTCTTGTTTTAATACCTTTGCCATTTAAGTCCAGATAAAATGACTTAATATTACTAATTTTCACTTCGCTTATTTTTAATTTAGATATGGGATATCTATTAATAACGTCAATTTTATGCTCCTTAGCACATATTGTACTAAGTTTCCATTTTTTATTGCTTTCAAAATATATCTGTAATAACTCTGAAACCGTAATATTCCCATTTGTAATAGACATACCATCCGCAATATCTTTTTGGAGTTTCTTCTCTTTCTCCCTCAATTCTTTTAATGTTGGTGCATATACTGTATGCCTTTTTCCATAATCATCAGTGCAACGGTACATATAACTACCGTCTTTACGCTTGATTTTCCTTCAACTTCTATATTTTCTACGTCCTCTTGTTTGTAGATTCTATATTCTGCATCCGCAATCGTTTTTTCTATCTGTGCCAGCCGCTTTTCTTCCTCTTTTATTTCTTTCTGTCTGCGTTCCTCCATTTCAGCTTTCCTTCTGGCTGCGTTTACTGCAATCTGATTTTCTCTATAATCAAAATAATGTTTAGCAAGATCAATATTTCCGAGCAAGCTGCACACAGCAATATCAGCTTTATTAATATAATCATTGTTCTGTTCCAACACTTCCAAACGTTTATAAAATCCTGCAACGCCTTTATATTCATATTTATCTATCAGATTAACAAATTCTTCTAAAGAATTATAGTGGGAAATCCATCCTAAGCTGATGCAAACTGCATTCAAATCATCCCACAGGTAAAAACTGTTTTCCTCCCATGGTTCCTTACTTTTGACTACTTCAATATACAGATTTGCATGAGTTTTATCATGTGTTATTTTTTCTACACAATAAAGCGTTTTATACGGTCTTACAACCGTGTTTCCGTCCTTTGCAAAAGTTATGCATTTTTTTCTTGCTGATTCGATAGAATCGAAATTGATTTCGCTAATTTTCATATCATTTACCTCCATAATAGAAGCAGGTAACATTTTCATTTGTCACTTGCCTATTCTATTTTTATAGTGTCAATTTGCCTTATTTAAGAACTTAATGCAGCGCACATACTTATTTGCATATGCGCTGATTTAAGGCTATAAATAAGCTTGTGGCTGTTCCTCCAACTCCATTTAACTAATCCTTTCCATCTTCCTGTACAGATTCATCAAAAGCAACCTTCAACGGACTTTCTCCACTGCCATATTTGTTCTTGATTAGCACCACAAAACAGGTTTCATGGGTATTTTAATCACAATACCCATGATTTTCTATTATACAATACCGCATATATGAGCCAATTTGTAAAACATTTTATTCTTTAACACTCTTCTTTTTTGCGCCCTCTGCGCCATTCTCCGCTGTCTATCCACAAAGGCAAGCTGTTTCTCAACTTCTATGTAATCAAGCATCCTGACGTGCGTCAAGGCATTGTACGGTGTTTGCAAGTTGCGGTCAATGATTTGTGTTCCATCAGGCATTACAATAATCCTAAAGTCAAACATAAAAATCCCTCCATTCAATAATCTATACTTACAGACCCATAGCATGAAACGAATCCTCCGCCGACATTTTTTTTACAATGCTAAGAAAAAGCGCATACCATAACCTTTTTTCATAATCACTCATTTTTATTTTCCTCCTTGTATACTTCGATTCAATCATGCTGTTTTTTCTTCTAAAAGATTCAAAGTATTTCCACTAAAAAGATAATACTTTTGATTTGCAACAACCTTGTTGTATTCCTCTTCGCCGTCAAACGCATTTACAACTGCTTTTTCCTCTGTTGACATATCCTGATAGGCTTTCTTGCCATAAGACGGAGGCAGCCAGCCTTTTTTCTGGCTTCCAAAAATATTAAATTTCTTCAATAATTCTTCATTTGTAAAAGTGATATGGCATGTCCCTTTCTTAAAAAATGTTACAGTAAAATACTTTAACTGAATATTCTTTGTTTCTCCGTATTCTTCCGCAAACTGCAATGCCTTTTCCAAATCAACGGCATCTGTCAAACCACCGTCAAGGTAATTCAGGCATTTTTCAATATCTTGCAGTTTATTTATTACTTCACATCGTGTTGGATAAAATCTCCCCCAAGAATATTGCATATCATAAAAACCTCTGAGCGGAATAATTACTTTTTTGTTAATAATCCATGATTTGTTAGTTTTCCAGCCATTATAATAATGGATATTATTTGACGTTTCGTCATAGTAATAATATTTATGGCTTAATTCGTCAAAAAGTTCCATTATAGTATCTTCAATCCCTTTTCCGACTTTTTCCTGCATATCAATTTTTAATTGATAGATGTTATAAAGTGAAAAATCATAATCGCTTAGATTTTCCAGCTTATTATAAAAATCTCTTTGCAGATTGTTTGTAAGCTGTCCTATAAATTTAGGATTTCTAAAAAGTGCTGTCCAGTATTTTCTTCGCACAGACTTAATGTATTCATTCACAGAAAGCCCATTTTTACCGCTTTTCATTGAAAGCATACAACCTCCCTTCTGAACTGTTTCACCTGTTTCTTCATCTTTTTCAAACGAAGATAATATAAGTGGCTGCATCGCAAAATATTCTTTGATCAGTTTAATGCCTGCTTCCACTTCTAATTGAAATTGGTTCACAATGGCTTTAAAAAAATCTCCATCTACTAATTGCGTATTATCGTTAGTATGATATTCTTCTGCATACTTGGCTTCTCTGAGTCCTTCCAAAATAAAAGATTCTCTCTTTACTTCTGGCAATTGAACTTTTACAAGCGCAATTTCAACCGCTGTTTTCCGTTCTGCATCCAGAAAAGCATCTTGTATAAACTCTATTTTTGCATCATATTCTGTAAGCTTCTGCTGCAAGTCCTGTCTTTCTTTCGTATGCGGATTTTTTAAAGTTTCCGCATTAAGAAGACAGACAACAATGCCCCCGTTTCTTTCCTGCATCCTCAACGCTTTTAGCAGGTGTTTACATCCATCTGAAAAAGGTGGATTCATAATAATAGCATGATATTCTTTCATGGTTTCATATGTAAGAAAATCATCATGCACAATGCGATGTCCCTTCCCCTTTAGGATGTGGTATAGGTTTTGATCCGCCTCTATACAATCAATGTCAGGCATATCAAACTTTAATCTATCATATCTGCTTGAAAGATTGTTTTGCTCTATCTTCTGTTTTAATGCATCCACAATGTTCCCTTTCCCTGCGGACGGTTCTAAAACAGTACGTATCATCTTAAAATCCAAGCCATCCAACATTTTTTCGATTATGTTTGGCGGCGTTGGGTAGAAATCCTTGTTTGATTCAAACATTGCTTTCCCTCCCTATTAAGTTAGATGGGGCAGTATATTCAACTGCCCTCTATCATCCAGTCTGTAATATTTCTGTTGGATTATATTTGAAAATAAATCCATGCTTGAAACTGCTATAAAAGCCATTAAGCACAGCAAATTTCCGCTTGACTTCTGCAAAATCTGCCTTGTTTAATGCTTTTTCAGGTTTCACAATCCAGATTTTATCACCCGTTTTTGTATGGATATCTTCTGTTACACTGTAATACAGCTTTTCCTTTGGGGTTTCATTTTCCATTGTACAATCTGTACTTTCTTCTTTGCTATCCAGATTTTCCCCTTTTAGTTTTTCCGCTGGATTTTGACGGAAAAGAAACGCTTTTTTGTATCGGGAATAATATCCACCAATGGAACGGACGTATTTATTGACTTGTAAATATTCTTCTCTGGAAAGCTGTTGTTTTATCTTTACAAGCCAAATCTTGTCGTTTGTGCGCGTGTCTATGTCTTCTACAACATCATAAGTATAATTTTCAAGGCTAAATCCCTCTTGCTGCGCAGATGGCGTTGCAGGCGTTTCCTTCACGTTCTCAGCCTTGATTGTTTTCTTGACTACCTTTTCTACTTCATACGGCGTTTTTACTTCCTGCAATTCACACCATGCAATAGCTCCCTTTTCAATCCACTTTGTAAGGCAATCACTTTCCCTTGTACCAATAAACCAGTAATTATTACGGCTTGCGTTTCCTGTGCATTCCTTTGTAAGTTTTCCATTAAGTTTATAAGCATGATATGTCTTCTTGCCGTTGTACTCCGTTTCATGGATACGGTAAACTAGCCCTTTTCTACATCCATAATTAAAATTGGATTTTAAGATAAAAAGCTGTCCTTCTTTGATTTCTCCGCTTGCAGTTTCTACGGGCTTTATTTCCGTCTTATACTCAGTAACGGTTACTTTTTCGTATACAATCCCGTCACCCTTCCCGATAAGGCTACCACAAGTAGTATCAATCTTATTGATAAACTTTTCAAATTGTTCCATCAGCTTTATGTCTTTTTCCAGTTCTTCAATATGTCTTTCTGTCGCTTTTTGCGCGTTTTCTTCGTTAGGGTAATATCTGTGATTGATTAAATCCTGAGTATGTTCTTCCGCATAGGATTCCTTGTCCGCTTTATAAGAATCCAAATCTTTCATATAATGCGAATAATTGTAGTAATTGTAAAGTTTGCTGTATTTCAAAATCCCATTGCCCTTTGCAATGATGACACCATCTTTTTCAATATGCCAGTTCATGCGTGTCGGGTGTGCCATATGCCCAGGAATTACACCAGTAACAATATACTTTTCTTTGTTTTCACTCGCTTCCTCCGCTTTACGTTTCAACCGCTCAATAGAAAGTTTTGCGCTTGCCTCCTCTGTTTCCGATGCTCCACGCTCAACAGTCATAGCTTCCAATTTTGCGATCTTATCAGCGATATTTTTATCATATGTAAAAGCTGCATAGTTGTACTTCCTGATTTCTTGCGGTTTTGCTTCTCCGTACACATTAACGCAAAGAATATAGCCATTCTTTTCTGCTACTCCGTCCCAATGTGCTGGACTCCAGTAGTCCGTCATGCTGTCACTTTCATTTGGTGTATATCCGTACACCTTCCAGCCTTCCATGCTCATAAGTTTATGAGCGATCATAACCTTTACTTCTCTATAATCGTAATAATTTGACATAATAAGTCCCCCTTCTGTTATATAAACATTTCTTAACTTTCTTTTATAAACTTGTAAAAAAAGACGATGTTCAGAAAGTCCGATTCATATCGTCCACTTTTATAAATTTATATAGTCCTAAATTTCCTTACTGACTTCTTCGCAATTCTGCACTTCGCTGACTTGGCTACAGCTTCAACAATAAGGGCGATATTGATCAGCGGTTCCGCCTCCGCTCTGAAAACCTTTAAGGATGTTTCAGTATCCTTGAATGCCCAAACGGGAAATCGAATCCCGTGTGTATTGCTTGCGTCCACGCTGGGCTATTGATACTAATAATTGAATACAATTTTCATAGAAACTTCTTTGGCAGTCTTTTCAATAATTTCTCGCAATTCTGAAAAATAGTCTGCCCTATTCCACTCTTCAAACTCTAAAATTGTGTTCGCCGCCTTCAATACTTTAACAGCTTCTTCATTTTTCTCACAAACAACCATTCCAATCGCTTCATCACACATATTTATAATGGTGTGTTTTATGTACTTCATTTCTCTTTCACGTTTAGATGCAATAGAATCTTTCATTTTCATTACCTCCTGTTTTGTTTAGATCGGTTTTGTTTTACTGTCTTTATTGCATCAGTATATACTTATATAATCAATCCACAGAAATACACAAAAAAATCAGTATATACTTATCATTTGTTTGTACAAACTATATAAGTATATACTGATTTTTATTCAGCCAAAAAAACAAGCAGAAAATATTACTTTTCCGCTTGCTTTTCTAATCTTTCAGCTACAGCCTTGTTAATAAATCCGTTTACTGTTTCCCCTGTTGCTTGTATCTGTTCTTTTGTTCCTTTAGGAAATTTAACAAGGATTCTATCATAATTTTTTTTATCATATTTTTCAGTAGCCCTTTGTTGTGCCTTGCTTACTGGTGAAATCTTTACCGCCTCCTTATTTTATACCAATGCAGCATTATATAAATGCGGCTCTGGTATCTCTTCCCCATCTTCCAACGCTGTTTCAATCCATTCCTGTATGATTATTTCTGCATTTTCAACTGCTTCAGTTGGCGTTTTCCCGTCTGCCATACAACCTGGCAATTCAGGGACAGAAACAATATAGGCTTGATCTTCCTCAGACCACGCCATAAACATAGAATACTTAGACATTCAAAAACCTCCTTATAATCTATATTTTTCAAATAACATTCTCACTTGTTTCACTTGATATGCTTTTGCTTTATTCTTGTTTGGTTGAATATTTATTCTTTCTATTATATCATCACGTTTATAAATGTAATGATCGCCTCTAATTCTTTCATGAAATCCATAAGAAAGGAGCAAATTTCTAAAATCATTAAAGCGAATATTATTGTCACTTCTCCCACTTATTACCATATCATATGTGTTATTCGCCATTCTGATTCGCTCCTTTGTACATTATCCATTATACCATACTTCCTGGCATTTTCAACCCACTATAAAAAGCAGATAGAAAGGTCTATTCACTATCTGCCCTATGTACTAGACTGAAAATTCTTGTTTGCAGATTATTCACCTTTTACCGCCAATCCAGTTTGGTGTTGCTCAAGTCAACACCCGTCAGGTTAGTATAGCTAAGATCAACACATGACAGATCAGCATATTTAAGATCGGCACCTGTCAGATCAGCATATTTAAGATCGGCACCTGTCAGGTCAGCATTTCTAAGGTTTGCACCTGTCAGGTCAGCATTTCTAAGGTTTGAAAATGACAGGTCAGCACAGCTCAAGTCAGCGTTGCATAACTTGGCTCTGATCAGACTAGCACGGTTCAGTCTAGCACCTGACATGTTGGCGTTGCTCAGATCGGAATAACCTAGGTCAGCTTCTATCATAAAGAGATCTCTTAAATCGACACCAGATAGAATCGCTTTGAACAGGCTAGCACGCATCAGATTGGTACTACCAAAGTCAACACCTGTCAGGTCTGTATAGCTAAGATCAGCACTTTCTAGATTGAAACCTATCATGCTTGTACGGCCAAGATTAGCACACATACCACCATTGATGCCTTTCCGAGCGTTCCGAATACGGATTTTTCCGTTTTCCTCAGTGATTATATAATTTTGATATTTTACCATACTTATAACCTCCCTTTCTCTGCACTCTGCATTTTACGGGCTTGTGACCGTCTTCGGCTGCATTACAGGGGCGAAACGTGTCCGCCCTTTCAGTTATTCTACAAAAGTTAATCCCATTCCCTCACTTGCTACATCCGGCAAAAATGTCCCCATACTTTCAACAGGGATAAACAAATTAAAGCCGTCAAAGCTCTGAAAATGCCCCAGAACCTCATCAGTAGAAATATAAACATATTCCTTCCCATTTTCGGTATTCAGATAAATACCACCGATTTGATAATATCTTGCAGCCTCAGCTGCTGTTTCTTTCGCAATCTGTTCAACGGACATTGTAAACTGTCCTCTTTCGTCCCTGTATCTTTTTGTCATATGAATCACCTCATTTAAATTTTCGTTTTAAACCTTCAATTCTGCACAAAAACTATTACCCGAAAATTGCGCCCACGCTGTATAATCTTCGTTATGCCAGGGATTTTACCAATCCACTTTTGCTATGAACGAATATTTAAGCACACAGCGGCTTTTGTGCAGTGTTCAAGGTTTACTTGTATGTAACTATAAGATTATTTGCTTATACCTCTAACCATTCCCTACTGTAGCCTGGGCTACTTTTCAGAAAAATTATTTGCAAAAGCAAATTACATAATCCCCGTATGGTTTTCGCCACGCCATTTATATGGTTTATCTTTCGATAAAAATTTTTACGTGCGTCTCCACATACAGTAGGATTTTTCCGACAAATCCTTATAAATCGGGCTTCACAGCCATATGGGACGTTGATATCGGGTTTCCGTTCCCCGTCCTGCACTATCTAGCAGGAAAGCAACACCGCCACCCATACCCAGGTATGGTCTTCTTTTAGACGGCACCGCCGCATTTTTTCGTTTTTGGGAAATTACTGTCAGATAGGAAGGTTGACAGATTATCAGAAATGCTATATACTCTACTTGTTGAGGGAAGAGCATTTTTGCTTTTCTGAAATTTCCCTGTTTCTGCTAAAGGAATGGGGATTTTTCTTTTTTCAGTCCTCAATCTTTAGCTTTATACCAGACTTTGAAAACTCAACTTTGAATTGCTGTTCTGAAAATTGTTTCATAAATGCTTCAAGTACAACATTCATTTTCAGGTCGTAGCTATCGCAAGTTTTCTTGAAACTGTCTGATATTTCGGTATCAATTGAGGTTGCAAACTGTTTTCTCATTTTTGCTTACCTCCTTTTGACATTCTTATCTTATCATATTTTTAACTAGCTGTCAACAAGTTTTTTATATTTTTTGATAAGATTTTTATATGCCGTTTTCGTCAGGCATCCAGACGGCAGCTTTTTAGGTTTACAACTTTTCAGCCTTCATCCCTTTTGGGGGTACGCCCATCGCGGTTATTATCTTCTCCAGTAGTCCCGCGCCTTTTACTGACTTTTCAGATTTTATTACACTCAAATCTTTGTGGCGGTAATCATTGTAAGTGTGATACCTGCTTTCACACAATGCCAGCACAATTATAAAGGCGTTGCTGGTCTTGAGCCTTTAGGAAGTGTCAGCCGTTCCCTTGCTTTTTGCGGTTCCTGGTTTTCGTGTACTCCCCGCCACCGTCACGGGCATTTATTTCTCTTTGCTGCTCCTACAAAGTATTGCACTTGTCTAGTCTTATGTTTAGTGGCTGCTAGAGCAAGTTTTTTGTTATTTTTGGCTACTCTGCATTTATGGAGGCTTGTAACTCCCACAATTCAATGTGGCTGCATTAACCGGTTGGAAATCTTTATTGTCCGGCATGGAAAAGATTTGCCTTGAAAACCATGTTGTCATTTTGCAAAATAACTAAAAAATACTTGATAGAATATTGTGATATATTGTTGCCCGTTCCCCGTTAGCTCAGGGTGTTTAATTGATATTGGCAATTAGTTTCGTTCATACAACCGTTTCCATTTACTTTACTAATCGTGAGATATTAGGCTTGTAAACTTGTGTCTCGTATAACTACTTACGATACCGCCACGGGAAGGCTTGCTAGTGGTATCATGTAGCCGTTTGTTAGACGGCTTTATTTTATTATAGGTTAGGGCAAAGACCTAAACCTCCATCAATAACAGGCACACGTCTAAACGCTTCACGGTGTGCGCAATTTTCTTTATCGCATTGTGTGCAATCGCATTTCTGGAATTCTTCATATGTCATTTTCCAGCTTGTATTATTTTCAAATTGTTCTCTTGTCATATTTATTGCCCCCTTTTGACTTTTGATTTTTTTTGTGTTATCCTTGCTTTGTAAGGATTTTATTTGCTGTTTCGTTTTACTGTGATTTAATTTTACCATTTATCAGGTATTTTGTCTATTGACATTTTTACCAAATATTGGGTAATTTTTTATCTATTTTGGAGTGATTCTATGTTATCTTTTTCGCCACTTGAAAAAACCTTGAAAGAAAAAGGAATAAATAAGTCAGCCTTAAAGACTCAAAAAGTTTTAAATGGCGGGACATATACGCTTGTTGCGCTTGCTATGAAAACACCTATAAAGGAAGGTTTATCAATTAGCGCAATCAATTCGTTGTGTCAGTTTTTAGATTGTCAACCAGGGGATTTATTGGAATATATACCAGATCCCCAAGAGGAATCACCCTATTAAATCACAATATAACATTTTCAAGGCACATCCACACAATTTGACTTTTCAAGTCTTTTGTGTTATCTTAACTTTATAGGGATGGGGACTTACGGCTTACGCCTGCCCCGTTTGGTGCTGTTAGTCGGTTATGTAGTCAATGTATTCGGCTTCAGTCGGGAATAACTGATATTTACCGTTTACATATCCCATGTAACCGTAGGCTGTATAATAGCCTTTCATGGTATCACCCCCTATTCAGTTATTTAAGATAAGCAAGGGTTGAAGTTTGTCAGGCTTGTTTGCCCTTGCTTTATCTTATGGCTTAATTATACACCCATTTCAGGTTGATGTCTATTGACGTACTGCACAAAATATCAACTCGTTTTTAGTGTATATTGCACACTTGTTTCAAGTTGATATTTTTTTGCTATATTTAATGTATAATAAACATTTGTTAATATATAAAAGTAAATACAAGGGAGGTATATAAAATATGTTACGTTACAAAATAGACATACTGGACGCATTAAAAAGAATTGGTTTTACTACCTATAAAATAAGAAAAGATAAAATTATAGGTGAAGCACAAATGCAAAAAATTCGCACTGGAGAAATTGCAAGTAAAGAAACATTGAATACTATTTGCCGACTGTTAGACTGTCAACCTGGCGATATACTGGAATATATACCGGACAAAACAGAAACGGATCACGAATAGAAAAAGCTATGCCATATATAATAATGAATAAATACCCTTGTAGCTGTGTACAACGGCGCAGGATAAACGACTGCATTTTTGACGATAGAATTACCGTTTGAATATAAAAAGCGTTCAAAATTGATTGTGACGGCTTATAAAGGGTATTGGGATATTGGGATATTGGGATATTGGGATATTGGGGTATTTGGATATTGATAAATTTTTTATACCGGCTCATTATGGGAAATGGAAAGAAATGGGGAAAAGTGTAATTTTACACTTTTAGGTCAGTTTGACCTTATCCGAACGATAATATAATTTTATATTATAGTTTAT
>ERZ777306.727-NODE-727-length-63499-cov-7.741615_pt1 | contig 63499 bp, 70 predicted proteins | sample MGYA00374966_ERZ777306 | MGnify/ENA primary metagenome ERZ777306 (study PRJEB29329, sample SAMN06343882) | mouse gut metagenome | isolation source: Mouse cecum | place: Austria: Vienna | collected 2014-11-15 ...
CCTCTTTGGCTTTGCTTACCATGTTTGCGCCCCATGTGGCTACTCTGGTAACTGCCCCTACAATGCAATTCCATATTTTCTGCGGTGTCTGGGTTACTATCGTCACAATTCCCGTAAGCATGGTATTCATTACCTCTTTGGCTTTGCTTACCATGTTTGCGCCCCATGTGGCTACTCTGGTAACTGCTCCTACAATGCTATTCCATATTTTCTGCGGCAGCTCCTTAACGATATTGATAACCTTTGTAACAAATTCCGTTATTACCGTGCCGCCCTTTTCCTGCATACTTGTGCCCCACTCGGCTATTTTGGTTATTCCGGCAGCTATCGCCCCTGCAATCTGTCCCGGCAGTTCTGCCAGCTTTCCGACAATCGTACTAACCAGCTGCCCGGCTGCGGCTAATATTTGCGGCAGCCCGGATATTAAGCCGGACACAATAGCAACAATGATTTTCGGTATTGCCGCAATCAGCAGAGGGATAGCATTTATAATGCCGTCCACTAATGCTACTACTATTTCGCCTGCGCTCTCCAAAATCTGCGGTATTCCCTCAACCAGCGCATTTATGATAGCCGTTATGATTTCCGGCAGCGCCTCAATTAGAACGGGCAGTGCCGCTATCAGCCCATCTGCCAGCCCGCTTATGAGTTGCAAGGCTGCATCTATCAGCATAGGCACGTTGCTTACCAGCGTTTTTACAATCGTTGTAACTGCACTAACCACGCTCGGTATCAGCTTTGGCAATGCCTGCCCCAGCCCATTTGCAAGCCCCGCAATAATCTTTACTGCCCCGTCTGCAATGTCTGGTATCAGCTCTATAATTCCGTCCAGCAGCGTAGTAACGATTTCTACGGCGCTGCCTGTCAGCGTCGGTATTGCCTCTATAATTCCGTCCACAAGCGACGTAATCATATCTACGCCAGCCTCTACGATTGTCGGCGCACTCTCTACAATGCCGTCTACAAGCCCATTTACAAGCTCTACGGCAAAATCCGTAATCTGCGGCAGCATTTCAGCCAGCCCGCTTACCATGTTGCCTAAAGCGTCCCCAAAGCTCTGCGCCAGTTTTCCCATGTCGCCTCCCGCATCTGCTGCGCCCTGCTGCAATTCATTTGCAAACTGGCTGAAAATCGGTAACGCCTGCTCGCCAATCGGCATAATAAAGCTGGTCTGTAAAATCCTGCCTGTTCCCTGCATTGCCTCGCCGAACGTGTCATATTTCACGGCGTTTATCTGCCCCATAGCGTCTGTAGTCTTGCTTATCTGCCCCTCAACGTTCATAAGGGACGTACATGCATCAGCGCCCATATCTTCCCACATAGTACCCATAAGCCCCACGCCTGCGGTATACTGTAGGCTCTCGTCGTCGCAGTTCTTAAGCGCCTCGCTTATCTGGCTCATTGCCTCTTTTGCGCTGTCGCCGCCTGCTTGGAATTTGCCTACCATTTCGTCAGCATTAAGCCCCAGACTGGTAAGGTATTCATTTGCCGTGCCGTCATTCATGCGTATGTTAAACTCTTTGAAAGCGTCGCCCATTTTGTCAATGCTCCATACGCCCGTATCTGCGCCGTTTTTGATAGAGTTAAACATATCCTCTGCGCTAAGCCCTGCCTGTGCGTACTGGTTGCTGTATTCGTTGATAACGTCCAGCAAATCCCCGTTCTGGTTAAGCCCGTCCTGCGCTCCCTGTGCGATAAGGTTATATGCCTCGTCGCCGCTTATTCCAAATTTCTGCATAAGCTGCGTTGCAGCCCGTGTACTTTCTGCTACGTCCATATCAAACGTATCCCGCAGGGTTAGTGCGTTGGTCGTCATTTTTTCCAGCTCGTCCGCTCCCAAATCGCCTGCCTGCTGCTTTACGGTTGCCATAGATGCAGCTATATCCTCAAAGCCCTCGCCGTAATTGCCGTTATAGATATTCTCCATAACCTGCTTATACTCGCCTGCCTCTTCTGTCGCTGTCCCTGTAGAGGCGCAAAAGTCATTTAATGCGCCCTTTGCTGCGTCCGCTTGGCTTACGGTGTAGCCTAGTCCTGCCACTACCGCAGTGCCTATGGCTGCGGCTGCCGTTCCTACTGCTGCCACGCCCTTTGCCATTGCGCCGCCCAGCCCGCCCAAAATGCCGCTTAAGCCGGAAAACTTTCCGCCCGCATTTTCTGCCTGCTGCCCGCTTTCCTCTATCTCCTGCCCCATTTCGTCTGCGGCTTTTTCGGCTTTTTCCATGTCCCCTGCCGTCTTATTTAATTCCTGCTCGGTCTTTACAAGCGCTGCTTTCTGGTAATTAAGCTGGGTTTCCAGCTTTTTGCTCGCCTCGCTGTTTTCTCCTGTCGCTTTGCGGCACTTTTCTAGTGCCGCCTCTGTCTCTTTTACCTTTTTCGCCTGCTCGTCATAGGTCTTTTGTAATACGCTCTGCTTTGCTTTCAGCGCCTCTGCACTGTTGGCGTTGTCTTTGTATTCAGCTGTTACAAGTTTCATTTCAGAATTAAGCACTTTAAGGGTGCTGTTAATTTCCTTGCAGGCTGCCTTATACTCTGCCTCTCCGTCAAAGCTAAGCCGTGTTTTTATATTCTCTGTCTTGTCAGCCATGCCTTACATACCCCCTAGCGCTATGTCTATGTCGTCCATTCCCTCTGCGGCTTGCGGCGCTGCCGCCCGGCTCTCCTGCCGGAAAATGTGCGGGTTATACTCCTTGTGGTACTTAAAAAGCGTTACAATCTGGTACGGTGTCTTACGCCATGCCTCACGCTCCCTGTACCCCAGCAGCACCATTGCTATATACAAAAGGCGTGCAGTATCTAACTTTCCTGCACGCCCTGCCTGTTTCCCTCGTTATCTCCGTCGCTGTCGCCGTCCCCGTCCGGCGTTTCCTCTTCCCCGTCGCCTGCTGTCGCCAGTGCAAACGACGCATAAATAGCTTTTTGCACTTCCTTAAGGTTTCCTAAATGGATAAGCGTACCTACCCGCTTTTCCTCAATCAGCTGGGCACTCTCGTCCTCTGATAACTGCCATTCATTGATAAGCAGGGTAAGCAGCCAACGGGTATCTTTGAATAAATCCGGGTTTTTATCGTTGAAAATCTCGCCCAGCTTGTCATAGCCGCCAAATCTTCCCTGTACCTCATCCAGTGCGTTAAGAGAGAACAAAAGCCCGTACTCTTTCCCTTTCAGTGTTACCGTATATACTCCGTTCTTAATTGCGCTCATATCAACAAATTAAGGCACAGCCACGCTGCGCCTCTCTCCTTTCTTCTTATTCTGCTGTTTTACGCCTCTGCAATCGCTGTCGCCTTTTCCGGCACTTTTGTAAACCACGTTGTTGCTGCCGTGTCGGTTTCAGTCCCTACAAAGTCAGCTTTCCAAAGCCCGTCTTTCTTTCTGGCTGTAAAATCAGCCTCAATATCCGGCGTGTTAAACTTGATGCTTTCGCCTTTGGTTTCGTACTTCTCGCCCGGCACTTTGAATTTTGCTTTCAGCAGCCATACATAACGGTACTTCCCGCCCGTTTTCTTTGCCCTAAATCCTACGGCAACGTATGGCGGCTCATTTTCCTTGCCCGCCCATACTACTTTATTCTGGTCTACTTCCTGCCCCAAAAGCTCTGCCAGCACTTCCGGCGTAAGGTCTTTAATACCCAGTTTCAGCGTGCCGCTGGCAAATTCCGTTACGCTTTCGCTTAACGTATCGTCTGCATACAAAGTGGCATCTGCTGTCTTTACGGATAAATCAGCGCTCATAGCCTCTGCCATTCTCTTAGGCTCTGCGTATGTTTCTGCTCCGTCCGTTTCCGTGCATACTGCATAGTATAAATCTTTTAATCCTAACGTCATTGTCTTGTCACTCCTTTAATATTTCGATTGTGATAGGTACAAGCCAGTACCCCGTTTCTGTTTCGTAGCTCTCGGCATCAACGCTGTTTATGTAATACCCTGCTGTTTTCATCACTTCCAGCGCCTTTGCTAAATATTCCTCAAAATCGCCTTTGCAGATTAACATAACTCTGTATAGCTCCCTGCCGCTGCTCTCTTCGTCGTCGGCGTTTACCGCCGCCCCTTTCAGCAGGCGCAGGAAAGTAAAATATGCAGCTGGCTTTTTCCTGCCAGTGTATACGCCCCTCTGCGCTGGCAGTCCTGTACTTTCCAGCACTTTTTTTAAGCTATCCATTGTTTTCGCTCTCCCATATTTGCCGCTGCGTCTCTACTACTTTGTCGTGCGCCTTTGCGTTTGCTGCCGTCATGTACGGGCGTGCCTGCTGGCTGCTCGTACCGTATTCAGCCACAAAGCCGATAGTAGCGTAACGCACGTTGCTTTTGTCGCCCTTTCTGTCGTTCCCGTGTTTCGCCCTGCCCTGCGGGTATACGTCTATGTGTTTCTCTGTATCGTCGCCCTTTATGGCAGTTGCTTTGATAGACTGGATAAATCCCGCCGTTTCCTCAATCCCCATAGCCCTTGCCTCTGCTTTCTGTGCCTCTACCAGCACATCAGCCCCGGCTTTCAGCATCTTAGGTACTGCCTGTACGGTTGCCTGCTCCCGCCTGCTAAAAGCGTCTATGATGTCCTCTAGCCCTACGGTGTTAAATTCTGCCATTCCCTACGCTCCCTTTTCCTTATGGCGTAAGTCCGTAAGCGTAAGCTCTATGGTATCGTCGTCTATGTCATACGTCTTAAGCACAAAAAAGCGCTGCCCGTCCAGCTCTACGGTGTCCTCGCCCTCATAATCTGCCCTGTGTACGTCACATTTCGCCTCTACCACTTTGCCTGTCTGCTGGCTCTTAAAATACTCGCTGTAGCCTACTGATTTCTTGTTGCAGAAAACAGTACGGCAACTTTCCTGCGCCTCATTTTCAAAGCCGTTATCATTTACCCGCTCGCCTGCTGCCTGCTCGCTGATAAGCGTAATTTCATCTACCCAGTTAGCCATTTTCTGCCCCGCTTTCCCCGGTGTTGGTGTCCGTTTCGGACACTTTCGGTGTGTTGTACTCCTGCGATAATGCAAGGCGCATTTTAAGCGTGTCGTATGACTGTCTGAATTTCTCCGCATTGCCGTTATAGCCAAATTCTGCCTTACAGTAAAGCGTAATAGCCCGGATAATCAGCCCGTCTGCCTCGTCAATGGCTTTTACGCCGTCATTCTTAAGGTCTGCTTTACAGGCTCTTATACAGTCCTCTATCTCTTCCGTGATTTTTGCGTTAGTGCTGCTGATACGCAGCGCCGCCCGCATCTTCTCTGTTAATGTGGTGGCATCTGCTGCCATACCCTGCACCCTCTTTCTAAAAATAAGCGGGCTGCGTTTCCGCAGCCCTGCCCTTACTCTTTGATTTTAGCAACTTTGGCGCTTACCAGCTCTGCCGCCCTGTCCTTATGTACGGTAAAGGTTTCCCCGGCATCTTTAATCTGGTTAAGCTGCTTGTCTAAGTATCTGGTTGTAACCTCTACTTTTACCATGCCTGCTGCCGCAGCTGCCTTTCTTTCCTCTTCGGCTTTGGCTGCCGCCTGCGCTGCCTCTGCCGCCTTTTTTTCCTCTTCGGCTTTGGCTGCCGCCTGCGCTGCCTCTGCCGCCGCTTTCTTCTCTTCGTCGGTCAACCGCCCCTCGTCGGGTACTTCAACCTCTACAGCGGCGCATCTGGCGGCAATCTCTTTAATTGTGCCTGCGTCGCTTACGCCCAACTCCCTTGCAAGCTGCTGTAAATCAGCTTTCTTATAGGTTTCCAGCTCCTTTGCGTCTAAATGCCCTTTCATGCTGTGCGCTCCTTTCCGTCAGCTTATACGCTGGCAAGTTTCTTAATGGTTACAAGGCTGTTTTTATCAACTACCTTGCCGTCTGCCAGCATGATACCCTTTGTTACCATGTCGTCTGTATCGTTGTCCTCATATTTCTTTACGCCCATAGCATAGTTAGTGTTAAGCACGTAATCCTTGAAGTTGAAGAGGAAAGCAAAGACAGTGCCAGCCGCTACAGATGCAGCATAGCTGGTAACGTAATCGCAGCACACTACGGGTCTGCCCAAAAGCGTGCGCTCCGGCTTTCCGGCAATGCCGTAATTTACCCTGCCAATCGGCTGCCCGTTGGTATCTGTCAGCCCGTAATACTGCATGAACGTCTTTTTGCTCATGCACCATACAGCGCCGTTTTCGTATGCCTGCGGTAAAGCCGCCTCTGCGTTAATCAAATCCGCATACGCAGGCTTTGCGCTTTCCACTTCCTGCCCCGCTGCGGGTGTCTCGGCTAAAATTCCTTTAGGCTTTCCCGTGCCGTCGCCGCTTATAATCGCCTGCTCCAACGCCTTTGTCATTGCCTCAACAATATTGTTGATAAGCAGCGTTTCAAAAGCACTGATTGCCATTGTATCTACTTCCAGAGATACAGCCACGGCGCAACGCAGCTTATGGTATGCAAAGGTAATCATGCCCTCTTTCTTGATGTCGTGTTTCTGCTTTTCGCTGCCCGCTCCCTCATTTACCCACGTTGCAGTAGGCTTAACCGTGGAAACAGGGATAGAAACGCCGCCTTTGTATGCCGTTCTGGTTACAAGGGCTAAAATCATGCCCGTGCTTTCCAATCTCTGCACAATCTGGTTAAGCACGGTTGTGGGGATTGTTGCGCCTACGTCCGTGGTCTTGCTTACTGCGTCTTCCCGGTACTCTGCCGGGATTGCAGTACCACGGCACACATACTGCATAAAGGCTTTTCTGTATGCCATGCTGTTATACTTGTCGCCGTCCCCGTCGCCCTCTCCGTTTGCTCCCTTGAAGTTACGCAGCACTGTAGGCGCTGTGCCGTCGCCCTCTGCGCCGTCGTCTACTGTCTCGCCGTTTGCAATCTTTGCAAGCAGCTTTTTCCTCTTCTCGGCGCTGTCTAAGAGTTTCTGCCGCTGCTCCTGCAATTCCCCTACTTCTGTCTCAAAGTTTGTAATCTCTTCATCTGTAAGCTCTGCCGCTCTGGTGTTCAGCTCATTCTTAATCTGGGCTAATCTTGCCTCAATCTCTTTTAAAGTTTTCATGTGGTGTTATTCTCCTTTTCTGGTTTTTCTTATAAACTGGCTCTAATCTTTAGCAGCTGCACCCGCCTTTTAAGCAGCTCCTGCTTTTCTTCCTCGTAACTCCTACGGGCAAAATTCCGGGCGCTTATTTCAGTATCGCCGTTTGCTGGTATGCTCACTGCGGATACATCATAAACCTTTTTAATTTTTAAGATTGTCCTTGTATGTGTGGCTCTGTCGTAGCTGTCCTCTAAAACAGTAAAAGCCCACGACATTTTAGTAATCATGCCTGCGTCAATATCTTGATACAGCCCCCTTGCTAAGTCCGTCTTACCTAAATCGGCAGCCACTAAAAGCCCCTTATGGTCTGGGACTAAAATAAGCGTCTTGTTGGACTGTCTGGCAAATACCCTGCCCTCATGGTCGTACTGCATGATAACGTCGCTCATGTCCGCACCGTCCAAAGCGTGTGCGTCTACTCTTTCGTAATACTTTGTGCCGTCCTCAAACTCATACAGCAGATACGGCTTGTCAAACGTCGTAGCGTAGCCCTCTACGTAATACTCCGTATCTATCCGCTTTGCTGCTGCCACGGCAGATAGGGGCGCAGCCAGCGCCCTATATTCCCTCTCTTTCTTAACCGGCATTGTTTGCACCCTCTTTCTGTCCTTTATCGTTTGGCTGCGGCGGCTTGTCCTCTGGCGGCTCTTTCGGTGTCGGTTCTGCTGCCTGCTGCCCTGCTGCTGGCATCTGCTGTATGATAATCTGCGGCTCTTTGCTGCTGTTCTTCAGCTCGCTTACCTCGGTATACTCTTTTCGGATATAATACTTATCGCCGCCCTCTACGTGCGCCATATTCCAAATATCCATTACCCCGTTACGGTTCAGTAATGCCCGGTCGAAAAGCTGTGTACTTACTTGCAGTTTTGTTGCATTGCTGGCATATTGCAGGCGGTTTGCAGAGAACGTAATAGCGTTGCCGTGTGCAAGCTCCCGCTGGGTAAAGGTCATATTTGACATTACAAGCGATAGCTGGATAGCAAACGGCTCTATCTTGCCCTCGTAGTAGGCGTTCCATGTGTTTTCATCAAATTTGTTTTGAAGAATATCCATACTTGTACCAAAATGCGTGCATACGCTGTCCTGTATCTGCTGCATTTGCAGTGCGTTTGGCGTGTAGGGCTTGCTTTCTACCTGTTTCAGCTCTGAAAACTTATTATCATAAATAATCATTCCGCTTTTGTTGTCGGCGCTTAAATTGTCCTCTGTGAACCGCTCCCGCTCTTTCTTTATGTCCTCTGGTTTCAAAAGGTTTGCCACCTTTGCCAGAAAACGTATATTTGCAGAATTTTTTACGGCGTTTACGATACCCTCATTCTGTGTATGTATCAGCTGCATTGTTGGCTTAAGCGTGTTGTTGTCCTCTCCGAAAAGGTCGTCAGAATATTCAAAGTCTGTCATTATCCCCACTTTTTCAAATTCAATCGCCCCATGCTCCCCATTTGCAAACAGGTAACGCAGATACACCCGCCCGGTAGCCTCTACTACCTCGCAGCGCTGCGCCCGCAGCGGATACCATCCACACAGGCTGCCTGCCTCGTCCTCGATAGGCACAATAAAAGCGGTATGCTCTACCGCTAAAATCGTTGCCAGCCGCTTTATGAATTTTACTGTATCCATGAAATAGTTTGGCTTGTACTGTAGCGCCCTTTCCAGATGCTTTGCGGCGCTGCCCTCTATCTCTGGCTTTAGCTTGCTGCAATGTGTGGCAAAATTATTGATTGCCACTCTGGTTAAGTCCATTTCATAAACGCCGCCGTTAAAGCTCGTAAACGTTGGGCTGTACCCATTCAGCATTTTAAAATAGCTGTCTATTGCCTGCATCTGCTTACCGTGAAACAGGTAATCTAAAAATTTCATACCGCTTACTCTCTCCTTTCTATGCAGCGTTTTTAAGCAGCTCGCCGCACTCTTCCCAGTATTTCTGCCGCACGGTCATTGCATCTATGACAGATACAAAACCGTCGATATGCGCCCGCTGCTCTATCTTTATCGGTCTGAATTTCCGTGTTTCCATGTTGTGCTTAAGCGCAACATTTAAGAAATGCGTCTTTAGTAAATTGTTGTCGGCAATCTTAAAATTACCGTCCTTTATGATACCCTCAAATTCCCGTATAACGGGTGTAAGGTTTTCGCCTTGGAAAACGTCGTCCATGTGAAAACCATAATTTGCCATATCCGTAATAAGGTACTGTGCGCTGTACCTGTCGTAGCCGATTTTCAGCGGGCGTATGCCGTAAACTTCCAGCAGCATAGTAAACCAGTTGTAAACGTCGTGGTAGTCTACGTAATTCTCGCCGCTTAAGGTTATCAGCCCTCTTTTTACAAAAATGTCATACGGCACGCCGTCCGTAGCCTGCAAGGTTTCCAGCCTGCCCCGTGGCATAAAGAATTGAGTAAACGCATATAGCTTGCCGTCTTTCTGAATTACCACGCTTGCTGCTGTAAGGTCTGTTGTCTGGCTTAAGTCAATGCCGCCCACGGCGTAGCAGTCCCTAAAGTCCTCTAAGGTCTTTTCAACGCCTGCGCCGTCTACGGTCTGATATTCCAGCCACGCAATAGAGCTGTTCTGTTTGATATTACAGTATTTTGTTAAAAACTCTGCTTTCTTGCTTAAGCTGCCCTCTGCTACGGCTATTTCATCAATGAAAAAGCTCTCTTTGACAGATACGCCCATGTTCGGGTTAGCCTTTTTCAGCTCGGTTATGTCGTTCCACTTCTCTACATCATCAATCATGTAGAGGAACGGCAAAAGCCGCCTTTCCTTGCTGTTACCCTTTAAAAAGCTGGTGCTGCGTTTCATCAGCTCATCATAAATGCTGTCGTTGATATATCCGGCAGTGCTTATGGATAAAATCATAGGCTGTTTACGTGCGCCTAAAGCAGATTTCATTACTTCATACTGCTTAAGCCCTGCGTCCCCACTCCACGCCGCCATTTCGTCACATACTACAAGCTGCGGGTTAAATCCGTCTGATTTCTTCGCATTGAACGCAATCGGCTTTACAAAGGTATTGCTTTCGGCTATGTAAATGTCGCTGCGGCGTTTCTTTGCCAGCTCTTCAAGCTCCGGCTCTGCCAGTACCATTTTATGAAAACCGTCATACACAAGCGCCGCTTGGTCTAACTTCGGCGCTAAACAATATATTTCCTGCCCGTACTCTGGTTCTAAAAATGCCATGTATGCAATAATCGCAGATGCAAATAAACTTTTTCCGTTTTTTCTGCCAATAACAATAAAAATTTCACGGAAAACACGTATTTTTTCTGTGTCCTGTATGCCAAAAATGACAGAAACAATAGCTTTTTGCCATAGTTCCAGTTTTAATAAATCGTTGCGTCCCTTGCTGTGGTGGCAGAAATTTTCTATAAACTTAATTGCCTTATTTGCTGCCTTTGCGTTAAAGAAATATTCCTGCTTTTCCAGCCCGTCCACAATGATTTTATAAATTGCCTTTATCCACTTGCCCGCTACAATCTCGCCGCTGGTTATCTTAGCGTGATACTCGTAGATATAATTTTTATACGGCAGCACTCCCGGCTATTCGTCCCGCAGGGCTGCCAGCCTGCTTGCCTTTCGCTTTGCAGCTGGGACTAATTCCGTAAGCTGCTTAATGACTGCTGCATAATTCTTGCTTAAGGCTATGTAAGTTTCAGCCTCCGGGCTTTTCTTTGTCCCCCACTGGTTCTGCCCGTTCTGGTATTCGCTCGTCCAGCCGTCCTGCTCAATGGTTGCCTGCAAATCATCAAGCTCCACGCTCATAAATGCAGCCTTTTCTATCAGCGGCGTTACTAATTTTCTCTTATTTTCGTCTAAGTCTTTGAATATCCCTTTAAGTCTGTTTTTCTCGGACTTAATGCGCTGTTCTTTGGTCTTTTCTTTCTTTGCTGCCATTCCTTTTACCCCGCTTTCTGCTGCGCCCGGCTGCTGCCCGGTACTGCCACACCACACCCCCTACACCACGCATACGCACGCCCGGAGGGTAATTTTAGGGTATCCCCCTCGGTATTTTCCCCCTTTATTTTTTGTTTGAGATAGGGGGGAGTATGCCGCCGCTCTCGTCAAATCTGTACCGCCTCTGCCGCTCCTGCTTATGATGCTCCTTGTTATGGCAGTCTTGGCAAAGTGCCTCTAGGTTATCCCAGCATAACGTAACGCTCGTGTCGTTTATGTTCTCCCGGTTAAGGTATCTCTTATGGTGCGCTATCTTCGCTGGCTCTCCGCAGCGCTCGCATATATAATCTTTTGACATTAAGAAAGCGGCTCTGGTATTCTCCCATGCCGCCGATAAATAAAAACTCTTCGCCCATGCTTTCATACTGTCCCCGCTCCTTTCTTGAAATTCCCAGCGCCCTAAGTTTCATGCGCTGGGTGGAGGCTAAAAGAATGAAAACAAAAAAGAGTAGGTAACTGCTGTCGCATCTGCTGGCTAAGCTATTGCCTACTCTTTTCATGCTACCATTATACCGCTTTGGAAATACCATGTAAACACCACGATTTTACCACGGTTGCCCCATGCCTTTACTTTATCTTGTCCTCGTCAATCCCCCACAGCAATACTGATAACTCATTGATAATAGCCGTTACCCAGCGCCTCGGTGTGTTCTTCCCTGTTTCCAGTTCCTCTGCTATCTGTGCATAGTCCATGCCCTGCATAAAATACATTTCAAACGCTTTATACTCTACCTCTCTGCCAGCAGCCTTACGCCTGCGCTCCATTTCTTCTACTGCCTTGTCTATGTGTGCTGTCATAATCATAGTTTTAAAGCGGCTGCGCCTTACGCTCTCTAAATATGTCCGCTGCTGTTCGTCCGTCATTCCTGCAAGGGCTAACTGTGTCCCGTCGCTTATAGCGTTCTCTACATGAAAAGCAGCGTCCCGGTAACATTTCAGCAGCATAAAAGTATTGTGGTACTTATCCCTCTTTTTGTCCTTTTCTTCCTGCCGCTTATACTCTGCTACTGCTGCCTTTGCTGCTTTCTGTATCAGCTGTTCAAACTCTGCCGTAGGAAATGCTACCCAGCTTTCGCCTGCTGCCTCTCCCTCTGCCGCTGTCTCCATTCCTGCTGTCGCTGCTGCTACTCCGTCGCACATTTCCTGCGTTGTCATACCAGCGCCTTTACTTTCCATCTCTTTTCCCTGCATCTTCCTTACCCTGCCTTTCATTGATTTTCTTAAGCTGCCCGTAAATGTCTACCAGCAGCAGGATTGCAATAATCAGTAAAATATTAGTCATTCTCTCCCGCTCCTTTCCCTGCATGGTGGAAACGGGCAATATTTGCAGTCTGGGCTTTTGCAGCTCTTTGGTGCGCCATATTCCCAGTAATAGCTGCTCTTTTCCTTTTTGCTCCAAAATACTGCCCTTGTCTCAATTCCAGCCCTTTGCAATTTTTCCTGTATTTCTCTAAGTTCGTCCCGGTAAAATCTGTCTCTATTGTTTGTTGGCGGCTTTGTGTAATCTAACGGCTCTGCTTTCGTATCTAACAATTCTCTTAAAATTTCTGCCGTAGTCGCTCCGTATCGTCTAAACTTTCCCGTAATTATAAAAGCCTTTTGCCAGATAAAAAGTTTAAAACCTAATGCTGCCTCAATTCTCTTAAAAAATTCCTCTTCCGGGTAAATCGGTCTGTAAATCCAGTTTTCTAAATCTTTATTCATTTTTCAAACGCCCCGCTTTCGTATGCTGTAATGACTGCCGCCCGCAGGCTGTCTACTGCATCATTCCTGCGTTGTACTCTCTCTGGGCTTACAGCCCTTGTGTGTTCCAGTTGGTCTGTTCGCAGAATTTCTGCTATTTTTTCAGCAGTACTGCTACTGTATGTAATTGCCCTTAATTCGTCGTCGCCGCCTAAAGCGTTCTTTTCATACACTGCGTAGCTGTCCGCTCCGTATTTCCGTACTTCCCAGCTAAACACGCTGCCCCGTATCTCCAATGGCTGCAATCTATCCGCAGCATTTCTAAAAACTGTTCCTGCTCTGTCGCAGGCGCTACCAAATACCCGCATAGCATTTGCAAGCCCGTTTACTATACTTTCGGCTGCCCTGTTCAGCGTTGCGCCTAAATCAGTATTAGCAAGGACGTTTACCGCCCTTGCTGCCTGTCTGCGCCTCTTGCGCTTATCTATGCTTGCTGGTGGATTTACACCATAGCGCTTTTTATAATTCTTTTTCCACTGCCTGTATCTCATGCGCTCGCCTCGCTTTCTGGCTTATTCATAAACTTGTAATCATCAATGCTCATTTGTCCCGGCAGTTGCCCCCCGTGTCCGTTTCGGACACTTCGCCGCTATATGCTGTTACGTCAATACCCAGAATACAATAGCCCTCTTGCAAGCCCGTATACTCTTCCAGCATATAAATAATATCTGCGTCTATCGTCCTGCCTGTGTGTTTCCCGTCTTTAAATTCCAGCATCTTAAGGCTGTCGCCCTCTTTATACCCCCTGTCATTCTTCCGCAACTCAAAACGCTTTTTTCCGCTGGCTACGTCGTCATAGTAAGAGGCTGCTATTTTTATCTCATGCCGCTTATGCTCTGCCCCTCTTTCGCTCGGCAGCTTACCCATTTTTTCTGCGTCTGCCTGCTCCTGCAATTTCCGCTTTGTTTCCCGGTCTATTTTGTCCTGTTCTTCTTTATAGCGCTGCTCTTCCGTTTTCTCTGCCTCTGCCTTGTTTACGTACTGGTCGCACTTCTCACAAGTCCCGGTTTTTACGTTGCACTCTTTATATTTCTGGCAGGAATAGCACAAAGACGTTATGCTTTCCGGGTGCGGCGTTTCGTAGTCGTCCCCGGCTTTTTTCTCCGCTACCTTTGCCGCTATCTCCTTTGCCCTTACGCTCTCGCCTGCTGCCGCTGCTGCTGCAATTTCCCGCTGCTCGTCCTCTGGCAGCTTTGCAGCCTCGTAAGCAGCAGTTATACCAATATCCCCATTTTTCAGCGCCTCTTTTACTTCTGGCGTAGCGTTATTGTTAATAGCGTCCATGCGTGCTACGTTGGTGCTGCTCTCATTCAGCAAATCCGCTATAATATCCCGCAGCTTTCCCGTAATCTCTAAACCGTCCTCTTTTTTCGCCCGTAAAAGCGCCTCTTTCAGCTTTTGCGCCTGCTGGGTTTTCTCCCACGCTGTAAGCTCTCTGTTGTAGGCGTTGCCGATAAGTAAAGACAACTCAAACATTGCTGCGCTCATGTCTTTATACAGATAACGCACTTTGTTGTATTCCTCATGCCCCCGCTCAATGTTCATAATGTTTGCAAGGTTGCGGCGGTGTCCGCTCACTATCCTAAATTCCCCATTTACCCTGCCTAAAACTGTCGGCTGCTGCTGCCCTACTGCTAAAAAGCTGTCTGCCAGCTCTTCTATGTTCTCCTGTGAGTAGAAATTACTTTCAGACGGCTTTACCTCATACGGGCTTAACCAGATTTCTGTATACTCGCTTACCGTGCCTGCTCCCGCCGTCCTGCTCTTTGCGTTCAGAATATCATTGATACCAAACTTTGCCTTTGCCATTTTCTCTACCTCGCTTTCCCTGTGTATGCTGTTACGAATTTCTTGTAGCTCTGTGCAGCTCCGCAGCACGGGCTATACTCATAAATAGGCTTTCGCATAAAGGAATTTTCCGCAACTTTCTTGGAATACTTGATAACTCCCAAAATATTGTAATTGCCCTGCTGCCCCAGCCATTCCATGCCCGCCGCCTCGCCGTCCGTATTCTGGTAAACCGTAACCAGCACTCCCAGCAGATGCAGCCGCTCATTAAATGCCTTTGCCTCTTCTATCTGCTCTGCTACAATATCCAGCCCCTCTAAAGCGTCCTCGTCAATCTTCACAGGTACTATAACCTCGTCCGTGATTGCCAGCGCATTTACCACGTTAAGCCCTATGTCTGGCGGGTTATCTATTATGCAGTAATCATAATACCCGTTTACTCCTGCTGTGTGCTTTGCCAGCCTTTCATATCTCCTTATCTGGTTCTCGTTTTCCTCTTTCGTTAAATTCCATGTAGCCCCAAAAAGTGACATATTCGCCGTTACAATGTCGATACCCTCATAATCTGTGTGCTGTATCACTTCCCCGGCATCTTTCCAGCCACCACTAAGCAGCTTTGCTATCGGCGCTACGTTCTCCGCATCATATCTGCCGTATGCCTTGCTTAAGTTTCCCTGCTTGTCATTATCCAGCAGCAGGACTTTGTAGCCCCTGCGGTGCAGCTCATACGCCATATTTACCGCCGTAAATGTCTTTGCTACCCCGCCCTTTAAATTCAAAATGCTTACTGTTTTCATTCTCTGTCTCTCTTTCCTGCGCTGCCTCTAGCGCATTGTAATTGTTTCCTGCTCTTTTGCCAGTTCCTCTGTATGTAATAAATACCGCTCTATCAATTCAGCTGCCAGCCGCCAGCTGTAGCAGACTGCGGTATAATAGCCCTGCTGCCGCAGGAATTTTAACCAGCGTTTCTGCTTTGCCGTCGTGGTGTTGCTCCCGGCTTTAAGCTCAATGTAAAGCCCGTGGTACTCTGCCCTTGGTGCTGGTAAAACAATATCCGGCACGCCCGCCTTTACTCCCTGCCTCTTAAGCGCTACCGCCGTGGCTGCGTCCCGCTTGCCGCCGTTTGGTACATGGTGCAAAAATTCAAGTTCCGGCATACGCTGCATATTGTAGCCAGCCCAGCTAAATAGCGCCTCTTGGTGTCCGCTCTCGTCGTCCAGTCTAAAGTTTCTCATGTTCTCGCCTCTCTTTCCTGCACTCTCTATGCAACGCTTTCCAGCGTTCTTTGCTTAACGCCCGCTTATAACACAAGTACCGCCTCATTTTCCTTTCATACTCTTTCAGCTCGTTTGCCGCCTGCTCTCCCTTACCGCCTGCTGCTACAATCCCGCAAAGCGACGGGCTAACTATACCCAGCTGTCTTTTAAATTCATTTTCACAGATACAGCCCGGCGTTTTTGGTCTGCGCCTTTCCATGTACTCACTGTAAAACGGCTGCATTTTCTTTTTCCCCTTTCTGTCTGCTATGTCCCAGCAGCATATACTGTAATACTCACACCATAGGCAGCAGTGCTTACAGTCCTTATCTCTCTGGAATAGCCAATACTTAAGCCTCTCTATCATTCTTTTTCCCTGCCTCTCTTTCGCCGTTATCCGTCCAGCCGTCCTGCCGTTCCATAATATCTGCTGCTATGCTAAAACTTAAAACAGCCAGCACAAGCAACGCCAAAACCGCACATACTATAAGCACTGCCACGATTGCTATAATTTTGATTATCTGCATCTTATCCCCCCCTCGTCTCTAATTTGACTAACGTATATCTGAAATAGCCGTAGCCGTAATACTCCGGGCTATGTACTCCCTTGCTTACACTGTTTTTGTCTACGTAATAGCCCTTTATCTCCCGTGGCTCTGCCTTGAACCATGTTCTATCTGTGATTATCCGTATTTCCGGCTCTGGTCTAAATAAATTCTTGCTGCAATTCCAGCGCTTACCCTGTAGCGCCCCGTCCTCTGTCTTTCTGTGTGTGTCTGTGTATTTAATCAAATATGCTGCCAGCTCCGCATAGTTCCCGCTGTCGTCCAGAGGAAAAACCTTTACCCGGTTATGCCCCTCATACGCCTTATACCAGCAGCGCTGCAAAATCTCTGTATCAATCTTGTTTATTACTAAATGGTGATGTCTTGCGCCTTTCTTGCCTATCTCCATAACATGTATATACTTAAATTCCAGCCCAGCCCTTTTGTACTCTTTCCGGCACTCCCTTAAGAATATATCTATGTCCTGCCGCATCTGCTCCCTTGTCCTATCCGGCTCTCCCTTTCTTCGGATATAGTCAAGCACTAAATGATAATCTCCATACCCATAATTTGCATTTATCAGAATACGCAGCTTTCTTTCTGCCTGCCTCGTGTTTACCTTTTCCTGCTGCTCCTTTGTGGGCTTTACCTTATCGCCCCGCTTTATTCCCGGCTTTTTATATCTGCTCGTAAAGTAACGCTCTATTTCAATGGTCTTACCCGCCCTTGTTATCCTCTCTACGTATGGCATCTATGTACCCTCTTTCTGGTCTACCCTGTCGAATAGTTAATACTTTTATCAAGTGGTAAAACGGGCTTGCCGCCCGTGATTTTTCCTTGATTTTCTGCCATACTTCGCTTATAATAGATATAGGTTATTAAAGCTGTACAGCTTAGCCCCTATGGTATTCCCGTACCGTAGGGGCTTTTAACTTTTCTGTTTTCAGATTAGAGGCGCTGCGCTGCCCGTTTCCTCTTAAGGCTCTTAATCTGCTCCAGCAGCCCGCTTTCTTTCTTGGCAACTTCCTTATGCTGCTGCAATTCCTTGTAATCAGCCCAAAGACTGCGGAAAATCGCAATGTTTTTGCCGTTCTGCCCGTAGTTGCTCAACCTGTTTGCCTCATTCCTTAATGCCATGCGTCTAAGTTTCCTCATGTTCTCATTCTCCTTTACAGTAAATCTTTGTGTGCTATTGCATATTCATAAGCCCGCTTATAAGGCTCTCTGCAATCGTAACCAGTGCAGCTATGTAGCCTGCTGCCTTTACAGAAATGGCAGGCGCATACTTTGGCGTAGTCCCACGCTGCCGCCTCTATCCGGCTCTCTTTTTCTTTCATGTAATGTCGTAGCTTGTCTGCGTTCACTACCTCAATACCCAGCAGCTCCGCTGTCTGTATCTCCCGGCTCATTCCCTCGCTGATACCGTACTTAACGCCCACTATGACAAAATCGCAGGATTTCAGCAGGGCAAGCCCCGCAGCCATTCCCTGCGCCCTCTCCTGCTCCTTGCTTTCGTCTAAGCATTGTGTCATGTATAAATGTGGCGTAATCGGCGCTACGCCAGCCTCTAAAGCCAGCCTTGTAAGCGCCTGTGCATAATCCATGTGCCTGTCAAGCTCTGCGCTGTCCTTTGCCCGGTACGGGCTGCAAATATACGCTTTCCTCATGCCTGCCCCTCTCTTTTAATCAGCTGTACTGATACCTCGTAAGCTGTGCGTGTCTCGGTTTCTCTTTCTACTTTCTTTCCGTCTGCAAAAATTGCAGATATTTCTTTTTGATATTCCCGGCTCTGGTATCTCCCCAGCAATATAACCTTGTCGCCCTGCTGCCAGTTTGCTACCTCGTCTGCCGTTTCCTGCCAGCAGATGCACGGTATAAAGCAAGTGCCAGCTGTAAGCACATTCTGCACCTTTACGAAAATATCAGTAATACGCTTGCCCCTCGGTGTCGTCCTATAGATAGGCTCATGTGCAATAACGCCCCGTAGCGCTACGTCGTCCTGCATCATAGGATTTCTTACCATTGCCAGAAAATCTGCCAGAATGAATACCATCACCTTACCGCTCTCAAAGTCCTTAAGCGTCTGTACTTTTCCAGATACTAAAACCTTGCTGCCTATCGCAATCTCAAAGCCCGCTATGTCGCCCTCTTCCTTACTGATAACCGCATCTGTAAAGGCTACTATAACCTCGTCCAGCGTCCCCCGTGGGCGTGGTGTTTCAATCTTTGCAAGATAGCCGTTAAAACGCAGCCCGCAAAGCTCCGTAACCTCTTCAACCTCTTTCAGCTCCCCTGCCAGCCCTGCTGCATTGTCCTTAATGCCGCCCGCTGTCAAATCTTCCATAATCCCCGTGTTAATATCCCGTAAAAAGTCTGGCTTTTTATCCTGCTCTCTTTTCATGCCTTACCGTTTCCTTTCCGCTGTAGCTTTCCAGCATTTCTATTGCCCGCTGGTAGCAGGCTATTTCTGTATCCTCTTTCACTTTGCAGATGCAGCGCCCTTTCCTTTCGCCCTCATACTCCCAGATTTCAATAAGGTTATTGCCGTATATATCAAAGTGCATATGATACCTTAAGCCGCTGCTCTTCTGTAGTGGTCTGTAAATCTGGTAGAATGTATGTATAAGCGCCCTGCGTTCCTCGTCCTCATTCATCATGCACGCCCCCGCTGCCCTTGTCCGCTCCCTTTCCACGGTTTATGCGCCCCGCCTCTGCCGTCGCTTTCCCTTGATGTCCTGCTATGCTGAAATCTTGGCACGGGCTACCATGTATCAGAATGTCTGGCTTTAAGTTCCAGCCTACTACGCTCTGTGTCTTGTACTCCAATTCATCAGAAAACATAGCATTATAAGAACGTACCGCCTTTTCGTCTATTTCCACGTAATCAATAGCTTTTACGGGTATGCCTATATTACGCAGTGCGCAACGTGGGCTACCTATTCCCCCGAAAAGCTCTAATATCTGTACCATTTCCTGCCTGCCTCTCTTCTGTTTCAAAGTAATAATCATTTACTACCAGCTTTTGCCTGCTGAATATCAGCGCAAGCCCCAGCGGTACTGTGATAAGCGCTATTGTTGCGTCGCCCTCTAAAATCCATACCGCCAGCACGGTAAATACCAACACTGCTGCCCCTAGCGCCCTCTGCTTAAGGAAATACCAGCGGCGGGCTTGTCTTTCCCGTTCCTGCTGCCGCCTTGCCTGCTGCCAGCGCCGCATATCCTCTAAGGCATCTGCGTAGCCGTTTATATAACTGTTCTCATATTCCTTATATACTGCTCTCATTTCCTGCCTCTTTTGACGGCAGCCTGCATTACTACTGCTGCCGCCACCGTGATATACTATTCCTTGCCTTGCCAAATCCCTTAAACCTTTCCTTTCGGCGGCGCTCTCTGTCTTTCCATGCCGCTATACTCCTGCTCTGGCGTGTTATTTACCGTGTGGGCTGCTTTTCACATTAAAAAGCCGCAGAAAACTTGTTGACCGTCCACATACTCTCTAGCTGGTATGACCGCTGCTATTTTTTCACGGTATCCAGATGCAGCTATTCGCCTGCTGCCCTCTGGTGCAGGCTCGCCATGCCTGCTACCAAAACCGCCCTGCTGGAATTGAACCAGCGCCCCGCTATAGGCTTGTACTGCTATAGTCAGTCACAAGCTCGGTATTCTGCCACTAAATTAAGGGCGGGTGCTGGCGGCGCTGCCGCCTATGTCAAAATATAAATCCCTTATCTATCAGAAACTTTATCCAATCGCAGCCCGTCACGTCGTCCCTTTCTATAAATTTAAAAAATTCCTCTTTAGTCGTTACGTTGTCCTCTGCCAAAAATTTCTTTGCTATTGCTACTGCATTTGTTTGAAATACATACTCTGCATAGAAAGCCTTTTCTATTGTTCCGTAATCATTGCTGCTTTTTGGTGTCCGCATTTCCACCACTACCATAGGCTTATTATTCTTTTTACTTCTGGCTTTTCTTATAACTACTGCCTCGCTGAATAGCCAGCCATTCCAGCCGTACCGCTGCGGCGCAAATTGAGTACGTGGCACTTGTACCAGTTCCCCTGCCTGCAATTTTTCAAAATTTACTTTTTTCACTTTTCTACCTCTCTTTCGTCGCCCCTCTGGGTTATAATGTTGCCTGCGCTGCATCTGCCGTATATGTGTGTTGGTCTGTGCCGCTGCGGTTAAGCTCCTTATAAATTGTGTCCCTATGCGTTCCCACTGCTGCCGCAATCTCTACTATGCTGTCGCCAGCCTTAAGCATCTTTTCTATTGTCCGTCTGTCCTCATAGCGCAATCTCTTGTACTTCCTTGCCATTGTCCCCGCTCCTTTCTATGTGGGCGGCTCTCGCCGCCCTTTGTCCTATCACATTGCCACTTTTTCAAGTTTTAGTGTAAATGTCCCGTCCTTATTATCTTTTGCCTTGCTTTTATAGCCCCAGCTCGTCCACCAGCAGCCCTGCGGTGAGTTTCCTCTTTCATACGTTCCATACGTCCACTCAATAGGCTTTGCTATTACGGTTTGCTTTTCTTTGTTGTACCTTATTGCCTCTGCCTCAAAATAAGTGTATCCGTATGCGTTTTCAGCCGTCACAACTCTAATTTTGTCTAACTTCTTTGCGGCTGCCTCTTCCTTTTCAATCCTCGCCTCACGCTCCATTTTCTTTGCTGTCGGTTTTATCATTTCGCAGAATGTGTATTTATCCATATTCAGCGCCATATACATAGGCTCTATTATTTCGTCGTACTGCTTGTAGCTGATTTCGCACCCGCTGATTTTTTCAAATTCTTCATACATCATGGTTACTTACCTCTCTTTCGTCGTAAAAAATAAGCGTGCTAGAGTTTCTACACTCTGCACGCTTTCCCTTTTCTCTGCTATTTCAATAAAAAAAGAAATTCGGCAGAGGCTTTAATACCTCTTGTCGAATTTCATTCTAAAACTTATCATCATACTGACCAATAAACCCAATTTTCCCTGCAGGGTATGAAATTTTTTATTCTTCATCTTCTATCCGCCTTTGATATTCATTTACAGTAAGTCCAGTCGTTTTCCGAAAAAGAGAGCAAAAATACGTTTTACTCGTATATCCGCATAATGCCGTCAGTTCACCGATCGTAATGCCTCTGTTTTCTGCAATTAATTCTTTCGCCCGGTTCATCCTTATCTCAGTCAGCACAGATACGAAGGTCTTCCCTGTTTTGTTTTTAAAGATACGGCTAAAATACGTTTGTGTCATGCCCATCCGATGAGCAATCGCTGCCTGGGACAGATCCGATGAATATTCCGTACGCATAATCCGGAGAATCTTATCGATCGACGCATCTGCTCCTTCCTCATTGACAGTCGGACGAAAAGACAATATCTGATGAATTATCTCCTGTTGCTTTTCCGGATTTTTCAGGAGCTCTGTATGATTGATTTCCTCCTGAACGCGAGAAAGATCCCACGAATCAGAAAACGAGATCACTGCGTCCACAAAAATCCGAATATATTCCCAAAATTTTTGCGGCGCCCTTTCGGCATATTCCCGCAACTCTGAGAGAATCATGGATTCCAGATATTTCATCCGATTATCCTGCAAAAGACGAAGGATTTTGTGCATATGAAATACATACTTATCCTTTGAAAATGCACGCGGACAGCGATCAAAACACGTATACCCAATAAAATCCCTGCTGGTCATCTGCAGCGAATACAATTCTTCGGGAATTTGCCTTCCGGCTGCTTGCATTTCTTCCAACGATATACATACCGGCCCTACATAGCAGGGCTGTTTCTGACCAGTAAGCTGCTTGAGCGACCAGATATAGCAGCGCAGCATACTGTACAGTTGAAACAATTCCTTCGTTTCCTGCGGATGAATGAAAAGAAGAAGCCTGTCCTTTTCTATCCGGGCAAATACAAAAAAAGCACGCTGAAAGATCCGACAAACGGATGAATGCAGACTGAGTGCCTCTCGCGTGCCTGTATCTTCAGAAATATCCAATGCTTGGGCAATCCATACTGCCTGCCATTCCCCGTCCTGTGGAAGCCCGACCTCCCTCAGCTTCGGTAATATCTGTTCATTTCCGGATAGCACATGGTGGATAGACCGCCTGTCTGCCTCATATCTGGCCTGACACATATGTTCCTCAAGTCTCTGTTCCTTTTCCTTTCGCTGTTCATCCTTTTCCAGTATAGAAACACACCGGTCTAATACAGACAAAATCTGCGTCTCACTGGTTGGCTTCAACAGATAATCCAATACATTTAGCTTGATTGCCAGATAAGCATAGTTAAACAAAGAATAAGAGGTGCTAATAATGATTAACCCTGCATACCCCTCCTGCCGAAGTTCCTGGCACAGCTCCAGTCCGGAGCGCTCCGGAATCTGAATATCAACAATCAGGATATCCGGAGTATACCTGTGCACCAACTCCAACGCACTATTCCCGTCTTCTGCCTCGAAAACAATCTGCAGAATTGGTCGGTTTTGGATCAGAATTAGTTGAAGTGCCTGGCGTTCGATAACTTCATCCTCTACAATCCCTACCGTATAATATTTATTCATTCGATTTTCCCTCCATCCAAAGCCGGAAGATCCTTGTGGCTGATAACTGAACAATCTATATATATCGTGTCCTGTTCCGGCGTTCCTCCATTTGCCAGGCATCCTGCAATTTGTGCGCTTTGATAGCCTACCTCGTAACTTTGCTGTACAATTACTGCGTCAACAATGCCATCTGCAAGAAGCTCCAGAGTTTCCTCCGAACGATCAAAGGCGATCAAATGTACCTTTTTTTCCAGGTTAATCTGTTTCAGAATTTGTGCGTACAACATCGTTTCTGATTCCATCAGGCCAAAAATCGCCTGAATGTCCGGATTTTCCAGAATCAGATTTTCCAGGCTGGAATTGGATACCCGCTCTGAATACCAGGGTGTCTCAGGAGATTTAATTTCTACATCCGGCCATTTCTGCCTCAATGCCTCACAAATTCCATAAAAACGATCGGAAACAGCAGCGTTCGTTTCATTATCCTGAATCATAACAGGATTGTTGCTGATTCCATACAGCTCGTCCAGTATCTGTGCCGCCAGGTAACCTGCCTGCACATTATCTGTTCCTACATAGGCGTCGCGCAGTTCCTTTCCGGCATCAGAATCTACCAGAACAATCTTGATTCCTTTCTCCCGCGCTTCCTTTATCACTTCCGTATCCGGAAGATTGCCTTCAGCAATAATCACATCTACATCGGACATCAATACTAACCGCCAGGCATCCAGCACGTTCCAGGTCATAGCATCCTTGTCCTGCAGCGAAATATCCAAAGCAAAAAAAGAAAGCCCCTGCTCCCTGCAGCCTTCCTCTATACCCTGCAGCATTTCCTGCCAGTAGGTTGATTTTGTAGAAAGGATACCTGCAATCCGCGGGCTGCATACTTCCGTCGCATCTACTGTCTGCGTAAATCCACAGAGTATACCGCAGATTATTGTAATAAGCGTCCTTTTTTTTAATCTGTTCATGGTTTCCCCCTGAATCTCCTTTTGTTTCTCTGGTTAAATTGATTATATCATATATTTTGATTAAAGTCCTAACGTTAGAGGATTGGTTTTTTTACACTTTCTCCAGATTTTAATATGCACTTTACATAAAAAATCCATGGAATAACGCACGATTTATTGGCATTATTTTATAATCATTATCTTTTATAGATAAAATAATCGAGTTGGCACAGCGGATAAAATCGCTTATAGTGCAATTGCAGTAACAGGAACGGAATAACTGAAACTGATAAACTGTAAAGAAAAATGGAGGAATCAAGAATGAAAAAGAAACAAGTTTTAGCACTCCTATTAACTTTATCCGTACCGCTCGGCCTGACTGGCTATGCCAACGCCGAAACTGGCGAGGTGACCTTTAGTCATACCCCTTATGGCATTCAGCAGGTCTATTCGATCGAAGTTGTGGATCCGGTAACAGCGGTACGAAATCCCACCACTCCCATCTCAGGCGAGGAAACTGCCATTTATGTTTCTGCCAAAATGGATTCTGAAGATTTCATGATCCGCAATGTAACACTGGAGTGGACTGTAAATGGGGAAAAGCAGGAGCCCATAAAGATGGGCCTTGTAGAGGACGTATTGAGCCTGCCCTTTGCTATCCCGGGATTTACCGCAGATAAGGCAGATCAGGTAGATCTGAGTAAAGTAGACCGGGAAATCTATTCCTGCAATCTTCCGGCTCTTGAAAAGGACGACGTAGTTACATATCATTTCCAGTTTGGCGATACCGTCAGCGAGGATTATGAAGTAACCGTTATGGCTCATCAGAATTATACAAACATGAAACGCAATCCAGAAAAAGCCGGTCTCGTATTAGAAGCAGAGGACGGTTTCCAGATACAAATGGTATTCGGAGAAAAAGGCGGCATTCATTTAAATACCGGCTTCGGCGAACTTATACCAGACGAACAGAGCGCTGAGATCATCGAAAATGAGAACGGTCTCACGGCCAAAACTTCCGACTGCCGCGTTGAAGTAAACTATAATCCTTTCAGTATCCGTTTTTATAATGAAAATGGCGATTATGTTACTGCAATCAACGGAATTTCCGCAATTTCAGATTCCGCTGGCAATGTAGAACAGATTCAGTATGATCTCGACAGCCAGGATGACGATCAGTATATGGGATTTGGTATGCAGTTTGCCGATTTGAATCAACGCGGAAATACCGTTCATATTCAAACCATAAACTGGTATCTGGAGCAGTATAAGAGCGGTGCCACCTATGCGCCGGTTCCTTATTATACGGTTCCCGATAAATACGGTCTCTATATTGATGAGTCCGATCAGATTTCCTTCCAGATGGCCTCTGAAAACAATGACATCCAGATTATTGACCGCGTTTCTTCCAGAAAAGAGAATCAGACTGATCTGCATATTTTCCTTGGAGATAATGAGGAAATTGCAGCTGAATACGCTGATGTAAACGGTCATGCAGCTATGCCGCCTGAATGGTCCTTTGGTACCTGGCTGTGCGCAAATGAATGGCGCACTACCGCTGAAATTGAAGACGTAATGAACAAGGCTGAGGAATACAGTGTAAAATATAATGCTATTATTACAGAGGGATGGAAAAATAACTTCTACATCTTCAGCGATTCCTCTTATACGCCGCAGTCCGGAGACTATTATTTCAGCGCCTCTGATTTCATCTGGGGTGACCGCTGGACCGATCCGGTGGCTCTCGTAGAAAAAATGAAGGAAAAGGATGCCCACTTTATTCTGTGGCTGGTTCCCTCTATCAAAGAACCTGCCCTGGATGAAGACGGAAATTCCACAAATCCGCAGATGACCGCAGACATCGAATACCTGATTGAAAACAATATGGTTATTATGAATGAAGACGGCACTCCTTATCGGCAGCCAAACGACTGGTTTACAGATAATATGATTCTGGACTTCACCAACCCGATGACAAAAGAATGGCTGAAAGGAAAAATGGGCTACCTGTTTACCGAAATCGGAATCAGCGGATTTAAAACGGACGGAGGAGAATTCCTCTGGGGACGTGATGCCGTTGCCTTTGACGGACGCCGCGGAGATGAACTCAGAAATGATTATCCGGATCTGTATGCACAGACACTCTACGACATTGCCAATGAACTGACTGGTGGAGATGCAGTCATGTTCAGCCGCGCTGCAGGCCGCCATATGAACCAGCATCCGTGGATGTGGATGGGCGATCAGAATCCAACCTGGGAAGAGTTCAGATCCGTACTGAATGCACAGATGAATCTCGCCCTCTCCAATGTTCCTTTCAATACCCCGGACATGGCCGGATTCGGAGGAGATCTGCCAGGATATGAATACAAGGAGCTGTATTTGAGAGCCCTTGCGCAGGTAGCATTCTCTCCTGCCATCCAGCTTCACTCTGAGGGCCGGAACCGTGAAAACCCGGATTTGAGCCGTACCAGAATGCCTTGGAATTTGGCAGAACGCTATCACGATGACAGCATTATTGATATCTTTAACATCTTTAATGATATACACTATGAGCTTCAGGATTATATTTTGGAAAACGCAGAAAAAGCAAGCGAAACCGGCTATCCGATGATGCGCTCACTGGCTTATGAGTATCCGGACGATCCGGAAGCACGAAAAGCTGAAACTCAGTATATGTTTGGGGATAAGTATCTTGTATGCCCGGTAACTGAGCAGGGCGCAACCACCTGGGATGTTTATCTGCCTGTGGGAAATTGGCAGCACTACTTTACCGGAGAAACCTATGAAGGCAATCAGTGGTATACCGTGGATGCCCCTTTAGATCAAATTCCTGTTTTTGAAGCAATATAAAACTACCGACTGTCAATCCAACGCAAAATAAGCAGGCTGTCCATCTTAAAGTATTACAAGATGGACAGCCCCTTATTATTAAAAAGATTTATTTTATTTCTTTGAAGCATAAATCTGCACCAGCTTGCCCATCACGACAAACCGCGTTGCATCGTCTCCGGTACACGTCGAAAGCGTCATAATCCGGTCGTTCATATTGACATCCACATCGGAACCGTCGATCACTGACGTCTCAAACGCATGCTGCATCAGCGTATCAAAATCCTCCTGCGTGAAGAATGACTGATATGTAATTCCGGTCTTATCTACAACCGTTGCGGAGAAAATCCGGTATTCATAGATCAGGTCCGGTGTGAACATCCAGAAATATTTGCTCTTATCAAAAACACCCTCTTCCCGAAATTTCTTCAGCTTTCCAAACATGGAACCATCTTTCATATTGTGGCCGTAGATGATGGTGTTCTGGTCAGTGAAATTCCCGCTGTTGTCACAGTTCACAAAAATACAGCCAGCAAAGTTGTCTTCTTTTTCAAAGGTGCGGTGCAGATAAAAATCATTATCCTCCCCCTGTACGACCGGGTAGGAAATGCCGAGCGCACGGATACGCAACCAGCCGACAATATCTTCATTTTTCTGTTTCAACTCTGTAAAATCAATGGGGTTGCGCATAGTCGGTACCGTAATCTGTTTTCCATTTTCCATAACGGTCACAACTTCTTTTCCGCTGATATTCTGCTTGTTCTGTAAATCCTGTACTGTCTTATCATCCTCAAGCGCATCAAAATCCTCGGTTTCATCTGCTTCGTCCACAGATGCATAGTCATTCTCCAGGTTGTCATATTCTACGGAGCTTTTGCGATATTCCTGATAAAAACCATACAGGGTATACGCAGAAAAAACAAATACACCAAGCGCAACGAGCATCAACAGTGTACTGAGCACGTCTCCAAATGTTTTCTTTCTTTTTTTTCCAGACATGTGATATCCCCCTTACTATTCCTGAACCGGAAAGCTTACAATAAAACGTGTATTCCGGCTGTCGCTTGTCGCAGAAATGGTTCCGCCATGGAGCTCCACGATCTGCTTTGCAATCGCAAGTCCCAATCCGGCGCCTCCGGTCCGGCTTGATCTGGCATCATCAATCCGATAAAACTTTTCAAAAATCATTTCCAGCTTTTTCTGCGGAATCTGCGGCCCTTCATTCGTAAAAATAATCGTAATATAATCGTTGCCTCCTCTGGCCTGAATCAGAATCTGCGTTCCTTCATAGCCATACGCAGCGGCATTGCGCAGAAGATTGTCAAACACACGCGCAAGCTTATCCGGATCTCCCTGGAACATCAGCTTCTCTTCCACATCCACGGCACAGACCATGTTCTTCTCGCTCAACATTCCATAGCTCTCGTCCGCCAGCTGTTCCAGCAAAATCGAAAGATTCAGCCGTTCTTTGTCCAGAACAATATTCTGCAAATTAAATCTCGTAATATCAAAAAACTCACTGATCAGCTCTTCCAGCCGTATCGCCTTTTCCAGCGTGATATGCGTGTACTTTGCCCGGTCTTCCTGCGGCATATCCGACTGCTCATCGAGCATCGTCAAATAAGCAATCACAGAGGTCAATGGCGTCTTAAGGTCATGCGCAAGATAAACGACCAGCTCATTTTTGCGCTGCTCGCTCTCCGCTGCTTCCCTCTCGCGGCATTTCAGCTTCATTTTGAGTGTGGAAAGCGTCTCAGCCATCGGCTCCAGCTCAGGCACCAGAATAATTGGCTCATCCGAAGGGTTCAGCGTCTTTTCCAGGGCACCGCTGATATCGTTCAGATACTTCGTCAGACGTCCCACAGAAACATAAAAATAAAACAGGAACAAAATCCCCAGACTTCCCACCACAAAAATGGATTTGTTGTAGACAAATATACGGTTGTAATACTCCACTGCTTTCCATTGCTCAATGCCGAATCTCGTAAAAATAGCCATGACAAACCGTGCGAAGCTGTCCTGAAAAACTCCGTCCACCAGAAATGTCAGGATGCCGTATCCGATTGCCGCCACCAAAACGGAAATCAGAAGTGAGCGGATCAGTATTGCTCGTTTTAACTTTCCATAATTATTTTTCAACCTTATATCCTACTCCCCAGACGGTTTTGATAAAATCACTTTTCCTTCTGCCATCCCCCATCTTTTCGCGCAGATGACGGATATGAACCATCACGGTATTATTGCTGTTTTTGAAATATTTTTCCTTCCAGATCTGTTCAAACAGCTGCTCGGAGCTAATCACCTTGCCACGGTTTTCACACAGAAGCCACAGAATATCAAACTCAATTGGCGTCAGTACCAGCTCCCGTTCGTTGTAGGTACACTCATGTGTATCACGATTCATCAAAAGCCCGGCAAAGTCAATGAGATTGCCCTGCTGCTTGTTGTTTTCGTTGTACTTTGTGTAACGACGGAGCTGAGCCTTGACCCTCGCCACAAGCTCCAGAGGATTAAACGGCTTTGCAATGTAATCATCCGCCCCCAGTGTCAGCCCGGCAATCTTATCCGTATATTCTGTTTTGGCAGTCAGCATGATAACCGGAAATCTGTATTTTTCCCGGATCTTCTGAAGAATTCGAAAACCGTCGATATCAGGAAGCATCACGTCGAGAAGCGCCAGATCCGGCTCTCCCTTCTCAATCAGTCCCAGCGCCTCCCGGCCGCTGTAGGCTGTCTCCACCTCATAACCATCGTTACGCAGATAGAGTGCGATTACGTCTGCAATCTCCTTCTCATCGTCCAGAACTAAAATCTTGCTGCTCATACTTCTCCTTTACTCGCAGTTGCCCACGGTACGCGGATATGGGAGCACGTCGCGGATATTTGACATTCCGGTCAGGTACATCACGCAGCGCTCAAAACCAAGCCCGAATCCTGCATGGTGCGTGGAACCGTATTTCCGCAGATCCATATAGTATTTGTAATCCTCCGCGTTCATACCCAGCTCTTCAATACGCGTCTGAAGCTTTTCCAGATCGTCCTCTCTCTGACTTCCGCCAATAATCTCTCCAATGCCCGGAACAAGACAGTCCATAGCTGCAACGGTCTTTCCGTCCTCGTTCAGCTTCATATAAAACGCTTTGATCTCCTTCGGATAATCGGTCACAAACAGCGGCTTTTTAAATACCTGCTCGGTCAGATAACGTTCGTGCTCGGTCTGGAGGTCACAGCCCCAGGATACCTTGTACTCAAATTTGTCATTGTTCTTCTCAAGAATCTCAACTGCTTCCGTGTAGGTCACATGGCCAAACTCAGAGTTGAGGACATGGTTCAGACGCTCAATTAGTCCCTTGTCCACAAACGAATTGAAGAAATTCATCTCCTCCGGCGCATGCTCCAGCACGTAACGAATCACATATTTAATCATGTCCTCCGCCAGAATCATATCATCTTTCAGATCTGCAAACGCAATCTCCGGCTCAATCATCCAGAACTCCGCCGCATGACGCGCCGTATTGGAGTTCTCAGAACGGAACGTCGGACCAAAGGTATAGACGTTACGGAAAGCCTGCGCAAATGCCTCAACGTCAAGCTGACCGCTGACTGTCAGCTTTGTTGCCTTTCCGAAAAAGTCCTGTGCAAAATCAACTTCCCCTTTATCATTCTTCGGAATATTGTTCAGGTCAAATGTCGTCACCTGGAACATCTCTCCTGCGCCTTCACAGTCGCTGGCTGTAATCAGCGGCGCATGCACGTAAACAAAGTCGCGTTCCTGGAAAAATTTGTGTATTGCATAGGCAATCAGGGACCGCACGCGGAACACGGCCTGGAAAGTATTCGTTCGCGGACGAAGATGCGGAACGGTCCGCAGATATTCCATCGAATGGCGCTTCTTCTGCATCGGATAATCCGGTGTGGATGCGCCTTCTACTTCCACACTTGTCGCCTGAATTTCAAACGGCTGCTTTGCACCCGGGGTCGCAACCAGGGTACCTTTTACAATAATCGCCGCGCCGACATTCAATTTGGAAATCTCTGCAAAATTCGCAAGGCTGTCTGAATAAACAATCTGAAGCGTCTCAAAAAAGGTACCGTCGTGCAGAACGATAAAACCGAACGTCTTAGAATCACGGATGCTGCGCACCCATCCTCCGACTGTAATTTCCTTATCTGTGTAAGTGCCGCTGTTGCGGTATAATTCTCTGACTGTGGTAAACTCCATAATATAAGCTCCTCTTCTATTTTTGTACAAAGCTGCCGCATACACCTGCCGCAACCCGGCCCTAAAAGCCCTCTTTCCGGACATTATACCTTTTTTCCTGCGTTCCTGCAAGGCATAAATGTACAGGCCATATGGCTTTTAAAATTCCTGAAATTATGATAGGATAACTGATAGATCATTCCCTGCGTTACCGAAAAATGATGCAGGCTTTTTAATTAAGAAACGGAGACTTGACCATGAACCTGAAAAAAAGTACAAAAAACTTACTTCTTGATTTTTTATTCGATCTCATTGGCAGTATCTGCTATGCAATCGGCATCTATACTTTTGCACGGGCCGCTGACTTTGCGCCCGGAGGTGTATCTGGTCTGGCTCTGATTATCAATTATTTATGGAAGTTTCCGATCGGTATCACATCCCTGATTCTGAATATTCCGCTTATCCTGATCAGTTATCGGGTTGTAGGAAAACAATTTCTTCGAAAATCCGCGCGAACCATGCTGCTTTGCACCTTTTTCCTGGATATTGTATTCCCGTACACTCCGTCTTATACTGGTTCTCCTTTTATGGCGGCTTTATATTCTGGCGTATTTCTCGGTATCGGGCTTGGCCTGTTTTACATGCGCGGCACTTCCTCCGGAGGCGCCGATTTTCTGATCATGACGATCAAGCGCCTGCATCCGCATCTCTCGCTCGGCGCTGTGACGATGGTTCTTGATCTGCTTGTAATCCTGCTCGGATGGCCCGTATTTCAACACGTGGACGCGGTACTGTATGGATTAATTACCACTTTTATCACCTCCCTCGCGATTGATAAAATCATGTATGGCACATCCGCCGGGGCACTGGCTGTCATCATTACGGACAACGGCCTGGAGATCGCTGAAAAAATCAGTGAAATTACGGACCGAGGCTCTACGGCAATCCGCGCCATGGGCACCTACACTCGTCAGGAACGCGACGTATTGTTGTGCGCCTGTTCCAAGGTACAGACCCATACAATCTTAAATGCCGTGCATGAAATTGACCCGAACGCATTTATCATGATGACGGAGACCCGTGAAGTATACGGAGAAGGTTTCATTGAAAAAAATGAATAAATTTTAAGATCCCTGCAACAGTTCAGGGATCTTTTTGCACTTAGTATATAAACACAGAGAAAGGAGATTCTCATGAATACAACGACTGAGCTGATCCGCCTGGCGCAAGGCGGGGATGCGCATGCATTTTCCAGGCTGTATGAAGCTGTCTACACAGATTTATATCGCTTTGCACTTTATACGCTGCGCCACGCACAGGATGCGGAAGATGCAGTAAGTGAAACGGTGCTGGATGCTTTCTCCGGAATACATATGCTTCGGGAGGCATCTGCTTTCAAATCCTGGATTTTCCGTATTTTAACCGCCAAGTGCAACCGGCGTATCCGCCAATACACCACTGCCCCTGCGCAGCTGGATGAGGATTTGGGCGATGAAAGTAAAAAAGAAGAGGCTATCTGCCAGCAGACGGATATTCAGCGTGCACTTGGTGTGCTTTCCAGAGAAGATCGTCTGATCATATCCATGAGTATTTTTGCCGGCTATTCCAGTCAGGAAATCGGCGAACAGCTTCAGATGAATCCCAATACTGTGCGCTCCAGGCAGAGCCGGGCGCTGAAAAAGATGGAGGAGCTGCTTGTCTGAATTTTTTTATTTTGAATATTGCGAGACTTTTTGGAAGGCGGACGAACCCTGAGCAACGATACAAAAACAGGGTTCCGAGGCAAGCAAGTCACCCCTTATTTTGTATCGTTGCTCAGGGTTCTGGATTTGATAAAAGTTTTGTAATTAGCTATTGTAGGTATAATTTAGCAGGGAAAGGAGATTTCCATGAACGAAAAAGATATGTTACAGAAAATCAAAGAGGATGCGCAGCAGGTGACGCCGCCTTCCTCACTGGCTCCTGATGCGGTAGAACAAATGCTTCGGGAGCGCGCCAAACAGGAAAAATATCAGGGCGAGCAACCAGAACTCCAGAACACAGAGCCGGTTTTATTTGATAAAAAGAAGCGTCGCTATCGTGCGCTGACCCGTTATGGGAGCATTGCCGCAGTTTTCGTCTTTGCCATGGCCGCTATGTGGCAGTCACAGCGTATCTCAAAACGCAGCGAGCATGATGCTGCTCCGAAGGACACTGTCATTTTCCAGACAGAGGAAAACACTGTAAAAAAAGCTGGCCAGACTGGGCATGTACAGTCCGAAGATTCTACACAGACAGAGCGTACGCCGGATGTAGAGAAACCAAAAACACAGTTCAAAGAGTCTTTCACGTACGCTTCCGATCCGCAGGCCATTTATACTGCCCTCTATGAACAGTTTCGCCAGAATTCTATGGACGCTGACGGATACGGCAGCATATCTTCAAAAGGTACTAATCTAATAAGCGGTGAGATAGTCGAAGATTCCGCACCGATGCAGATGGAGATGGCCCGCTCAGCAACCATGGATACAGCTGACGCTGGTGGGAGCGGCGAGGCAGGCGCCGACTTTTCCACTACAAACCTGCAGGAACTCAGCGTAGATGAGGGAGATATCGTCAAGACAGACGGACAGTACATTTATATTCTTCGCCGTGATCTGTCTCTGAGTATCCTCAAAGCCGACAAAAAAGAACCGCAGTTCATCAGCACTACGTACCTCGGCAGTCAGACAGAGGGTGCGATCCAGGAAATGTATCTTGATGCGGAAAAGAAAACACTTTACATTATTTTAAGTGAGTATATTACTTCTCTTGAAAATAATGAAAATATTTATTATACAAGTGCAAACCGTCAGGCAAAACTTCTGACCTATGATATTGCTGACCGTAAAACTCCGGTTCTGACAGGTACTGTCACACAGGATGGTTTTTATGAAACGTCCCGTAAAAATGGTCCGTATATTTACTTATTCACCAGCTATCATCCGGACATTCAGGATACGTATGAAAACAGTACGATTATGCCGCGTATCAACGGAACAGAAGCTGCAGCAGGTGATGTCTTCCTTCCGGAAAACCTCTCCGACAGCGCTTATCTTGTGATCTCCTCTGTCAATACGGCACAGCCGGATGCAATTGCTGACAGCAAAATCCTGGTATCCGGAGCTTCCAATTACTATGTAAGTGCAGAAAACATTTACATTACGAACACAAAATATGATTCCGGACAGCCGCATACGCAGATCACAAAATTCCATTATTCAGACGGACAGATCGTCGGCGTAGCTGCCGGTTCTGTAAAAGGATACCTGAACAATTCCTTCTCTCTGAATGAATATGATGGAAACCTGCGCGTTGTCTCCACGTACACCGGAGATGATGCCAACGCAGTCCGTGATTTTGCCAGCAACATCACCGGCCAATACTACGAACAAAACTGGACAGAACACAATGCACTGTATGTCCTCGACGAACAGTTAAAGCAAATCGGCAAGATTGAAGGACTTGCTGACAACGAAACAATCCGTTCCGCCCGGTTTTTCGGAGATATCGGTTACTTTGTAACCTTCCGCCAGACAGATCCCCTGTTTTCTGTTGATCTGTCCGATCCGGCAAATCCACAGATACTCGGCGAGCTGAAGGTCAGCGGTTTTTCCTCCTACCTGCATTTTTACGGAGAAAATCACCTGCTTGGTATCGGCTACGAGGCAGATGAAGCCACGGGAATGATCACAGGCTTAAAGCTGTCCATGTTTGACATTTCCGATCCGAAACAGGTTACAGAGGTAAACCGTTTCACAATCCCAGGCATTACCTGGTGTCCGGCCATTGAGAACTACAAATCCATTCTCGTGCAGCCTGAAAAAAATCTGATCGGTTTCTACTGCGACAACCGCTACCTCCTGTTCTCCTACGATGAAGAAAAAGGCTTCGTCCAGGAAATGGTCTATGATTTTTATTCCGACATGCTGACAGGACAGGCAGAATATGATACCATGCGCGGTCTTTACATTGAAGATGCCTTCTATCTGGCAGGAAATACGTTCTTGATCTCCTTCGATATGGAGAAAGATTTTGAAAAGACAGGAGTATTGCAGTTCTAACAATAAAACAGAATAATGATACCAAAATTTCCCATCCATCCGGATGGGAAATTTTTATACAGCCTGTGTAATTATCTTATTTTAATTCTGTAAAAGCCCGCTCTCTTCCAGCCACTTTACAATATCCTTGTATACAGTCTTTTTATCCAGCTCATTTAACAGCTCATGCCGGTCTTCTGGATACAGTTTACATGCCACATGCTGCATCCCAATTTTGCGGAACTCCTTTTCCACACGGCGCACGCCTTTGCCAAAATTCCCAACCGGATCGCTCTCGCCTGCGATAAACAGAACCGGAAGCTCCTTCGGCATCCTCTCGAGATATTCCGGACGCGCAATTTTAGAAATGCCTTTCAGCATATTATAATAACCATTTACGGTAAATGCAAAGCCACAAAGCGGATCACGGATATACGCCTCCACCACAGCGTAATCCCGGCACAGCCAATCACAGTCCGTACACGTATCCTTAAATTTTGCATTGAAGCTTCCAAAGGTCATCCACCAAAGCAGACGGCTCCGGTATTCCCAACCGTGCAGAAACGCCTCGCTTTTGGCCACCAGCATCCCCAGCCGAGCTTCCGCATAGGAGTGATAACCTGTCCCGCAGATAATGGCTCCATCCAGCTCGCCGCCATGCTGACACAGATACTGCCTTGCAAGAAAGGAACCCATGCTGTGTCCCAGCAGAATATACGGAAGCTTTTTATAATCGCGCTTTGTCATCCGCACCAGTCTGTGAATATCACTGACGAGAATTTTATTTCCATTTTCCTTTGCAAAATATCCGAACTCTTTTTCAGAAGGCGCAGACCCTCCATGCCCCAGATGGTCATGTCCGACTACCAGAATGCCAAACCCGGCCAGATACATCGCAAAATCTCGGTAACGCTCAATATGCTCTGACATTCCATGCGTGATCTGAAATACTGCTTTTACCTCACCTTCTGGAACCCATCGCATACCATGAATTTGCATGGTTCCTTCCGCAGAAGGAAAATAAAAATGTTCTTCTTTTATCATACAATCACTCCTTTCTGTTTTGAGCACTGCGTTTCTATTTTAATTGTTTTATCTTTTAATCTTTTTATCTGCCAGTCAGTAAGCGGACGGATCTATTCCCGAATCAATGCATCTGCAAGCTGCGCAAATTGCTCCAGCGTCAACGCCTCGCCTCTTATATTTTCCGGCAAGCCTGCTTTTTCCAATGCAGATAATAATTCCTCTTTTCCATACGGCAGCTCCGACGAATTTTTCAGTCCGTTCACGAGCGTCTTCCGACGCTGATTAAAGGAAGCGCGAATCAGGGCAAACAGCAATTTTTCATCTTTTACCTTCACCGGCGGCTCCTGATACCGAGTCAGGCGGATTACCGCACTGCCGACATTCGGACGCGGGATAAAACAGTTCGGCGGTACGTTGGCTGCAATATATGGTTCCGCATAATACTGAACGGCAAGGGAAAGTGCTCCATAATCCTTCGTTCCAGGGCCTGCCTGCATCCGCTGCGCCACCTCTTTTTGTACCATGACCGCAATACAATCCACCGGCACCTGACTTTCCAGAAGCCCCATGATGATTGGCGTTGTAATATAATACGGAAGATTTGCCACCACTTTAATTGGCCTGCCTCCGTTTTTTTCACGCGCGATCGCTGCGATATCCGTCTTCAGGACATCCTGATTTAAAATTGTAACATTATCATATTCCGCCAGCGTCTCATGGAGGATGGGAATCAGATTTCGGTCGATCTCCACTGCTGTCACTTCGCGGGCCGCCTCTGCCAGATACTGCGTCATCGTTCCGATGCCCGGTCCGATTTCCAGCACAAAATCGTCCTTCGTGATCTCCGCTGCCGCAATAATCTTGTCCAGCACATGTGCGTCAATCAGAAAATTCTGCCCGAATTTTTTCTGAAAATAAAAACTGTATTTTTGAATCACCTCAATGGTTTTCTGAGGATTTGAAAGCTTTTCCATTTTTTGCTCCATTCGTTATGTCGTCAGAAAGAACAGCTCTAAAAACCGCGCTCCTGTCTTTCTGGTATAAGCCTCATCACTTCGCTATTTCAGCTTTGCATTCTCATGTCACGCTCTGCCTTCGGATAGACGCGCAGCGCATTTCTCCAGGTGGCCTCTTCCACCTCCTGCGGCGTAATCTTCTTTACCGCAGCAATCGCTTCAATCACATATTCGAGATAAAGCGAAGAGTTCCGCTTCCCGCGATGCGGCGTCGGCGCAAGGTACGGACAATCGGTCTCCAGCACAATGCGCTCCAAAGGAACAGCCTCCACAACCTCTTTGATGACTCTCGCATTTTTAAACGTCACAACACCGCCGATTCCAATATAATATCCCAGCTCCACATAAGCCGCCGCAACAAATGCCGACGAAGAAAAACAGTGGATGATGCCGCCCGTCGTCCCGGCATGGTACTGCTTCATAATCTGAAACGTATCCTCCGTAGCCTCTCTGCTGTGAATATTCACCGGAAGTCCGACATCGCGCGCCATTTGAAGCTGTCGGATAAACCATTCTTTCTGAAATTCATGCGTTTCCTTGTCCCAGTAATAATCCAAACCGATCTCGCCCACTGCCACCGTCTTCGGTTTCCGGCACAGATCATACATCCAGAGAAGCTTCTGCTCATCCAGCGCACCAACCTCGTCCGGATGCACGCCAACAGCAGCATAAACAAACGGATATTTCTCCGACAGATCCTGGCTCGCCTGAACGCCGCGCAGGGACGCGCCTACATTTACCACTGCACCGACTCTGTTTGCCGCAAGCTGCCCCAGCATGACATCCCGGTCTTCGTCAAAGGCCTGATCGTCATAGTGCGCATGCGTATCAAAAATCATTTCGCAACCTCCTCCAGCATTTCATCGATCAGCTTGCTCCAATTCTTTTTTGATTGCGCTCCCACACAGACCTCTCCAACCTGCTTTCCTTCTCTGTCCAGGAAAATCGTCGTCGGAACTGCCTGCACCTGATCAAGATAATTTACCTTAAGACTCTGAGACATAACCAAATGCGTGTAATCCGCTCCTGTCGTCTCGATAATTTTCTCAGCCGCCTCATTCCCCGGCTCTCTCACATCTGAAATAATACCAATCAGACGCACTCCTTTTTCAGCATATTCCTCCGCCAGCTCTCCAAGCTCCGGCATCTCATTAATACACGGACCGCAGAATGTCCCCCAAATATTCACCATATTCAAATCTGCCTGCGCAAATATATTCTGGTCAACCTTCTCCCCATCCAGCGTCTTAGTCTCAAAAACACCAAAAAGTCCATCCGACAAATCAGACACCTCTGTATCTTCCTGTGACACCGTTCCTGCTTCCGTTTGTCCCGCAGCACCCGTTTCACGTTCCGTCTCTGTATGCTTCTCAGAATTTATCTCCGTTTCTGTCTCCCCGTGCTTTTCAGCCCCTATCTCGGTATTTGTTTCAGAGGCCAGCTCTGTCTCTTTCTCTGTTTTCTTCTCCGTACGTGCCTCACTCTGTGTCTCCTTCGATTCCTTTTGCGTATTTCCTGACGAGCACCCTCCAAGCAACACACACAAAGCTAATCCCAACACCATGAATCCTTTTTTATGCATAACTATAATCTCCTTTCGTTTTTCTCTACTCAAATACACAATTTACTTAATTTGAATTATGACCGATACTTACCGCCACGTCAACCATTTCTTTTCCTCCCCCCCTATTGAAATCCTCTTATCCCCCCTCGTTCCCCTTACTTCTCTCAAATTATTAATACCCCAAAAAAACAACCGTTTCTGTAACTTTGTCACGGACGAAACCCCCGCTCTCCTGTATACTAAATAAAAATTCAAACTTGCGAAAGCAAAGGCCAGCCCCTTTCGCAATTTATCATCATTATTTTTAAAAGGAGTCCACTCATGTCAAAACGAAACGCAATTGTCACCGTTCAGGAATGCGTTGCCTGCGGATGCTGCGTAAAAGTCTGTCCCAAAAACGCAATCTCAATCTACAAAGGTACATACGCCGAAATCAACAAAAGTCTGTGCGTCGGATGCAGAAAATGTGCAAAAGAATGTCCCGCAAGTGTTATCACAATGGAGGTGGTAAAGGAATGAAAGGAAAAAAGAAATGGTACGATTACCTCTGGGTTGTTTCACTCACTTATCTGATTCTTGGATTTTTCAATATCCTTTTTGCTTGGCTTGGATTGCTTTGTTTCTTTATCCCGCTGATTATCGCAGTCGCAAACGGCAGCAAAGCTTACTGTAACAAATATTGCGGCAGGGGTCAGCTTTTTTCCCTGATTGGCGGCAACTTCGGGCTTTCCCGCAAAAAGGATATCCCCAAATGGATGAAATCAAGCTATTTTCGCTATGGATTTTTAATCTTCTTTTTTGTAATGTTTTTTCTCATGCTTTGGAACACCTATCTGGTATTTGCCGGAACTAAAACGCTAGGCAAGGCAGTCACCCTGCTTTGGACGTTTAAACTTCCATGGCACTGGGCCTATCATGGAACGCTCTTCTCCGACGGTGTTGCACAGTTTGCATTCGGCTTTTACAGTGTAATGCTTACTTCCACTGTACTCGGATTTGTCACAATGGTTTTATTCAAACCACGTTCCTGGTGCGTGTACTGTCCAATGGGAACCATGACACAGCTTATATGCAAAGCAAAAAACAGGGGCACATCCGATAAATAGCAATCCGATAAAACCAGGGGCAGATTTCTAACTATCAGAAATCTGCCCCTGAAATTCTGTAAGATCCTATGAAAACACTTCCGTATCTTCTCCTATAAAAAATCATGTAACTATCTGTCAGTCCCTGATATCTCCCGACTCCTGCGGGCCTTTCACTTTACGTCCGGCAATGATCAGCACCACCATAGTCAGCAAATACGGAAGCATCTGTAAAAACTGCTCCGGAATATCCAGTTCGATATTGATACGAAGCGCCTGTGAAAAGGCGAACAACAAACTGGCCAGGAACGAACCAAACGGATTCCAGCCGCCAAAAATCGTCGCCGCCAAAGCGATGTAACCGCGCCCTGCCACCATATCCTTGACAAACAGGTTGCTCTGTACAATGGACAGGAACGAACCGGCCAGCCCGCACAGCATGCCGCAGACAATCACAGATACGTAACGGTAACGCGTCACATTGACTCCGGCCGTTGCAGCCGCTTTTGAATTATCGCCGATCGTGCGCAACCGCAGGCCGACTTTTGTCCGATACATCACGTACCACGAAACCGCAACAATCACAAGCGTGATAAAAAAGTACGGAGACTGTTTCTCAAACAATTTGCCAAGCACCGGAATCTGACTGAGTCCAGGAACCGTCACGTTCGGTATGGCTGTAACCTCGCCGCTTAACCCCTCTTTGTTCCACACAACCTGACAGAGCACAATCGTGATACCCGATGCAAAAATATTAATTCCGACTCCGCTGACTGCCTGATTAGTTCGGTAGCGGATACACAGAAGCGCATGAATCAGTCCAAACAGGCCGCCCACAAGAATTGCCACAAGCATACCAATCCAGGGAGAGCCGGATATATGGGTGCCAAACACTGCACCAAATGCACCAGAGAGCATCATACCCTCAATTCCCAGATTAATGATTCCGCTCCGCTCACAGATTACGCTTCCGATTGAGGCAAGCGTCAAAGGAATCGCCAGACGGAGCGTTGAAAGCACCATATGCATGGAAAACAAATGCTGTAAATTATTCACCTTTTCGCTCCCCCTTTCGCCGTCTTAAAAAACTTACCAGATTTGGAGTCGCCACAAACAGAATCACAAGGCCCTGCATTACCTTAATCATGCTGGTAGACACACCCGCCACATAACTCATCTTCATCGCACCCGATTCCATGATACCAAAGAGCAGCGCACTTAAAAGAACGCCCGCCGGATTGTTGCGCCCCAGAACAGCAACCGCAATTCCGGTAAAACCATAGCCCGGAGAAAATCCATCCACAAATTTTCCGGTTTTACCGAGCACCTCTGTCACGCCCGTCAACGCTGCCAGAGCGCCGCTTACCGCCATAGTCAGCACAATCGTGGACGACATCGCGATGCCGGATGCCTGAGCTGCCAGACGATTTTCACCGACCGCGCGGATGTTAAAGCCCGTCCGCGTTTTCAGAAAAAAGAAATGCAGCAAAACTGCAATCACAAGCGCAAGCAGCAGCGCTGTTGTCAACTGCGTTTTCGGAACAAGCTTTGTCAGCATATAGGTGTCATCCATTGCTACCGTCTGCGCGACACTTGCCTCCGGATCTTTCAACGGACCGTGTACGAAATAGCTCGTCAGATAACGCATAATGTAGTTCAGCATAATTGCGACAAGCACCTCGTTGATCTGCAGCTTTGCTTTCAGAAACCCGTTCAGTCCGCCGACCAGCATTCCAGCTGCCATTCCTGCAACAAATGCAGCCGGAATCACAAGGATGCGCGGCGCCCCCTGAAGAAAGATTGCCGCAACAGCCGCAGCAAGCGCTCCGCTGTAGAGCTGCCCTTCACAACCGATATTAAAAATACCGCCCTTGTTTGAAAAAGCGCAGGCCATTCCGACAAAAATCAGCGGAACGGTTTTGGCAAGCGTATTCGCAATCGCATTCCGGCTGCCGAAAGCGCCTTTAAAAAGTGCAGAATATGCCTCTGCCAGATTGTTGCCGGAAGCTGCCATGATAATGGACGTGATCACAAGCGACAAAAGGATGGCAATGACCGAAAGCCAGATATTCTGAAGCCCCGAAGTCCATCTGCCAGAGCCCGCTTTTTTCTCTCTGCTCATTTATGCCTCCTCCTTCTGCCCTGCCATCAAAAGGCCGATCGACTGTGTTGTGAATGCTTCGTTCTTCCTCATATCCATGAGTTCTCCTTTGTAAAGAACCGCAATTCTGTCACTGAGCTGAAAAATGTCCGTCAGCTCCGCTGAAATCAACAGAATTGCCTTCCCCTGCTGACGCAGCTTCAAAAGAATCTCCCGAATATACTGAATTGCCCCGATATCGAGGCCGCGAATCGGCTGGCATGCCAGCACAAAGCCGGCATCTTTCGATGCTTCACGGCTCAGAACCATTTTCTGCTGGTTGCCGCCTGAAAGTGAACCGATGCTCTGCTTTTCATCCACTGCGCGGACATCGTAGGCCTTCATCAGTTCCTCCGCCCGCTCCTCCAGAACGTGATAATCAATCATGCCGTGCGGTACATAACGTTCGTTAAACTGGTTGCCCAGCAGGTAATTATCCAGAATCGAAAATCCTGGAAGGATTGCACGCTGATACCGGTCGGAAGGGATATAGCTGATTCCCTTTTCCACACGTTTTCTCGTAGGCCAGCTGCTGATATCCTCACCGTACAGCGAAATTTTCCCTTCTTTGCATTTTAAAAGTCCGAGCAGCATTTCCTCGAGCTGCTTCTGTCCATTCCCCTCAACGCCTGCAATACCGACAATCTCACCGGCCCGCACATCAAGGGAAACGGTATTCTGGGCGTTCGGAAGCAACCGCACGTTCTGAAGGGACAATACGACCTCTCCAGGCTCGTTCGCTGCGCGCTCCAGTTCAAAGCTGACCTCATGACCTACCATCATACCTGCCAGTTCATTTACGGTCACGTCCGCTGTCTGTACGGTATGTATGGATTTCCCTGCCCGAAGAACTGTCACGTGATCTGATACCGCCTTTGTTTCGTTCAGTTTATGTGTAATAAAAATAATCGTCTTACCCTGCTTTTTCATATCGCGGAAAATAGCAAGTAACTGATCCACCTCCTGGGGCGTCAGCACGGCTGTCGGCTCATCCAGAATAATGGTTTCCGCCCCGCGGTACAACGTCTTCAAAATCTCCACACGCTGCTTCATACCCACGGAAAGTTCCGACACCTTCTCTTCCACGTTTAAATCAAAATTATAGCTGTCCGCAATTGCCTGCACCTGACGGATGCTTTCTTTTCTGTCAATGGAAAATCTTCCCGGCTCGTTTCCGATGATCACATTTTCCCAGATCGACAGAGCGTCTACCAGCATAAAATGCTGATGAACCATGCCAAGCCCGCACAGAAACGCGTTCCTTGCAGAGTGCTTCGTCACTGATTTACCGTCAATGATGAGTTCGCCTTCATCCGCATGATACAGGCCAAACAGTATATTCATCAGCGTCGTTTTTCCGGCTCCGTTTTCACCCAGCAGACAGTGAATTTCTCCCTTTTCCACACAGAAGTCGATGTGGTCGTTTGCTGTAAAGCTGCCAAACCGCTTCGTGATTCCTCTCATTTCAACCGCATACACGCGCTCTACCTCCCGGATTGTATTTCTGATTTCATAATAACAAGAAGGAGATGCCTTCCATAACAATACTTGGACATCTCCTTTACAATCTGACCGGTCATTCTTGTCTAAAAACGCCATCCCCCCAATGATGCATCGTTTTCTTTTCTCTATGTCCGGCCCGGACAAATTACAGAGTCGCCGGAACTTCAATCGTACCGTCGATGATCTGTGCTTTCAGCTCTTCAAGCTGTGCTACGATCTCGTCGGAAACCTTGATGTTGCTGCCTTCCAGTGTATAGCCAATCCCTTCGTCAGACAGGCCCAGCACCTTTTCAGTACCTACCGCAAGATTGCCGTTCAGTGTGCTCTCTACGATATCGAATGCTGCTGTATCTACGCGTTTCAGCATGCTGGCAACGATGTGATCCGGATCAATGATATTCTGATTGGAGTTTACGCCGATTGCGATAAAATCGTTCTCTTCTGCTGCTGCAAATACGCCGAGTCCTGAACCGCCTGCTGCATGGTAAACAATATCACAGCCCTTGGAAAACTGGCTTGCTGCGATTTCTTTTGCAGTTGTCGTATCGCCGAACGGATTGTCTCCGCCTACAAACTGAATCTGAACTTCTGCTGCGTCATCAAAATATTTGATACCTGCCTGATATCCTGCTGCAAACTTATTGATGGTATCATTTTCCATAGCGCCTACGAAACCGTAGTTGTGGTTTTCCTCCAGGCCGTAAGCTGCCGCATCCTGCTTCATCAGAGCTGCAAGTGCGCCTACCAGGAAAGAGCCCTCATGCTCTTTACAGCTGTAGCTAACTACATTGTCCATCTCCAGCGTTGCATCGATCAGTGCATACTGCTGATCCGGATAATCCGGAGCTACTTTTGACAGGGCATCCAGCTGGTCAAATGCGATGCAAAGGATCGTATCATACTCTCCGGAATCGCTCATGTCACGCATAATTACTTCAAAATCAGTTACTTCCTTCGGCTCAGCATAGTCAAATTCCACGCCAAGCTCTTCCTTCGCCTGTTCCAGACCTGCGTATACAAGGTCATTGTAGGACTGGTCGCCGAGACCGCCGATACCAAAAATAGCTGCTACCTTTGCATCTGCCGCTTCTGCTGTCTGTGCCTGTCCAAATGCTGTAACTGTGAGTGACAGTGCTGCTGCCGTTACCGCCAGCCGTAATGTTCCGTTCCGTTTCATTTTTTTCTTTTCCTCGCTTTCTTTTGTGTTGTTATGATAATCTATTTTATCATCCGGGTTTCAGTTAAACACGGCAAAAAGTTCGTTCAATGCCTTTCTCTCATCCACTTGCATGCAATGCTCGACAAAACGTCCTTCTATCGGCTGCTCGCGCAGATCTGTGACAAACATTCCCCGGCAGTAGGTACCGCCCGTCTCAACGCGTGTAATGCGTTTCTGTGTCAGAACAACACCCGGATCTACCGCTACGATCATCGCCAGAGGATCATGCAGCGGACAGCACTCACGCATCCAGTTCTGCATCCTTGCACCTTTCATATAATGCTGCAACTCCTGCATCATAAAATCAAGCACCGGCCTGCACTCCTCACGACAATAGCTGCGGGCCATTTTCACATCCTCCATGTGCATAACCGTCTTTAATGTAACATCAAGCCCTACCATCGTCACCTGCCATGGAGCCATCAAGACAAGATCTGCCGCTTCCGGATCTCCGCCGATATTCGCCTCAACCATAGGCGCCACATTGCCCGGCCCGTTTACGGTTCCGCCCATTGATACCACACGTTTTATTTTTGCAGGAAAATCCGGATATTTCTGAAGGGTATGCGCGATATTTGTCATCCTGCCAAGCGTGACCAAAACAGCTTCTCCATCCGCCTCACACGCCTTTTCATACAGGAAATCACATACGTCCATATCCACCGGTTTCTGGGAAGATTCCGGAAGTTCGATTTCTCCAAGTCCGTTTTTCCCATGAATAAAGTCCGGAAAATCCTCACACGTCCCCACCATCGGCTTTTCTGCTCCGACACATACCGGAACCTGCCCTTCTTTTCCTGCAAACTTCAATACCCTCATTGTATTATCCGCCGCCTGTGCCGCAGTCACATTCCCGATACTTGTCGAAATCCCCATGACCTCTACATCCTTACGATGCAGTGCAAATAACAAAGCAATCGAATCATCAACACCGGTATCACAGTCAATCAACAGTTTTATCATATTCTCACCTCTCGCATTTTCTTTGCATGTCTATACAATATTCTGATCCTGGCTGCTTTTGTCTGTCTTCGCGCACTAGATCACCACCACCTCAGAAAATCCATATGACTTTGCAATCTCTTTGCAGCGCTCCAATTCCTCCGCGGACGGACTGCGAAGTGTCTCTTTGTATGGAACACGTACGCCAAATGGCCGATATGCAATTATTTTATAACGTATCTTCTGTTCCTTCAAGTACGGTTCCAGCATTTGTCCAACTTTTTCCACTGTCTCTTCACCAGACAGAAACTCAGGAACAACAACGGTCCTGATCTCCTCCAGCTTTCCGCAGCCTGCCAGATAAACAGCGTTTTTCAGCACCATTTCCCGGCTCTGTCCAGTCAGCTTTTTATGTTCCTCCTCATCAAAAGCCTTGATATCAAGCATCACACCGTCACAGACTGCCAGAAGTTCCTCATCCTTTGAATAATCATAAGAACCATTGCTATCCATTAAGGTGGAAAGCCCCTCTGCCTTTGCAAGCCGGAACAACTCTACCACAAAATCCCTCTGCATCGAGCACTCTCCGCCGGAAACCGTAAGTCCCCGGATGAACGGAAGATCTTTTCTGATTTCCTCCATGATCTCCCCTGCTGTGTAATCCTTCGTCCGAGGCGAAGCCAGATGCGCACATTCGTGAATGCACCGGTCGCATTCACAGCAAAGTTCCTGCTGCCATCTCACCTTTCCGTTTTGAAGCGTCAGCGCTCCGGCAGGACAAACCTCCACACAGTGACCGCACGATGTGCACATTGCAATCGTCTCCGGATTGTGGCAGTAGGCACAATGGAAATTACACCCCTGAAAAAATACGGCAGCCCGGTTCCCCGGTCCATCTACCACACTGTGATGAAGAATTTTATTGACCGCAGCTCGCAAAACCTTCGGTCGTTCTGCCATTTCCGTCCGCTGCATACCTTTGTCTGTGTTTAACGTCAAAGGTTTCGTACCTTCCTTTCGTAAATACGGGCGTTCTTTACTTCCCCGTAGCCCCACATAGCGTTGGCCTGCTGCACACGGATTCCCTTGTCCAGCTTTTCGATATCTGATTTTTTCACAAGATATCCTGTGATCCGAATTACGTCACAGTCATCAGAGTACGTAGAAAAATACCGCATCCCCTTTGAAAAAGCACCCTTGATGAGGTCAACCACTGCTGCCGGATTGCGTTTTGCCGTTTCATCAAACGGAAAGATGTCACCGACACCGGAATTGAAATACGGCTGCATCTTCGCACAGTGCTCCAAATGCTCATACAGTGGCAGCTCGTCCCCGATCCGGATTCTCACTCCCGGACTGATATCATAATCCACATCAATTCCAACCTGCGCATGTATGGTAAAATGATGATCCGTACAGTCACAGTATTTGCTTTCAAAGTTCATGACACACTGTGTCATTTTTTCCATAATCTCCTGTGCCAGACGGTCTGCCTTCTCGCTGTACCCATAGCGGTCACCGCAGCCCTCTTTTTCCATGAGCGTATTGACACACTCATTCATTCCCACAACGCCAAACATTCCGGTAAAATTCTCAAGCTTCAAAAAACCCTCTTCTACAAGGAAGTTTGATGTAAAGAAATGGGTCCGTTCCACAAGGAATCGGATTTTCTGTTCTATGTATTCACACAGCACACGCACCGTATGCGGCAGAAGATCGTTCAGAAAATGCTCACTGTCTTTTGCACGCACGGCAAGGCGGCTCAGCACAATACGCGATAAAGTAAGCGAACCTCCCCCGATCGGAAGTGCATTGTAACAGCTTGCAATCCCGTATGGTGTACGGTAAATCTTCTGATACGCCTTGTGATTGGCAAAGCTTGGTTTCGCACATGCAAGCGCGCACGTGACGCATTTCGCGGCAAAATCGTCCGGTGTGATATCCGGATCATACAGAAGTGTGATCGACGGAATGGCATTTTTCAGTTCTGTCTGAATCTCCACGATCATTTCTCCGGCCTTTGTCGCTTCCGGCCCGAGATTCATATGGCAGTACGAATCTGGAATGGTACGATCCAGAAAAATCAGAAAACTTTTCAGTATCTCATACGCATATGGATCATCCATAAACGGCTCCAACATTTTATCTACTGAACCGAGATAAACCGAATAATGCGTAACAGACGGAATATGCCGTTAATACATTTCGAGCGTCTGTGTGGCCTCAAACAGTGTCTTCGGCGGATCAAGCCGAAGGAATCGGCACCCCTCCCGCATCAGCTTTTCATAATCCGGCAACGTATAACGGGGACAGTACGTCGCATTCCCCTCTGTCATCGTGCAGACACAACCGGCCTCCAAAAGTTCCCGAAATGCACTGCTCGTCTCAAAAAATTCCACATAATTAAACGGCACTGCCGACAGGTTCATGGCTGCCTGTTCATTCGTAAGCGCCGTATTGGTAATAATACTCTCAACATCCTTTTTCATATCTGTAATATTCAGCATATTCGGATGCTCCTTTCCTGATGTTCTGCAGTATGCCATACAGATATCCTGTTTCATTTTGCAGTCCTTTTTTATGAAAAATCAATCTCTTATTGATTTATACTCTGATAGATGGTAACATGATTTTGCAGTCAAAAAAATGACAAATGGCAGTTTTTCAGAAAGGATTTTCCATGACATCAAATTTCTCCAAAATATTAAAGCGAATCGTCTCTGATTCTTATGAAAATTATAAATATGATCCGGAATTTGACAGCCTCCTTCAAAAAGAGCACCTGCACTTTGAGCACTTTCCGGCCGGTACCATGCTGATACAATGTCAGAATCCGATTTACTGTATTTGTATTCTTGTGGATGGACTCTGCTGTACAGAAAAATACAACATTCAGGGCCGGCTTCTGATCTCAGAAAACATCAGCCCGGTCGAATTTTTCGGGCTTTTCGAGGCAGTCCATCCGCTTCCCCTGTACCAGCATGAAGTCTCTGTCCGCTGTATCACCTCCTGTACCTGCCTGAAAATCCCGGTAAATCACTATCTGAAGGAACTGAATACCAGCATAGATGCGCTCCAGATTTCCCTACAAATACTTTCAAAATTTGTTTACCGGATTTTGCTTCAAAACGACGGTCTAATTTTAAATAATGCAAGATGCAACATTCTTTTAAAACTGCTTGAATGTTCTGATGGAAAGGCTTTTCCATATCTTCTTCCTATGAAAAAAGAGGAACTGGCGCAAACGCTTAACATCAGTCTGCGCACACTTTACCGGAAGCTCGACGCAATGTACGAGGAAGGACTGATTTCCACCAGGAAAGGAAAAATCCTGATCACACAGGAACAGTACGGTAAAATCACTGCTGCGCTGCAAAAAGAATTACAAAATGGAACAGCGGACGATTCCTGACATCGTCCGCTGATTTGTCTTGATATTTGCCACATTTATTTACGTAATACTGTAAGTGAAACCGCCTCTGGCATGATCTTTTTTGCTACATTTCGGAAGTCCTTTCGTACTCCAGGACATTCTCATCACATTCCGCCATGTATCGGTTCCGACAAGGAAAAATCCGCTCTGCGGGTCAATGATATACCATTTCCCTCCGATTTTTACCTGATTCCACTGATGGCTCGGATTGGAAGCTTTCGAATCTGCGTGCACATACCGACAGTCAATGCCAATTGCATCACAGAGCGCCTTCATACCTCTCGCAAAGCCGGAACACTGTGCTTCCCCGTAAACCAAGGCTCCCCAGGCTGTATTGGCTCCATTGTACTGCCAGCCGCGGCGCGCATATCCACAGTTCGCCCGGATGAAGCAAAACGCAGCCCATACTTTTTCATAATCACTCATGCCTTTGCGGATATAATTATCTTTGAATCCCTGCACAACTCTGCGCACTTCCGTAAGCTTTCCGGTCGAAAGTGACGGGCCGTATACACTGCCTTTTTTGTAGCTGCCCTTTACGGTCAGTTTTTTCAGAGAAGCTTTGCTGGTCGGACTGTAACTGCTGTAATACGTCTTTCCGCCTGTTTTGCAGTAAGCCCTCACCCGGTACTCATAGGTTTTTCCGGATTTCAGTTTCTTGTTTGTCCATGTAACCGTGCTGCCTTTTTTAATCGTCGCAACCTTGGTCCATTTTTTTCCGTTTTTCCGGTAAACGAGATAACCAGTCGCTTTATCTACACGCGTCCACGCCACCTTAACAGAAGTGTTCGATGCGCCGTAGCATTTTACAATCTCCGGTGTTCCAATCGCTGTCTTACCGGATACCATATTAGAGCTGACCTCTTCGTCACTGTAGGATGACCGGAATACAAGCTGGTAATAATAAGTCTTTCCCAGCTTTGCCTGTCTGTCCTGAAAGACTACAGAACCGTTAAAAGACGGGCTTTGCTCAAAAGAATACACCTCTACCGCTCGCTTTTGTCCGCTCCTGTGCCATCCGTTGCCTTCATTGCTCCACGATGCGCCATACGCTGCAAAGCTGTCCAGCAAAGTATACTTGCCTCCGCTCGCAGGATTCTTCGTAGCCCGGTAGAGCTCATACGTCCCGTTCTCCGTACAGGAAATTTCTGCCGGCACCAAAAGCACCGTCGTTCCTGCGCTCTGGCATTTTCCCAGGGTGATCGTATTTGCGGCCCTTGAGACCAGCATATTCTGCGAAAGCCCGATACTGCCTGCCAAGCAAAAAATAATGACAAATAACCACTTTTTCCATTGTAAATACTGCTTCATCTCTCTCCCTCTTTCTGCTTTTGCGAAATACTTCCGCCTGTTTTCTATTCTTTGAATTATAAACCTATTTTTTCACAAAAGCAAGAGAACGGGAGCTCGAAACCCATGAATTGTCAATTTTCCAACATTCCGGCGATCTGCGCCTTTGTTTTGTAACCAATGGATGTCTGTACCACCTTACCGCCCTTCAGAACAACAACAGTCGGAATGCTTGCAACCCGGAATGCAGCTGCCAGTTCAGGCTCCTCATCCACGTTTACCTTGCCTACCTTTACGCGTCCATCATATTCCTCGGCAATCTCCTCCACTACAGGCGCCAGCATCCGACACGGACCGCACCAGGTAGCCCAGAAGTCAATTAATACCGGGATATCTGATTTGATTACTTCCGCCTCAAAGTTATTTTTTGTGATTTTCAGTTCAGCCATTTTTATGTCCTCCTCTGTCTTTTCTTCTATAAAAAATATACCTATTAAAAAAATATTTATCGGCTTACATGGTAAAGCATACAGTGGCAATATCCCTCAAAATCAGGGTCTTTCATCTGTGCCTTAAACTCTTCGCACATACATTTATACTCCTCTTTTCGCTCCATCCGGCACGGACAGTACCCGCCCGTCTCCTTCAGCCCTTCTTTTACCACCCGGACAATCTCCGCATCGGGATTTAATGTAATTTTCATCTATCTCCACCTCCCAGATTAAATTTCTTTTGCTGTTTTATGTGCTTATTTTAACAGAAGAGGAAAACACGCACCGTAACCAGGTCTCATTTTACCTATTTTTTTCTCGAAACATTGTCTAAGACCTCTGTTTTCTATATCTCCCTTAACTTTTCAGTATCCCGTAAAATGATCACACCCCGTCCGACCTCAACCAAACCATCCGCAATAAACCGCTTGAGCATCCTCGCCACAACTTCCCTGGCAGAATTGATCTGCAATGCGATCTGCTCCTGGGTCATATGGATTTTCATGTTTCCCGTTCGGTCATATTCCTGGAGCAAAAAACCGGCAAGACGCTGGTCCATCCTGGCAAATAGAATCTGCTGCATGGTCCACATGACAGAAGAAAACCGCTCCGCCGTCTGTTCATACATAAAACATTTCACATAAATATTCTGTTCTGACAGACGCCCGAACGCACCGGAATTGACAACCAGCAAATCGCAGTCCTCCTCCACGGTCATCTGTGTATCAAACGTGATCTGACTGATCACACACGATGCAGAAAGCACGCAGGAATCTCCTTTCTCAAGACGAAACAGCGTAATCTCACGGCCTTCTTCCGAAAGAAGGCTGACCCTTATCTTTCCCTTCAATACACAGGCCATTCCAAGACAGACGCCACCGCTGCCATAAAGAAGACTGTCTTTTTCATAATGACGAACAGACGCATTGCGCGTCGTATACTCTTTTTCCATTTCACTCAGTCGCTCCCAAAACGGGAGATTCAAAAAAACGTCCGATGCCATCTGTCATCCCTATCCTTTCACATCTGTAAGTTAAAATTATTTTTCATGCACAAGTTTTCCGGTCATGTGATCCATGGCGACTGCAATAACCTGCACGCGGCCTGCTGATCTGGCCACCTCTTCTTCTGCCTCACACGCAGTCGGATAATATTTCAAAGCCAGCTCTCTGACTTTCCCAAACGCAACGGAACTGTCGCTCACAAGCTCTGCCCTGCCCATCACAACCACGCTTATTACATCATACGCCCAGTCTCCGTCTTTTTGAACACCTTCATTCCATACCGTAAAGCATACTTTTTCACAGCGCCTGATCGCGTCTATTTTATGGTCCTCTCTGGCACAATGAAAATAGATCTTCCCCTCATCCTCCTGTTAAAATTCCTTTTGATGCTCCTCTGTCCCTATCATATCCCTGCTTTATATATCTGTCCCGCTAAATCAGTTTCCAATTTTTCAGTTTTCAGTATAGCATAAGTGGAAACAAAACGTGTGTAAAATTATATGTTGACGGTAAAATTTTGTCTCGTATCAACGTTTTCGCAATATAAAACGCCTGGCAGAAGGCACGCGCCTCCCTGTCAGACGTTTTATCATTCCTATTCTGTTTTATTTTTCCTTTACCGGAATCCAAACCTCTGCATAATACTCAGGATCTTGTGTCCCGCCCTTGAAATCTGCCGGGTTGCTGTAATATTCAATATTGTACCCTTCTGCAATTTCATATCGGTTTGCCGGCAGCCATTCCGCAAAGATTCTGCGGTTCACCTCCTGCAGCGGCAGCGGCATAGCCCCGCGACAAGGAAAAATCGCCCACTTATGTGCCGGAATTTCATACACTTCCAGCTCCTTCCCGGCCGCCTCTGCCTCGTTCCAGTCGTCCGCAATCATGTAGCGGAACTGATTTCCGCTCATCTCTTCATCAAAGCAAATCCCATACGTGCCCATGACCGATTTCTCTTCTGCACACACATATACTTCATTCCAGTATTTCGGGATATCGGAATTAGCTGCCTCATAAGAAAACATTCTGGATATGCCCATCACTTTTAATGCAGGTTTGTTTTCAATTCTGTACTCCATCACTGTACCTCCGTCTAATGAAAGATTGATATGCAGCGGCGCAAATGATTTCACCGACGCACCGCCACGCCGCACATCAGTCGGTGTGCTTCCATGGAACCGGGTAAACGCTTTTGTAAAGCTGTCCGGGGAATCGTAACCATATTTAAGAGCCACGTCAATCACTTTGCTGTCCGACGCGAGCAATTCACTGCCAGCCAGTGAAAGCCGTCTCATCCGAATATATTCACCGATCGTATACCCGCACAGCATGGCAAAGCCTTTTTGGAAGTAAAATGCGGATATATTTACTTCCCCGGCAATCCTGCCTACGGTCAGTTCCTCCGTGATATGATCCTCCATATAAACAAGCGCTCTTTCTATCGTTCCTGCCCAATCCACAGCACTTCCTCCCTTCTGCTGTTTCAGTATATCCTGCTTTCCATAAGACTGCCCGACCATTCCTGCTCATTTTTGTCCGTACAGAATACTTCCCTGACATTCTTTCTCGCTCATATCAGCAGCGATATTCTATAATCTCTTCCAGCTTCTTTCTTGGACGCGGCCCCGGCGCTTCATTTGCATAGCCCAGTGCAACCGCTCCTAACAGCTGCCCTTTTTCGTTTAGAATCTCCATCAATTCCGGGTACGCAAAACATGTATTGGCAATCCACAGCGTTCCAATCCCCAAATGTTCTGCCTCCAAAAGCATGTTTTGAATCGCAGCCCCAGCAGAAAGAGAATCCACGATTTCCTTCATACGCTCATCATTGGTAAGCGGCTCAAACGGCGAACTCCCTCCCGGATTCATTACCACCACAACAACCGGCGCTTCCCGCATAATCCGCAGCGTATTTTTTGCATCCGACAAACCGTAAGCAGACTCTGGAAGCAACGCCTCTCCTTCTGCCTCGCGAAAAATGCCCTTTTCCATCCCCGCAAGGAGCTCTGCTTTTGCCTCTTTCTCATAAATCAAAAATTTCCATGGCTGCCTGTTCTTCCCGGACGGCGCCAGAGCAGCTGCCTGTATCATCTGTCTGACAATTGCTTCCGGTATTTCATCCTGCTTATATTTACGTATACTTCTGCGAGTAGCGATTTCCTTTATCATCGTGATGTGTACCTCCTTTTTATTCTTTGCGTCCAGAATAATCTGTTCCAATTCGAATACTTCGTTTAGTTTATCAAACTATAGCAAAAATTGATAGCTATTATTTTCAAACTCAGAAACCTCATTGTCCTGCATCAGACCCTTGTCGCTTTTTTTAACGTTGGTCCCTGTCTACAAATGCTAACGCCACCATGCCTATGATGGCATACAGTAATGCAAATGCCAGTAAAATCCCCCATTCTTTCAAGACATTCTTTTCGTTTGTTTCATATTCCTTCACCTGAAGACTTTTCTGCACTGTATGTATAATATCCTGATAAATTTCTTCTTCCACCTCAGATAAACTTTCATCGTCTGACAGGCCTTTCAATTCCTGTAAAGCCTGTATATACTCGCTGTTTTTGATCAGCATCCAGCTTTTTTTCAGCATAGATGTAGGCAGATTGTTGTAATTGCTCTCTGTACATACCGCATAAATCCCCCACTTACTGATGGCTGCATTTGAAATGGCATCCGGCAAACCATGAAGAGGAAAAGCAACGCCTGCAAATACCAGCTGAACAATCAGCAAAAAAGGCATAACGGTCATCGCAGTTGTTGTGGAATGTACAATACAGGATACCATAAGCGCCATCATATCTGCTGCAAATGTAATCAGAAAAAGTGTTATAAAAATATCGGCCAAAAAGTTACCCGTGACAACCCCTTCTGTCGGAAATTTCACGTTCATCAACACATAAACCGCCAGAGAAATTCCTACTTGTAACGCACAGATCATTGACTGATAAATAACATGTGCGGAAAGATATGAAAAAATACTCATTCCTGATCTGTGTTCCCGTTTAATAACAGAACGTTCTCTACAAACCACCTGAATCGAATTAAAAAATCCATTCCATATGCAGACGCAGACAAACGCCAGAGAACCAATTTTAGTGCCTTCCATATTTACAAACATATTTTGTCCTACCACATACGCTACCATAGCTGCAATAATTCCTGCCATCGGAAGGACTTTCCAGTCTTTTTCATATACGAAAATGCGGAACAGTTTCCCTAAATAAACGCGAGTCTGTTCCAAATATCCTGCATACCTTTCATCTTTTGATCTAAACATTTCCTCTTTCCTCCGGATTTATCGCTTTGAACTTTTCGATAAATTCATCCGCGCGCCCTTCGCCGCCCTCATTTGTGCCATTTACTGCCAAAACAATTTCCTCCATTGTTTCCTTGCTGAAGAACTTGCGCGCCTCTTCTACAGCGCCAAAAAAAGCAAGATGCCCTATATGATCCTGTGTCCCTTTTGCCAAAACAATCACCTGATCAAACAAGTCAATGACGCGGTCCGGAGTGTGGGTAATCACAAGCACAATTTTATTTTCATTTGCAATTTCCCTTAAATTCTCCATTAAGTCTCGGGCCATAACACCGTCAAGTCCTGAGTCGGGCTCATCCAGGAAAAACAGCTTCGGATCAGAGATAAATTCTACACAGATGGAAAGCCTTTTACGCTGTCCGCCTGAAAGTTTTCGCACAAGCTCATTCTGTTGTACGGAAAGTCCGAACATTTCTAGTACAGTCTGTACACGGACGTTCCGTTCTTCCCCGGAATACTTTTTGGAAAGTCTCATCTCTGCCGCATTTTCAAGTGTCATTTTGACCGTATCGTCTTCCCGGAGCAGATCCTGCTGAGGGACAAATCCAATGGAGTGTTTCAACACATCATAATTCTCGTATACATCTACACCACTCTGAAGAATCTGTGCTTTTGCTTTCTCATATCCGGTAACTGCATTCACAAATGTTGTCTTTCCTGCTCCGGACCCCCCAAGAATAAGAACCATGTTGCCAGGCTCTATGGTCAAGTTAATATCCTGTAAAAGAATATGCTTTTTAAAAAAGCTTTTGACAGATCTTTCCTCAATATGTATCGAAAGATTGTTTCCACGAAGCACGGTATGACTGTAAAACAACGCTTCCCCGTTAAAGAAAAACAACGTATCTCCTGCACATATCACATCCATCTTCCTCAGGGTGCGTGAATCAAATACGCGTTCACCATTCACAAAAATTCCCCTGACCGTATGAACGCTACTAAGCCTCCACTCTTTTTCCTCAAGACGAATAACCGCTTCATGGACATCATCCTCACTGATCTGGGCTTCTGCATCAGCCTCAGCCTGTTCACCTTTCTCTCCGGCCTTTCTGATACGGATAATTGGAAAACATTCTGAAAGGGGCATCCTTTTCCACTGAAGATCTGCAGATTCCATCTGTTCCAAAACAAGATCTGTAACCACATGATTTTTCAACTGCAAAATCTCCCTCTCCCGAACGCTCAGAACAGATTTTTCATCCGTATACGTTTTCCCATTGATCCATATCTCTCCTTGAAACCCTGTTCTGTCAACCCGCCAGTCTTTCCCGTCCGAAAAAATCTCCACAAATTCCCCACCTACCGGAATGCGCAGCTTTTCTTCCAAAACATATTCTTCAGGCGCATCTTTATCTGAAAAAACAATTGCCCGCACAATTTTTCCTATCTCTTTCTTTTTCTCCTCCATCTTTTATCCTCCATTGTGAAAAAGCCAAAGCTGCCACATTGGAATAACAACCATGTGACAGCTTTCAGGGTACGAACAATTCTTTTACTGGTCAACAACAGCCATATACTCGTCACTCACGTATCCGATTCTTCCATCCGGAAGTGAAAAACGAAGCCAGCCGTTTTCGTCTGCACTAATTCTTTCTTTATCTCCGTGGTTCAGTGTACCGATGACTGGACTGTTTCCATCCGCTGCTGCACGCACATTCAGTTTTTTTGCAGTACAGGCCATCGTCTGCGGAAGCTCCGGTGTAAGGTAGTCGTCACAGATATACGCGGTCTCACCATTATACTTACACTCATACCACTCTGTATTCAATACATTTCCTGTTACATGTACTTCTTCCCCTTCTGAAAGAGCTGTTATAATTTCGCCCGTTACAGACGGTGCTCTGCGCACATGAACAGCAGATGTATTCGTAACTGTCATTTTCATGTTCAGGTCTCGCACATTCCATGTCTGCTCTGTATTTATAGCCGGTACAAAATAATCACTCTTTGGCACCAGATAGGCTGCATATACGTATCCGGAAACATCGCCTGAAATCTTGTACCACATGCAATCCGCACATTCCCCGACAACATAATATTCCTGTCCCGGTGTCACACTGCCATATATTTCTCCAAACGGTGACTGTCTGATCATTGCCTGTGCAGTTGCCACATAATAACCCTGAATGGAAATCAGATCCGAATCACTGTAATTCGCGTACGAATTTGTATGGTCATACGCGTTATAACCGGATTCCATTACCGCTTCCTTGATATCACCCGGCATGGCAAATGCCACTGTTTGTCCGGCAACTGAAAACATTACACCTGTCATAATTCCTGCCATAATTCTTTTGTTCATAGTATTTATCCTCCATCTAAAATATATTTTTTTATTCCTGCAATCGTTACTGTTCATCCTCCAGCTTTTTAGCCAGTTCTTTTTGTTCCTCAGTGAATTTATCTGCCTGCATTTTCTGCCACTCTGTGGCCTTTTTAAATTCAGCAGGTTGGTTAAGTACTACCTGTGGAAATGGAATATTGATCTCGTATTTATCAAACAGCAGTTTTACTTCTCTGTTCAAATCGCGCATCAGCTGAATGCGGTCTCCCTCTGCACACTGGGCCACGATTTTAATATTTACACTGTTATCGCCAAGCGCAGAAACTCCCTTATAAAAAGGACCGTTCATAATTGCCGGCAGACGTTCTCTCATGCGTGGCAACTCCTCTTTCAGAATATACTCTACTCTTTCAAGAGATTCTCCGTACTCAATGCCAAAATCGCACGCTGCAAACGAATATTGCCTCGTCATGTTAATCACGCCGCTGATTGCACTGTTGTTGATTACTTTGATGTTGCCGCCAGCTTCTTCTATTTTTGTAGTCCGTATTCCAATCTCCACCACAGTTCCTCTCCAGTCGCCAATGGTAACAATATCACCTACGCGGAACTCGCCTTCAAAAATGATAAACAGACCAGCCAAAATATCCGATACTAGCTTCTGTGCCCCCAGACTGATCATCAGACCAAGCAGCCCAGCTGATGCAAGGAGCGTACCCGTATCAACGCCAAGCAAAGCAAAACAGTAATACAGAAGAGCAACAACAGACGCATATTTTACGAAACTGCTGATCAGCCGGAAAACGGTTTCTCCCTGTGCACTCGATATATTTGAAAGCACACGGAGAATTTCTTGTATACAGATCGTCAGCGTAATCACAATACAGATCACAAAAATACATCCGGTAACTGCAAATACATTTAAGCCGCGCTCCCATCCACCGTTAATGATATACGCAAACATGGATGTATTGCCGGATGATTGCATTTGGAATATGTAGGCAAAACAGATCAGCAACGCATAAACCGCCAGCAGCCCTTTCAATACAGAGGTCATCTTCTGCTCCGGTGTCTTTTCAGCCCAGTGCAAAGCCACATTGGACCATCTGCTGGACACATCCATTGTTTTCTTTTTCTTTCCATCCGGCATCGTCACATTAATCATACTTCCTGGCTGCTTTTCCCTGCTCGGTTCAGCACTTTCCGTGCCTCTGTTGATACAAAGAAGTGCTGCAATGATCAGTAGGCATATGAAGCTGACCGCTGTGGAGAAAAGCGCAATCGCGACCTTGTTTGAAGCTATTTCATTTTTGGGAACACACGCATATACATAATACTGGTCTGTCTCCAGGCAGTTTGCAAAATAACGCCCGGAACCAATTGTCAGATAGTCACTGAATCCGCCATGGATCTGGTTCTCTCTGATACCATATTCCGCAACATTTCTGCCGATAAATCTCTCATCCGGATAATAAGCAAAGGTGTGCTCATCTTTATTGATGGCAAAAGCAAATCCCCTCGCCCCAATCTGTACACCGTCCAGTACTGAAGCAATCTGAAGCTTCTCCAGCGCATGTTCTAGCTTCTCCGGATTGACGCAGATCTGTACAAAGCCTTCTGTCATACCCTCATCATTTCGTATGGCCACACCAATATATTGATTATACTCTCCCAATGCATCATCCATCTGCGCTTCTTGAATCAGATACTCACCGCCTGCTAGAAGTTTATTAAATTCATAGGACTGGTCTTCCTTATTCTGACTTAACCGGAAATTATTATAATAAGAGTTTGTTGCTATAATGGTTCCTGTCGCATCAAAAAAGCTGATAAACTCTACATCAAGCACATTGCTTATCCTGGCCAGCTCATCCCGGTTTCTGAATTCTGGTTTCTGGGTAAGAATATGCGCTGCTGTACGACACTTGTTCAGGTATCTGGTATCATATTGCTCTTCCAGCATTTTTACGTTTTCTTCATATTTGCTGATCGTTGCCTGCAGTCCTTCGATATTCTGGCTGTTGCTTATGGATTTCCCCGACAGCGAGAACAACTCCTGCATATACAGAGAACTTACAAATACACAAATGAGTCCTGCCGCAATCATTGCTCCCAGTTTCGCGCTTACTGCCCTATTAAAATAAAATTTGCCAAGTCTGGCATATGTATTCCCGGAAGCATCTGCTTGTCCTTCCTGATCTTTCAGGATAAAAATAGCGTATGTTACGACCAGGGTGATCACTGCAAAAAATACGCAAAGTACTACCAGAACCGTGATATTACAAGAATCCCTGATTTCCTGTGCCGGAAGCGCACAAATCACATAAGCATCGTCCAGATTTGCAACCCCGCAGAGATAACGCTCCCCGTAAATCTCCATCCACGTCCGGTTTCCGTCTTCCAGCGCCTCTACCTGAATTCCCGCATCCAGTGCGTCCTGTCCAACAAGATCATCTTCTGGATGGTACAGGAATGTATAATCCTTTGCAGAAAGTGCGAATGCATAGCCCGTTGAACCAACGCTCACATTGCGGAGCATGCTTTTCCACGTCACCGTATCTGAAAGAAGGGCTTTCAATTCCGCTGGGTCCTGTTCGATTACAGCCATTGTGTTTTCATCAATCACTGCCCCGTAATATCGGTAGGTCTTGCCTTCCCGTTCTACCTCGAATGGTTCGGATGTTTCATGTGTTGAAAATACTGTGCGCAACTGGTTGTAGCGTGCATACGTAAAGTCTGCATCGCTTTTTTCTGCCTTTGCAACCACGGTTCCTTCTTTATCCAAAACAAGTGCATTTGTAACATGCAACAGATCTTTGTATTTCTGTAGCAGTGTATCCGTCGTTTGCTTAGAATCCACCTTTTTCTGAATCATATAAGCCAGACTGGCTGCCTTAGCCTGATACATGGAGTCATACGATCCGGTATGTTCTTCTGCCTCCTTCTTTGCTTCTGCAACAGTGTCACGCAAGGGTTCCATCTTTTTCTGTAATTCGACTGCCTGATCATTTGCGGATATCTTGACCTGCATCTGATATAGAACTACTCCCAGAATGGCTACAAAAAGAAGTTCTACCAGGATCATCGCAATACTTTTTCTCTTTAAACGCTTAGACACAGTTTTCCTCCTTAATCCCATTTATCAATCAATGCTTCAATTGTACCGTCATCCAAAAGTTCCTGAACTGCTGCTCCCATCTTTTCGCTCAGTTCCGAATTCTTCTGTGTCGCCACGCCATAGCTCTGCTCAGCAAGATCAAATGGAAGGAATCTTCTGTCATCGTCCCAGTACATTTTGGCAATCACACGATCCAAACATGCAGCGTCAATAGTTCCCTCTTCGAGAGCTGTACTGACTTCCGCATAAGACTCCATCTGAACAATTGTGAGATTCTCATACTCGATATACACGTTATCTTCTTTGGCAACAATGTCGCCAGTGAATCCCATATCATACAATTTGCCGGCAAGAATCGGTCCGGCATTCACTCCTGTCAGTATGCCTATGGTCTTCCCCTTCAAATCCTGGACTTTTTCTATCATAGTGGATTTTTCCACCATGAGCATTGTACTATCCGTATAATAGGCCGGCGAAAAATCAAAATTTTCAACGCGTGTATCCGTAATGGAATACGCTGCGATCAGGCAATCAACCGCTCCGTTTTGCAGCATATCTTTTCGATTATCCGGCTGTACTTCCTGAAATTTAACCTTTTCATATCCAAGTCTTTCAGCCAGCTCATATGCCAAATCAATTTCCATGCCATAAAATTTTCCGGTTGTCTCGTTGTAGTAACCGAAATTCATAATATCGCCTCTGACACCTACGGTCAGAGTATTTTCGGCCGCATAGACCGATGTACTTCCAGACAGGAACATTACTGTCATAAACATTGACAATGTTTGTAAAATGTTTTTTCTCTTCATATTCTCTGTTCCGTTTCTTATTTATTATGATTTATTTCTGTCGGGTACCCGAAATTGCAACGGATATAATTGCGCAGTTCCACCATTTCAGGATAACTGTAGAAAAATTTAATTTTATCTGCTGCCAGGCTTTCGCCCTCCGGTTTGCCGCCTATCACAAACTGCATGAAGCATTCTGCGATGTCCTCAAACATTCCGGCTGTTCCTGCATAATTACTGACATAATCTTCCGGATATTCATAAAAATCTCTCTGCTTACCGTCTGCGTAGAATTTGTCATAAAAAGCCTTCATATAAGAGTCTTCTTTATAAAGACTGATCTCATTATAATGAGAAGTATCTGTGATTTCTGATACCTCTATCTGCCCCGCATTTAACGTGAGCGCGTGTCCGTATTCATGGACTGCAGTTACAAGGAATTTGCCTTCATTTATGATCGTTCCTTCTTTATCAAAGAAATCATTTTTGTCAATCCTTATGGAAAAACTGTCTGATTTCTTCATGTCATCTGCCGTACAGGACCCAAGTATGTAACTATAGCCGTCTGTCCAAGAAATAATATGTTTCACATACGGGTCATCTTCCGGGATAACCTTATGGATCGTTTCCAGCAACGCCATATCTGCTTTGTCCGCCATATCTTTATATTCCTGTACCGGCTTGTCAAACGCATAGCTCTGGATATCTTCTCCCACATTTGAATGAATAAAAGAAATCACCTCAATAGCCTGCTCCCCGTCAGCTTCAGTGATCATATACTGACGAAGAGATGGATTTTCTGTCATTAAACTGCTTCCCCATAGTTTACTTCCACCGTCATACGTCTGTGCTTCGCCAACTGCTTCTGTCAACTTCTCCCCAAGCTCTTCATCAGTCAAACCAAGCTTCGCTGTCCGAATAAACACACGGTCCAGGAAAAGTTCATCTTCTTTTCGAAAAACAAAATCCGTTATCAGTGGTTCCCAGTCAAACCATTTCGTTTCCATAAGATAATGTTCCTGCTGATATCCATACTCGCTCTCATCCGCTTTTTCAAAAGTACCTCCGGCTCCGATCTTTACATCTACCTCGGGCTTGACCACTCCGAACAAGATCGGTGTGTCCGGTCTGATTGGAACCGCATTATCCGCGCTTGTCAGCCTTTTTGCTTCCGGGAGTAAAGATGCTGTTTCCTCCGACGCGATTGTACGAAGTACGCTCTCGATAACCCTGCCCGTCGCAACAGCTTTTTCCGGATCTACGACATCATTATTATCAATAAATTTGTGATTCTCAGCATCAACACCAGGCCCCTGCTGCACCAATACTGCCGGAATACCTGCAAAAGAAAATGAAGCATGATCACTGGCTGCTTCCCGTCCGGTCCTCCATTTTGCTTCACCAATCTGCGCGGAAGCCTCTACCAGCATGTTCCCAACCAGTTCTTCTCTTCCAAATGCAGTCATTACCATAGCCTCACTGCTTCTATAATGCCCGATCATATCAATCTGGATGTCTCCTATAATATGTCCCCGCTCTTCCTGCGGAAGACTGTCCACATAACAGGAAGAACCGCATAGCCCCTCTTCCTCTGCTGAAAATGAGACAAAACGAATTTCCGTATCGCTATCCACATCCTTCATCACTCTGGCCAACTCCAAAAGCATGGCTTCTCCGGACGCATTGTCATTAGCTCCAACCGTGCATTCTTTCGAATCATAGTGCGCAGATACAATCAAAATATCTCCGTTCGGGTTTTTATTTGCCCGCTTTACTGCAATTACATTAGAAGACTCCCTGCTGTTCTGTTTTCCTTTTGCCTGCTCCACAAACGGAAATTTCTGCTGCCAAACCTCCAGCCCATACTCCTGCAGCCGCTCCGCAATCTGCACCGCTGTTTCCTGCTCCTCTTGCGTACCTGCCCAGCGAATATCGGCTGTCAGTTCCATTAGTGTCTGTTGATAGGCTTCCGGCGTCAATTCTTCTTGAGCTTCAGATGTTACGGTTTCCACAGCCACAAAATGAACCGCCATTGTAGTGGTCAGCAAAATTGCAAAACTCTTTCCGTATCTCTTTAGCCGGTGTCTTTTGTTCATACCACCTCTCCTTTCTTCTTGGAATTGCTATTTCTCTGGTTTAAATGAATGTAATTTTCATCTGACATACAGGAGCGGTCAAATATGAAACGTATCCTTAAGCTTCATATTTGGCCGCTTTCTTGCACAAAAAGGGCACACTCCTCCCTCAGAAATTATTCTGAGGGCAGAGTATGCCCTGCCCGTTTCTATTCTTATAAAAAGGTATAGTTATTTCATCTGTCTGTCTGTCTGTCTGTCTGTCTGTCTGTCTGTCTGTCTGTCTGTCTGTC
>ERZ777306.732-NODE-732-length-62842-cov-5.783952_pt1 | contig 62842 bp, 41 predicted proteins | sample MGYA00374966_ERZ777306 | MGnify/ENA primary metagenome ERZ777306 (study PRJEB29329, sample SAMN06343882) | mouse gut metagenome | isolation source: Mouse cecum | place: Austria: Vienna | collected 2014-11-15 ...
CAGTAGCACCAGCCATACGCCGTTATCCATGCCGTAGACGAATGCCAGCAGGATGCCGATGGGCATCGCCGCCAGCACATTGGGCATCAGCCCCAGCACCTGCTTCAGACAATCCCGCCAGGCCGCGATTCCCATCAGGCAGAACAGCGTCATGGTTAGCAGGGCGTTGACCACATACGTTCCCACGGAAAAGACAATCGCCTTGGGCAGCACCGCAGGAAGCGCCACCCCGACCTCCGCGATACCAAGCCATCGGCACAGCAGCGCGGGGAAAGCAATGGACAGGACAATATTCGCAACGTTGAACAGCGACTTTTTCACATCCGTATTGTATACGGAGCGAACTGTTCCGTCAGCAGCTTTTTCAAAGGTAATAAGGGTGCTCATCACATAGATGATAATGGCGAGGCGGCCGCCGCCGCACAGATAAATCGCCACCGTTGAAACCACCGAGAGGTCGAAGGCCTGCTCGTTGCGCAGATACAGAGGCAGGGAGCGGGTCAGCGCACTGAGGATCAGCATACTGGCCAGGAACATCGCATGCGCCCGCACATAGTCCCACAGCGCCGCCCGCCGATATTCCATGCAAACCAGGAAGCATAACGCGCCCAGCACAATCACCAGTATCATAAACGCCTGGGCCCTTTTTCTCACGCCTAATCGCTTCCTTTGTTTTCATTGGGGTATCTTCTGTATGCTTTGCCGGCGTTAAGGGAAAACGGGCCTGCCCGGGAAGCCTCTTAGCCGATGGGGGTCTTCCAGGTGAAGTACGCGCCGGCAGACAGCACCAGCGTAGCCAGTGCAATCAAAGCAGTCATGATCTTAGCCTTCATGAATATAGCCTCCTTAACGTTCTCTGTCATCCGCTAACAGACAGGCTATATTCCGCTCCGCTTCTGTGATGATTACCAGATCAACGCTTTATTCTTGCGTGTTGATCGGGCAGGCCCGTTTTCTTTCGTTTTCTTTCTCCGCCATCCGCCACAGCAGGTTGCGGTTGACGGCGTCCAGTGTGCTGCGAACCACGCCGTGAAGACTCCCGTCCTCCATCACCGCGGCGCCGGTCAGCATCTTTTCCTCGTTGTGCAGCTGCACCAGGGCTACCGACAGCAGCGCCGCCGGGGTCTGTACCCGCTGCACACACAGGAGTGTGTAGACTTCCTCGCCCAGCAGCAGGTTCAGGGCGTTGACGGTGGCCTGGGCAGCCAGGTGATCCTTCCATTTCATCCCCGCGCCGCCGACTGCCTCGCCCCGGAAGCTTTCCCCCGCGTATTTCAGCGTTACCCGGACCGCGCAGCTGCTGGCGCTTTCCTCATAGCCCAGGCCGCTGTACTGCACACGGGCCGGTACGGGCGGATCCGCCGCATCCTCGGCACACGCCTCCAGCAGAGGATTCACGGGCATCTGGGCTACGCTGACGATGCGATGGTCTACATCCAGCCCATAGGCCGCGGACAGCGCCGCCTGAATATCCCGCACTACCTGCTTGGCGTTGCGAGCGCTATGAGCCAGCACATGGATGGCCTCCAGGGCCTCGCCCCGCTCATCAGCCAGAAAACGGGCGGCAAAAATACCCGGCAGCAGCCGGAGCATATGGGCGGCCTCCGCCATCCAAGCGGCCGTGAACATCGCCAAGAAACCGCCTCCCCATCCCGTTTCGCAGCTTTTGAATCTTTGTAAATTATAACGAAAAAATATGTTGAAGTCAACCGAGGTTTCGACGTTTCCCGCGAAAAATTCCCCTTACCGCCTGCTGAACCGCACTGATCCGCACCCAAAATTGACCAATAGAAGTCAACATGCACTTGCCAATGAAACCCACTTATGCGGGTGGTTGTTCCGGCGGTCTTGTTATGGTATAATGCGATTGCGCGGGCTGATTGCATGGCCGGTACAGCGGACAGCGCTCCGTCCGCCTCATGGCAAAGCATTGCAATGAACCTGTTTGCCCAAGGCCGATTATCCCGCTGCCCCCAACGCCGCTTACGCAAAGGAAGGAGACCCGCCCTCTATGACCCTGCAAGAATGCTACCAGGCCCTGGAAGGTGATTATGCCGACGTATCCGCACGACTGCCCAGCGAACGGCTGGTACAGAAATTCGTCCTCAAATTCCTGGCTGATCCCAGCTATGAGCTCCTGATGACCTCCCTGCAAGGCGGCGACGTCAGCGAGGCCTTCCGCGCCAGCCACACCCTGAAGGGCGTGTGCCAGAACCTGAGCTTTACCCGGCTGCACCTTTCCAGTCATGCGCTGACCGAAGCCCTGCGGGGAGGCAGCGCGGACGGCTGTGAAAACCTGGTTAGCCAGGTCACGGCGGATTACCGGCAGACCGTCAACGCCATTGCGGCTTACCGGGATAGTCAGGCGTAAGCCGAAGGATAAAACCAGACCAACAGCCATTGTAAAAAGAAGCGCCGCTGCAGTTCCATTGCAGCGGCGCGATGTTTTATTCCGTGATTCACTCGAAAATTATTTCATCCTCACCAAGCGCTTCCGTATCCTCAGGGACTTCAGCCGAGTCGCTCAGATAAGCGCTCACGATGGCCTGCGCCCAGCTGGTGCTGGCGCTGATGGCATAGTTCTGCAGCACGGGTTCGGCAAAATCAAAGTACACATTGGAATACACCGGGATGGTGGGAAGGAGCTCCGCAAAGCGCTGCTGGAAAGCCATCCAGCGCTGACAGTAGGTCAGCACATCGCCAGGCTCGCATTGACGCATGGCAACGGCCAGCGCGTAGAGCTGCTCATCCTGGATGCCGGTGCGGTTATCCGTACCCTGGTAAGCGTCTTCGGTGGAAAAGGTCGCGGAGGGATCGAACACCGTGGCAAAATTGGTCGCCATGTAGATCATGTCGCAGGTGCGCTCCTCCTGACGGTAATACGCCTTCAGCAGCTCCGGGAAGGGCCTGGCCTCCAGCGTCATGGCCACGCCGATCTGCCTCAGGTTGTCCACCAGCGTTGTCCCCATCACGTCGGCCATATCGTTATCGCTGGGATAGAGCATGGTCAACTCCAGCGCCGTCAGCCGCCCGTCGATTTCCTTGCAGCGCACGTCGTCCGCCGCGGGATCAAAGGCCTTGCCCTCACGGTTCAGCGTCCAGCCATCCTCCTCCAGGAGATGGGCTGCCGCTTCCAGGTCCAGGCTGTATACCGGGAGCTGGCTCATGGATATCTGGGCATACAAGGCCATGGTTTCCTCATAAGCGGCGCGTTCCTCCGCGGTGGCTTCCTCCCCGGGCGCCTCCACAGGAGCAGCCAAAGCGCCCTGGGCCAGCTGATACATCCACTGGCCGATGCCGTAGTAGCCGTCCACCCGCAGGCCGTAATTGCCCACCGTCTGAGCAATGAAGGCGTCCTTGTCAAAGCTCAGGGCGATGGCCTTGCGCACGGCGCTGCTGGACGTGGCAAGACGCTCGCAGGAAAAGCTGATGAAGCTGTGGCCGCTGCGGGCATAATTGCTGGTATTCGCCAGGCCCTGGCCTGCCAGCTCCATGCCGCCGTCGATGGCCTCGGCGCTTGTCACCTTGTTCAGCAGGCCGATTTCGCCCCGGGCAAGCTGATCCAACATGGCGTCCCGACTGACGGTCTTGACCGTCAGCTTGGCAATGGACGGCTTCGCGCCCTTGGAATTGCCCTTATAATAGGGATTCAGCGCGAATGACGCCGTGCCGCCAGCACTGTCGTAGGCCGTGAGCACATAAGGGCCGCTGACCACCGAGGGATGAGACAGATAGCCCGTCTGCTCGTCAAGCACTGTCCTTCGCAGAAGCTCCGCGGTAAAGGCAGCCTGCTCGCCATCCCGGACGAAAACGCCCTGGCCGTCGTCCGCCACGGTGCAGCCAGGCGCGATCACATGGATGGGATAAGGCGTAACATTCATCAGCGCCAGCTCATAGAAGAAGGGAAGGTACTCCGACTTTACCGTGATGCTCATCTGGTAATCACTGTATACGCGCACACCGGCGATCATATCCGCCTCGCCGGCACGATAGGCGTCAATGCCCACGATATAGTTGGCGCCATTCACCGCGCCGCCGATCTCCGCCACCTCGGGCGCGGCGGAAAGCAGGATGGAGAAGGCATAATCCCAGGCCGTGAGCGGTGTGCCGTCCGAATATTGAAGGTCATCGTACAGAGCCACCGTATATACGCGGTTGCCCGCGTCATCCGCCGTCACCGCCAGTCCGCTGACCACGGAACCATCGATGCCGTAGTTGCCCTGAGCCTCCTTCCACTCCACCAGATTGTAGGCATGCAGCAGCATCCGCACATCCAAGTCAGCGGTGTTGGCGCCCCACATGTCCGTGAAGAACCTCCCGCTCAGCGGGGTCAGCGTACCTACCGTCAATTCGTCATACGAATAGGCGACGGGAGACGTGGGTTCGGGGGACACATCGGGTTCTTCCGCGATTGCCAGCGCGGCGCCAAGCATCATCGTCAGCGCCAGGAGGCTTGCCAGAAGTTTTTTCATGAACGGTGCTCCTTTCTCTGCCAGGCATGTCCGTTTCTCCGGCCCGTGCCGGAACACAAGCGGCGATACCCGGCGCACGTTTCCATGCGCTGGGCCCCCGTATTCTGGTTACTCAATACAGTCGCCAACGTTCATGACCATGTTCCCAAGGCCCAACGGCACGCCGTATTCATCAATGGTGACGACGGCATCATCAGGCACATAGATAACCGTATAGCTCATATGACGGGCCTCCATGTTGCCGGCTACCATACGGATATTCGGCGTATAGCCCGCCAGCGCGGGGGTAGCCACATAGAAGCCCTCACCATACAGCAGGGTATCGCGGTAGGTGGTCAGCGCTTCAGTGCCGTCCTGGTAGACATAGTGAACCGCAATGGTGAATTCCGCGGGGGTATAAATCACGTCAATGACAACGTCGCCCAGCACCGTGCCGACGGCGCGCTCCTGATTGACGTTATAACCCAGCACTGCGGGAGAGGCGATGTTATAGGGCTGACCATACCGGTATGTGCCGTGGAAGCTGCCCGCCGCAGGCATGCCGCCGACATTGTTCAGCCAGTAGTTGACCGTGACGCCATAGGTCTGCAGGGTATTGACGATACCGTCCTCGGTATAGGCGGCGTCGTAGCCAACCACCGGATCCTCGGCAACGGTGTAGACGATCTCCGCGCCGTCCGCAGTGTGAGCGGGCAGCGCCGTGAAGGCGTACACCCAGCCCATATCAGCTGTAACCCGCTGCTCCGCGACTTCCACGCCATCCGCCAGCAGGTTCACCATAATGGCGTCAGGGCGGGTCGCGTAAGCGTTGCCGGCGTCATCCCAGGTCTTGGTGCCGGTGACGGCCGTCACATCGTCGGTGGGAATCGCTTCCTCACCGGGAGCCGGTTCCCCAGGTTCAACGGGGCCGACGCCGGTGGCAGTGACGATATTTACCAATTCGGCGCCCAGATCAGCCTCCGTGATGGTGTAGGCCGCCTTGACAATCACCACCGCGCCAACAGGCAGCGTCACGATGTTCGCCGTGTTGTCGCTGACAGTATAGCCCTCGCCCTCCAGAATGACCGCTCCCTCCAGCTGCTCATGCACGCTGATGTCGCTGAGGGTCAGGTTGCCGTCATTGGTCACGGCGATGTCGAAGGCCGCTTCCTCGCCCAGGGTGAAGTAACCTTTCCCGGGGAGATTCGTCAGCGTCTTCTCCAGCGTGAAGGAGGGTTTCGGAACCTCGGTGGGAGCCTCGGTATGGCCGGGCTCCACCTCGAGCACAGGATGTCCAGGCTCAGGGCTGGTTCCGGTGGCCGTGGCGTCATTCACCACGGCGCCCGCCAGAATATCCTGCTCCGTGACCACATGCGTAAATTCAAACACAGAGGAAGCGCCGGGCGCCAGCGTGAGGTCATTCTCGTTCAGACGCAGCGCGTCATAGCCCTCCACCGTATCGGTGACCACGATCTCATTGACGGTCACATTGCCGTCGTTGGTCACGGCAATACGGTAAGTGATGGTCTCACCCAGGGCGTAGGCCATACCGTTGGCGGGTGTGCTGACCGTTTCCTTGGCGACGGTCAGGCGTGCGTTGGTCGCCGCCATTGTCACTGTGTCGGCAGCCTGGAAGGACTTCACATCAAACGTGGCTGTGACTGTGTTGACGAATCTGCCCGCCAGAATGTCGGCCTCCGTGATGGTATAAGTGGCCGTTGTGCTGACCGTTTCGCCCGCGAGTACATCATCGAAGACCGCCTGCGCCAGCGTTACCCCATCCATTTCCTCCAGGGTGATGCGCTTGGTCTGGTCATAGATGTTGGTGGCCGCGATCGTGAACTCGACCGCTTCGCCCAGGTTATAGCCGCCATCCTTCTCGGTATGCGTCTTGGTGACAACGTACCGATCGACAGGCATCTCAGGCGTACCGTCGTTGATGGAGAGCGTACCGGGATTCACACGCACATCATAGTTATCCGTCACATCCGCGTTGTCAGCATCGCGGAGGATGTTCACGCCCTCCGGGCTGACGGTCGCTTCGTAAGTGCCGACAAGGGCCTTGCTCTGCGCGCCATTCGCGTCGTAGACAACGTCAAGCTTCTCCGTGTCACCGTTCAGCAGGCCCGCAGCCTCGTTGGGCTCAGACTTAACAACCGTGTACTCCTGCTGCGTGGTTTCGTCCGCGACAGTCTTTGCCGTGGCGTCGTAACCATACGCCTTGGTATTGACGTTAATCGTTACGGGGCGCCTGGTGACGGTCACGGTGCCGAATTCGGTCGAAACGCCCATATACTGATCCGCGTTGTCCAATGTGTATGTAAAGGTATTGTTCTCCTTGGCGTCCTGGGTATCCGCGACATTGGTCGCCACCGGAGCGCCGCTGATCGTCAGCTGATCGCCGGTGGGCAGCGTGTAGCCGCCGTCCGCGTTCGCAGTCACCTCATGGCCGCCGTACGTCACCGTGTACACGGGATGGCTATGAGACTGGCCATCATAGACCCAGGATTCGCTGCCGGAGGCAATCCTCAGCTCCTTGGTGTTCGCGGTGACGATCAGGATGCCTTCCACCAGCGTGATGTCGTAGTTCTCAGCCAGCGTGCCCTTGTTCAGCGTGTAGGTGAACTCGTTACCGCTGCCGCCGACCGCCGTTTGGCTGCCGGTCACGTCATAGGTCGCGCCTTCGCCGCTTACGAAGCCATAGGTCGGCCTGCCTTCCGCGTCCTGTCCATCCTGGCTCTCCGTCACAAGACGGTTCGTCAGCGCTGTGCCGTCGTATTCCTTCTCGGCAGAAGCCGAAGTCAGGGTGACGGAGCGCGGGAGGATGGTCAGCTTGCCCTCCACCGGCGTATCGAACGTATAGGCCGCCGTCACATCCTGTCCGCCGCGCATGACCTTATAGGACTTCACGGTGTTCACGCCAGCATCGCTGGCATTGACAGCGCTGCCCTCAACGTCGGCTTCCAGGCTGTCGCCCTCAAGCAGCACATGCTCGGTGAAGGTGAAGCCGGCATCCGTCAGGGCGACGCCATCGTACACCTTACTGCCGCTGGCAGCCGTGATGAGGATGGGCGTGGCGATGCCCGTGATCGTCAGCGTACCAGGCGCTGTGGTGACGTCATAGCTGCCGGTCACATCCCGGCCGTTCGCGTCGGTGATCCGCACATCATCCCCCGCCGTAATCGTCCCGGGATAAGCGCCGGGAAGCATGCCCTGCGCGCTTGCGGTCACATTGGCCTTGTGGCCCTGAACCAGTGGCTGGCCTTCTGCCGTATTCACGGTTACATTGGTCAGGCTGTACGCGCTGCCATTGTATGTGCGTTCGCCGGACTCACCTGCGAAGGCGACGGGACGCTTGCTGATGGTCACTGCCGCGCTGCCAAAGGCGGTCGCATAGCCTTCCAGGCTGGCCTGGAAGTTTACGGTCAGCACACCCGCGTCGGTCTGCGTCGGGCATTCCGCCAGCGTGTAGTTACCCTCTTCGTCCATGTAAAGGATTGTGGCGCCTTCCACAGAAGCCTCGGGTACCACGCCATAGGGGGTACCGTCGTATATCCGTTCCACATTCTCGGCGCTTACCGTCAGTTCCGCGGTGTTCAAATGGATCGTGAAGTCGCCGGGAATGACGGTGAAGGCGTAGTTGGCATACTCCGCATTCAGTTCATCCGCCGACTTGCCGATGTTCAGCACCTTTTCGTGCTTCTTCACCGTGTTGTCGGTCGCGTTATTGCGGGTCACGGACAGGTCAATGCCTGCCAGCTCCTCCCCAACAGGGCCGCTCTGCTCAAGCTGCGCCACGCCCGCCATCTCGGCCGCGGCAAACACGGGATCATCAGCGCCGTAGGTTTTTTCAGCGCTTGCCACCGTGATGACCACGGGACGCTTATCAATGGTCAGTGCGCCGTTTTCCACATTCACATCGAACTGCGCCGTCACATCGTTGCCCGCCGCATCCTTGACAACGGCAGTGCCCCTGACTTCAACAGGATAGGTATCGGCGTCCGTGCCCGTGGCTTCCGCCGTCAGGCCGCTCACGGTATAGGCGTTGCCCTCGATGACGAAGGTATCCGCCTCGAACCCGCCAGCCGCCTTTTCCGTGCCGTCATAGACGAAGCTGCCGCTGTTGGCGACCATCGCCAGCTGGTACTTGGCCGTCCGGCTGTTGATTTTCAGCGTACCATTTACATAACTGATAGCGTAGTTGGCCGAGACATCCGTTTCGCCGGCCATGATGCTCGCGCCCGAAGCCGCGGCATGATAGCTGCCAACCAGCCGCTGAGACACGGCGTCATCATACCGAACAGTTACGCCCGTTTCAGCATGGCCGCCCAGCAAGCCTTCCGCCGCCTTTTCGCCAGCAAGCTGGATGGTATACAGCTTGTCATTCACCAGCGCGCCGGTCTTCTCATGACCATCATACTCGTGCTCGCCATCGTTGGCGGTGATGGTCATGGGCCGCGGCGCAATCGTGAAACTCGCGGGCACAAACGACAACGCATAGTTGCTCGCCTTGAAGCCGCCGTTATCCGCCAGCGCCAACGTGCCCTGCTCAATCGTGTAGGTATTGACGTCCTCGCCCGCCGCGCGCGTCAGAACACCGGCAAATTCAGGCGTCTCCTGACCGACCGCCTCGCTGACCTCATAGGTCAAGGCAGGATCCGTCTCGCCGTAAACCTTGCTCTTTTCCTCAGCCGTCACGGTAATGGTCAGGGGCGTTATGGTGATGGTGGCGTCGCCATAGCGAGTCTGGTAATTGGGATTCTCCACCTTCACATAGACGATTTCTTCCGGCTGGGCATCCGTGCGCGCAGGATTGCTTTCCGTCCAATCAGCCGCATCCACTCCGCCGGTCAAGCTGTAGAACACCCGGTCGCCATCAACCAGCGAGGCCGCATCCACCGTGACGCTGTGCGGCTCCGCGTCATAAGCGCCCTCATAGGAGGCCACCATCAGCTCCCGCGCCGCTGCCGCTGCGATGGACAGCGTGCCGGGAACCAGCTGGATGTCATAGTTGGCCGTTACATCCACGCCGCCAGCACTGATCCGCACGGCGTTTTCTGCCATCGTCGCGGGATAGACGCCGACGTTGGTCTGGGCTTCCTCGCCATCGTACAGAACCGTCACCGCAAGGTTATGGCCGTCAACGATGCCGGTATTTTCGTCCGTGGCGCTGACCGTATACAGCTTGTTATCCGCGCCCACAGCCTGCTTGGCCGTGCCGTCATAAACGAAATCCGTCTGGCTGTTGGCCGTAATGGTAACGGGGCGCGGCGTCACCTTCAGCACAGCGCTGGCCTCAGCCGTATTGCTGTAGTTGGGGTTGGCGGCCTGCACATAAATCATAACTTCGCCAACATCCGTCAGGCCCAGGGCAGCCGCTTCGATGCTGTCGTACCAGTTCGTCCGATCTGTGGAATATCTCAGCGTTGTCGTACCGCCCGCGGAGGTGACGGCAGCCGCCTCCAGGAAATGAGCACGACCGTCGTACACATGGTTCAGATCATCCAGCGCCACAGCCAGATCCTGCTCCCGGCTGATGGTCAGCTTCCCGGCAACCTCAATGGTATAATTGCCCGTGGAGGCGGTGCCATCGGCCTTCGTCACGAACCAGGTATACCCGGCGTCTTCGCCAAGCGTATACTCACCCGCAGCATTGCCGGTGACGGTGGCGCCCGTAAGCGCCAGGGTCTCGCCCGCGGCAACGCCTGTTACAGTCTTGTGCCCGAACGCGCCAATATCCAGCGTCTGATCCGCACCGGTATACGCCCGTGTATCCTCGGCGGCGACCATGATCCTGGCCGGGTTGACCGTGATGCTGCCATCCACCTTGCGGATGTTCAGCTTGCCGGTAACGTTCTCACCCGCGGCATTCCTGATGATCAGGGTATCGCAGGTAGCCGTCACAGCCTCCGCCGTCACGTCGGTCGCGGCCGCGCCGGACAGCGCGGTTTCCAGCGTATAGCCCTTGGGTAGTTCACTCACCGTCACCGTCGCGCCGTGCAGCTGCCCGTCGTAGGTAAACTCGCCGCCAGTGGTGGTCACGGTGATCCCGTCAGCATATTCCGTTACCGTCAATGTGCCCAGCTTCCCGGTGATCGCATAGTTGGACGCCTTGACAGCGCCCCACGCCAGCGTGTAGGTGTTGTCGCTGACGCCGACCTCCGTCTGGCTGCCCGTCGCGGTTCCCGTAACCGCTTCGCCATTGACCAATCCTTCTATGGTGATTTCGGCACTGGTCAGAGCAGTTCCGTCATAGGTCTTTCCGGCGCTGCCTGTCGTTACCGTCAGGGGAGCGGGGATGATAGCCAGGGTTCCGTCCGCGTAGGTGACATCGTAGATGCCGCCCATGTACGCCACCTGCGCCGTGCCGCTGATCTCGCCGGCATAGACACCGGTATCTTTACCCGCACCGTTTGTCAGCGTCAGCGCAATGCCGTACCGCTCCTTCAACTGCGCGAAAGTCAGCGCTTCCTCCGCCTTCAGGCCGTCCACGGTCACTTCAACCAAAGACAGGGTCTGCTCCAGACCGTTGTAAGTCGCCTCGGCATCCGCCAGTTTCAGCGTGACCGTACCATTTTTCGTCCACTCACCCGTGACTTCCATATCCCTGGCAGGCATGACGAATCGGCCGCTGTCAGCCTGAATATCGTCAGGCGTATGCCAGCCATGGAAGGTATAGCCCGGAACCGCCGCGGGCACGGGCGCAAGCGTTACCGTATCGCCAGCCCTGTAAGCAGCCTCTGCAGGCAGGGCACTGGCGTCTTCAGGCGCGTTGCGGTATGCATACGTCACCTGATAAGCATTGCGCGTATAGTACAGCTTGACGACCAGCGAGCCATCGCCGAGAATGGCAGAAGACCGCAAAATCGTTTCCTGATCCTTACGGCTCACAAATTCAGGCGTGTTTTGATAGGTGAAGCCTTCGTAGTTTTTCGCCGCGTATTGCGCGGCATCATCCGTGGCGCCGACCTTGATCTCGGTATCAGCCTCCACCAGCGTATACCCATTGTCACTGAGGTTCTGCTGATAATGCTCGACGGTATACCGGGTATCCGTCTTCGCCGTGAAGCTGCCGACCAGTTTCACATCACCGGCAGGCATGGTGAAGGACGCCGCGTCCAGCGCAAGGCCGGCAGGCGTCTCCACCGCCCACCCGCTGAAGGCATAGCCAGCCCTCACCGGCTCGTCACGCAGGTCGACCGTCGTGCCGAAGTCACGGCTTTCCACATCGCCGTCCTGAACGCCCTCTACGAAATACGTCACATCATACCTGTTGATGGTATAGTAGAACACGATTTCGTTGTTTTCCGCGGCAATGGTGATCGTCTTTGAGGCTTCGTCCGCCGTGTAGCCGGTGATCGGCAGCGCGTTCTCTGTCGCCTCTTCGCCAAAGGTCTGGCCGTTCACCGTTTTGGCCTTGGCCAATTCCTTGTCGGTGGCCTTGTCCAGATACGTCACCGTGTAGCTGATGCCAATCCGCCTGGACAGCACCACGCGGATGACGTTCCGCTCCATATCCGCCGTGATGGCTGCAAGGCTGTTCGCCGGATCAACCATACCCATCGTCTGATAACCTTCAGGGCAGCTGGCAGCGGCAATCTCCGCGCTGTACGTCAAATTCTTCAGCGCTGTGCCGAGCGCCGCAGCGTCATACGCCACGTCGGCGCCCGGGATGTACTGATCGTCGCTGACCGCGTCCTTGTAGAACTTCACCGTATAAGGGAAGGCATTGGGAACATAGTGGTACACAATCGCGGCGCCGCTGTCAACCGCCGCGGGCAGCGATTCCACTTTTTCGCTGTTGATGGTAATATGGTCAAGCTTCCAGCCAGGGAAGACCTTTTCTGTGACATCAGCGGTGCTCAGGGTATCGGGCTGGAGAATCTGAACGGTCGCCTTCAGCTCAACGTGTTCATCCGTCTGCACGTCATTATCCAGCCAATAATCCACCGTGGCGGACAATGTCTTCGTCAGGCTCTCGTCGATGATCCAGTTGCCCGTCCATGCCACATTGCTGTTGGGCATGGTGTAGCCGCCGTCCTTATCGACCTCTACGTCGCTGGTCGTCCAGCCCTCAAACAAGTAACCAGGCACGCCTTCGGGGTCAGCGGGCTTCTGCTGCGCCGACTCATAGGGGACGTTGTACTGGTCGTCGGGCGCCTCAGCGCCCCTGGGCACATCGCCGATATAAGTAAAGGTGATGTTGTTCGTCAGGGGTCTCCACTGCGCATACAGCGTCATGTTGCCGCTGACAAGAATCGAAGCGCCGGGCTGATAAGCCGCTCCCTTGCCATCCTGCCGGGTATTCCAGCCGATAAACTCATAGCCGGTGCGGGTCAATGCGCGCCATTCTTGTCCCTGGTAGTGGTTTCCAGCATCCGTGACCGTGACAGAAGTACCCGCCGCCACCTCAACGCCGTCAGGCGTCAGGCCGCCAGTATTGCCGTTCCCGTCATAGTCAAGATGCACCTTGCTCTTATCACGGATCACACCATCAATATGCCACTTGCCATCCGACTTTTGATACTTGATAACATAGAAAACAATTTCCTGCGTGTCCGGATCAAAATTGCTCAGTTTGTTCAGGTTGGGCGTAACAAAGGTTGACCAGAACGCCGAGGTCAGCGCTTGATGAACCTTAGCCGCGCCCGCGACCGTTTGGGCGGGCCGGAAATAATCCAGAATATTGGAGACGTTCGTCGCATCCGCCAAGTAAGTATAGGAAGCATTCTGAATAGACGGTTCGCCGGGCACCGTGCCATCCTTTCGCACGGCTACGGTAATCGTACCCGCCTTTGTACCGCTGTTCTGGGCCCAGACCGCATACAGCGTGAGGCTTTGCATTACAGTATACAGCCCATCCAGAGGATAGATCTCCGCCTTGCCATTGGTACCGTTGGGGCCAAGGTTTTCGCCAACAGCGTTAGCATCCCTCGACGGAGACCAGCCCAGCAAAACATGGTTGTCCCGCTGCATGTCACCGGCTCCCGGCAGGGTGATGATCTGGCCGGCGCCCTCCACGGTCTGGGCAGCAGGCGCTGTACCATTGCCGCCGTTCAGGTCGAACCGCACCGTCAGCTCCTTGGAATCAAGCGCAATATAGACCGCCTTTTTCTCATAATTCTTGATTTCCTGATAAAGCCAGCCGTCGGAGGTCTTGCTCTCCAGGTTGCTGCCATTTACACGCAGATAACGAAGCGAAGTGCCGCTATCGCTCACGCTTGTCGCTACTTTCATCGAAGCAAGCTCTTTGTCCTTAAAAGCATTGCGCAGGTCAATCTCTTTTATGCCGTTGCTGCTAAGCGTCAGCTGAGCGCTGTCAATAATCGTTGTCGTGCCTTCTTTGTAGAAGTACACAGGCACCGTATAGGTATGGATTTTGCCGCTTTTGCTATATTGAATCTTGCCCGCATCGCTTACGGCGAGCAGCGTAATCCCATCCCCGGCCCCCACATACGGGCTTGCATAGGAACCCGCGCCCTCCGCCAAGACGCTGACGGGCATCAGGTTGAATACCATCAGCATCGCCAGCAGGAGCGCCGTTATCTTCTTCATCCGATAGAACATTGTGTTCCCTCCCAATCGGTCATGCTCTTAATCACCCGGCCCGAAAAAGCCGGTCGGCCGCTCCCGCGCTCAGGCGGCAGGTTCAGCTTCCGCATCCCGAACAGTCACTACCAGGCGGTACAAGTAGGTCAGGTTCTCAAAGCTGATGTTGTAGACGTAGGTCAGCTCATTGGCGCCCGCAATATCCACATTGGTCGCCCCCGCATCCGGGGTATACTGCCATTGCAGGGTATAAGCCACGTTATCGAAGCCCGTCAGCACAGCCGTCAGAAAGATCGGCGTGCCTTCCTCGATGACCGTGACGCCCTCCAGGCTGCTGCTCACGCTAATCGTCCGAACGACCGCTTCCTCCTCGGGGGTGACCTCGGCGTTGTACAGCGCGATCTTTCCGGTGGGCATATAGCCCTCCAGCTCACCGTAGACAGCATAGCTCCACTGGGCGTCAATGGTCTTGACGTACAGCATGGCCCCGGCGGGAATCATTGCCAGGACTTCCGCCTCGGCGTCGGCTTCCGCACTCAGGGCTACCTGGGTCTCGCCCTCAGGCAGCACCACCACGATTGCCCTCAGCCCCGCCATGGGATCGGACTCGGTAACAGGCTCGGCGGCAGGGGTTCTGACTGCCTCGGGCGCAGCCGCTTCCGCCGTGGGGGCAGGCGTCACCTCGGCCGCATCAGACTCGACCGCTTCCGTGATCTGAGGCGTCGCTGAAGGCGCTTCGGCAGTCACAGGCTCCGGGATGATTTCGGGTTCCGCCGTAACCTCGGGGATTGCCGTGGGCCGGGGCTTCACGCCCGGCAGCCGAAAGCCGCCCGAGGTGATTTCATCCGCACCCGCACAGCCCAAAGTACCCAGCACCAGCGTCAGCACAGTGACAAGCGCCACGATTCTGCGTCCGTTCTTCATCGTCATATCCTCCTTGACATCCATTTCGGCCCGTTATTTATGCCCTTCATAATCAGCGATACCACCGAAGCGCATCGCCCCGGTGGCCGCTTATGTTTGACTTATGCCGCGACCAGCACTGCGCGGTACACATAGCCGGCGTTCTCCTCCGTCACCGTGAAGGTGTAGGTGTCGCCGGAGCCGATGCTCTGCCAAATTTCCTCGCTGGTTTCCTCGTCCATCTCGCCGCGGAAGACTTCCCAGCGCACGGTATAGGCGCGGTTGGCATCCCTGACATCGGCCTTCAGGGTAACGCTGTCGCCATAGAAAAGCTCGTCAGCCTCGTTCGCCAGCTTCACGGCGACGCGGGCAGCAAAGGGCGTGACCTCGGAAACCTCGGTCGCTTCGGGAGCTTCAGTCACTTCAGATGTCTCCACAGCTTCGGGAGTCTCGGTCGCAGCAGGAGCCTCCGCAGCTTCGGGAACCTCCGTAGCTTCGGGAACCTCCGTAGCTTCGGGAGCCTCGGTCGCAGCAGGAAGCTCCGCGGCCTCGGGAATTTCAGTCGCTTCGGGAGCCTCCGCAGCCGCGGGAGTCTCGGTCACTTCGGGGTCCCGGGAGGGCATAGGCGTCTTCGCAGGGAGAGGCGCTTCGGCATCAGCGGCAGGCTCTTGCACGGCAGGCGTCTCCGTCGCCACAGGCGCCAGATCAGAAGGGGTCGCCGTCTCGGCCGCCGCGCCGGTCAGGAGCATGGTCATCGCCATCACCATCAGAGCCACCCGCTTCAGCATGTTTTTCATCATCGCGTCCTCCTTGTATCGGTCAGGGGACATTTCCCCGCGTTTCCCTGTTGACATGTCCATTTTACCAGACGAAAGTTACTTCGACAGTTACATAATAGTATTTTTCTTCTTTTAATTTACAAAATGGCAATTATTTTACTACTTTAACGCCAACTTGCCCCTCCTTTTCTTATACTAATTTCCTTTATTTACTAACTATTCGTGATTTTTACGGCTTCTTCAAATATTGGGGGTAACTTTTTACAGCTTTCTACAACAAAAAAGCGCCAGCTGGATTCGCTTCTCGCTGGCGCTTGATATAACCCGGACTTCCTTATCGTTTACTGCCGTCGGCCTCACTCCCGCTCCGCCTCCGAAAGGGCTGCGGGCGTCATCCGCATCGCCTCGGCAGGATGCGGAGCGCTGCCGTCTTCCTGCATGGTGCTGCTCAGAGGGCCGACACGGTAGCTGAAGGCCACGTTGGAATTGGGATACTGGCGATAGAACAGACGCTTGATTCGCTCCATGACCATGGCGCCGGTCTGATAATTGACGGTGGGCAGCAGCAGCGCCACGATGGTCGGGCTGATATGGGTCACGGTATCGCCCTTGCGCAGGTTCTGCTTGAGCAGCTCCATCAGGCTTTGCATCACGTTGTCCTGCTTGATGGAATCCATGGGCTGTCCGCCGATGCTGCTGACCATGATGACGGCCAGGAACATGGTCGAGCCCAAACGCTCCAGATTGCGCATCTGCAAATTGAAGATTTCCTTGAAGACGGCGTACTCGCACACGAAAGCGCCCCGCTGTTCGCTGGATTCCCGCAGCTCGTTGCGGATGGATTCCAGGTTGAATTCCAGCGTGTTGCCCGCATGAACGATCTGCTTGTAGAAATCCCGCATTTCCCCGCTGGGCTGGATTCCCAGATAGCGGTAATGCAGGTGCATCACATGCTTATACTGAAGCATGGCCTCGTTGTTGCGGTTGGTTTTAATGAGGGCGGTCATCAGCTCCATATGGAGGCGATCGTCAAAGTTGTCCACATCCAGGGCGGCGCGGCACACGTTGATGACCTCGGAATAGTTGTTGTCCTGCTTGAGCAGCTCCACATAGGCGTACACCGCCGCCATGTATTTGGTGTGCAGGGCCGTAGCCTGCGTCATGGCCCACTCGTTCTGCTCGCTTCGCTGCAGCAGATCGCCGGTGTAGAGCTCCATCAGCCGCGCGTATAGCGTCCGCAGCCGCGCGAAGTCCTCCCGGTAGCGGTTCACGTCGTCAAAAATATCCTCGATCTCGTACAGATCCACCGTCATGCCGGGGGCATTCTGCCAGCGGTAGGCCCCGTGATCGGCCACGATACACTTGCCCAGGTTTGGCGACACCTGATTCAGCAGCGCGCGGATACGGCTAATCATGGTTTTCAGCGCGTTCTCCGGGTTGCTGGAACCCTCCTCCGTCCACAGAGCGTCCATCAGCCGCCGGTTGGAAACAGGCTGGCCCCGGTTAATCATCAGGAACTGAATCAGCGTCACGCCCTTGCGGGAGGGATTGACCAGCTGATCCTTCTTGATCTCATTGATATAGATGGCGAAGGTATCCATCAGCTGGATCCGAATCATGTCGCTCATGGGAACCTTCCTTTCACATCGGCAGGCGTTTGCGCAGCGCGTCGGGGTTAATGGCGTACAGCAGGGCGTTCTCCTTGGTGATGCGGCCCTCCTTGAACAGCCGGAGCAGCTCGTTATCCATGGACAGCATGGTGCGGTCGGCCATACCGCTGTATATCACGTTGTCAATCTGATGGGTCTTGCCGTCGCGGATCATGTTTTGGATGGCGCTGTTCACTGTCATGACCTCGAATACCGGCACCTGGCCGCCTTCCCTGGCAGGCACCAGGCGCTGAGAGATCACCGCCCGCAGCACCATGCTCAGCTGAATGCGAACCTGCCCCTGCTGGTTGGCGGGGAAGGCGTCCACAATGCGGTCAATGGTCTTCGCCGCGCCGATGGTATGCAGGGAGGACAGCAGCAGATGCCCCGTCTCCGCCGCGGTAATGGCAGTCTGCATGGTCTCATGATCGCGCATCTCGCCCAGCATGATGACATCCGGCGCCTGACGCAGCGCCGCGCGCAGGGCACGGGCAAAGGTGGGCGCGTCGTTGGGCACCTCCCGCTGACTGACCAGGCTCATCCGATGCTGATGCAAATATTCAATGGGATCCTCAATGGTGATGATGTGGCCCGCCCGGGTGGCGTTGATGCGGTCCACCATGCAGGCCAGGGTGGTGCTCTTGCCGCTGCCGGCGGGGCCCGTCACCAGAATCATGCCGTTGCGCTTCTCCGCCAACTCCATCACCAGGGGCGGAATATGCACCGCGTCGGGATCCGGCAGACCAAAGGCCACTACGCGGTAGCTGGCGGCCAGGGTTCCGCGCTGCTGATAGGCATTGCAGCGGAAGCGGCACATCCTTTCCAAGGAAAAGGAAAAGTCATCGTCGCCATTCTCCATCAGCAAGCGCATGTCCCGCTCCCGGGCCAGCTCATACGTTTGGCGAATAAGACGCTCGGTATCCGCCGGCAGCGCCCGCTCCTCCGCCACAGGCTTCAGACACCCGTTCACCTTGGCCATCACCGGGGAGCCGGGAATGATAAAGATGTCCGATCCGCCCATCGCCCGGGTTTTCTCCAGTATTTCACGCAATTCCATGACCGCGTTCTGTCCTTTCCCGTTGTTCTGTCAATCCCAGAGCGCCTCATCCGCCTCGGCGGAGAACAGGTGCTCCCGCCAGGCGCAGCGCGGCGTCTCGCCCAGAGGAGCCAGCGTCACCCCGCACCGCAGCGTCCGTCCGCCATCGGAGGTCACCTGCCAGTAAACCTGGCTGCCCTCCATTGCCATACCCTCCGGCAGGGCCAGAGCCACGCGCTCCAGGTAGTCCTCCTGATCCGAGGCCTCCCGGCCGCAGGCCAGCAGAACGCCGTCCAGCTCGGCCAGCATGGCCTCCGCTCGGGCGGAAGCCGCGTATTCCCGCGTCGCCAGGGCCTGGCTGCGCACCGTGAGCACCTGGTCATTGTGGGTGCTGATAAGGGCCAGCAGGCCCAGCACACCCATGCTCACCACCACCGCCACCAGCAGCATCGAAGCCGCGCCGGGGCCGATATGAAAATCCTGCCGCTTCATTCCATCGCCCCCTTTGGCTCATAGCGGGCCACGGGCAGCGTCACAATCAGCGTGTCACCCCGGCAGGCGCTCACCTCCGCCGTATGGAGGAAGCCCGCCTCCGTGGGCTGCCCGCTCAGGGCCACTGTCAGGCAAACCTCGCCCTCCGCCCGCGTCCACAGGCCGTCCGACAGGACAAAGCCTGCCGCCGCCAGCATGGCCTCGCTGTCAGCGACAGCATAGAGCTGCTCGGCCACATCCTGGGCATCCACCAGGGCACGGCTGTCCACGCCCGCATGCCGGCCCTGCTCGTGGGCAGCCATGAAGGCCTCCGCCAGCACCGTGGCGCACAGGGCGAAAAACAGTACCGCCATCATGATCTCGATCAGCAGGGCATTTTGATTTCTGCTCTTGTTCATGTCCCCGCCTCCCCGCAGCGCAGCGCCATGTGGATCGTCCGCGTCTCGCCCTGGCTGTCCGTGATCGCCATGGTCAGCAGACCATTCTCCATGACTGGTATGAAAGCCTCCGCCGCGCAGATCACCTCGCCGTACTCCGGATCGAAGGGCTCCGCCGCGTCCGCAAACAGCTCCCGAAGCGCGCCGTCATGGCAGTAAATTCTCGTCTCATAGCGGTAGCCGTCCGCCTCCCAGCCCAGGGAAAGAACAGGCAGCCCCGCCTCTTCCCTTACTATGACGCTGCCTTCGGCATCATTGCCGCGGACAGCGTTGATGACGTAATGGTACAGCACCCGTTCCTCATTATGGCGGGATGTCTCATCCACCGTCACCCGGTAAAACTGGGCGCTGAACAGCACCATCACCGTGGAAAATATCGCGAAGATACCCAGCAGCAAGAAAATGAACACGCCCGAAACGACATGCCGCCCCTCCCGAAGGCGATTCAATCCATTCACAGGCCGCTTTCCCCCCTCACGCTTACCCGGATATCAGGCATTATATTGGAAGCAAAGGCATCATAATGGATCAGGTAGCGGGTCTGGTCATACCGCAGACCGTAATGCTCCCGCAGGTAGTCCACATCCTCAGGATAGCAGCCCTCCACGGCATAGCAGGTCAGCGCCGCGCTGTGTACGGCGTCCCGCACCATGGCCGTCTGCGCATCCTGGGAGGCGGAGCCAACGTAGCTCAGCAGCCGCCACGCTCCCGCAAACAGCAGCGTGAACACGCACAGGGTCAATGCCAAGCCCCGGATGAAGCCACCGCGCTCCTTGCTCATGCCGCCGTTCCTCCCTTGCTTACAGAATGCTGGAAATAATGCCCACCATAGGCAGCATCACCGACAGCAGCACCGCGCCGATGACCACCGACAGTACGCCCACCAGGGTGGGCTCGATGATGGATACCAGTCCGGCTATGCCGTCCTCCACCCGTTCCTCATAGTTCCCGGCCACCCTTGCCATCACCGTATCCACGCTGCCCACCGTGCAGCCGGCGCGAATCATGCTGCTGTGCAGCTCGTCAAACAGATCGGCCTTTGTCAGGGCGTCGCCCAGGGAAAGCCCCTCCTCCACCTGGGTCCGCACCCGGGCAATCTGCTCCCGGGCATCGTCATCCGGCAGCACCGCCGGCACCATATCAAGCGCCTCGTCCAGAGGGAAGCCGCCGGAAATCATCATCGACAGCACCGACGCGATGCGGCTGGAGGCCAGGCGGCGAGTGATCCTGCGCAGGGGCGGGAAAGCCCGTCGAAGGAGGTCAATCACCCGTTTCCGATGCCGCGTGCGTACAAGCAGCACGCATGCAACCGCCGCAGCCACCACCAGGCCCATCGCCGCCAGCACCACCGTGCCGATGTCGGCGCCCAGGTTCATCATCATGCTGCCGGAGGCGGACATGTCCAGACCCATGTTGCTCAGCACACCCCGGAATACCGGCAGCACCTTCACCACCATGACCAGGATGATGAGCAGCATCATCACGCACAGCACCAGCGGATAGGTAACGGCGCTGGTCACAGCCCGACGGATGCGGCTTTCCCGGTCGTAGTACGCGGATAGACCATTCATGATCTCCTCCAGGCGGCCGGTACGCTCGCCGATGCCCACCATTTCCACCAGGTAGACGGGCCACGCGCCCGCTTCCTGGCTCTTCAGCGCCTCGTAAAGAGAGCCGGAGGCCGTCACCTCCCGACTGATCCGCTCATACACCGCCGCCGACGGACTGCCCTGATGGGTCTGGGCCAGGGTCTCCATGCCATCGTAAAGCGCCATGCCGGCATTGAGCAGCATCGCCACCTGGGCGCAAAAGCCGGACAGCTCCTCCGAGGAGAGCTTCTGTTTCGCCTGCTTCGCCATATGCTCAGCCTTCCTTTCCGCCTCGTTAATAAAACCGTTCCGCGGTATATTCAACGCCGCCGCTCCCGCCGCTGACCTCAGCGGTGATGTCCAGCATTTCATACTGGCCATCCACCATCACCAGGTTCCAGGCATGATAGGTGGCGCCGGCATACCCGATGACCAGCTGGGTGGGAATCCCCTGCACCCGCAGCATACAGGCCGCCACCGCCGCAAAGTCCTGGCACAGCCCCTGCTTGGTCTCGAAGCAGCCCTCGATGTCCCCCAGGTAGCTCTTTGGCGCGCTGACGGCGCGGATATAGTCGTAGAGGAAATTTTCTTTCATGTACAACCGAATGGCCTCCACCTTTTCCCTGTCGGTGTTCAGGCCTGAACAAAGCTCGTCGGATTTCAGCACCGCGGCCGTTTCCGGGGTATAGTCCACATACTGGCTGGGCGCCAGGAAGGGCGCGTTCTCATCCCCGATATCCGCCGTCAGCTTGACTTCGCCATCCTTGGCATATTTCTTGCCCTTGACGTTTTTGAACAGTGTGACCGTATATTTCCCGCTGCCCATCTGCAGGGGAAAGACGACGTACTGGTCGTCCCCTGTCAGGTCATAGTCATAGTGCATGTCGCCCTTGGCGATTCGCAGTTTCAGCTTGGCCTTGCTCAGGTCGCTCTTGGCGAGGATGTAACCATTCTCCATGCTGCTGACATCAATGGTCAGACTGCCCTTCTGCTGTACCTTTTCCCCTGTGGCCTCGGGCCAGACCGCCTTGTCCAGCGCCGCGTAGGCCGCAATGACGCCCAGGGCAAGCAAGCACAAAAGGCACGCCGCGACAGCCCGCCCAATTCCGCGCTCCATGACTTGCGTGCCTCCTTCCGCAATCAATCCCCAGTTTCTTTTTATTTTACCATATTCCGTAGCACATTTCAATCAGAACTTACGGCGCGGGGCAGGGATGTAACAATGGGAAAGAGGGAGCAGGCCTATCCCGCTCCCCATCCCGTCACTTCCGCGTCTCCACGGCGTTCTTCCGTGCCTTTGCCTGGTACATCAGCTGGTCGGCCCGTTTCACAGCCTCCAGCATCGTCGCAGCGGAATGCACGCCGCCCACGCTGATGGACAGGCGGATGTCCGGGTAGCCTTCCACCCGCGCGCCGCTGACCCGGGCCCGAATCTGCTCCAGCTTCTCCTGGAATTTATCCGCCGGAATGTGCTTGAACAGCAGCAGGAATTCGTCGCCGCCATAGCGGATCAGCGCGTCGCTCTCGCGGATGCCGCCGCTTATGGCCGAAGCGATGGCCTTCAGCGCCGCATCCCCCGCCAGATGTCCATAGGTATCGTTGATGTGCTTGAAGTCGTCGGCGTCGATCATGGCCACCGCGTCCACGCGCTCCAGGATGCTGAGGCGCTCCTCAAAGTAGCGGCGATTGTAAACCCCCGTCATGGGATCCGTGTAGCGCTCCTTGTTATAGCGGCTGATTTTCCGGACAATGTCATCCTTGCCATAGCCACCCAGCAAAATGGACTCCCGTATCCGGGAGATCATTTCCAGAATGTAGGGCGTGCCGTCAATTTCCAGGTATTTGGCGGTTACGCCATAAATATCTTCATCGGTGAATTCCAGCTTGGTCATCTGGCCCCGGCACTCAAAAGCCCGGCGGGAAATACACTCGTCGCACCGCTCCTCCCGGTTCCACAGCGCGTAGCAGGGCGGGCAGCCCTCGCCCGGCGTCACCAGGCCATCGTCAGACAGTTCCACCTGGGCATTGCGGCACGGATCAACCAAGCGAACCGTGTCAAAGACGCAGCGCAGCTGGCGCATCAGGCCCGCAGCGGCCACAGCGGTGGTGCGAAGGGGCTCCCGCTCCCGGGGTTCCTCCGGCTCCTGCACCCGCCTTATGTATTCCTCATGGATGTCGCTGAACTTGCCGATAACCCCCACATATCGCGGAGCGTCCTTATTTTCCCAGATGGCCCTGGCCGTCAGCCGATACCAGCGCGCCTCGCCCTGGATTGCCGCCAGCATTTCCATTTCCACGTCCGGCTTTTCCGGCGTACTGGCACGCAGAGCCGCGGTGAACGCCTGAAGATTTTCCTCGCCCATCAGCCCCAGCGCGTCCTTGATGGGATGGACGGTAACGCGCTCCATGTTCAGCTGCCGCGCCCCCCACTCCGACAGGTTCAGCACAGTCGTTTCCGTATTATAATCAAACTGGATTTCCTCCACCCGATCCAGGAAGAACCGCGATTTTTCCCGTTCCACCTCCATCAGATGGAAGGAGCGTCCCGCCTCGGTCAGTCCCCGGCGGCCCAGCAGCTCCTCCACCACCACGCCGCTTTGATGATCCGCCCGCAGCGCGTCAAAGCCGTGCTTCAGCGAGGCCCGGAGACTGTCCGCCAGGGCCTTCAAGCATTCCAGCAGCGCCGGGTTAAAGGCCCCGCACTCGCCGTTGAGGATCATTTCAATCGCCTTTTCATGGCTGAAGGCCCGCTTGTAGCACCGCTCGCTGGTCAGGGCGTCGTAGACATCCGCCAGGGATACAATCTGCGCGGAAATGGGAATCGCGTCCCCCGCCAGGCCATCCGGATACCCCCGGCCGTCCCAACGCTCATGATGCCAGCGGCAGATTTCCCGCGCGCGCTTGACCAGGGGTTCGTCCTGACACTCCGGCAGGGCTTCCAGCATCGACGCACCCGCCGCCGCGTGGGTCTTCATGATGGCGAACTCCTCCGGCGTGAAGCGGCCCGGCTTGTTCAGCACCTCCTCGGGGATGCTGATTTTGCCGATGTCATGCAGGGCCGAGGCGATGCTGATGATGTTGATATCCTCCTGGGACATGGCGTAACGCTCGTCGTGGCCGCTCAGATAGCGGCAAATCAGATCCGTCATCGTCTGTATATGAACGACGTGCTTCCCGCTCTCGCCATTGCGGAACTCCACAATGTGGCTGAGAATCGCCGTCATCAAACTGCCGGACTTTTCACGCTCATAGACCTGATCGGCTACCATCTGCACCAGGCGTTTCTGCTTGCCATAAAGCATCAGAGTATTGGTCACCCGCCGCCTGACCACCGTGGCGTCAAACGGACGGCTGATGTAGTCCGTCACCCCCTGCTCGTAGGCCTTGTCCACAAAGGAAGAAGCGCTCTCGGCAGAAATCATGATAACCGGAATGTGGTCGATCCAGTGATGCTCGTTCATCGCCCGCAGCACGCCAAAGCCGTCGAGCTTGGGCATCATGATGTCCAGCAGAAGCAAATCAAGGTCGATCTCCCGCTCATGCAGAAGCCGAACAGCCTCCTCGCCGTCCGCCGCCTCCAGCACATCGTAATCGTCGCCCAGCATGTCCGCCAAGATTTCGCGGTTCATTTCGGAATCATCGGCAATCAGGATGGTTTGCCGCCGGGTCTTCAATGAATCCATCGTGTCCTCCTCGCCTGCCCCGGACGCCCCGCCCTGGAAGCAAACGGTTATTATCCATTTCATTATATGATGAAACCTGACGAAAGGCAAGGGGCGGGGCGCAATTCCCCAGGAAGGCCGCTGCAGAAACTACCATACAGGTTGGATGCAGCCGTCTCCCCAAGATAAGAGATTTGAATTGACGCGCATTTCTGTCACCAGATTCTGGGCGCTCATCCTGAGCAGAGCACTTATTCCCCGGCAGATTTTCTGCGCAGGATGGCTGCCGCCTTCGAGCGCAAAGGCGCGGAGATCGGATGCATCCAGACCGACAACGGCTTCGAGTTTACCAATCGAGTTTCCAACTCACAGCGGGATATTCCAACGCTAGTTGAAACCGCCGCTTCCAAGCTGGGTATTCGCCACAAACCCATCCGACCCCTCTCGCCCCGTCACAACGGCAAGGTCGCAGCAACGCCCGCCCTATACGTCTTGCCTGGCGATCCTCAAGACAGACGCTCTCGTCTTTCTCTGTATAAAATGTTTGACAAACCTACCGTGTCTCACTTTTTTTCATAAGCTGCGCAGTTGCTCAGCATAAGAGACGCAGGGAAGCTTCGATCACCACGAAGGGAATGGCGAAGCTATATGGAGCCATATAGAGAATTCGACGCGGCAGTGGCTGCATCTAAAAAATAAGAAGCGGCTACTTGGCACAATCCGTCGGCCGACCCTGCTTATTGCGTCAGGCTTTGGTAACGAGCCGGAAAGTATCGTTTCGTGGCTGCTTCGCAAAAAAACCAGGAATCCCTGATCGCTCAAGGATTCCCGGCCGTGTGGAGCATAGCGGATTCGAACCGCTGACCTCTACAATGCGAATGTAGCGCGCTACCAACTGTGCTAATGCCCCATATTCATTCGGGCAGACAATCACTTGTCAGCCACGGATGATAGTATAGCACAATTATCGAATGGACGCAAGAGAAAATTTTGCACGGGGAAAATATTTTTTCCGGCGATCATTGAGCAATAATTTCCTACTTATTTATTAGGGAACCTTGCAGGAACCTTCGCCGTCCATGGAAAATCCGATTCTCTCAGCCCTTTTGCCACACTAAAAAATCAACTTGCGAGAGATAAGAGAGGACGGATGAAATGATAAAGGACGTGGAAAGCATCCTGCACACCCTGGGCGTTGGCCGCCACTATAAGGGCTACGAGCTAACCTGCCATGTTCTGCGGCTGGCGATGGAGGATTCGTCGAGGCTGTGCAACATGAAGAAGCACCTTTTCGCTCCGACGGCGGAGGCCTTTGGCTGTGACGAGCGCACCATTGAGCGAAATCTCCGCACACTGATTTGCCGGGCCTGGGACAATGACGCGGAAACCATGCGGCGCATAGCGGGGTATCGTCTGCTGTGGCGTCCGCCGGTCAGCGAGTTCCTGAGCTTCATGGTGGATTACGCCAAGGGCGTGGGCCCGCTGCCCTCAGAAAAGCAGCGCGGGAGGTAAACAGACCATAAGCACATGACGCGGGCTTTCTGCCCAGTTCGGAGGAATGGCGAAAGGGCTGACGGCGGGAAGCCCGCGTCATAGCGTATAAGGAGACTGGGGCAGGGTAGACGGCGCGGCCATCACATGCTGTCAGTGCTGTTCCATCGCGTCGGTAAAGAAGGGTTTTTTCCCTGGTGCAGCGAATTTTCCTTTTTGTTCCCCAATTCGACACAAGCGAGGTCTTTGACCATGGAATATGACTGTTATCTGCGAAAAATCGCCGGCGCGCTGGCGCCTTCCACCGGATGCACGGAGCCTTCCGCCATCGCGCTGAATGCCGCCACGGCGCGCCGTCATGCCCGGGGAGAAGTTTGCCGAATCACGGCTCGGCTGGATGCCTACCTGTTCAAAAACGCGATGGGCGTGGGCATTCCCGGAGCCGATGAGCGTGGTGTGAGCCTGTGCGTTGCTCTGGGCGTTACCGCCGGGGACAGCGACGCGGGCATGAACGCGCTGCACACCGTCACGCCCGAGCAGCTGGCGCAGGCCAAGGCGCTGCGAAGCCGCATCACCGTGGAAATCGCCCCGGAAGCGCAGGGTCTTTACATTGAAACCATATTGGAAACGGCGGAGGACGCGGTGCGGGTCGTTACCCGGGGTGAACACGATCATATCGCTCTGGTGGAGCACGCGCCCTTTGCCGGCCGGTGTGAAGCCGAGGACTGCCCCTGCTGCGAGGAAACGCAGGGCAGCCTTCAGGATTTTATTGATTTCGCGGAAAGTGTGCCGCTGGATAGGCTGACCTTTCTTCGGGCGGCGCTGGAAATGAATCGCCGTGTTTATGCCGAAGGCACGGCTCGCCAGCTGGAGCGTCATGTGCTGCCGCAAATGCTGCTGAATGACTCCAGCCTTTACGCCATGGCCAAGCGCCGGGCGGGTGTGGCCTCCTATGCCCGGATGAGCGGCATTCCACTGCCGGTCATGACCGCCACGGGCAGCGGTAATCAGGGACTGACCCTGTTCCTGACGGTGGACGCGGCGGCAGACTATTTTCGGGCAGGTGAGGAACGCCTTCTGCGATCTCTGGCGCTGGCTAACCTGGTCAACATCTATGTCAAGCGCTATATCGGGCCGCTGTCCAGCGTGTGCGCCTGCGGCGTCGCTTCAGGCCTGGGAGCCTGCCTAGGCATCGCCTACCTGCTGGGCGGCGGCGAAGGCCAGATGCTTCAGGCAGCCCGGAATGTGCTGGGCTCCGTCAGCGGCATGATTTGCGACGGCGCCAAGGAAGGCTGTGCCAGCAAAGTGGCGCTATCGGCTGGCCTGGCAGTCGAGGCGGCCTGCTTGGCCATGGAGGGCGGCGGCATTCACGCCCAGGACGGCATATTGGACGAGACCTTCCCCGATCTGATCGCCCACCTGGGCAAGCTGGTGGTGGAGGGCATGGGCCATACCAACAGCACCATCGTTCATATCATGAAGGAGGAGAAAAAGTGCTGAGAGGAAGCTTCATGCTCGTGCCGAACCCTCCGGCAGCCTGCCCGAAGCGGTTGCCTGATAGAACCTGCCGGGCGCAAACGCCTCGCGAAGCGGAATAACAATGCCCATCGCAGCAGCAATGCTCACCGGAAGCATGCGCACCGGCCTTAGCCGGCGCTTTGCCAGGCGCCTGTGCAAGGCAGCGCCAGCTTCCGATCAATCCGCAGGCTTACGGAATGGGGCTGCAGCCTTTCGCTTTTTCAGTCATATTGCCCGCAGAAGAAAGCGATCTGCCTTCTTCCGCGGGCTTTTCTATGGAAGGGGGGCGGTTGTCTTTGGGTAGCGGCCGCTTCTTTTCGAAGATTCTTACCGTCCAGCCGCTATGGCTTGAAGCGCTGTTAAGATTCATAAGGGATTCCGCCGTTCAGTATGCTCGGCGGAGCAACGATCACAGACGATTTTCCTATGGGATGATTTCTTTTTCAGGTTCACAAGGACGATTTCCATAACGGTTGGTTCCGGGCAGCTTCTCTGCACATCAGGTGTGCGACGCCTGACAATGAGCTGCCGCGGCTTGCCGCAAATCATTCCTGTTCCGCCCCATCCTGTCCCGTTTTCCTCGGCGGCAGGATGGATGTGTAGTAACGGTGCGGATCGGCCAATTCCGATCATGGTACCGCCCTTCGGCGGCTGCGGAGATCAGCACAGATCATGGCGGGCGGAGGGCTATCACAGCGAAAAAAATCCAGCGGGCTATCAAGATACCTTCCGCCACATAGCATGGGTAGGCAGGCTATTTATATTTTGCCTTTTCAGCCTTTGTTCACAGTCAGTTAAAATAGCGATGCTATACTTGATTTGCAAATAAAAATAGGCAGCTTGCGGAGGCTATATGAGCTATATTTCCTTTGACCAGGTGTGCAAGGATTATCCCACAGGCGATACGGTGGTACATGCCGCGGATCATGTCTGCTTTGATATTGATCAGGGAGAATTCTGCGTTGTGCTGGGTCCCAGCGGTGCGGGCAAGACCACGGTTCTGAACCTGCTGGGCGGCATGGACAAAGCCACCAGCGGCACCATCACCGTGGGCAGCAAGGTTATCACGGGCCTTAGGGGCAAGCAGCTGACGGAATACCGCCGGCTGGACGTGGGCTTCGTCTTTCAGTTTTATAATCTGATGCCCAACCTCACCGCCCTGGAAAACGTGGAGCTGGCCCAGCAGGTCTGTCCCAACGCCCTGGATCCCCGTGAGGTCATGGCGCAGGTAGGCCTGGAGCACCGAATGAACAACTTTCCCGCCCAGCTTTCAGGCGGCGAGCAGCAGCGGGTGTCCATTGCCCGGGCGCTGTGCAAAAACCCCGCGCTGCTCCTGTGCGACGAGCCCACCGGCGCCCTGGACAGCAAGATCGGCGCTCAGGTGCTGGAGCTGCTGACACGCCTGTGCCGGGATTACAACACCACGGTGGTCGTCATCACCCATAACGCCAGCATCGCCCCCTTGGGCGACCGGGTCATCCGCATGAGGAACGGCGGCGTCAGCGAAATGACCCTGAATGAACATCCTGCCCGGGTGGAGGACATCACATGGTAACGCAGACGGCGCCGCGCCGCCCCCCTAAACGCCGGCGGGGGACGCTGACCAAGAAGCTGTTCCGGGATATGCGCCGCAGCTCGATGCAGTTCCTGGCTATGTTTTTCCTATGCGCCCTGGGGGCGTGGGTGTTCAGCGGCCTGGACGCCAACTGGCGGCTCCTGGAACGATCCACCGAGACCTATTTTACCGATTATCATCTGGCGGACTTCTGGGTGAAGGGCGCAGGGTTTTCCAAGCAGGATTTGACCCGCCTGAAGGCCATCGACGGGGTGAAGGCCCTGCTGCCCCGTTCCTCCCTGGAGATGGATGTGCCTGACCTTCCCGATGGCGTTACCCTGATGGTGAACGCCTACCAGGGGGAAATGACCATCAACACGCCCCTGATCCGGGAGGGAGAGGCGCTGCTGCCGTCGGATCTTCGGGGCTGCCTGCTGGAGGAACAGTTCGCCCTGCATCATGGCCTGAAGGTAGGCGACACGGTGATGGTGGAGGCGAGGGGCCAGCGCAGAACCTTCACCATCCGAGGCGTCGTCCTGTCCCCGGAATACATTCTCACCACCAAGGACGTGACCCCTGATCCGGCTCACTACGGTTTCATGCTGGTGTCCAGCCGCGCCATGCCCGAGCTTCCCTTCAACGATGTGCTCATCGACCTGGAGGAGGACGCGGATGCCGCCGCTGTGGAGGCCGCCATCCGCAAGGCTGTGCCCAGCGGGCTGACCATCACCCAGGCCGCCCATGGCCCCGCAGTCAGCGCTCGGAACTACGTCAGCATGTTCCGCAGCCTCAGCTATCTTTTCCCGGTGCTGGTATTCGCCGTCGCCGCGATGATCGTGGTATCGACCCTTTCCCGCATGATGGAGAGCCAGCGCGTACAGATCGGCGCCCTGAAGGCCCTGGGCTTCCGGGATGGGCAGATTCGCGCCCATTACCTGTGCTACGCCCTGGTGCCTTCCTTCACCGGCGCGCTGATCGGCACGGTCACGGGGCAGTACTCCCTGCCGGACGTGGTGTGGCCCATGGTCTGCACCAATCTACGCTATCCCTGGCAGCTGCGCGCCCCCATCTCCGGACTCACCTGGAGCATCACGGCCCTGCTGGTCATTCTGTGCGTGCTCATCTGCCTGCGCACCTACAACAGGGCCGCCCGGGAGACCACCGCCAGCCTGCTGCGGCCCAAGCCGCCCAAGTCCGGCGTGCGCATCCTGCTGGAGCGCGTGGGCTTCCTGTGGCGCCGCTTCTCTTTCAATACCAAGATGATTATCCGCAATCTCCTGCGCAACAAAGGCCGCACCTTCCTGACCATTGTGGGCGTCTTCTGCTGCAACATGCTGATTATCTGCACCTTCGGCCTGCAGGAGTCCATCGGCCACTTCATCGGCCAGTATTACGGCGGTACCCTGCGCTACGAGCTGCGGGCTGATCTGGAACAGGGCCAGGGCAACACGGTGGAAGGCTATCGGGCCCGACTGGACGCCAGACACATCGACGGCATCATGGAGCAGAGCATCAGCCTGCGCTCCGCCGTCAAGAGCCGCGCTGTGCTGCTGACCGTCCTGGAGGAGGATCAATCATCCATCTGCCTGGGAAAGGATCAGACCCTGATGGCCCTGCCCCCGGAGGGCGTCGTCCTCAGCCGGAAGCTGGGCGCCATCATGGGCGTATCCCTGGGGGACACGGTGGAAGTCTGGCTCGCCGGGGACACCGAACCCCTGCGCCTCACCGTCGCCGCCTTCGCGGATACCAACATCGGCCAGAACGCTTTCATGAGCAAAGCCGCCTGGGAGCGCTGCCGCAAGGGCGACTTCCGGGTGACGGCGCTGCTGGTGAGGGAGCCGGGTGCCTTCACCCTTCAGCGCCTGGCGGAAATGGACGAGGTGAACACCATCAAATACCCGGAACAGCAGTATGAGCAGACCATGCGCATCATGGATTCCACCGCCCTGGCCTTCACCATTCTCAGCCTGGCGGCGCTGTTCCTGGCCTTTATCATCAACTACAACATGGGCCTGCTCAGCTTCACCGAGCGTACCCGGGACTACGCCACCCTCAAGGTGCTGGGCTATCATCAAAGCGAAATCCGCCGGCTGATGATGCGGGAAAACAACTATGTGACCCTTATGGGCCTTGCCCTGGGCGCTTACCCAGGGGTGCTGCTGACCCAGGTCATCATGACCATGTGCGAGTATGAATCCATGGTCTTCGTAGCGACGGTATCGCCCCTGGCTATCCTGGGAGCCAGCGCCATTACCTACGCCTTCTCTTTCCTGATTGAGGGACTGCTGATTCGCAAGGTGCGAACCATCGACATGGTGGAAGCCCTCAAGAGTGTTGAATAAGCGAAAGGACTGATCCTGATGAAAAAGCTGATTGCCGTATTCCTTCTCCTGACCCTGCTGGCGCCCGCCGCCCTGGCGGAGAACGACTGGTCGGGCTACGCCATCGCCAACGGCAACGTGGCGGCGGTCGGGCATGTGGATGTCACCGCGCCCTTCTCCGGCACGCTTCTGCCCTTCAGCCTGGAGACCGGGGATCGGGTGGCGGCAGGCGAAACCCTGCTGGAAATGCTGACCACCACCCTTTATGCGCCGGAGGACGGCGTACTGGACGTTGTTTTTGCTGGCGAGGGCGATGACGCCACCGCCGCCATGAATCGCTACGGGGCTCTGGCCGCCGTCGCCCCCGCCCTGTCCCAGCAGATCACTGCCAGCACCGCCGGAGCCTATGACGACGAGGAAAACCGCGCCATCCGTATGGGTGAGACGCTGTACTTCCGCTCTGCCAAGGAGGATAAAACGGAGGGCTACGGCCGGGTCGTTGCCGTGGAGGGCAAGAATTTCGTCGTGGAAATCCAGGACGGCGCCTTTGACGCAGACGAAAGCCTGACCCTGTACCGTTCCGACGCTTACAAGTCCAAGGAAAAGGTGGGCAAGGGCGTGGTGACCCGTCGTGACCCCGTGCTGATCCAGGGGCAGGGCCGGGTGGCCGAATGGCTGGCGCATCCCGGCGATACCGTCGCTGCCGGGCAGCCGCTCCTAACCCTCATGGCTGCCGACGCGGATGTCGGAGCCTCGCCCAGGGTTGCCGTACCCGCTGACGGCGTGGCGGTCAGCGTGGCCGTTTCTCCCGGGCAGCAGGTCTGGAAGGGACAGCTTCTAGCTCGTATTGACCTTACCGACGCCCTGGAAATCGTGGCAGAGGTGGACGAGGTGGATCTGGGTGGTCTGAAGGTCGGTGACACCCTGCCCATCACCCTGGATATGGATGCCGAGACAGTCATCAACGGCACGGTGACGGAGATTTCCGCCCTGGGCGTCACCCGGCAGAACGCCGCCTACTATACCGTGCGCATCAGCATCCCCGCGACGCAGATTCCGCTGGGTGCCAGCGCTTCCGTGTACCTGAAGAAGGACTAAATTGCTCAAGTCCATGGTATACTCCCCGAGGTGGCGTCGGAGGGGGCCGCAGCCCCTCCGACTTCCAAGCAAAAACTGACGACACGCGCGTCAGTTTTTGCCCGATTTCGTCAGGTATCGCTTCCTTCAAATACGCCCTCACCGGGAGAACGGCAAAGCCATTCTCCCGGTGAGGGCGTACAGCCTTCGTCCAAGTGGCTGCGCCACTTGAACGAAAGTTCTTGCCAATCCACCCAAACCGTGCTATAATCCCTCCATACACCAAAGGCTTTGACGGAGGACAACGCCGGAGGAACGATTGGTCTCAGAGAGGGGCGCGTTTGCTGGAAGCGCCCTGACGAATCGTCCGGAAATTCCCTCCTGAGCTGCGCCGCTGAACGAACGCCAGTTCCAGTAGGCTGCGCCGGGTCGGCCCCGTGACAGGCATCGAGCGCATCGCGTTTTTTTGGCTGTGCGGAACAAGGGTGGTAACACGCGGCGATAAGCCTTCGTCCCTGCAAGGGGGGCGAGGGCTTTTTTGTATCCGCCGCAGATGAAAGGATGGATCGGTATCATGGGTATGCAGGAGAAAATCGCGCAGATTCACGAGCTGCTGGCCGGCGAGCTGGATCGGGTGGACGGTTTGCAGGCGCTGGACGCGCTGCGGGTGAAGATCGTGGGCAAGAAGGGTGAACTGACGGCCCTTCTGCGCTCCATGGGGCAACTTGCGCCGGAGGAGCGCCCTGCCGCGGGCCAGCTCATCAACGAGGCACGGGAGCGTTTTACCGGCCTGCTGGATGAGAAGCTGACCGCCATCAAGGCCCGGGAGCGGGAGGAGGCCCTCCGCCGGGAGACCATCGACGTCACCCAGCCCGCCGCGATGCCTGCTCAGGGCAGCGCGCATCCCCTGACCCTGGTGCTGGATGAGGTGGTGGACTGCTTCACCGGCATGGGCTTCGAGGTGGTGGAAGGCCCGGAGGTGGAGCTGGATCACTTCAACTTTGAGCTTTTGAATATTCCCAAGAATCACCCTGCCCGGGATGCTCAGGATACCTTCTATATTGATGACAGCATTGTTTTGCGCACCCACACCAGCCCCATGCAGGCCCGCACCATGCTCAGCCGGAAGCCGCCCATCCGCATCATCTGCCCGGGCCGCGTGTACCGTGCCGATGAGGTGGACGCCTCCCACAGCCCGGTGTTCCATCAGCTGGAGGGCCTGGTTGTGGACGAGGATGTGACCATGGCGGATCTTCGCGGCACGCTGAACGCCTTCGCGGAGCGCCTGTACGGCAAGGGCATCACCACGCGCTTCCGCCCCAGCTTCTTCCCCTTCACCGAGCCCTCGGCAGAGGTCGATCTGACCTGCGTCAACTGCCACGGTAAGGGCTGCCGCGTCTGCAAGGGCACCGGCTGGATTGAGGTGCTGGGCTGCGGCATGGTCAACCCCAAGGTGTTGGAGATGTGCGGCATTGACAGCACCCGCTACGCCGGCTTTGCCTTCGGCATCGGTCTGGAGCGCATTGCCATGCAGCGATACAGCATCCCCGATATGCGTCTTCTCTACGAGGGCGACATGCGTTTCCTCGGCCAATTCCGGTAACCAGGGGCGCTGCCCCTGGACCCCGGCAGAGGGATTTCATCCCTCTGGACACCCCTTCCGCGATGGGGGTGTGTGCCTGCGGATGAAGGTGCGCGCGCGTGGTGGGGGCGGAGGACGGGTACGGGGGCTGCGGCCCCCGGAGCCCCCAGGGAGATGGACGGACGGGGGCTGCGGCCCCCGGAGCCCCCAAGGGGACGGGATGGACGGGGGCGCGGCCCCCGGAACCCCCAGGGAACGGGGAAGATAACATATGCGATCAACTGGAATGGAGGCTGAAAGACCATGAAAATTCCCATGCAATGGATCAGCGAGTACGCGCCCATCAACGTGGACGCAGCAGCGTATCAGGATCAAATGATTATGATCGGCAATGGTGTGGAGGGCTATGAGGAGGTCGGCGGCGAGGTCGAAAATGTCGTGGTCGGCCGGGTGCTGACCTGCGAGCCTCACCCCGATTCCGACCACCTGCACCTCACCACCGTGGATGTGGGCGAAGCCGAGCCCCTGCACATCGTCTGCGGCGCGCCCAACTGCCGCGCGGGCATCCTGACCCCCGTGGCGCTGGTGGGCGCGAAGCTCCCCGGCGGGGTCAAAATCAAGAAGGGCAAGGTGCGCGGCCAGGTCTCCGAGGGCATGCTGTGCTCCTCCGAGGAGCTGGGCGTGCCGGTGGAGCTGTATCCCTCCTGCGGCGCGGCGGGTATCCTCGAGTTTACCGAGGACTACCCAGTGGGCAGCGATGTGAAGCCCATCCTGGGCATTGACGACACGGTGATGGATTTCGAAGTGCTGGCCAACCGGCCTGACTGCCTCAGCGTCTGGGGCATTGCCCGGGAGACAGCCGTGGCCCTGGGTACGACCTTCACCAAGCCGGAAATCGCCGTCAAGGAATGCGGCGGCGACATCCACGACTATGTTCAGGTGGACGTGGAGGCCGCCGATCTTTGCCCCCGCTACATCGCCCGCGTCATCAGAGATGTCCGGGTGGGCCCCAGCCCCATGTGGCTGCGCAAGTATCTCCACGGCGCGGGTATGCGTTCCATCAACAACGTGGTGGACATCACCAACTTCGTCATGCTGGAGACGGGCCATCCCATGCACGCCTTCGACCTGGACATGGTGGAAGGTCGGCGCATCATCGTCCGCAAGGCGGTGGACGGCGAACACATCACCACCCTGGACGGCAAGGAGCATCCGCTGACGGCGGGTCAGCTGGCCATCTGCGACGCACGGAAGCCCTCCTGCGTGGCGGGCATCATGGGCGGCGAGGAGAGCGAGATTACCGAAAGGACCCACACCATGATGTTCGAGTGCGCCGTCTTCGACCGGGCTGCCACCCGCGTCACCAGTCGTGCCCTGGGCATCCGCACCGAATCCTCCGGCCGGTTCGAGAAGGGCGTATCTGTCAAGACCGCCATGGAGGCCATGGATCGCGCCTGTCAGCTGATTGCCGAACTGGATGCCGGCGATGTGGTCTCCGGCTGCATCGACATTTATCCCGAGCCTGCCGGGGAACAGGTTATCACCGCATCCTGCCAGCGCATCGCCAAGCGCACCGGCGTGGACATTCCCGCCGAGGACACCGAACGCATCCTGAAGGCGCTGCACTTCGGCGTCACCCGCGATGGCGACGCGATCACCGTCACCGTGCCCGACTTCCGCCAGGACGTAGACGGCGAGGCTGACCTGTCCGAGGAGGTGCTGCGGGTTTATGGCTATGGCCACATCCCCTCCACCCTGCTGCGCGGCGATACCACCCCCGGCGGCTGCTCCGAGCGGATGCGCCTGAAAAACCGGATCAGCCGCGTTCTCACCGGCATGGGCTACTACGAAATCATGAATTTCTCCTTCGTCAGCCCCAAGCAGATTGATAAGCTGGGCCTTGACGAGGACGATTCCCGCCGCAGTCTCCTGGCTATCCGCAATCCCTTGGGCGAGGATACCTCCGTCATGCGCACCACCCTGGCCCCGGATATGCTGGCAACCCTGGCTCTCAACATGAACCATGGCAATGAGGAGGCCCGGCTGTACGAGGCGGCGGCGGTGTTCGACCCGCTCCACCGCACGGCGGAAAACCTGCCCACCGAAACGCAGATGCTTACCCTGGGCCTCTATGGCAAGGACGCGGACTTCTATGCCCTGCGCGGCACGGTGGAGCGTCTGCTGCACAGCCTGGGCATTGACGCTGTGGTGGAAGCCGGCGGCGATAACTACCTGCATCCCGGCCGCAAGGCGGTGCTGAAGGCGGGCGATCAGGTGGTGTGCACCCTGGGCGAGGTTCACCCGGATGTCCGGGAGCGCTTTGAAATGCCTGCCCGTGCCTATCTGGCCGAACTGAACCTAACCCTCCTGGCCGAGCTGGTGAAGCCCATGGGCGCTGTGAAGCCCCTGCCCCGCTATCCCGCCGTGACCCGCGACCTGGCTCTGGTGATGGCGGAGGACACCCAGGTGGGGCCGCTCCTGCGGGATATGGCCGCCGCTGCCGGCAAAATCCTGGAGGATGCCCGGATGTTCGACGTGTACCGTTCGCCTCTCCTGGGTGCGGATAAAAAGTCCGTGGCCTTCTCCTTCACCCTGCGAGGCGCCGACCGTACCCTCACCGAGGCAGAGGTCGCCAAGGCCATGGATAAGGTGCGCAGGGTTGCGGAGGAGAAATACGGCGCGGTGATTCGAGGGTAAAGGCTTCAAACGCGATGCAGCGCGAAATCTTTGCGAAATAAAAATAGCTTTTGCGAAGGGTGTTTGTCCTTCGCAGGGCAGCGCGGTCAAGGTTGTACTCTCTGCAGTGAAAGTATCAAAGAGGATTAGGGCGGCTGAGTTTAACCCGCATAGCCAGCCGCCCGCCTCCCCATGGCAAAACATATTGAGCGGGGTCATAAACGACTGCCAGCCAATGCCGCCTCGCAGGGGCGGTAGTCCAACTCCATTGGAGCAAGCAAGTTGGCATCTGCCACAAGGCTGCTGTCTGGTTTGGTTTTGAAACCTGGTTGCACATGGAACTGGCACCGTTGGTGGTATGGACGGGTATGCCCCTGGCAGGGCAGTGGAGCTTGTTTAGCCCTCCTTTCTCCACGGAGAAAGGAGTGAAGCGGTCTTAGGGCAGCTAAATTGAACATGCACCGTAGCCGTGCGCCATTCAACCGCCCCAGACCGCTTGACAGCTTTCCCCCTAAAAAGCAGAGCCCTGAGGTGCCGCAGCCCTGTAAGGACTCGTTCATCTTCCTAAAGAAAGCAGAGCCATATACACCCGCAGCTCTGCGAGGGCGCTTCGCCTCCCATTCCTAAGGTATGCTTTTGCCTCCCCCTGGTCATGCTGATGGTATCCATGGGGAGGTGTTTTCTTTGCGTTTTCTTCTGCTCACCGTGCTGCTGACGCTCCTGGGGATGGCGCTGCGCCGCATGACGCTGCTCCGCCAGTGCGGCTGCTTCGCGCCTGCCCATCGGCTGTATCGGCGGATCGCCTGGGCCGTCGGCCTGACAGTCTACGCCGCCATGGCCGTGCAGGAAAGCATCCTGCTGCTGTGCGGGCTGCTGACCTGGCAGACAGGGCTTCCGCTGCATCTTTGCAGCATGATGGGTCTGCTGACCCTGCCCATGCTGGTGACGGAAAATCGCCTCTTATGGCATGTATGCCTCTATGCGGGAATGCCCGGAGCGCTGATGGCCGTGCTGTTTCCGTCGGTGCTGGCTACCCCCTGGCCGGAGGCGACGGCCCTGGCCTTCCACACCATGCACTGCCTGGTTTTCCTCGCGCCGCTTTTACCCCTGGGACTGGGACGGCGGCCGGCTCCCCAGGGCGCACTCCATGCCGGGGGAATCCTTTTGCTGATGGGGCTGTGCGTCATGGGCGTGAACGCCGTACTGGGCAGCAACTACCTGTTTCTGGGCGGCCCGGTGCCAGGAACGCCCCTGGAAGCCATGGCCCGCCATGGTCTGACCGTCTACCGCCTCATGCTGGCAGGGCTGTGTTTGCTCCTGCTGACGGCGGAAGGCGGACTTGCCGCAGCGTTGTTTAGGCGTACCCGGACGCCGTGGTGACGCTGCAAAGACACTGCATGACAAAAAATTCCGCCTCCTTCGCAGTTTTTTCTTGCGCAGCGGGCCTTTTGGTACTAAAATAGGAACGTTCCACAGGCCAAGCAGGCGTTTCGCGCCACGAAGGAGGCTCATCTATGACCCAGCCACAAAAGATCGTGATCCTGGACTTCGGCGGACAATATACCCAACTGATCGCCCGGCGTGTGCGCGAGTGCCACGTTTATTCCGAGGTACTGCCTTACCACGCTTCCATGGCGGCTATCCGCGCCCAGGAGCCCGTAGGCATCATCCTCAGCGGCGGCCCCGCCAGCGTTTTGCAGGAAGACGCGCCCCGGTGCGATCCTGGTATATACGATCTGGGCATTCCGGTGCTGGGCATTTGCTACGGCATGCAGCTGACCGCTCATCTGTTAGGCGGCCAGGTGGAGCGCGCGGCGCAGCGCGAATATGGCCGCATCCAGGTAACCATGGCTGACAAAGCGTCGCTGCTCTCCGGCATGTCCGACGCTTCCGCCGCCTGGATGAGCCACACCTATCAGGTAAAGGTCTGTCCCGCGGGCTTCCGCCCCATTGCGCACACGGAAAACTGCCCTGTTGCCGCCATGGCGGATGATGTCCGCGGGCTCTACGGGGTACAGTTCCATCCCGAGGTAACGCATTCGGCGGAAGGCCGGATGGTCATTGGGAATTTCCTGAATCGCTGCGGCTGCAAGGGCGACTGGACCATGACCGCCTACGCTCAGACGGCCATCCGCGCGATCCGCCAAACCGTTGGCGACACGGGCACGGTGCTGCTGGCGCTGTCCGGCGGCGTGGATTCCTCGGTAGCGGCGGCGTTGATCTACAAGGCAATCGGCAATCGACTGACCTGCGTCTATGTGGATCACGGCTTCATGCGCCAGGGCGAGAGCGAACAGGTGGTGGAGGTGTTCACCAAGCTGTTCCCGGTGCGCTTCATCCGTTCCGATGCGGCGGAGCTGTTCTACCGCGATCTGGCCGGGGTGGCTGACCCGGAAAGCAAGCGCAAGATCATCGGCGCGGACTTCATCAAGGTCTTCAAGGCGGAAGCCGAGCGCCTGGGCAAGCTGGATTATTTCGCCCAGGGCACCATTTATCCCGACGTCATCGAAAGCGGTCAGGCCACGGGCGCATCGGTTATCAAGAGCCATCATAATGTGGGCGGCCTGCCCAAGGAGCTTGGCTTCACCGAGCTGATCGAGCCCCTTCGGATGCTGTTCAAGGACGAGGTACGCGCTTTGGGCGAAACCCTGGGCCTGCCCCACGATCTGGTGTGGCGTCAGCCCTTCCCTGGCCCCGGGCTGGCCATCCGCGTCATGGGCGACCTGACACCGGAAAAGGTCGGCATCGTCCGGACATCCGATGCGATTCTCCGTGAAGAAATCAAGCTGGCCGGTCTGACAGAGCGCGTCCACCAGTACTTTACCGTGCTGACAGGCGTTCGCTCCGTGGGCGTCATGGGCGACGAGCGCACCTACGACTATACCGTGGCCCTGCGCGCCGTCACCACCGACGACTTCATGACCGCCGACTGGGCCCGCCTGCCCTACGATGTGGTGGAGAAGATTTCCTCACGCATCGTCAATGAGGTGCCACACGTTAACCGCGTGGTGCTGGATGTGACCTCCAAGCCCCCGGCGAGTATTGAGTGGGAATAACCAACCAGCCCATGTCTGTCCCAAGCCCAGGGTATATGCGGATCAGGGGACACCATCCTCGCCGCCCAAAAGGCTTTGCGCTGAACTGAATAGAAGACCAACAGGGTTTCAGCCATAACGGCTGAAGCCCTACTTTTTGCGCGCTTCTTTTCGGGTTTTGCTATTTTTCGATAGAGGGAAATTGGGCAGGCGGTGGGGCAGGCGGAACAGAAAGACGCTCCTGCTTGCTCGAACGAGCGTGAACGCGCAAAGAAGATACACTCCCTTATCGGCCTGACAAATGCGTGAAAGAAAGGGCTTGCCGTTTGGTGCGCCTGAATAAGCGGTTAAGCCGCTTGATGAGCGGCGGAAAAGAAGGCGGCGCAACTGCGTTTCAGGGCATACAAAAATTTTCGAGGTTCCGACTTGCCACTCGTTCTATCCCGGTAGGAAAAGTGAAAAAACTAAATTCTGAAGGACGGAGCACCCCTTCAGAGCGCCTTAAGCATTGAATACCAGTCTTGATATCCCTTCTCTCCCATCATATCGAGGCCTGCAAAAAAGTCAAGGCTTGAAGGCCTTGACTTTCATTGTGATATGAGGAAAGGAAAAGGGGCGCATATCAGGGCGGGAAGCGGCCGGCAGCGGAGCCGTAAGCAAGGGATGTCCCGCCGAGGCATGTCACGCAGCCCGCGTTAATGACAGCCCTTGCATTTGGAGCAATCTCCTCCGCAGCTGCCCTTGCCGGCCTTTCGATCCGTGATAATCTTCCATAGCGCCGCGCTCACCAGCAGGGCGACCGCCAGCCCAACAATCAGGGTAGACATCAATCAAGCTCCTTTCGTGCGCTGAATGCGCCGGGTCAGGTGATGTTCGTCGTAGGGATTGGGACGGACAAGCAGGTAAATCAGCCCCGCCAGCAGCAGCAGCGCCGCCGCCGTCCACAGGTTGAATACGCCGCTGACCATCAGTCCCAGCTGGAAGACGATCAGAGCCACGGCGTAAGCCAGGGCGCACTGATACCCGATGGCAAGCAGCGTCCACTTGCCGCTGTTCATCTCCCGCTTGATGGCGCCGATGGCCGCGAAGCAGGGCGCGCAAAGCAGGTTGAAGATCATGAAGGCGTAGGCCGCCAGGGCGCCGTGACCTCCGCTGGTTTCATCAAAGCCGGCCGCGATGGGCTGAAGGCCTGCCGACAAATCATCATCGGAGCCCTCCTCCAGCAGCGTGGCGGTATCCATATCCGCCGTATCCGTATTATAGACGATACCGAAGACGTTGACAACCTCTTCTTTCGCTACCAGGCCCAGCACCGTGGCCACGGTGGGCTTCCAATCGCCAAAGCCCAGGGGAGAAAATACAGGCGCAACCACGGAACCGGCGCGGCCCAGGATGGAATGATCCGTATCTTCCACCTCGCCAAAGACCAGGGGCGCGGACTCGACGGCGACCGCCGTGCCGTCGATGGGCTGTTCAGGCTGCTGCGCTTCCCAGCCGTAGGTCTGCGTAAACCAGATCACCACGGCGGAAACTAGGATCACCGTACCGGCGCGCTTGATAAAGCTCCAGCCGCGCTCCCACAGGCTGCGCAGCACATTGACGGGGGCGGGCAGGTGATAGGCAGGCAGCTCCATAACAAAGGGGGCGGGCTCCCCGGCGAAGAGGCGGGTCTTTTTCAACAGTATGCCGGAGAAAACCACGGCCGCGACGCCGATGAAGTAGGCCGAGGCCGCCACCCAACCAGCGTTGCCAAAGAGCGCGCCCGCGATCAGGGCGATGATGGGCATTTTGGCGCTGCACGGGATAAAGGTGGTGGTCATGATGGTCATTTTGCGGTCGCGGTCGCTTTCAATGGTGCGGGAGGCCATGACGCCGGGGACACCGCAGCCTGTGCCGATCATCATGGGGATGAAGCTCCTGCCGGACAGGCCGAAGCGGCGGAAGACACGATCCATGATGAAGGCGATACGGGCCATATAGCCGCAGTCCTCCAGGATGGCCAGGAGCAGGAACAGCACCAGCATCTGCGGCACAAAGCCCAGCACGGCGCCGCAGCCAGCGATAATGCCGTCGCAGACCAGCCCTGTGAGCCAGGAGGCAGCGCCGATGTCCGTCAGCCAAACGCGGACAGGCTCCTTAATCCATTCCGCCACAAAGACATCGTTGGTGAAGTCGGTCAGCAGGGCGCCCACGGTGCTCACGGCAATATCATACACCAGGAACATCACTGCCGCGAAAATCAGCAGCCCCAGGATACGGTGGGTCACGATGCGATCGATCTTGTCCGATACGGTCAGGCTGCCCTGCGGCCTGCCTTGATGCACGCAATCCTTCAGCACCTGTTGGATGAAAGCGTATCGCTGGTTGGTGATGATGGATTCCGCGTCGTCATCCAGGCGGTTTTCGACGTCCGCCACAATGGCCGCGATGGCCTCCGTCACGTCGGCGGGCAGGGTCAGATTCGCGCGCGCCTTCTCGTCTCCCTCAAAGAGCTTCACGGCGTACCAGCGGATAAGGCTGGCTTCCGCATGCTGCGCGATCAGCCCTTCGATGCGGGCGATGGCTTCCGCCACCTCCCCAGTGAAGACCTGGAGCACCGGCGCGTCGCTGCCTTCCCGGGCAAGCTTCGCGGCGGCTTTGGCTGCGTCCAGCGAGCCCTCGCCCTTCAGGGCGGAGGTCTCCACCACCGGGCAGCGCAGCGCAGCGCTCAGCTTCTGCAAATGGACGCGATCGCCGTTTTTCCGCACGATGTCGATCATGTTCAGCGCGATCACCATGGGAATGCCCAGCTCCGCCAGCTGCGTGGTGAGGTAAAGGTTGCGCTCAATGTTGGTGGCGTCCACCAGGTTCAGGATGGCGTCGGGCCGCTGTCCCACCAGATAGTCCCGAGCCACTACCTCCTCCAGGGTATAGGGCGACAGGCTGTATATGCCCGGAAGATCCTGGACGATCACGTTTTCCGCTTCCCGGAGCGCGCCTTCCTTTTTCTCCACCGTCACACCGGGCCAGTTGCCCACATGCTGCCGGGAGCCGGTCAGGTCATTGAACATGGTGGTTTTGCCACAATTGGGATTGCCCGCCAAGGCCAGCTTAATGTCCATGGGTCATCCTCTCCTTTTTTGAGTTAGAAATGGCTAACCGAATGCCGATCAAAAAGCGCCCTTCCAAATCAGGGGAATGGCGCTCAGCGCACCTCGATCAAGTCCGCGTCGCTCTTGCGCAGCGACAGCTCATAGCCTCGAACCGTTAATTCGAGGGGATCGCCCAGGGGCGCGACCTTCCGCACAGTGACGGATGTGCCCTTGGTCAGCCCCATGTCCATGATGCGACGCTTGATAGCGCCCTCTCCGTGGAGCCTGACGATGGTCGTCGTTTCGCCAATGGGAACCTGCTTGAGCGTTTTCATACTGTTTGCCTCCCTTTTTCATAGAAGAATCCGCATGGCCAAGGCCCGATCCAGCGCGACGCGGCTGCCCTTGACGCACAGAATCATGCTGCCGCCCCATTCGCTGATGACCCGTACCCGTTCTCCCTGGACAAAGCCCAGCTCCACCAGATGCTGCCGCACACTGTCCTGTCCCTTGACGCACCGAATCATACCTTCCTCGCCGACCTTTGCCATCCCCAGCGGCATGCTTCTTCCCCCTTTTGATTAGCCATGGTTAATTCATATGTTAGTCATGACTAATTAAGAACCTGCCATGGAGTTTAGCACATCTAACTCTTCCTGTCAAGCCCTGGATGGAAATTTTCTGCTGCCCCATCTGCTTCGGATGGCGCGCCGATGGATGAGCGGAGGCTTCATAATAACGCCGCAGCCCCTTCTTTCTATCGCTTTTTCAAGGAAGGTCTTGACTTTCCGTCGGTTGAAATGCTATACTATCAAATGATTTCGCAGTGAAAGGGAACGTTCCTGTTCCCGGTCAGCCAAGAGAGCCGCGGAGGGTGGAAATGCGGCGTGACCGGCGGGAGCCGCTCGCCCCGGAGCGAACCGGCGAGAGTCGGCGGACGCGCCCGTTATTGCGCATGATGAGGGGCCGGGGGAATCCTCCGGCAAGCAAAGTGGTACCGCGAAACAAGCCGTTTCGTCTTTGCAGCATAACGCAAGGATGGGGCGGCTTTTACTTTCCCCATCCGCAAGGAGGAAAACCATGGAAATCAAGGCTTACGAACCCAAAAGCATCGAAGCCAAGTGGCAGAAAATCTGGGAGGACAGCCATGCCTTCGAGGCGAAGGCGGAGTACGACAAGCCCAAGTTTTACGGGCTGATCGAGTTCCCCTATCCATCGGGCCAGGGCCTGCATGTGGGCCATCCCCGCTCCAACACGGCCATGGACATCATCGCCCGCAAGCGCCGCATGGAGGGGTACAACGTGCTGTTCCCCATCGGCTGGGACGCCTTCGGCCTGCCCACGGAGAACTACGCCATCAAGAACAAGGTGCATCCGGCCGCCGTTACCCAGAAGAACATCGACCATTTCCGGGAGCAGCTGAAAAAGATCGGCTTCTCCTTTGACTACACCCGGGAGGTGGATACCACCGACCCCAATTACTTCCGCTGGACCCAGTGGATCTTCCTTCAGCTGCTCAAGCACGGCCTGGCCTACAAGGCTGAGATGCCCATCAACTGGTGTACCTCCTGCAAGTGCGGCCTGGCCAATGAGGAGGTTGTGGGCGGCGTGTGCGAGCGCTGCGGCAGCCAGGTCATCCGCAAGGTCAAGACCCAGTGGATGCTGAAAATCACCGACTATGCCCAGAAGCTGCTGGATGGCCTGGATGGTGTGGACTTCATCGAGAAGGTCAAGACCCAGCAACGCAACTGGATCGGCCGCAGCGAGGGCGCGGAAGTCGATTTTGCCCTCACCGCGGGGGATGAGAAAATCCGCATCTATACCACCCGTCCCGATACGCTCTTCGGCGCAACGTATATGGTGCTTTCCCCCGAACATCCCATGATCGACCGGCTGCGGGATCACATCGCCAACTTTGACGCCTGCATGACCTATCGGGCGGAAGCCGCCAAGAAGAGCGACTTCGAGCGCGCTGAGCTGGCGAAGGAAAAGACCGGCGTGATGCTGGAGGGCCTGCGGGCCGTGAACCCCGTCAACGGCCGGGAGATTCCCATCTGGCTGTCCGACTATGTGCTGATGTCCTACGGCACGGGTGCCATCATGGCCGTGCCTGCCCATGATACCCGGGACTGGGAGTTCGCGCGGAAGTTCGGCATGCCCCTGATTGAGGTGGTGGCCGGCGGCGACATCGACAAGGAGGCCTACACCAACATCCAGGACGGCGTGATGGTCAACTCCGGCTTCCTGGACGGCATGACGGTAGCCCAAGCCAAGAAGGCCATCATCGACTACCTGGTCAAGGAAGGCCTGGGCGAGCGCAAGGTCAATTATAAACTGCGCGACTGGGTGTTCAGCCGTCAGCGCTACTGGGGTGAGCCCATCCCGGTCATCCACTGCGGCAAGTGCGGCATTGTCCCCGTGCCCGAGGAGCAGCTGCCCGTGCTGCTGCCCAACGTGGAAAATTATGAACCTACCGATTCCGGCGAGTCCCCCCTGTCCGTCATGACGGAGTGGGTCAATACCGTTTGCCCCTGCTGCGGCGGCCCCGCCAGGCGCGAGACCGACACCATGCCCCAGTGGGCCGGCTCCAGCTGGTACTTCATGCGCTACTGCGATCCCCACTTTGACGGCGGCATCGGCAGCAAGGAAGCCCTTGATTACTGGCTGCCCGTGGACTGGTACAACGGCGGCATGGAGCATACCACCCTGCACCTTCTGTACAGCCGCTTCTGGCATCTGTTCCTCCACGACATCGGTGTGATTTCCGCGCCGGAACCCTATCAGAAGCGCACCAGCCACGGTATGATTCTGGGCGAGAACGGCGAGAAGATGTCCAAGTCCCGGGGCAACGTCATCAACCCCGACGACATCATCGACGAGATCGGCGCAGACGCCTTCCGCCTGTACGAAATGTTCATGGGCGCCTTTGACCAGGCCATCCCGTGGTCAAGCAACGGCGCCAAGGGCTGCCGCCGCTTCCTGGACCGGGTGTGGCGCCTGCAGGAAATGCTCCTCCCCGGCGAGGGCTACTCCGACAAGAACAACGCCCTGATGCATGAGACCATCAAGAAGGTTTCCCAGGACTATGAGGCCATGAAGTACAACACCGCCATCGCGGCGATGATGTCCCTGGTCAACGAGTTCTACGCCTGCGGCGGCGCCACCCGTGAGGAGCTGAAGACCCTGCTGAAGCTGCTCAACCCCGTGGCTCCCCACATCACCGAGGAAATGTGGGAGACCCAGGGCTTCGGCGAGCCGATTTACCGTCAGCCCTGGCCCCAATGGGACGAGGCCGCCATGGTTAAGAGCGAAATCGAGATCGCCGTGCAGGTGTGCGGCAAGGTTCGCGGCCGCATCCTGGTGCCCGCCGACATGACCCGCGAGCAGGCCGAAAAGGAGCTGCCCGGTCATCCCGATTTGCGGAAGTACCTGGACGGCAAGACTTTGACGAAGCTCATCTTCGTCCCCGGGCGGCTGGTGAACCTTATCGTCCGCTGACTTCACACGCGCCAGGGATGAAAGCCGGGGCGGCTGCCGTTATATGATTGATCGACAATCCAATTGAAGGAGATCACATAAGCATGAAACGACTATCGGCTCTGCTTTTTGCCCTGGCGCTGACAGTATACGCCCCGCCATCCCTTGCCGCCGAGGATGTCATGACCGTCGAGGCCGCCAGTGACTGCGCCGCCTACACCAGCGACAGGGAGTATCTGCGGGTTCTGTGCCCTCTGACGGCGGAGGGCGTTGTCACCCTCACCGTTACGCAGGGCGACGGCAGCGTGATCTATCAGCGCAGCTATGCCGACCAGAGCGGTTCCTTCCGCTCGGAGGACATATATCTGCCCTACAACGGCGGCGATACGCTTTACAGCGTATCTGTCGCGGAAGACGGCGCGAGCCATGACTTTACCGTTACCCGGGTGATGCCGCGCCTGCGGGACAACGCCGCCTGCTCGGTGGGGTATCCCCTGTCAAGCCTGTCCGGCGCGAGCAGCTGGAAGACGGCGACGCTGCTGGATGCCGAGGCGTTGGAGGGAACCTCCATGACCGTCCCGCTTCATGCCAGCGGCGCATATACCCTGGGCGCGGTGACCTTCTCCGTCTCCGGCGGGATGCTCACCGTCTCCGCGGCGGTGGATAGTAGCATCGACGGCTCCATCGACAAGGCGAGGGTCTATGTGGCTACCACCGCGCTGGAAGCCCAGACCCTGGGCACCCGCGACTTCAGCGGCGTCAAGGGGAGCCTGAACAGCGCCATCAGCCTGGCGGGCAGCCCTTACGCCGCCGTCTATGTGAACCTGACGGTGTCCTTTGACGCCGCTGGCGTCCCCGGCAGCCCCGAAACCTTCCTGGAGGGCCAGGATGAATTGTGGCTGCTGATGCAGCAGGAAACCGCCAACGAGGCCGTGGGGTGAGGAAGATTCCCGGATGCCCTTGGACAAAACCGCTCTGTATGGAAGCCGGCGGCGGCCGGAAGCATCGCTTATGCCCGCCGCCGGCTTCCTTTGTCCTTATTTTCAGACAGGAGATGATCCGCCATGGATAATGTCAAGGTTTTTGCTATGCCCCTGGACAAGGTCTACCCGCTGCTGGTGAATAAGGCCGTGCGCAAGGGCCGGACGGAAGCGGAGGTTCGTCAGCTGATCCTGTGGCTAACCGGGTATGAGCCTGACGCCCTGGATGCGCTGCTGGCCTCGTCTATTGCTTATGGCGACTTCTTCCTCGGCGCGCCCCGCCTCAACCCCAACAGGAGCCTGATTACAGGCAGGGTTTGCGGCGTGCGGGTCGAAACCATTGAGGATCCGCTGATGCGGGAAATTCGCTACCTGGACAAGCTGGTGGACGAGCTGGCCGGCGGCAAAAGCATGGCGAAGATTCTTCGCGGCGCGGAGTAGATGTCCTTGGGCAATGAGTCTCCGCCCCGCCGCAAAAAAGGGGTTGGCCTCCACCGCGGCGAATCATGAAGCAGAACGACTGGTACATCAGATAAGGAGGGGAACCTGCCATGGCTTTTATCCAGGATAGCGAGGCGATTCGAGACCGGGTCGCCCGAACCACCGGCGTGACGCTTCCCTGGGCCGTCCGCGTGGCGGAGGGCGAGGGACTGCGCGTCACCCTGACGGGCGAGGAGGCCTGTGTTGTCGCGGAGGATGCCAACGCCCTTGCCAGGGGCTACTTTCTGCTCAGCCGCGCCCTTCGGGAGAGGCGTCGGGAGATGGATACTGTCCAGCGGCGCCATATTGCCTCCTGCGGGGTGATGCTGGATATGTCCCGGGGCTCGGTGATGAAGGTAGAGGCCGTCAAGCGCTATATTGACCAGTTGGCTGCCCTGGGGCTGAACCTGCTGATGCTCTATACCGAGGATACCTATGAGGTGCCGGAGTATCCGTACTTCGGCCATCTCCGGGGGCGCTATACCCAGGCGGAGCTGCGGGAGATCGACAGCTACGCCGCCTCCATGGGCGTGGAGCTGGTGCCCTGCATCCAGACCCTGGCCCACCTTGCGCAGTTTCTGCAATGGAAGGAAAGCCATGCCCTTCAGGATAACCCGGACATCCTCCTGGCGGACGACGAAGCGGTTTATCGCTTGATTGAGGCGGCCATCCGCGCCATGCGCAATGCCGTGCGCACGAACCGCATTCATATCGGCATGGATGAGGCTGACGGCGTGGGGCTGGGCCGTTACTACCACAAGCACGGCCCCACCGACCGTTTCCTGCTGCTGAACCGGCACCTGGCCCGGGTCACGGACATCTGCCGTCAGGTGGGATTTGAACCCATCATGTGGAGCGATATGTTCTTCCATTTGGGCTCCAAGACGCACGACTATTACGACCTGGAAGCCGAGGTGCCCCAGCACGTCATCGACGCTCTGCCGCCGGTCAGCCTGTGCTATTGGGATTATTATCATGATGACGAATCCTTCTATGACCGGATGCTTTCCGCTCATGAGCGGATGACGCCCGATACGGTCTTCGCCGGCGGCATCTGGACCTGGTCGGGCTTCCTGCCCCAGGTGAAGCGCACGGAGGCTACCATGCTCCCTGCCCTGCGCGCCTGCGCCAAGCATGGCACCCAAATGGTTCTGGCGACCATGTGGGGGGATGACGGCGCGGAAACCAATCAATTCCTGGCATCCGGACTGCTGCCGATTTTCTCCGAGGCCGTATGGCAGGGCGCCGATTATCCCTTCTCCGAGGTAGAAGGAGCCTGTGCCTGCCTGACGGGCCTGCCCTACGATGTGCTGCGCGCCTATGGTGAGTTCTACCCCAGCGCCAAGGATCAGCGCACGGGCAAGGGTCTGATCTGGTGCGACATCCTCTACCCGCTGATGACATGGGGGGATGACAGCGCAGACGCCGCCATCGATAGGGCGCGCCGGGCACTGAATGTGCTTTCCGCATATGATGATCGGCTGGAATGCCGCTATGCCGCTTTGCTGATGCGTGTCGCGGAGGGTAAAGCGCTGCTGGTGCGCGATCTGCGGTCGCGTTACCTCGCCAAGGACGCCGCCTATCTGCGGCAGGCGGCGGAGAACGATATTCCCCGGCTGCTGGCACTGTACGAGGAGCTTCAGCGCTGCCATCGGACACTGTGGGAGCGGGACATGAAGCGCTTCGGCTGGGAGGTGCTGAGCCTGCGCTACGGCGCGGTGATGAATCGCCTGCGGGATGCGGCGGACGAGCTGCTGCGCTATCTGGACGGCCAGCTGCGCTGCGTGGAGGCGCTGGAGGAAGAGCCTCTGCCTGCCCAGCGGAACGGCCAGCATTTCCGCGCTCTGGTGACGCCGACGGTGTAAAGACGCATATACAAAAACCCGCCTGCTGCAGAGTAATAACTGCAACAGGTGGGTTTTTCCTTTGAGGGCTGGTACGGTTCAATGACGGTGGGACACCCGAACGGCTGAACGAGCTTCCTTGCTGACCAGCCCGACCGGGAACTGAGGCGGCCAGTCAGGCCCCCAGTCCCTTAAGCCGCTTAGGCAGTACCTTTATTTGGTCAGGAACGATACATACCCGCTGATGAACACCGCCAGAACAATCAGCGGCAGCACATAGGAAATGTACTTCCGTGCCCAGCGGGGATAGGCCAGGCCCTTGCCCAGAGAGGTCTCCTGGTAAAAGGCGTCCCAGCCCCAGCCATAGCGGCGGGTACAGAACAGCAGGAAGACCACGCTGCCCAGCGGCATGATGTTGTTGCTGAGGATGAAGTCCTCCAAATCCAGGACTGTGGATTGTGCGCCCAAAGGCTGGAAGCCGCTCCACAGATTGAAGCCAAACACACAGGGCAGGGACAGCACCAGCAGCGCCACGAAGTTGACCGCCACCGCCTTGCCGCGGCTCCAGCCCAGGGCATCCATGGTGTAGGTGATGATGTGCTCGATAACGGCAATGACCGTGGTCAGCGCGGCAAAGACCATGAACAGGAAGAACAGCGCGCCCCACAGCTTTCCGCCGCCCATGGCATTGAAAACGTTGGGCATGGTGATAAACAGCAGATTGGGGCCGCTGTCGGGCTGCACGCCGAAGCTGAAGCAGGCCGGGAAAATAATCAGACCCGCCAGCAGCGCCACCGCCGTATCCAGCACGCACATGTAAATCGCGTCGCTGGTCAGCGAGTGGCTCTTGTCGATGCGGCTGCCGAAGACCGACAGCGCGCCGATACCGATGCTCAGGGTAAAGAACGCCTGCCCCATGGCCGCGTAGACGCTTTCGGAAAGCCCCGCCTTCACCATTGCGCCAAAGTCGGGATACAGGTAGTACCGCAGGCCCTCCGCCGCACCCGGCAGGGTAACAGCGCGCACGGCCAAAGCAAATAGGAGCAGCAGAAGGCAAGTCATCATAACCTTGGTGACCCGCTCCACGCCCTTCTGTACGCCAAAGGCGCAAATCATAAAGGCCAGAGCAATGATGACGAACGTGTACAGGATCATGATGTCCGGGCTGCCCATCAGGCCGCCGAAAAAGTCCTTGACGCCGTTGGTATCCAAGGCCTGAAAGCTGCCCTTGGCCATCTCGACAAAATAATACAGCAGCCAGCCGCTGATGACGGTATAGAACATCATCAGCAGGTAATTGCCCGCGATGGCGACGTATTTGAAGCCGTGCCATTTGGTGCCCTTCGGCTCCAGCATGTTGAAGGATTGGGCGGTGCTGCGCTGGCTGGCTCGGCCTACGGCGAACTCCATCACCACGATGGGCAGCCCCAGAATAACCAGGAACAGCAAATACAGCAGCACGAAGGAGGCTCCGCCGTATTTTCCCGTGATATAGGGGAAGCGCCAAATGTTTCCCAGGCCGATGGAGCAGCCAGCCGTAATCAGGATGAAGCCCAGGCGGGAGGAAAAGTGTTCGCGTTCCATGGTGTTCTCTCCGTTCATTGGTAAAGTTTTAAATTCTCGGGGAGTGAAACGTAAACCATAACAATGATAGCATACCGACCTGAAGAAAGATTGTCAAGACAAGGAACAGAAAAAAACCAAAACGGAGTCTCTCGCGCAGTATAGGGCCCATTTCTCCATTAGTTGGACAGAATACGAAAGGAAAGACGCTGATGAATTACCGCTGCTCTTGCCTGGTGCTGCCCCTTGGCCTGCTGCTGCCCGGCACAGCTCTGGCCAATTCCTGGAATGTGCCCGGCGATTCCCTAAGCGTTTTCATGAACACGCCCGACTACAAACAGGCAGTATGCCCCGCGGAGGACTATAAACGCGGCGAACTCACCCTGCATAGGGTCATCAGCGAGCATATCATCGGATGATCGTAGCGGAAAAGGCGGACAAGCGTCAGCCTTGGCGCGTCACCGCCTCTCCCATGACGGCGGTGCATCAGCCGGACAGCGGGTCGCCATCGCCCGGGAGGACGACGGCATCACCCTCCGTTACGGCAGCGATTTTTATCGTTTCTGAAAAGAGCGGTACGCCCTGGAGGGCGTCTCCCTTTATCTGTCGGAAGCCCGGGTTGGCGAGCTGGCCTTTGATATGGAAAACTGCACGGTCAGTCAGAATGGGGGAAGCATCAGGTGACAGGCCGGCATCCGCCTGGGAGGACTTTTGCATTGACCTGATGCACCGCTCCCTGGAGGAAGTCCGCCGCATGAACCGCGCCTTCGTCCGCTTGGGCGAGGTGTATACGCAAGTGATGCGGCCGCCCATGGAGGAGGTCAAAGCGACAGACGGCAGCAAGCAGGCGGTTTACAGCGCCCCTGATACCGGCAGCTTCCGCGCCGCCAAGGGCAAGGGCGCCGTCAGCCTGAAGGATGGCAAGGGCCTGCTGCTCTTGGGACGCATTCCCGGCTGGGACATCATTCAGTACAAGATCAGCAACCGCACCAGCTGCATCGGATACATTGTGACCGGGCAGATTGCCGACCCATGGATGGAGGAAAGGGTTTTCTACCCCATCGACGGCGTGGTGCTGGCGGATTCCTGTCTGACGGACGATCCCTCGGTCTCCCAGAACCATCAGGCGGCGCTGGCTGCCGGACAGCCGATGCGGGCCTTGGGCTGCTACAATAGCTTCTATGCGGAAGCGCGGTCGGATGGCCGGCTGATTCGCGGCTTCATGCCCCTGCGGGATCTGGACATTCCCATGGAGGCGGTGCCGGAAGCGACAGCTCAGCTAGTGGGCGAGGATTTTTATGAGGCCGGGGCGGCATGGTTCAGTGGGATGAGTTGACCCTCCATGAGGACAACACCTTCACCGCAGCCTGGTATCTGAAGGACAGCGGAAGTCCAAATATCAAAACCAGCACCTGGCAGGCGCTGCGCTACCACCCGGAGCAGAGAATCTTCTGGTACGGCGGCGATCCGGCCTTTGAAATGCTCCATGCTGACGGCAGGTATGTGTACTGTTCCCTTGCTCTGAATGAGGAAGGCTTCTCCCTGGGCGACGTCGAGGGCAGCGGCGGGTATCCCCGACAGAGGGCCCTGCCCTCCGGACTCCCGGTTGGGGGCGCTGCCCCCAACACCCCCGCGAAAGGGGGGCACCCTTTTCGACTCCCGTTCCGCGTTTGGGGTCAGAACCTTCGGTCAGTGTTTTGTGCGCGCGATGGGCAGAAGGTCGCGTTGCAGCGCGGCCCAAAAGGCTCTCCGATTGCCCATTGGAAGCCTTCGGCCTGTAAGTCGATGGGATTCGTGCGTGATGGTAGAAGGTGTTGGTGCCTTCCCCGATGCTTGTTTCTATGGAGTCATAGCCTTTTACTCCCACCGGTACCAGTCCCATGTGCAATCGGGTTTCAAAACCAAACCAGACAGCAGCCTTGTGACAGATGCCAACTTGCTTGCTCCAAAGGAAGTGAAACACCGCCCCTGCGAGGTGGTGTTTGCTGGTGACTGCCTATGTCTACACACAACACGCTTTGCCACAGGGTCCTGGGGCGAACGGAGTACCGCGCCGCCAGCGGCGGATGTAGCGGTACGCAGTTCCAATGAGGCACAAAGCGGGGACAGCGCCTGCGTCCCCGCGACACTGCTGAATTGTGGATCGGCTACCCATGCAGGTTCAATTCAGCCGCCCCCAATCCTCTTTGCTCCTTTTTCCGAGGAGAAAGGAGGGCTAAGCAGGTTCCGCGGCCCTTCCAAGGGCTCTTTCCCGCCTCCTCCCTGCGAGGTTTCCAACGATGAAGTCGACTGGATACCATCAAAAAACCTTCACCCATAAAACAACCCCGGAACAACGATCATCTCGCCGTTCCAGGGTTGTGCTTGTACCGAATAAACGTTACGCTTCCGGGGACTCGGTGGCCTTGACCCCTGCGGGGATGCCCTCCGCAGGCGTGTCCTCGGTTTCCGCGGGCATGGCGCCTTCCTCGGGAACGGCTTCCGCCTCCGGAGACTCCGCTTCCTCGGCGTCTTCCTCGGGGGCGTCCTCGTCCTTGTCCGCCCGGGCCACGCCGATCACCCGGCTGCCTTCCTGCAGCTTCATGACGCGCACACCCTGGGTGTAGCGGCTGCACAGGCGCACATCCTCCACACGGGTGCGGATGATGGTGCCGTCGTCGGTGATGAGCAGTATGTCTTCCTCGGGATGAACCATTAGCAGCGCAGCCATGTCGCCGGTCTTGTCAGTGAGATTCATGGCACGGATGCCCTTGCCGTTGCGGCCCTGCTCGCGGTACTCCGCGGGGTCGGTGCGCTTGCCGTAGCCCAGGGCTGTGATGGCCAGAACCTGCGCGCCTTCCTCCAGGCAGGACATATCGATGATCTCATCGTCATCGTCCAGGCGCATGGCGCGTACACCCATGCTGGAGCGGCCCAGGGGACGAATATGCTCCTCACTGAACCGGATGCACATGCCCTTGCGCGTACCCAGCAGAAGCTCATCGTGTCCTTCGGACAGCTCCACGCCGATGAGCTCGTCACCCTCCTTGAGGACGATGGCGATCAGGCCGTTTTTGCGCAGGTTCTGGAACTCGCCAAAGGGCGTTTTCTTCATCATGCCTGCCCGAGTGGCCATGACCAGGTTATGCTCCCCGGTGGCGCCGGGAACGGGCACCATGCAGCTGACCTTCTCCCCGCCGCTGATTTGCAGCAGGTTTACGATGGCCGTGCCCCTGGCCTGCCTTCCGGCCTCGGGAATCTGATAGCACTTCAGGCGGTAAACCCGGCCCAGGTTGGTAAAGAACATGATCTCGTCATGGGTGGAGACTACGCGCATCTGCACGGCGTAGTCTTCTTCCTTGGTGGTCATGCCGCTGACGCCGCGGCCGCCCCGGTGCTGTGCCCGATAGGCGGATTTGGCGATGCGCTTCACATAGCCCTGATGGGTCAGGGTCACCACCATGTCCTCCTCCTGAATAAGATCCTCCACATCGATCTCGCCCTCGATGGTGGTCAGCTCAGTGCGGCGGGCGTCGCCGAACTTATCCCGGATGACGGTGATTTCCGTCTTGATAACGTCCATCAGCAGGCGCTCGTCCGCCAGGATGGCGCTGAGGCGCTCGATGGTGCGTTCGATCTCCGCGTATTCCTCCATCAAGCGGTCGCGCTCCAGGCCGGTCAGGCGGGCCAGACGCATGTCCAGAATGGCCTGCGCCTGCTTATCGCTGAAGGCGAAGCGCTCCATCAGGGCCGCCTTGGCGGTGGCGGTGTCCTTGCTGGCGCGAATCATCGCAACGATTTCATCAATGTGATCCAGCGCCTTGAGCAGGCCGTCCAGGATGTGGGCGCGGGCCTGAGCCTTGTTGAGGTCGAAGCGGGTGCGCCGGGTGATGACTTCCTTTTGATGCTCCAGGTAATGGAAGATCATCTCCCGCAGGGACAGGATGCGGGGCTGGCCGTTCACAAGGGCCAGCATGTTCGCGCCGAAAGTTTCCTGAAGGGAGGTGTGCTTGTACAGGAAGTTCAGCACTACCTGGGGATACACGTCCTTTTTCAGTTCGATGACGATGCGCATACCCTTGCGGTCGGACTCGTCGCGGATGTCGCTGACGCCCTCCAGCCGCTTTTCGTGTACCAGCTCAGCGATTTTTTCAACCAGCTTGGCTTTGTTGACCATGTAGGGAATCTCGGTGACAATGATGCGGCTGCGGTTGCCGTTCATCTGCTCAATGCTGGTCTTGGCGCGGACATCAATTTTGCCCCTGCCGGTATAGTAGGCCTCCCGGATGCCCCGGCGGCCCAGGATGATGCCGCCCGTGGGGAAGTCCGGCCCCTTGATGTGCTCCATCAGGTCATCAATGGTGCAGTCCGGCTTGTCAATCATGCAGATGACGCCGTCGATGACTTCCCGCAGATTATGGGGCGGGATGTTGGTAGCCATGCCCACGGCGATGCCGCTGGAGCCGTTCACCAGCAGATTGGGAAAGCGGCTGGGCAGCACGGCGGGCTGCATAAGGGTTTCGTCGAAGTTGGGGTAGAAATCCACCGTGTCCTTTTCGATACCTTCCAGCAGGTAGGGAGTCAGCCGGGTCATGCGGGCCTCGGTGTAACGCATGGCGGCCGCGCCGTCGCCGTCCACCGAGCCGAAATTACCCTGGCCGTCCACCAGGCAGTAGCGGATGTTGAAGGGCTGGGCCAAGCGCACCATGGCGTCATAGACCGAGGAATCGCCATGGGGATGGAACTTACCCAGCACATCGCCTACCAGACGGGCGGACTTGCGGTAGGGCTTGTCCGGGGTCATGCCCAGCTCCTCCATGTCGTAGAGGATGCGGCGGTGGACGGGCTTGAGGCCGTCCCGCACGTCGGGCAGGGCGCGGTCAATGATGACCGCCATGGCGTAGGAAATGAAGGAACGCTTCATTTCCTCTTCCAGGTTGATGGGGATCAGCTTATCTTGTATACTGCTCATGCTTTCTCTCCTGCTGCGCTCAGATGTCCAGATCCTTCACCAGGTCGCTGTTCTCCTGGATAAACTGCTTGCGGGGCTCCACCTGGTCGCCCATCAGCAGGGTAAAAATCTCATCGGCGGCCATGGCGTCCTCGGGGGTGATCTGCATCATGGTGCGGGTCTCGGGATTCATGGTGGTCGCCCACAGCTGCTCGGCGCTCATTTCACCCAGGCCCTTGTAGCGCTGGATGTCCGGCTTGGGATCCCGGCCGATCTCATCCAGGTAGCGCTGAAGCTCTTCGTCATCGTAGACGTACTTCTCCGTCTTGCCCCGGGTGACCTTGTACAGCGGCGGCATAGCGGCGTAGACGTAGCCCTTCTCCACCAGGGGCCGCATGTAGCGGTAGAAGAAGGTGAGCATCAGGATGCGAATGTGCGCGCCGTCCACGTCCGCGTCAGTCATGCAGACAATACGGTGATAGCGCAGCTTGCTCTCGTCAAATTCCTCGCCGATGCCGCAGCCGAAGGCGGTTATCATGGCGCGGATTTCCTGGTTACCCAGGGCCTTTTCCAGGCGGGTCTTCTCCACGTTGAGGATCTTGCCTCGCAGGGGCAGGATAGCCTGGAAGTGCCTGTCCCGGCCCTCCTTGGCGCTGCCGCCGGCGCTGTCGCCCTCCACCAGGAAAATCTCGCAGCGGCTGGGATCGCGTTCGGAGCAGTCCGCCAGCTTGCCCGGCAGGGAGGCGGATTCCAGCACGGTCTTGCGTCGGGTCAGCTCCCGGGCCTTACGGGCGGCCTCCCGGGCGCGCTGAGCGCTCAGGCACCGCTCCAGAATACTCCGGGCGACGGCGGGGTTTTCCTCCAGATAGGTGGAAAGCTCTTCCTTGACCAGATCGTTGACCACGCCCCGGGCCTGACCGCTGCCCAGCTTGGACTTGGTCTGGCTCTCGAACTGGGGATCCTCCATCTTGATGGACACGATGGCTGTCAGGCTCTCGCGAACGTCCTCGCCCTTGAGGTTGCTCTCGCTCTCGCGGATGAGCTTGTATTTGCGGCCATAGTCGTTGATGGCGCTGGTGATGGCGGTGTTGAAGCCCACCAGATGGGTGCCGCCGTCAGGCGTGGCGATGTTGTTGACGAAGGAGTACACGTTCTCCGTATAGGAGTCGTTGTACTGCATGGCGACCTCCACCAGGATGCCGTCCTTGATGCCCTCGGTGTAGATGGGCTCGGGGAAAAGCACCTCTTTGTTGCGGTTGAGGTGCTGGACAAACTCCTTCAGGCCGCCTTCAAAGCAGTAATCCTTCACCACGGGCTCGTCCTCCCGCTCATCGGTGAAGACGATGCGGATGCCCTTGTTCAGATACGCCATTTCCCGCAGACGGTGCTTGAGGATGGCGAAATCAAAATGGCCCGTCTCGAAAATGCCCTCGGGATTCTCGGCGGACTTCACGTCCGGCCAGAACTGTATGGTGGTGCCGGTACGCTCGGTTTCTCCGATCACCTTCAAGTCATACAGGTACTTGCCCCGGGCATATTCCTGCTGGTATATTTTTCCATCCTGGTACACAGTAGCGGTCAGGTGGCTGGACAAGGCGTTGACCACGGAGGCGCCTACGCCGTGCAGACCGCCGGCCATCTTGTAGCCGCCGCCCCCGAACTTACCGCCCGCATGGAGCACCGTCAGGCAGACCTCCACAGCGGGACGGCCCATCTTGGGGTGAATGCCCACCGGGAAGCCGCGGCCGTCATCCTTGACGGATACGCTGCCGTCATGGTGCAGCGTCACGTCGATGCGCTTGCAATAGCCTGCCAGCGCCTCGTCCACAGCATTATCCACAATCTCGTAGACCAGGTGATGCAAGCCCCGCACATCAGTGGAGCCGATGTACATACCGGGACGCTTGCGAACCGCCTCCAGGCCTTCCAGCACCTGGATTTGATCCTCGCCGTAGTCGGAGGTCACCTGGGTCGCTGTCTCAATATCCACATTGAATTTCTCTGCCATGTCACACCTCGTTCAGGTCTTCAATCGCCATGGTTTTTCAGGCGTAGGAGCATGGCTGCGGCCAGGCCCCAAACATCAATATTATATCACTTTTTGGTCGAAATGAAAAGAGTTTTCCTTCATTATAATTGTCATTTGCGGGCGGTATCCGGTCACAGGGCCTGGCGGACGAAAAAAGCTCCGTGATGGCTGAAAATTTGCGGATGCTTCGCGCAGGTTTTCGCTTTTTTCCGGGAGAAATTAACATCATGGCAACGCACAGGCGCAGGCCGAGGGGGAGGGTAAAAGGATGCTTCTTTCCACCACCAGCTATCTTTTTTTCGTTACGTTTGGCTATGACCGGGGCCCGGAGGAAGCCGCCCGGGCGGGCTTTGACGCCCTGGACATGGGCTATAACGAGGAGCGGTATCAGCAGGAGTTCGCGCCAGCCCGCTATGAGGCCTTATGCAAGGTGCTGAGGGCCCAGGTGGAGAGCTGTGGTCTGCGCTTCAACCAGACCCATGCCCCCTATTGGCCGACGCCCTTCAGCGGCCAGGGCAGCCCCCTGAATGCGGCGCAGATGGAACTGATGCACCGGGCCATTCGCTGCGCCGGGCTGCTGGGGGCAGATCAGGCCGTGGTTCACCCCATCTGCTGCACGGACAAGGGCCTTCAGCGGCAAGTGAACATCGACTTTTATGGCGCGCTGCTCCCTGTTGCCCGGGAGAGCGGCGTCAGGCTGGCCATCGAGAACGTTTGGGGTAAGGACAGCGCAGGTCAGATCGCGCCCAGCGTATGCAGCTTTGGTCACGAGCTGGCGGCCTATGTGGACGCCATGGCGGATGAAAATGTGATCGCATGTCTGGATACCGGCCACGCCGGTCTGATGGGTCAGCCCCCAGAGGACGCCATTCGCCAGTTAGGGCCCCGGCTCCACGCCCTCCACGTCCACGATAACGACCTGACCCGGGATGCCCACCTGATGCCCTACCAGGGCAAGCTGAACTGGCCGCGCATCATGGCTGCCCTGGCGGAGGTCGGCTATGACGGCGACCTGACCTTTGAGGTTGCCAATCCCTCGGTGGACGTCTACCTGGCTAAGCCGGAGCTGATGCGCCCCGCCATGGCTCTGCTGGCTGCTACGGGACGGCAGCTGATGGGGCTGTTTGAGCGGGCGAAGGCCGGGAAGGGCTGAACGACGTCACAACAGGTATCAAAAGACCGCGCCAGTCGCTTTTTCGGCTGGCGCGGTGGCTTTTGTTATGGGTTCTCTACGGCGGAGAAAACGACGATGGTTTTCGGGGCGTCTTCGTCGTAGGGCTGGAAAGCCACGGCGATGGTATCCGGCAGCGACGGCAGGTCGAAGGTGGTGGTATCCGGCGGCGCACCCCTGTCGTAAGGCGTTTGCGCCGGGTCAAGCAGGGCAAACTCGCTGCCTTCGACGTCCGGGGTCTTCCACTGGGGGATCGCGTATGTGGTCAGCGGTGTCTGTACCAGTTGCAAAGCCTCGAAAGGGAGGCCGTCTTCCGGGGCGGCCCGGTACAGCTTGCTGTCCACGGCGCCCACCCGCCGGATGTCCACGGGGAAGGTGAAGGTTTCGGATCTGGGTTCGCTGTCGCAAGAAAGGAAGATGTGCGTCAGCTGCGCGGTGAGGTGGATGGTTCGTTCTTCTTCCTGCCACATCACCGGCGCGCCGCTGAACAGGGTGGATTGGTCGCCCGCGTCCTGGCGATGATCCAGGAAGAAGTAGGGCGCGTCGTCGAACTCGCTGGGGTAAAGGAATACGCTGATGAGCTCCTTTCCGTCCGCTAACGCCGCGTCCTGGAAGCTGCGGGAATCGTCCCGCAGACCTTCTCCATAGCCTCCGGCCATCAGATCTTCCAGCTCGGCGCTGCCGGGCAGGATGATGGCTTTGTCGGGCTGAGTGGGCACGGCAGTGGCGGCGGTATATAGCCACTGCCCATCGTAGAGCACTTCGGTCAGGGTGATCTGGACATCGCCGCAGTCAAAGGTCTGGGACAGCTGCGTTTGCAGCGCTTTGGCGTAGGCCTCGGGCAGGGTGAAGCCGTAGAGCCCCATCAGCCAGGCTAGGTCGCCTTCTGGAGCAGCCTCGGCCAGCACCTGGCCCCAGGGCATCAGCAGCAGACACAGCATGATACTGACGATACGGAAAAATCCTTTGCGCAAGATAAGTCACCTCCTGAAAAAGTGGGAATACAGAGCATTTCTTATTCTCCCTCCAGCTCCAACATACGGGTCATTCGGTCAAGCTCCTGCAAAAGCTGCTGGGCGGAGATGGCGCGGCTGCCGAACTGATTGCACAGGTTTTCCAGTGTGCCGGCGCCTTTGCCATGGGTCAGCACGTTGGGCCCGGGGAAGAACAGCCCGTCCGCCGAGGCCTGGTAGTCAACCAACTGCTCGGGCTTCACCAGCCACTTGTGCTCCTCGATGAAGTCCAGGCGTTCCAGGTATTGGGCTTCCTCGTCCTCCAGTTCGACCCGGGCATCGCCGGTGAGGTCCTCCTGGGCCAGCTTGGCCTGAACGTCGCTGAGCCTGCCGGTATACTCGGCCAGGTCGGCTTCGTAGGTGTCGATGTACAGGGGTTGGCTGTCCTGATACAGGTACAGGTACGATGGCTGGACGCGGTCGCAGGGGGCGGCGGCAACCTTCTCCAGCAGCTCGGTACACAGCGCCATGCGCTCCGACCCCGGATAAATGGCCCACATGTTAAGGTAGGATTCGATCAGCTTCGGCTGGGCATCGTTCAGGCGAAGGCTGAGCATCGTTCCCGGCTGCTCCGGCCATGCACTTTGGAGGGAATGCTCAAAGAGGGCATAGGTCTCCTTCCGTGTTTCCAGCTGATAGAGCCGCCGTCCTACGGCATCGCAGCGTTCCAGCAGGGCCAGCAGCTCCGGCGTGTCGAAATGAAGGGACTCCTCGGCGTACTGCTGCTGCATTATGGCCTGATCCAGCAGCAGCCGGGCCAGCCACGCCGGGTAGACGGCGGCGGTATAGGAACTGGCGTCCCAGCCCGTGAGCACACGGATGTTGGCTTCCGGCTCCTCCTCGATGCGGTCGCACCAGCGCTCCAGAAAGTCAAGAAATTCCGGGAAACTTTGGGGCACGTCCGCCAGCGTGAAACCCGCCTTCGTCCAAACATCTTCTGCGATCTGCAAATAAATAAAGCCTATGCGTTTCGGCCAGGCGTACAAGCGGCCATCCTGCATAGCCTGTTTGACAATCTGTGGGTGCATCCGGCTGATTTGTTCCATGAGCACCTTGCTGTCTGACAGATCTGCGCAAAACCCCTTTTCCATCAGGCTCGGCCAGTCGGCTGAGGCGGTAGACCATAGATACATATCGCAGTCGAACTCCCTGGTCAACAAGGCGGATGTCAATTGAGAGGGCGTACTATACACATACTCGGCCTGGACACAAGAAACATCCGGGTGTTCCGCCTGAAAATCCTGATAGCCTAAGTCGTAGACCAGCTTGCCCCCGTAAGTCGTGATGGTCTCGGCAGTAGCAAATGAAAAAAGGAGTATGGTACTAACCAGTGTGCAAAGGAATCGGGTGATATTTTTCATATATCTCCTCCACTAATAGCGGGCGTCACCCGCTAAAAAACTGATGACGCCCGCAGGTGCGTAGCATGAGGTTACGGGTGGAACTCGCCAGAAACCTCAAGATCAGCGGACCCGCTGTATTTCTTACCCGCCAAATAGACATCAGTACTATTCGTAACGCTATCCAAATAGCTGTGGGATGCCGAAGATTCCGACGAATAGTAGAATGTATGGCTGGCATAAACGCCAGGAGCAGAGTAAATTTTTACAGCTGCTTTCTGGGTGGAAGACAAATTAGTGTCTCCCCAAGAAATGTACCAAGTGTTACCTTGCGCTTTGACCGAAGAACTCCAACGTGTAAAACTCGTGCTTGATCCGGTCCAGCTAAAGGATACAGCCATAGCGGAAGAAATGCACAGACAGATCAGCATCATACTCAACAGCAAAGCAACAAATTTCTTCATGCGATGAAACTTCCTTTCAGTTGGTCGGTCGGTATCAAAACAAACATATCTTGTTTAGCTGATCCTACTTTGGGAGATCAATACCTTTAGCCCAATGGAATCACCTCTAATGACGAGCGCGTATATAGTGAACGGAATCCGAAAATAGAAGAATATAATAGCAGTTAGGGGGGAGACTATTAGAACGATATCTTCACTGCTATTATACTGGTAAAAACATGTGTTGTCAAGGGCTTTTTTCTATTTTTTACAAATAAAAATGCTATACAATTTAAATTTAATCGTATAGCATTTCGAAATTCTTCTTATAGTACTTGTTTGCCCACTTAATCACTCTCTCTGCCCATCAAACCCCTCCAGCACGGCCTTCGCCATGCCATCCTTTTCGCACTGGGCGGTGTGGCGCACGGGCAGGCGGCGGAGCTCACGCACCTGCTCGGGGACAGGGCGGCCGCTGAGCTTCTCGATGACCTCGGAGCATTGGAAGGCGTCCAGACCCTGGGCGGCATCCTTGCCTTCCACGGCGGACAGCACGTCGGCGGCGAACTTGTAGGGGCTGGCGGTGGAAACGATGACCGTGGGGGTATCGTCGCCGGTCTCCTGGCGGTAGGCCCGCAGGACATGGCTGGCCACGGCGGTATGGGTGTCCATCAGGTAACCGTCCTGCCGGAAGCACCG
>ERZ777306.736-NODE-736-length-62707-cov-15.109015_pt1 | contig 62707 bp, 49 predicted proteins | sample MGYA00374966_ERZ777306 | MGnify/ENA primary metagenome ERZ777306 (study PRJEB29329, sample SAMN06343882) | mouse gut metagenome | isolation source: Mouse cecum | place: Austria: Vienna | collected 2014-11-15 ...
TGAAAATCTGCATAATTCTCTTGCATATCCCAGAGTAAACGAGACAAGCCTCGGTTAGACGATGCAAATTCATTGACTAACAATAAATTACCCAACCGCCCTCTCGTAGGGTCGCGGCATGCCGCGACCGGGTAGGCGATACTATCTCTTTGATAATCAACTACAAATGTTTTTGTCACCCGGTCGCGGCATGCCGCGACCCTACGAGAGGGTGTATTGAAAAAAATGATTTTTATGCTTAACTTAGTGACATTGCAGCGTGCCGCGACCCTACGAGAGGGCGATTAGATAGCCTGTCGATAATCTGCGGATTAGCACTGTCTGCCTATGGATTGTCTTGCCGGGACAAGCTCACATTACCACCGGATAATTAACTATAATAAAAACAAATCCCCCAACCGAAGTGTCGGCAGGGGGATTATAGTATATAATGCTTTATGACTATGCCAGACAGAGTATCAGCACCTGGGCGGCAACTACTCGAAGGAACATCGTGAGAGGATATACTGTAGAGTAGGCTACGGCGGGCTGGTCGTTGCCGGTAGAGTTATTGGCATATGCAAGGGCTGGAGGGTCGGTGTTCGAACCCGACACAAGACCCATGATAGTGAGCAGGTTGATGCGGTCGTGGCCACGGGCGATGCAGCCTACAATTATAAGCGGCAGCAATGTGATTACAAAGCCCCAGATTACCCACCACATACCGGTTTCGTTGAATACCGATGCGGCGAAGTCCTTACCTGCGGCGATACCTACCGATGCCAGGAAGAGGCAGATACCCAATTCGCGGAGCATCATCGAGGCCGAGGTCGAGGTGTAGGTGACAAGCTTGGCCTTGTAACCGAAGCGGCTCAACAGGATAGCCACCACGAGGGGACCACCGGCGAGACCGAGTTTCATGCCGAAGCCGATATTGATAGAGCCCAGGATGATACCGAGGATGATACCAACGAAAATTGTGATAAGATTGGGCTGGTTGAGGCGCTTCATCGAGTTTCCGAGGCGGTCGGCAAGGCGCTCGATATCTTCGAGGTTGCCTACCACGGTGATGCGGTCGCCCATTTGCAGGCGAAGGTTGGGAGCGGCGAGAAGGTCGACACCGGCACGGTTGACGCGTGTGCAGTTTACCTGGTAGCCGTTGTGGAGACGCAGCGAACCGAGGGCAACGCCATTGTATTCACTCTTGGTGATAACGATACGGCGCGAATATACAGGTGTGGGGGTCGATTCCCAGTCCATGTCTATTTCGGGGCCGATAACGGCTTTGAATCGGTCGGCATCCTGCGCCGAGCATACGATTTTAAGTTTGTCGCCGGTGTGGATTGTTGTCGATGATTTGGGTATGACAAGCGAGCCGTCGGTGGTCATCAATCGTGAAACCACGAAGTTGGTGTTTACGATATCGTGAAGCTCGAGCATTGTCTTGCCGTCGACGAGCTTGTTGGCAACCTCGGCGGTCATCATAAACGGTTTGAGGTGTGAATCCTCCTGCTCGGTCTCTATCTGCTTGATTTCGTCTTCGATACGTATGCGGAACACCCATTTTACGATAAACATCGACAGGATGATACCAACAACGCCGAGGGGGTACGCTGCAGCATAGCCCGAAGCCATAATGTTGGCCTGTTCGGGACCGCCGGCCATTTGGCTTACAGTCTGCTGGGCAGCGGCAAGACCGGGGGTATTGGTTACCGCACCGCTCATCACGCCTACCAGGGCCGAGATGTCGTGGATATTGCCGAAGAAGTAGATACACAGCACAATAGCCACATTGAGCGCTATCACAAGCACAGCAAGGAAGTTGAGCCTCATACCGCCTTTTTTAAACGACGAGAAGAAGCCTGGGCCGACCTGCAAGCCAATAGAGAAAATAAATAGAATAAGGCCGAATTCCCTGACGAACTTCAGCACGTCGTTATCAACGATGTATCCGAAGTGTCCCATCAGGATTCCGACAAAAAGCACGAATGTCACACCGAGCGAGACACCGAAGATACGGAGCTTGCCGATGTAGATACCCGCAGCGATGACAAATGAGTACAGCACCAAGGTAGATGCGATGCTCATATTGCCGGGCATTAATAAATCGCTAATGAAATCCATGAAAAATACCTATAAGTTACTCCTTTTCGGCGGATAAGACTGGTTTTCGCCGAATTTTCCGCAAAGTTAGCAATAATATGTCGAATGGCATAATTTTTTTTAACGTTTATACCTTGTCAATTATAGATAAGTAACTCGCAAAAATCACCGCGGCATCTCTTACACACAGAAATAATCATCGGCGACAGGAGCTGGACTCCTACCGCCGATGATTATTTTTCAAGTATTTAGCTTAAGCTAATATCTATAAGACTAAAATTTATTTTCTCGTACGGCGCTTGCGAAGCACTATAGCCGTGCGGGCCGGCAGGTACAGCATCAGTCGGCCAAGACCGGCGGGTTCGTAAAGGGGATCAGGCACAGTGAAGTGTGTCACGGTCTCGTCGACATTGCCGAATCCGCCGAAAGCCGGGTTATCGCTCGACAGCACTGTGGTATACGAACCGGCAGGGGCAAGGATGCCGTAATCGCTGAAGCTCTTGAATGGGTTGAAGTTGAACACGAAGATGTATTCGCCGCGCATAAAGGCGAGTATCTGGTCGTCGTCTTTCTCCCACAACTTCTGGATAGATTTCGACTGGAAATTATGGATATGCGACACCAGCTCGACCATTGCGTTATCAAACGCATTGAGGAAACGGTACTGCAGGTCCTGACGGTCCACGAGGTCCCATTGGCGGCGGGCATACTTATAGCTCCAGCCATTGCCCTCGCGAGGGAAGTCGATCCATTCGGGGTGACCGAATTCGTTGCCCATGAAGTTGAGGTAACCGCCATTGATAGTCGATAGTGTAACCAGGCGTATCATCTTGTGCAGCGCCATGCCGCGGGCTACGTCGGCATCATTGTCACCAACCATCATATGCCAGTACATCTTAGAGTCGATAAGGCGGAAAATCACAGTCTTATCACCCACGAGGGCCTGGTCGTGACTCTCCACATACGATATCGTTTTCTCATCGGCACGGCGGTTGGTAAGCTCCCAGAAAATCGATGTCGGATGCCAGTCCTCATCCTTCTTTTCCTTGAGGGTCTTGATCCAATAATCCGGAATACCCATTGCCATACGATAGTCGAAGCCTATACCGCCGTCCTTGAAAGGTATGGCAAGGCCGGGCATACCGCTCATTTCCTCGGCGATAGTGATTGCCTTGGGGCGCACTTCGTGGATGAGCATATTGGCAAGGGTCAGGTATACGATAGCATCTACATCCTGTCCGCCGTCGTAGTAGTCGGCATAGCTGCCAAAGGCTTTACCAAGGCCGTGGTCGTAATAGAGCATCGAGGTTACGCCGTCGAAGCGGAAGCCGTCGAAGTGATATTCCTCGAGCCAGTATTTGCAGTTCGAAAGCAGGAAGTGGATCACTTCGTCCTTGCCGTAGTCGAAGCACAGCGAGTCCCATGCCGGGTGCTCGCGGCGGCTCTGGTTGGAGTGGAAGTACTGGTCGACAGAACCGTCGAGGCGGCCGATGCCCTCGTTTTCGTTCTTCACCGCATGGCTGTGCACGATATCCATGATCACGGCGATACCGCGTTTGTGGGCATCATCGATAAGCCTTTTGAGATCTTCGGGAGTACCGAATCGGCTCGACGCAGCATAGAAATTCGACACATGGTAACCGAAAGAGCCATAGTAGGGATGCTCCTGTATTGCCATAATCTGGATAGCGTTATAGCCGTCCTTCTCTATGCGGGGAAGCACATTTTTACGGAATTCCTCGTATGTGCCTACACCTTCTTTCTCCTCGGCCATACCGATATGGCACTCGTAGATCAACAATGGGGCGGTGTCAGGCTCGAAACCCTTGTCGTGCCACGCAAAAGCTCGCTTGGGGGCATGCACCTGGGCCGAGAATATATATGTATTGGGGTCCTGGAGAACTCGGTTGGCATAGGCCGGTATGCGCTCGCCGCTTCCGCCGGGCCATTCTACAAGCATTTTGTACAATTGGCCGTCGGCGATAGCATCGGCAGGGAAAGTACCCTCCCACACGCCCGACAGACCACCGCCGACACGACGCAGCCTAAATTCCGGCAAAGTTTTCCAACCCGAGAAATCACCGATAAGGGTTATGGCCGAGGCGTTGGGCGCCCATTCGCGGAAGACCCATCCCTCTTTGGTACGGTGCAGGCCGAAATACTTGTGTGCGTTGGCAAAGTCGCTCAGTGTGCCCGATGACGCAGTGAGCTCTTTGAGCTTGCGCTGCACATCCTGGTGACGACCTTCGATTGCCGAAGCATAAGGGGCCAGCCAGGGATCATTTTTTAGAATATTAAGTAGTTTCATGTCAGGGTTGTAATGTATTTGCTTGTAGGGTTAGTTAGTTTGAATGAATTTGGTAGTCCGGTTCGATAATCAGTGTATCATTTGCGCCCGAAGTCGGCAGGGATTTCCCCCCACTGGTCTGTTGGCCATTTTAATATCGGGTTGCGTATAGGGCCGTTGGCGGCAAGCCACGCGTCTGCTCGGGCAAGGAGCTCGAGCGTTCGGGCGGTAGCCGGAGTAGAGGCAAGGGTAGTCTTAGAGTGGCCGCGACGAAGCCACGCAAGGGTATTGCGAGAGTCTGTATATATAGGAGTTGTGAAGTCGCCGGCCTTTGCAAGCAACGCCGCAAGGTGTATCATCGCCAGATATTCGGCTATGTTGTTTGTGCCGGTGAGCGGCATCTTGTCGCCGATACGGAAAACCTCGCTGCCGTCGCACACCCTCACGGCCCTGTATTCCATGCGCCCGGGGTTGCCTGCACAGGCTCCGTCTACGGCAATGGCATCGAGCCGTATGCCGGGTATGGTGCTATAGTCGCGGGGCTCTTGGGCCGAGGGGTTGAAATCAGGTTTATGATGCAGTATGGCTCGCATCAGCCCGAGCTGCTCGCGCGGGTCGCCGCGATATGCCGCAGTAGCCTCGTCGATATCGTCGAACGATTTGTATTTCGCGCCGGGGAAATTGGTCACCTGCTCCTGGGCATCGGCCCAGGTGTCATAGATGCCGGGGTTATGCCCGACCCATACCACATAGAATTTGCGTTTCGAACTCATGAAAACTGCAAGAAAAGATTGATATCCACAGCCCTGATACCCAGCAGCCGCGCCACACGGCGGTTGACACACTTGCCGAGAAAGGTAAAGGCTGCCGACCTGAGGCCGGAATTGATTTTGAGGGCATTAGCCACACCATCGCACACGAGTATATCGTCGAGCATGGTGACAAAGGTATTACTCAGCGCCATGGCCACCGTTCGAGGCACGGCATTGCCCGCATTGACATAGCACAGGCGCGTGGGCCCCGACGTATTGTCGCTCGGCGAGGCAAGGTCAAGATCTATCACCTGCAACGAAGGAAACGCCGACCCGGGGGTAGAGGTGAGGTCGAAACATATCACACCGCGCTTCATGATGCCGGTGAGCTGCGCGTCGACGATACCGACACTACCGGCGGCATCGGTGGCAACAACGATATCGGCGCTGCGGAGGGCGTTTTCGAATACCCTCGGGTGCAGAGCCGAGCCTGTAACGCCCGGTCCGAGAAGCCGCAAGGCCTCGCGCAGACGATAAATATTATTGTCGAAGATTTTTACAATTGCACCAAGCCCAATAGCCGTCTGGGCCGAAGATATGGCCGCCATATCAGCGCCGATTATCATCACCTCGCATGGCACAACACCGGCAACGCCGCCAAGGAGTATACCCTTGCCATGCACGGCATCGGCAAGCAGCGACGAAGCAATGGCAATAGCTGCACGACCGTCGATTTCCTGCAATATGTCGGCAAAGGGGAAACGACCGGCTTCGTCGGTGAGTAATTCAAGAGCCAACGCTATCACATGGCGCCTCAGCAGGGTACGAAGCACCTCGGCATCACCCTCGCCGACATGGAGGAAGGTAAGAAGCAACGACCCGCGCTTAATCATACGTGCATCAGCAATATCGAGGGCCGGAAGGTATACGATGATGTCGGCGGCAAAGGTTTCGGACCGCTCTACAATCTCGACTCCGCAACGGGTATAGGCTTCGTCGCTATAGTGGATATGCTCGGCGGCTCCACGCTCCATTTTCACCCGGAATCCACGGGCGACAAGCATACCGGCACCCTCGGGCGTAAGGGGGAAGCGGTGGTCGAGCATTCCTCGCGAGGCCGGCAGGCCTACTACCGCCTGGCGGGTAACAGTAGTCGCTTTGAGTACTTCTTCTAATGGTATAGGGGCGTCCAATGTCGTAGGGTTTGAAGGGTTGGAAATTGTAGGAAAGTCGCGCTCAGTCAAGAGCCTTCATTAGTTCTATAAATCTATCGCAGCTGTCTTTGATTTGCGCTGCGTCTTCGAGCAGGTTGGAATCGAATACCACGTTTGCCCGGCTGTAATAGGGGCTGCGCGATTCTTTGAGTTTCGTGATATATGCCTGCAGGGCATCATCGTCGTCAAGAAGGGAGTCGACAAGGGGGCGAAGGCCGCGAGCAAGCCGCAAGCGACGCCGTGTCACTTCGTCGTCGGCTACAAGCCACACTACCCTGCCATTAGCCAACATATAATCCATATTGGCAGCATAACACGGCGTGCCGCCGCCACATGCGATAATCGAGCCGGGCACCGAATATTGCCTCAGGGCCCGGGCTTCGAGTTCTCTGAAAACAGCCTCGCCTTCCGATGCGAAAATATCGGGTATGGACTTCTGTGCCATACATTCTATGGCCTCGTCGAGATCCACAAACTCGTACCCCGGCAATCGCAGAGCCAGGGCACGGCCAAGGGTGGTTTTCCCCGAGGCCATAAAACCGATAAGATAGAGAGGCTGGCCGGATTGCATTATTTCTTACTGAGCAGGTCGCGGATTTCGGTAAGCAGCTTAACCTCCTCAGAGGGTTCGGCAGGGGCTGCCGGTTCTTGGGGCGCTGCTTCGGGTTCGCGTTTAAGTTTGTTGATAAACTTGATTGCTACAAAAATACAGAATGCGATAATAAGGAAGTCGAACACGGTCTGCACAAAAGCGCCCCATGTGATAGCGACCTCGGGAGTAATCACTTCCTCGCCGTTTTTCACACCCTGCTGTATAACCCACTTGTAGTCTGTGAAATTGATGCCGCCGGTAAGCATACCGATAGCAGGCATGATGACATCATTGACAAGCGACGTTACGATTTTGCCGAAAGCGGCACCGATGATTACGCCGACTGCCATGTCGACAACATTGCCCTTCATGGCAAATTCCTTGAACTCTTTGAGGAAATTCTTCATATTTACTATCTGTTTCTATTGTTTATAATACCAAGCTACTTAGGTTTGTATAAGTGCCAAAAACAAATTTAGCCTCTAAAGAACTAAATTTGATATATTCGCAAATTTATTAAAAAAATCGCGCCCCACAAAATATTTACTATCTAACTTATGTTTCGATAGTTAAACTTGTCGCTTATCATCCGTTTTTAGCCAATAAGCAACTCGCAATAATTAGCTGCGAGTAATGCCCAAAGCACCCGCTGCACTTAAGAGTTGCTTATGCTCTATATCTTAATAACCAAATTATCAACTATAACATAATAACGATAAAACAAGTTTAGCCCCCCAAATCATTTAATAAAAAAATATGCCGGTCAGCACGATTTTTATTGGCATAGTTCACAAAAAATTACCTAAATATTTGAACTGTTGGAAAATTTATGTAAATTTGCTGTCGATATCTTAGCAGAAGCCTCCGAGGCAATGCGGGATATGACAAACATTTGGGAAAGCGTTTATTGGCGCTTGCATCTTGACTTGTAGGAACTTCGCAACTTTCAACAATCATCGTCAAGAACAAGGCAACAATAGATGTTCATGGATATGACTATAGTCGGCGCATAGGTATGCGTCGCCCTATATCATATAAGCGTGGGCTTCTGCGTTGCTCGTTCCGACGATGATGGGCAATGCGAAGGCCTCTGCAAGTAGGAACGAGCAAAGATACAGTTCCTGCGCTTTTTTCATTATCACATTTTCAATACCCGGACCGGGAACTCTGCCGGGAGCGTGCGGACGCTTCGAAAACCTCGTTATGAGAAACAAACTCCTCATGGCAGTGATGTTATTGTCGTTATCGACAGGCACTGTCAAGGCCAGCGACTTCTTTTTCGGACTGACCGGCTATGGTTCCAATCTTTGGTTTTCCCCTATAACTGCGAGTTTATACCTGATAAACAATGTGACTCACATGGGTGGCTCGTCAATGTTGGGATATGACTGGGTATCAATAAAGAATGACGACGGCACATCTATCGATGTTGATAACGGCAATTACTTCGGTTTCAAAGCCAGAGATCTGTTCAACAATTTCGGCGGCGGTTTGCAAATAGGCTATCAACCGACATATTCAATCTTCGGAGCATGGGTTACCGGCGGTTATAAATACCGTCAATTCGGTATGAACCTTGATATTCCAGACCAATTGACCGAGCGCTATAAACTCAATGCCTGGTATATCGGTGTGGGAGTACGACTGACTCCTTTCAAAGGCCTTTTGGAAGAACATAACTGGAGTCCGTTTGTCGACTTTGGCACAAGCTATAATGCCATTTTTTCGGCAAAGAGCCCATTTGACAATAATCTTGACCAATTTGGCAAGGGTATGTCAACTTCTGTAGGTCTTGGCGTCAGACTGATAAACGAAAGCTACGACAATGATGACGGCATAAATATCTCTATCGCATTCACTTTTCCTCAATACGACTATTTCAACCGTGATTTCGAACTCTCCAACGGATATAAACCTTATGCCAATATCAAGGCTCGCAATTACTCGGTGTTCCTAAAAATCATGAAAGAATTTTAACACAATGACCATCAGAAATTTAACCACAACCATTATGCTTGCGGCTATGTTTGCGAGTGCATTCTTGGCATGCGCTGACTCACGCAGGAGACACAGTGACACAGCCTTCTCAAATCGCTGGGATGCACCTGATTCAGTTGCTCGTTCGATAATGGGTAACCGTTTGTCAGAACTCGTATCCAACCCTAAAAAGGTAGTGATGTACACCGTAATATATCGAGACACAGCCCACAGAAACAACATATTAGTCGAGCCGGACTTCGTACTTGACAGTATGGTTTGCAAATTATCCAAAGAACAGGCTTCTACCCTCAATTTCATGTTGGTTGCCGACAGTGCCAACTACATGGTTGACACACTCGCGGTACCTATGATACCTCACCGTCCTGCATATGCATTTAATTACATTAATAAAAAAGACACAGCCCTTATATGGTACTCCCCAGGGGATTTCACGTGGGGTATCAGATATGACGGTCGAGACATGTTCTGGTACAATGTTGCCAATCCTTCAATACTCAACAGGTTTTGTCAGAGTCTGACAAAATGAAAAACGTATAAAACAAAATATGAAACGACTAATATTACTCTTTGCTGTATTAGCAACCTATATTTTTGCAGGAGCACAAACGTTCCATGCAATAGTGTTTTGTAACACAATAGACCGCAGTATCGGGCAAAGTATGAGTGTGGAGCTGGCTAATGTGTCTCGACACTTTGGAGTTCTTCAAAATCTTCTTGACGACGACTATCTATTCATAATAACCTCCATCGACGGTAACCGATGTACAGCGTCGAACATACAGTCGATAATCAATGAAATGAATGTCGGCCCCGACGACGTAGTCTTTACCTTTTATGGCGGGCATGGTTCTCATGCCCCCAATAACGCCAACGACCCCTGGCCTCAGTATTGCATGAATACCGGCGACCAAAGCAAGTGGCTACCCATGGCACTTGTCGACAAATGGGTAGCACAAAAAAATCCACGTTTGCGTATCACTATGGCTAATTGTTGCAATGTCGCACAAGAAGGCGTGACTATAAAACCTATGTGGGCAAACGACAGCAGGGCTACAAAACTCGATGGTTACGATGCGGCAGCATTTCGCAAACTATTCGGATACAAAGGAAGCGTAATGGTTACTTCGAGTAAACTTGGCCAATATTCATGGTGCAATCCATACGGCGGCATGTTTACCAACCAATTCTGGGCATCTATGGACAAAATAGGCAGGGGCAATATAAATCCAGACTGGAACTCGCTTATGACATCTGCCGGAAAAGAAATATCTGTAAATACCGACCGTGGTGTAGTACCTCAAACCCCTTATTACAAAATCAATATTCAATCTGGTAATGGCGGTAATGGCGGCGGCAATGCCCGAAGGGACAACAACAGACCACATGACAATTCATTGTCTGACATGCTGGCACGTCTTTTAGACAAATCCGTAGCACAAGATACACGACTGGCATTGATTCCTGACATATTATCAAAATTTTTCAACAGTTCATCCAAAGTTATAACTGTTGCCTCTGATATGTCTACCATGGTTGATTACGAGGATGCTTCAGACTTCTTGCACCGTATATGCCTCTCGCCGTATATTTCAGGCATATCACTACTGAACGACGATAAACAAAACTTAAAAGTACACGAACTCAGATAAATACAACACCTGATGAAGATAAAAATAATATTTTCGTTCTTGCTTATTGTTATTATCTCCGGCATAAAAACATATGCATCCGACAACGGCAAAGAACTTACAGAAAGCCAAAAAGAAATCTTGCGCGAACGAGTTATACAAAAAACTGAAGAATTCTTCAGCTCGTTGAGCAAGATGGTCGACAATACTCTTACACAAAATACACGGTCATATCACCAAAGCCAATTATTAAACCTATTTATGGGCAAAGGCGGGCCTTATAGTATAACCAACGAAGATAACGAGATTGAAGAATCTACAGGAGTAAAGATGTGGACATCAAGCATAAACTCTTCGGTAAAGAACAGCATGCTGCTGCGTAATTATATCAAGAGGTTATACAATCCCGAGACCGGAAGGTCGAAAATGAATTATACAAAGATAAAAATAGAGTCGGCCGATGCCGTCCGTGTCGATAATATCACTCGTGAAGGAGACCATTACGTATGCGTAGCCTACTTTTATCAAGATTTCTACGGTATACGTGACGGCAGGGTTGTTTACAAAGACCGTACGTGCAAAAGAATTAAGTGCTACATAAACCCTATCGACGTACCCGGTCTCGGCAAAGTCTTCGATGCTAAACTTGCCGACATTACTGTGGTATCCACGCAACCCATCTACTGACTATTATGGCAAAATTCACGTCCTTATGCCTTTTATTCTTGTTATGCGTAACTTCGTCATATGGGCAAGTGGTAACATCAAAAAACTCACTCAATTTCCTTTTTGCCCGCAACGTCAAGAGTATTGATGAACTTATCAACCGGTTCAACGGCACTGAATCTCACCCCGACATTGCGCCAGATTCACTGAGCCGTAGAAATAACATACTCTCCCTATTCAATCCTGACATAGACACCGGAGAGTTGACCAAAGATGAGTTCAAACACATTGTGATAGAATTCGTTACAGATGTCGAAAATTGGCCCGGGCGTCTCGACATCGCCAGTGATAATATATTCGTCGAGGTGCCTTGCGACTTCAAATTTGCAGACCGTCCATTCGAAGCCACATTACTTTTACGCCGAGAGACTACCCAACGAGGCTCATCGAGGTGGGCTATTGCAGGGGTCAAGGGGTTGCGCAAAGCTGGTTTCTATTCCAGTCGGTTTACCGGCATAAGTCCTGTTGACCACGAAATGGAGTTTGTCGGCTTCGCCGACCTATTCAACACCAATAAAAAGCTCATACCGAATGTAATGAGTCACAACCGTGGCACAGATGAGCTGTCACTGTTCCTCGGGCTTTCTCAAAGTCACGATTTCAAGTTCGTAGCAGTTCACAGGCTGCGGATTCATTTTCTCGACGTCCCAGGATATGTGTTCTCTATAAGTCAATCGCTCAAAGAATCAGACATGGGTGCTTGGATGATTGACCATATCGACAGGGCCGGTGATTTCAATAAATTAGAATATATCAACCAACTTTTCGGCTTAGGACAGTAAATATGAAAAAGCTACTCATTGTACTGATATTTGCCTTGACTACAATGGTGCAGTCTAAGGCACAGGTCTTCTACCACCGTGTAGACATAATGACCGGTAATCTTTATTCATTCGTTGCATCAAACCTGCTATCAGCAGGCTTGAACTACCTCTCACAAGACCGCCTGCTCGACACTTCTTTTGGGTATTCGGTGTACAGCAGTTCCTGCGATTATGGCTCCGTCAAGATGAAAGACTACAATCGCGTAGGCATTACCATGCGTGATTTGATTGCTGATAGTTCGTACGGTGTAAAACTTGGTTACCAAAGCTTCTATCCAGGAGTATTCAACTGGGGTATATACGGATCTGCACATTATAAAATCAACAGGTTAAAAATGGAATACTCGGAAATGTTAATGCCGCAGGATATCCACCGACTGCAACTGGGAGGTGGCGTATTACTGTCTTTTGGCTCAATCGACAGTGCGGCAAAAGCAGTTATTGAGGCAGGTATACGCTACAATATACCAGTAAGATACCGTGGGGCGTGGGGCAATGATGCCGCATCGGTTTTGAACAAGGGTATTACCAACCACTATTCAATCCGTTTCGGCGGTTTCGGCGTCCTACAAGGACTCGGTTTATTTGCCGAAATACCATTATATAATTTGGTTAAGGTAAATGATATATGTCCTGGTTTTTCGTTCCGACCTTTCTCATTCGGAATAACATACACCATAATGCCATGGAATTAAGAAAAACACTGTGCATAGCGATATCTGTAGCAATTGTCCAACTGTCATTTGGTCAAATACCTGTACCTGCTGCGGTAGAACAATTTTATAATGGGATGGAGCGGATGGTGGCGTGTAACTCGTCTGCCGAAATTTGCGAACTTGAAATGATTATGAACAAGTGTTTTTTCGGGCATGAAAACAGCGGCATGAACCTGCCGAATGATTTCAAGCACATAGATATCGACGCCGGGTCACCGTCGCATCAAAACGACATGCTCACATCTAACAACTATATCAACAAACTGAGTAAGTACATATATACCGACAAGAGTCTGAAGCCATATGTCAAGATAAGTTCGTATAGCAGAAAAACAGGTACCCTGCCGACTTTCGACAAAAAAATGAGTGCCGAAGACGCCTACGTCGAGACTATCGTAAGGAAGAAGTTTTCCTATAACACCGTATCAGGAACTGTACATAAAGAATTTACAGATACCGTCTATACACATGTGATACAAAACAAGATAAGTGTCATTGTCAATGGCATGGGTCCTGACGGTGGCGACAACAATCCGGAGTTATTAAAAGTCAGAGCAGCACAGGCTTATCAGGAAAAACGATATAATGATGCCTATAAGATTTTTCAAAGAATAATCGAACTCGACAGGCATGATTCAGAGCCCTTGTACAGGCTGGCTTTGATGACATATTATGGTAAAGGCTGCACTCCCGATAGGCGCAAAGGCGTCAGACTGATGCAAGAATCATCGTACAGGCATGGCTCATTCAGCTCCAAGGCTGACAATGTGCTGCGCAATTGGAAATACAAAAACGTACTCTGACACACCTCTATCGCCGTACTTTTTTCATTTCGTTGGGAGCAGCACCTGTAGCTTATCCTACAATTGTATCCACTATAATAACCGCTCGATTTAACATGGCTCCCGTAGATTTTTTCAGAGAAATTATAGTAAAGATAGGCAATGTTCATAGAAATTTTGTAATTTTGCACTTTAATTCAAAGGAACAATCCTATGGGAGGTTTTTTCGGCGCAATTTCGCGCAAGCCTTGTGTAAATGAGGTTTTCTACGGTACAGATTATAACTCGCATCTTGGCACTAAACGTGCCGGAATGGTCACGTTTGACCGAGAATGGGGTTTTAACCGTAAGATTCACAGTATCGAGCGTGACTATTTCCGCTCGAAGTTCGAAGACGAACTCGACAGCTTTACCGGCAATGCCGGTATCGGTGTAATCAGCGATACCGACCCCCAGCCGATCCTGGTCAACTCGCACTTGGGACGCTATGCGGTGGTAACTGTGGCTAAAATCGGCAATCTTCGCGCACTTGCCGACGAACTGCTGGCTCAGAAAATGCACCTTAGCGAATTATCGGCAAACAATATCAACCAGACCGAAGTCGTAGCGCTGATGATCAATATGGGCTCGGACTTCGTAGACGGTATCAACCTTGTATTCAGCAAAATCGAAGGCTCTTGCTCGATGCTGATACTTACCGAGGACGGTATTATCGCTGCCCGCGACTATCTCGGACGAACACCGGTGGTTATCGGTCGCAACGACGACGGATATGCCGTGACCGGCGAGAGCGGCGCGTTTGAAAACCTCGGTTACACTATCGAGCGCGACCTTGGCCCCGGCGAAATTGTACGTCTCCGCCCCGACGGAATGGAAGTGCTGCAAGAGCCTGCAAAGCACGAGCAAATATGCTCGTTCCTATGGGTTTACTACGGCTTCCCCACCAGCACATACGACGGCATCAATGTCGAGTCCATGCGCGAGGCCGTTGGCAAGGCTATGGGTAAAAAAGACGATACCGAAGCCGATAGCGTATGCGGCATACCCGATTCGGGCGTTGGATGTGCTCTCGGCTACGCCGAAGGACACGGCATACCTTACCGCAGGGCCGTGCTAAAATATACACCCACATGGCCTCGTAGCTTTACCCCGGGAAATCAGTCGCGTCGCGACCTGGTAGCCCGTATGAAACTAATACCCAACGCCGCTCTGCTTAAAGACCAGAGGGTAGTATTCTGCGACGACTCTATTGTACGCGGCACCCAGCTCCGCGACAACGTGCAGACATTCTTCGAAGCCGGCGCCACCGAGGTACATGCCCGCATTTCGTGCCCGCCACTCATCTACGGTTGCCCCTTTATTGGCTTCACATCGTCGAAAAGCGACCTCGAGCTCATCACTCGCCGAATCATACAGGACTTCGAAGGCGACCATACAGCCAAGCTCGACCGCTATGCCACAGCAGGTACTCCCGAGTACGAAAACATGGTAAAAGAAATAGCACGTCAGCTCGGCCTCAGCACTCTGCAGTTCAATAAAATGGAAGACCTTATCGCATCGATAGGCCTACCCAAAGAACGCATCTGCACCCACTGCTTCGACGGCAGCAGCTGCCACCCATGCCAGATGTTTAAGAAGCGCGAAAAGTAAAAAATAAGAAGAATATTAAGGGCTAACGAGACACAAAACTCGTTAGCCCTTAATTATTGTCGTTTATGCTCCTTACCAAGCTCCATGATATTTACCAAACAGAGTTTTAGATAAGTATCTAAGAATAAAAGCCATACAAGACATAAATTGTTTGTATGGCTTTATTTTTGTCCTAACCTCACTCCTGATGTTATCCTGCCGATAGGCCGCCGTCGATGAGGTAGAGGCCGCCGGAGCAGAAGCTCGAACGGTCGGAGGCAAGGAAGTGCACAAGCTCGGCAACTTCGTCGGGTTCTCCGGCACGGCCTCGGGCATAATCGGCATTTTCGGCAGCCCACATCGATTCAACGCTCTCGCCGGTGCGCTCAGAAACCTCGTTGAAGAGCCTGTCGACGAGCGGTGTACGCACCGTTCCGGGGCATACGGCATTGACACGTACCCCTTTTGGCAGAAGGTCGAGGGTGAGACTTTTCACAATCTGTCCTAACGCACCCTTGGTCATACCGTAGGCGAAGCTGGCCTTTTTGCCGGTCATCGACTGGTCCGAGGCATTGATTACAACCGTACCGCCGCCCGATGCTATAATGGCCGGAACTGCGGCCTTGAGGGTATGGAATGTGCCGTAAAGATTTGTCTTTACCACGAGGTCGAATTCTTCTTCGGGCGTATCGAGCATTGTATTTCGACGATGAATACCGGCGTTGCAGAATACACTCGTCAGACCGCCGAAAGCCTCTACAGCGGCATCTACCGCAGCCTGCACCTCGGCGGCATCGCGGGTATCGGCATGGCGGTATAGAGCGCCGGTTTCTGCGGCAAGGGCCTGCCCGGCCTCATCGTTGATATCGGCAAATGCCACCTGCCAGCCCTCGGCTACAAAGCGCCTCACAGCGGCAGCCCCGATACCGGTACTTCCGCCGGTGATAAATATAGTATTTTTCATTGCTTTTAGTCTATGGTTTAGAGCTTAGTTGAGAGTTTAGAGTTTAGACAATAGCTTCAGTCGACCCAACACTAAATGAACCTGTAGTTGGTAACTGCTAAACTCTAAACTAAGTTCTAAGCTCTAATACAAATCATCCAAACAAGCCAAAATCATCATCTCTCTTAGCGCCGAGGTGTTCGTAAGCCAGCTGAGTCACCTCGCGGCCTCGCGGTGTACGCTTGATAAAACCCTCTTTGATAAGATATGGCTCATATACTTCTTCTATCGTGCCCGGGTCCTCGCCAAGAGCAGTCGCAATAGTGGTAAGGCCCACCGGACCGCCTTTGAACTTGCGTATAATAGTATGAAGTATCTTATTGTCGATTTCATCGAGGCCGTAGCGGTCGATATTGAGTGCCTCGAGCGCATAGCGTGCAATACCAAGGTCGATAGAGCCGTTGCCCTTGACCTGGGCGAAATCACGCACACGGCGCAAGAGAGCATTGGCAATACGGGGCGTGCCTCGGCTACGCATAGCGATTTCGTCGGCGGCATCATCGCTGCAGGCAACGCCGAGCAGCGATGCCGAACGCAATATGATACGACGCAGTACCGCGTGGTCATAATACTCGAGGTGACATTTGATGCCGAAGCGGGCACGCAGCGGCGAAGTCAGCAAGCCCGACCGTGTAGTCGCACCAACGAGGGTAAACGGACTGAGCGAAAGTTGCACGCTCCTGGCTCCGGGACCTTTGTCGATCATAATATCGATACGGTAGTCTTCCATGGCAGAGTAAAGGTACTCCTCTACCACAGGGCTCAGGCGGTGTATCTCGTCGATAAACAGCACATCGTTTTCCTCAAGCGAGGTCAATATGCCGGCGAGGTCGCCGGGCTTGTCGAGTACCGGGCCGGATGTTATTTTAAGGCCTACACCAAGTTCGTTGGCAACGATACCGGCAAGGGTGGTTTTGCCAAGGCCGGGTGGGCCGAAAAGCAGGATATGGTCGAGCGCCTCGCTACGAAGCGTGGCGGCTTTTACAAACACTCGCAGGTTTTCGATAATCTTCTCCTGTCCGTTGAACGACTCAAAGCGCCCCGGACGGAGCGCTTTCTCGAAATCAGACTCAGAGCTGCCTACAGCCTGGCGACGTATGTCGAATTCTTCTTCTTCCAATTATTTTGTTCCTTTTTTAGGGGAGAGTTTTCCGGAAATTGAGAATGTAGAGTTTAGATTTTAGAATTATTGCGCCGAGGGGTTAAACCTAAACCTTAAAAATCTTCTTGTATATCAATTCAGGATTTATTGCAGTCATACACAAGTGGTCGCCACGGTGGCAAGGCTTGTTGCCAAAAACCGAACACGGCCTGCAGTCGAGAGGCAACTGTACGGTATCGGCATCGGTCTGACGCCAGCCCTTGAAGCCGCAATAGGGATGTGTCGCACCCCAAATGCTAAGCACCGGCGCACCGGCAATGGCAGCAAGATGCATATTGGCCGAATCCATGGTCACTACAATGTCGAGGTGATTGAGCAGGGCCAACTCAACGGCAAAACCGTAGCGTTTCCCCGCCAGCGACACCGCACAGCTATATTCTGCGGCCCAGCGGCCAAGGACAGCCTGCTCCGACTCTCCGCCGCCGAACAGAAATACCCTGATGCGTTTACCGCCGTCGACATCCTGCTGAATTCGCGCCAATACCTTCTCCATCATTTCGGGCGGATACACCTTGCCCTCATGAGCGGCAAACGGAGCTATTCCTATCCACATCTCACCCTCCGGTTTTGGTGGTGTGATTGCGGCAAAAACCGCCGGGTCGGCCTTCCCTCGGCCATTGTAGAGGCCGTTGAATTGGTCGGTCAGGGGCAGCCCTGCCTTGAAGAAAGCCTCGCGGTAACGGGCCCTCTGCGAAATCAAGGGCAACATCACCTTGTTGTGTCGGCGCGTGAGGGCACGCCGCTTGGCACGTGGCTTGAATATACGTGCCGAGGGCACGCCACGAAGCTTGAGCAACACCGCCAGCACCTTGGTGCGAAGCACATTGTGGAGGTCCACATAAATATCAGGATGATAACGGTCTACAAGCTCCGAAGCAAGTCGGTTCAAGCCCGCAATGCCATTGTAGTCTTTCTTAACATCAGCGCCAAGCACGGTAAGATTGGCCGGGGCATCGACAAATATCGATGTCATTGCCGGGCGTGTTACAAACACAAAGCGAGTCTGTGGATAACAACGGCATGCGCTATACACTACCGGCACTGTCATGGCCACGTCGCCCAAAGCCGAGAAGCGCGTCAACAGCACCGTGCGACCTTCCATATCACTTCTTATACAGTACCGGATTGGTATCGGTATCGTTGTACATCTTCATCTGTCGGTACACCTTCATATACTTGCGTCCGGCAGCAATATCGTCGAGAAGGGTGTCGATAGCCTCGGTAAGGTCGGCTCGCTGCTCGGTGAGTACTGCAAGTTTCGATGCACAGCGGTTGCGGTGCTCTGCCGAGGCATCGGTACGATCGACTTCAGCCTGCATATGATAAATCTTGAGAGCGAGAATCGACAGGCGGTCGAGAGCCCATGCCGGGCTTTCGGTGTTGATTGTCGCATCGGCGGCCACAGCCACGTCCTTGTATGTGTCGCGGAAGTATGAATCAAGTTCCTCGACCATGTCGGTACGATCCTGATTCGACTTATCGATACGGCGTTTGAGCGCCAACGCTGCCAACGGGTCGATATCTGGGTCACGGATAATATCTTCGAGATGCCACTGCACGGCATCGATACGGTTTTTGGCATATAGTACGCCCTCTATGCTCGTCGGCTCGTAGGGCTGGCGGCTGGTTGCGTCTACATCATCGTCTATATGGTAGTCTGCAACACTCTGCTCGAAAATTGCGTAAGCTTTTTCTGCGAATTTCATTTTTATAAGGCGTTTAATCGGTTTGAGGCAAAGATAATGCTTTTTTTATATCTCTGCAAAATAACTTTCGACTTTATTACCGCAAATTATCAAAAAACGTACGGGGATTTGGCTCGACAAGAGCCCGGCTATCCGAGACAAGCCACCTATCACACACGGCCCGGGGCTGAGAGGATGTGATAGGCGAGTTGGTGGAAGAGTTCGTGTTCGTTCTGGCGCGAGCCTACACCTTTGCTCTTCACGTCGAAGTCGCGTATTGCACCGATAATTTCTACTATCTGCAGGGCATTGTAGCGGCTCATGCCGAGTTTTATACGCTTTAGCGCAAATGGTTTGCACCCTAGCGCGGCCATTAAGCCGGCATCGCTTCGGTCGGGGGTGTAGTATGCTACCAACAGGTCGGTAAAGAAGTTGAATATCGATGCTGTGGCCATTACGAGTGGCACTGCCTTTGGGTTGCTCTTGAAGTAGGCAAGTATGCGGAATACACGCCGTGGGTCGCGGGCGGCAATGGCATCTACGAGTTCGAAGCTATTGTATTCGCGGCTGACACCGATGTTGCGCTCTATAGCCTCGGGGGTAATCGACGCATTAGGCGGCAGCAAGGATGCCAGCTTATCGACCTCGTTGAATAGGCGGCTCAAATCCGTGCCGACAAAGTCGTGGAGCATCTCTACTGCCTTTTGATCGGCATTGAGACCTTTTTTACGTATATATTCGCTGATAAAAGCGGCAATATTCCAGTCGGCGATTTTCTTTGAGTCGAAAATCACTGCACCGCCTTTTTTAGCAGCGTCGAAGAGTTCTTTTCCTTTAAGGACAGCACCTCGGCTACATATAACCAGCACGGTAGTCGATACAGGGGCGGCAAGGTAATTTTTGAGTTTTGCAAGTTTGTCGGCACGTGCAGACTGGGCTTCTTTTACTATCACCACCTGTCGGTCGGCCATCATAGGCACTCCTCGGCACAGATTGATTATAGTCTCGGGCTCGGTCTCGGGGGCGTAGACTACGTATTGGTTGAATTCCTTGTCGGCCTCGGGCAGCAGGTTTTCGAAGTCTTTGGCGAGGGCATCGATAAAGTAGCCTTCTTCTCCATGGAGTATATATACAGGCGCTATCTCGCCTTTTTTAAGCGACTTGCGAATGTCTTCGAAACTTGTTGCAGGGGCTGCGGCCATGTGGGGTCTTAATTGTTTGCGAAATTATTCGTAAATTTACAAAAATTTTTCGACATGGCTGCAAAGACGCAATTAAATTTACCGGCTTACGATGTAGAACTTCGTCGCGATGAAGATTCGCGGCGTGGAGGGCTGGAGATATACGACCGTCTGCGCAGGAAATGGATAGCGTTGACCCCGGAGGAGTGGGTGCGGCAGCACTTTGTCAATTTCCTAATCACCCACCGCGCCTTTCCCGGCGAACTTATGGCAAACGAGGTGGCGCTGAAGCTCAACAACACCGCACGACGAGCCGACACGCTGGTCTACACCCGCTCGTTGAAGCCTCTGTGTGTTATAGAATACAAAGCCCCCGACATAGTACTGACTCAGAATGTTTTCGACCAGATTGCCCGCTACAACAGCGTAATCGAGGCCCCGTACCTGATTGTTAGCAACGGCATGCACCACTATTGCTGCCGCTATTCGGAAAGTGGCTACACATTTCTGCGAGAGATACCATGCTATAGCGATATGCTAGGGCTCTGATTTTAACATATGTTAAAAGCATTGAAAGATTTCCATTTCACGCCTTTTTAGAATAACTTTGTAAGCGCAAAACACTATTATCGTGTAGGATAATTACATTGCCTTGGCAATTTGACAGCCTCGCATCGCGCGGATGTCAAAAGCAATGGGACGGCTCTTTATCCATTTCGACAATCATATAACTGTGTCCCGTCTGCAGTAAATATCGTCGGCATCCAAAATGCCGGGCATATTTATGCAGTTATATGAACTCATTAATCACAACACTTCTTCTATTTTTCCCGCATTATAGTCGCTCGGTCAACCGTAGCGGCTCGGTGACGTATATACCCACTTTTCATATTTGAAAAGACCAAGATATCACTTAAACCATGACAACTTCAGCGGGCTCGAAAAGCCCGGCAGGTGCTGGGGCCGACATCCTTCAGCACCTTTCTTTTGCAATCTCAGACAGGGGCGGCAGACTATTAAAAACAGTTAATAGCCTGTGTGTTTCGTTTTTTTAAGCTATCTTTGCCCTGTTAAACCCGAAATTACAAAAATCTCAATATGAAACGCTTCCGCGCACTGTTGCTCGCACTCCTCACCACAATCGCTATTTTGCCCGCCGCGGCACAGTTCAGATACGCGCCTGTAGTCGGTGTGAATATCAGCGACCTTAAATTCAAGCAAGACCTTTTCGCCGTAAAGCAGTTGGTGGGATTCCAGCTCGGTGTTCAGGGCGAACTCATGTTCCCGGGTATCGGATTCGGTATGGACTTTGCTCTGCTGTACAATCAAATGGGTGCTAAAACAAACATCGGCAGCCGCCCCGTATGGGCTGTCGACGGTTTCGGAAACGAACGAGTAACTCTACACTCTCTTCAGATTCCTGTACATGTCCGTTTCAAATGGACTCGTATGAACGGCCTCGAAGACTATATCGCACCTTTCGTATACGGCGGTCCTGACTTCGGTATTCTCGTTGGCCACAGCCGCATCAAAGGAAATGACGATGTGAAAAACCCTTATAGGTATTCCGGAGGCGACCTCGGCCTTACTGCCGGCGGCGGTTTCGAATTATGGAAACGCTGGCAGGTGTCGCTACAGTACACATGGGGTATGACCTATCTGCTTAAAACACGAAAGCTCGACAACCTGAGCGCTCGCAACCGCCAGTGGGCTGTTCGCGTGGCTTACTTTTTCTAAGTTTAGTTGAGAGGTGAGAGTTTAGATATTAGCACTCATCTAAAAAGACATCCCAAATCCAAGATATAGCACCCGCTTGGCAGTAGTCTGCCAAGCGGGTGCTTTTTGTAACTACATAAATTTTATTTTGAGCAAAAACATATTAAGCCAACAGATTGTTTGCCTATGTGGTGTATTTGTGCTACATTTGCAGCAATTACACATGTATACTTGGAATTTTGCTCCCATACGGAAGCATTTTACAAACTGACTTAGAATACATTATGCTTGAACGTTTCTTAAAGCAAACCGGATTTGTTTCTTACGACGACTTCATGGAACATTTCGAACTGAAAGTGCCCGAAAATTTCAATTTCGGCTATGATGTCGTCGATGTGTGGGCTGAGCAGGCTCCAGATAAAGTATGCCTTACCTGGGCCAACGAACACGGCGACAGGCGCAGTTTTACCTTTGCCGACATCAAAGCCGAAACCGACTATACAGCTTCATTTTTAGCATCTTTAGGTATTGGCCGAGGCGACAGAGTGATGCTGATGCTAAAACGGCGCTACCAGTTCTGGTTTGCAATTATAGCCCTCCACAAACTGGGGGCTGTAGCCATACCCGCCACACACCTGCTGATGCCCCACGACATAGCATACCGCTGCAACAAAGCTCACATCAAAGCCATAATCGCTGCCGGAGAAGAGCAGATAACGGCGCACATCGATGCCGCCATGCCACAATGTCCCACGGTTGAAGCCCGCATTTCTACCGGCCCGAGCCTACCCGAAGGCTGGCTCGACTTCGACAGCGGCATCGAGGCCGCAGCGCCATTTGTACGCCCCGAAATTGTAAATACAAATACCGACATTTCGCTGCTCTACTTCACCTCGGGCACTACCGGCGAGCCCAAAATGGTGGCTCACGATTTCACTTATCCGCTCGGACACATTATCACAGCTTCGTGCTGGCACGACCTGCGCGAGACCGACCGACACCTCACCATTGCCGACACCGGCTGGGGCAAGGCGGTATGGGGCAAACTATACGGACAGTGGATTGCCGGGGCGGATGTTTTCGTTTACGACTACGATAAATTCGTGCCGGCCGACATTCTGCGCATTCTCTCCGACAACCATATAACTACATTTTGCGCACCACCGACGGTATTTCGATTCCTCATCCGCGAGGACGTGAGCCGCTACGATCTAAAGGCCTTGCGCCACTGCACAATAGCAGGCGAGGCTCTCAACCCCTCGGTATTCGAAGAATGGAAATGGCTCACAGGTCTAAGCCTTATGGAAGGCTTCGGTCAGACCGAAACCACCCTTACCATAGGCACCTACCCATGGGTAGAGCCTCGACCCGGTTCAATGGGCAAGAAGGGGCCGCTGTACGATATCGACCTGGTAGACCTCGAAGGAAATCCCGTGCCCGACGGCCACGAGGGCGAAATTGTGATACACATCGACCACAAGCGCCCCACCGGACTATTCCGCGAATACCTCGACGACCCCAATACTACAGCCCAAGCAATGCACGACGGACTATACCACACCGGCGACGTTGCGATTCGCGACCACGACGGATATTACTGGTTCGTAGGACGCACCGACGACGTAATCAAATCATCGGGCTACCGCATCGGCCCATTCGAGGTCGAAAGTGCATTGATGAAGCATCCGGCGGTGGTAGAATGTGCGATAACAGGTGTTCCCGACCAAATACGCGGCCAGATTATCAAGGCCACGATAGTACTGGCGGAGGAATACCGCGACAAGGACCGCGACGCTTTGGCAAAGGAGATACAGGATTTTGTAAAGCAGGCAACTGCTCCATACAAGTATCCGAGAATCGTAGAGTTTGTCGACGAACTGCCAAAGACCATTAGCGGCAAAATACGGGCACTGCGACAGACATACAAGAGCCGCAATAATCCCGATGTATAGGCCCTAAACCGCTTTTTAAAGCCCGATAACACATTAGCAAAAAACAAGTTGAGTTTGCGAAACTTTAATTTTTTGACTATATTTGCGGTTCGAAAAGAAAAACGACACTAACAACGATGAAAAGAACAAAGATAAGCGATATCTTCGACCCGGCGCTGATTGGCTCCGAGGTAGACGTGAAAGGCTGGGTTCGCACCCGCCGAGGCAACAAAAACGTACAGTTCGTGGCTCTCAACGATGGTTCGACGGTGCGCAATCTGCAGATTGTATTCGACCTCTCGCGTTTCAGCGACGAGGAACTCAAAGCCGTTACCACCGGCTCTTCGATACATGTGACCGGACAACTCGTTGAGTCTATGGGTAAAGGCCAGACATGCGAGGTACAGGCCGATACTCTCGAAATATACGGCACTGCCGACCCCGAGACCTACCCCCTGCAGAAGAAAGGACATACAATGGAGTTCCTGCGCGAAAAGGCTCACCTGCGTCCTCGTACCGCTACTTTCGGCGCTATCCTGCGCATCCGTAGCGCCCTCGCTTTCGCTATCCACAAGTTCTTCAACGACAAAGGTTTCTTCTATCTGCACACTCCTCTCATCACAGGCAGTGACTGCGAAGGCGCCGGCGCTATGTTCCAGGTAACAACCCTGCCACTCAACGACCTTCCACGCACCGAAGACGGCGCTATCGACTATAGCGAAGACTTCTTCGGCCGCCCAACCGCCCTCACTGTGAGCGGTCAGCTCGAAGGCGAGCTCGGCGCAACAGCCCTTGGTGCAATCTACACCTTCGGCCCCACATTCCGCGCAGAGCGTTCGTTTACCCCGCGCCACCTTTCAGAGTTCTGGATGATCGAGCCTGAAATGGCTTTCTACGATATCACCGACAATATGGACCTAGCCGAGGAATTCGTAAAATACTGCATACAGTATGTACTCGACCACTGCCGCGACGATATCGACTTCCTATCTGAGCACTTCGACCACGAACTCGTAGAGCGAATGGAGTTTGTTCTCCACAACGATTTCGTGCGCCTCACCTACACCGAGGGCATCGAAATCCTGAAAGCTTCTGGTCAGAAATTCGAAGTTCCCGTTGAATGGGGTATCGACCTCCAGAGCGAGCACGAGCGCTACCTGGTAGAGCAGCACTTCCGCAAGCCCGTTATCCTCACCGACTATCCCAAGGATATCAAGGCCTTCTATATGAAGCAAAACGACGACGGCCGCACCGTTCGCGCCATGGACGTTCTCTTCCCCAAAATCGGCGAAATCATCGGCGGTAGCGAGCGCGAAGCCGACTACAACAAACTCCTCGCTCGTATCGAAGAACTCAATATACCGATGAAAGATATGTGGTGGTACCTCGACACCCGCCGCTTCGGCACTGTGCCCCACTCGGGCTTCGGCCTCGGATTCGAGCGTCTGATGCTCTTCGTTACCGGCATGGCAAACATCCGCGACGTAATCCCCTTCCCCCGCACCCCCAACAACGCAGAATTCTAAGCTCCAATACAGTAAAAACGACAAAGCGCCACGGCAATCCGTGGCGCTTTATTGTTTTCGAAGAGCCTCTCTATTTTGTCACTCTAAAAAGCGGACAGCGGACAAGGTTGTCCGTTTTCGGACAATCGGCATCTTTGCTCCCACCTGATTTACAGGTGCTTGCGTTTTTGGCACGATTATTACTTAATATATACAGAAACCAAATAAAGTACTACAATGAAGCATTTATCTCTATTCCTATTGTTCATCCTGTCGCTTGCAATTCACACGGTAAATGCAAGGGTTATAAAGGGACGAGTTTTTTCTGCTGTCGACACTACCGTTGTCTAGGGGGCGGATTGCAGGTTGTTGTCGGGCGATAAGCTGGTGAATTCATGGCGGTCGAATGTCGACGGCACTTTTGCCGTTGCAAGCGACGACAAGGGCACGCTCAAGCTCGAAGTAGTGAAGATTGGGTTTTCGACTACTGAAATTTTGATCAAAGGCGGCTCTAACGATGTAAACCTCGGCCAGGTATTCCTCGAAAAGAGTGTGGAGCTAAAAGAGGTATCCGTAACCGCCAACCAGGTGGTACAATCGCGAGGGCGCACAATCGTATACCCCTCGGCCTCGGAAGTAAAGGCTTCGTCGACCTCGATAGAACTGTTTCAAAAGCTCCCTATGCCCGGACTTGTCATCAATCCGATACACCAGACCATGTCGGTCGACGGCGGAGCGCCGTATATCCTCATCAACGGCAGGCCCGCATCGATGAGCGAGGTAAACAGCCTCTCGCCCAAGGACATTGAGAAAATAGAATTCTCGCGTATTACTCCAGCCCGCTATGCCGACAAGGGCTGCCGCGGATTTATCGACATCATACTGAAAAAACGCGACGACGGCGGCAGCATCTACGCCTATGGCCGTAGCGCGGTCAACACCGCTTTTGTCGATGCAAATTTGAGAGCTTCGTACCACCAGGGACCCTCGCAATTCTCTTTATTCTACGTGCCTTCGTGGAGAAATTATCAAAGGGTATATGACAATGAAACAAGAAGTCTCATTGCCCCCGATTTTAAGATAGATCTCAAGAGCCACGACCGCAACCCCTTCAACTACTTCTTCAATAACATAAACTTTAAATATGACTACAGCCCGAGCCTGAACACACTGTTCTCGGCCACATTCTCAGCCTCTCCGAGCAGCAACAAAAGCCGCTCGATAGCCGATTATTCCGATTCCTACCTTGGCGAATACGACAGTTATAGCAAGACTAAGAGCAAAGACTTCAGCCCCTCGCTCGATTTGTTCTTCCGTCGCAATTTCAACGATAAAAACTCTATCGAAGTACAGCTTGTGGGTACATTGAACTCGAGCAACTACATCCGCGACAACGACTACCTATATCCCGACGGCACGGAGCAGACATACTCGACCAACGCCGACAGCCACCGCCGCTCGCTGATTTCAGAGATTAACTATACTCACACCTTCAGTGACAAGACACAGTTGTCGGGCGGATTCCAAAATACAATCTCGCACAGCAAGAACACCTACATTGACTCGAACTACAAGCCGATTCTGACCGAAAACAACAACTATATCTTTGCCAACCTTGGCCAGTCTATCGGCAGCAAGCTATATCTGTCGCTTTCTACAGGCCTGAAAATGTATTGGATCGAAAACGACAATAACAAGCGTCATTTTATCCGCAACCTCTCGAGGGCGCAGCTAACGTGGTACATCAATCAGAAATGGGTGATGATGGGCGCTTTTGTCTACACACCTTCGATACCCTCGCTTTCGGCGCTTACCGATTATCCGCAACAGATATCTCCCTATTTCATATCTAACGGTAATCCCGACCTAAAAGTGTCAGAAAATTTCACTTACAACATCGGTGTCACCTACAGATACAAAAAATTCAATGCATCGTACTTTGCAGCATATGTCGACAAAAAAAACAGTGTAATCAGTGATGTAACCTATATTGGCGACCACTTGTTTTTATCACAGATGGTAAATGCACGTTACAACAGGACATTTGCCAATAGGATGTCATTTCAAATCAATGGTATATACGGCTTTGGCGCCAATCTGAACCTGAATCTCGACAGCTATCATACCGCGGGCAACGGCTGGTCGCACCACCTCACATCATTCGACGCCAACTTCTCGGTGTGGTGGAACAAGGGACCGGTTACCATTTCGTATTGGCGCACGATTCCCGGCAAATATCTCAGCGGGCACACAGCCGGCAAAGGCGAAAACGGCGATGCAATTCAGGTGCAGTACAAACCAAACAAGCATTGGACCTTGGGGGCAAGCTGGATGTATATGTTCGAAACAAAAGGCACGCAATACCCGGCATGGGACTACTCTCTTGTCAGCCCGAACTACCGCGAACGCTATATCAAAGACAACGGCAACATGGTAGTACTGTCGGCAGTATATACAGCCGATTTTGGCTCGATATTCCGATCGGCACGCCGAAGCCTCAACAATTCAGACAACGGCTCGTCGCTGCTGAAACTGTAACATAATCTGTCGGTTAGATAAACACATACGCAAAAATGCGGGCAAGGGGTTGACCTTGCCCGCATTTTTAGCGATTATGAAAGAAATTATTTGTTGGCAGATTCGAGGGTGCAGATGCTTACACGGTTCCAGCTTTCTTCTTCGAACATGTGTCCGATACCCTGACCTTCGGCCTGGATGCGGTCGGCTGAAATCTTATATTTCTTGATAAGGGCCTCTTTCACAGCCTCGGCACGGTTCTTGGCCAGGCGGATGTTGAAGTCGAGATTACCGTCCTGCGAAGCGTAACCCTTGATTACAACCTTCGAATCGGGATGATTCTTCATATAATCGGCAATCATGGTTATATTAGGCATCTGGTCGGCAGTGATCTTATACGAACCGATGCGGAAGAATACGAATCGTACGGAATTGTACTCGTTGTTGACTTCCTTTACAACCTTCGGAGCCTGGTTGCGGCACGAATCAAGCTGAGTAGCGAGAGCGTCGGCCTTAGCCTGCCACTGGTTGGCATTTGCTACGCTTGCGTCGAGTGAGCCTCGAAGCTCGTTGATCTGTGAGTTGAGGGCATCGACCTGGGCTGCATCATACGGACGTACGCAGGGGAAACCGTCACCAAAGCGGTAGTTTACGCTGGCAAGGAGATTGAAACTTGCCTGGTTGATGTTATAGCCGGTTACACTCTGCTTGAAGTCTCCGTTCATATTCCATATGATTGAAGGTTTAAGCGCGAAGGTAACATGCTCGCTGACATTGAAGTTGAAATTGAGGCCAACCTTCGTTGCGAAGTAGTTCCAGTCGTCAAGACCGTCGCTCTTGGCATAGTAGTCATGTCCCCAACCGGCACCCACAAGGGCTTCGATTGTAAACGGACGTATGCCACAGGGGTATCCACCGAATAGATTGAAGAGGTCGGCAGTACCGTATACGCCCACATAGGAGTTATCGAACGCCGTGCTCGAGTGAGCGTGGCCTTTCCACGACGAGGTATTCACGGCGAATAGACCTTCAACACCGGCACCGAATACCGGAGTAATCTGCTTGCCGATATGCAAGCCTGCAGCGCCGCGCATCGAGCCGAAGAATGCGTTATGGCTCATCGGGGTGGTAACACCGCCGTCGAGACCGATTGTTACGTTGTCAAAGAATGAGGGTGACTCTACCACTTGCGCATTGGCGGCTGTGGTCAGCGATGCAAGGGCGATCGCTGCAATGAATGTCTTCTTCATAATATGAAATGTTTTTTCGTGTTTTAATATTTGAAACGTGTCGCAAGCGGAGCTTTTCAAGCGGCGCTTCACTATTCACAACAATATGCATCATATGAATGTTCAAAATACATGCTAAAGATAAAAATATCGTTACCTTTGCGATTATTAGTTTAGAGCTTAGTTGAGAGTTTAGAGTTTAGATAATGGCTTCGGCAGACCCAACTCTAAATGAACCTCTAATTGGTAACTGCTAAACTCTAAACTCTCAACTAAGTTCTAAAAAACTAAAAACATATCAAGTATGAATCAAAATGAACGACCGCGATTTGCCACACGTTTCGGCGTGATAGCCACCACAGTAGGCTCTGCTGTCGGCCTTGGCAACATATGGCGCTTTCCCTACGAGGCAGGCGCAAACGGTGGCGGGGCATTCCTGCTGCTATATATCATATTTGTGGCGGCAATAGGTGTGCCGGTAGTGTGTGCAGAGTTCATTATGGGACGATCGTCGAGGCTCAATATCTTCGGCGCATTCCGTTCGCTCGCTCCTCGCAGCGGCAAGGCGTGGGTCGTTGTCGGGTGCTTGGGCATACTGTCGTCGATACTCATTCTGTCGTTTTACTCTGTTGTGGCCGGTTGGACACTCGAATACCTCTACGAATCTCTCGCAGGTAAGATCGACAACATGGGCGGTGTGTCGCGACAGACAGCTTTCGATACCTTCACCGCCGGGTGGGGATGCGTAGGCTGGACTTTGGTGGTGCTCGCTATCAACGCATTTGTATTGCTCGGCGGCGTACGAAAAGGCATCGAAAGGGCAAGCAACATACTGATGCCCATCCTCTTTGCCATACTTATCATTTTGTGTGTCAACTCTCTCCTTCTGCCCAATGCGGCCGAGGGCCTGCACTTCCTCTTTGCACCCGACTTCAGCGCAATCGACAGCGGCGTGGTAATCAGCGCACTCGGCCAGGCATTTTTCTCGCTTTCGCTCGGCGTGGGCACTATGATGATCTACGGCAGCTACTTCGACGAGCGCACCCCTATCGTACGCAGCGCCGCTACAACCGCAGGCCTTGACACCTTGGTAGCCATAATGGCGGGCATACTCATATTCCCTGCCGTATTCTCGTTTGGCGGCAGCCCGGCGGCCGGTCCAAAACTCGTATTCGAAGTCCTTCCCGACATATTCGCAATGATGCCCGGCGGCAGCATCTGGGCCTCGGCATTCTTCTTGCTACTCGCCCTCGCCTCGATAACATCCACGATATCAATGAGCGAAATATGCGTGGCCTTCCTATGCGAACAATGGGGCATGAAGCGGCCCGTCGCTGTAGCCGTCAACGCCGTAGTAGCCATGGCCTTAGGCAGTGTATGCGCACTCTCATTCGGTCCTTTGGCTGGTATGAAAATATTTGGCATGAACACGTTCGACCTCTTCGACTATATCACCAGCAATATATTCATGCCCCTCAGCGGCATGTTGATAGCAATATTCACCGGCTGGGTACTCAAGCGCAGCATTATCAACCACGAATTAGCGCCTGCACCCCGCGCACTTATCAATATCATAGTATTCTGTCTCCGCTTCGTGGCACCCGCCGCCATAGCCCTCATATTTATCAACGGCCTACTGTAAAAACTGACTACATACCCCGGTGGAGGACGTAAAAAAACGGAGAGGATGCAGTATAACCTGCGTCCTCTCCGCTTGTATATGGTGGTGTGATTAGTCCTCTTTCTCGAGACCTACGTAGCTCTGCCAGATAGATCCGAGAACCATCTTGATGCAGTTTTCTACGATGTAAGCCTTAGAAACCTCTTCGTCGAGAAGGAATGAGCATTCCATTCTCACGTTTCCATCGCGAACGACTGCAGTCGGCATGTTGCGGCGGCAGTTGTGGCGGTTGGCCAAAAAATAAGGATCTTGCACGGGCTCGTAGCCGGGAGCGCCGGCGGCGTAGCTGAGGCGGTTGTTGTTGACGATAACGAAGATTACGACATCATGGCCGAAGTCTTCATCGGCAGACTGTACGATTACCATGTCGCCATCTTCGTCGATACGGGTAGAGATGTGGAGTTCGTCGAGATACTCGCGAATAAGTTTTTTGTCAACTGTCATAATATAGTTGTTTAGTTTATATGTCAAAAGTAAAGATAAAAAGGAAATACGCCAAAAGGATTACGCGGATTTAACATCAATTAACCCGTCTTATTCTATCGTTTCCTTTTCAAGGTCGCGGTATCCCGACCATACCGACGACATAACCGAGCGGAGGCAGTTGCGAAGATAATCGTCGGACACTTCCTCGGAGATGTAGAACGAGTATTCGAATCTCACTTCCTGGCCGCGCACCACTGCTGTGGGGAAGTTGCGACGGCTATTGCTGCGGTTGGCCAGGTATAGCAGGTCGCCACCGGGATTATATCCATCAGCATTTGCGATGAAAGCCAGGCGGTTGGGGTCGGAAACGACTATCCATATGTTGACGTTGTAGCCGAAGTCGTTGTCGGCCTCGAGAGTGATGCAGAGGTCGCCTTCGTCGTCGATTCTCGATGATACCCCGAGTTGGTCGATATATGTTCGTATTTGGTCTCGTGTCATGGTGAATGGTGTGTTAAAGTGATGCAAAAAGCAACTGTGAGTCAGAACTTATTCCTGGTTACGGCGAGCTTCTATTTCCTCGTCGGTAAGTTCGAAATAAATGAAACTGTCGAGAGGAAGGAAAATCGAGGGCTTAATCACATTTTCGAGCAGGTAGTGCGGCGACACCTCGGCATCGATGATAAATGTGCGGTCCATAACCACATCGCCGTCGCTGTCGATAAAGCATGCCGGAGTATGGCTGCGGCAGTTGTGGCGGTTGGCCATCATGAGTAGGTCGCCTTCGGGATGATAGTCGAAAGCTCGGCTGCTGAACGATATCATCGTATCGTCTGTGATACTGATAAATGTGACAATCTGATATGGGAAGGTCTCTTCGTCGTAGAAACTAACTGCTATCTGGCCGTTGTCGAGTTCGGTATATTTAAGGTCGAGAATATCAAGACACTCAACAAGAAATTCTTTTGTAATCATCTTTATAGATATTAGCGTTGTCGTATCTGTAATACGATACGAGAAAAAATTTTTCCACACAAAGGTACAAAAAAACCATTAAAAGCCTCGGAGTTATCACGATTTAATGAGTCTATGAGCCAAGATTGAAGTAATATTACTGAGGCACCGTATTGATTTAATATTTTTTAACAGCTTTGAGCGTATTAAAATTGTTATCTTTGCAGTGACTTATTGAAAAGCACATTCACACTCCGTACTCTCGCGGAATTATTTATTAAACTATTAATATCCTACCATTTATTGATTCTAAACTAAATAATCTACACAGCAAGCCGCGAGGCAGCCACAAATTATAATTCTAACAAATTCACAGAACAAACAAAAACCAGCAACGAGATGGATTCCAATACACCGGAGAAGAAACCTAAACGACCACGCATCGGTCAGACATTCCACTCAGCCGAAGACAATACCGATCGTCCTCGCTACGACCGTCCCTACAATCCTACCCCCCGCGCCGAAGGCGAAGGCTCATCCGACAACGAAGGCTATCGCAGCCAGCGTCCCTACCAGCCTCGTCAGGGCGGCTATCAGCAGCGTCAGGGTGGATATAACAATTACAACCGTCCGTACCAGCCCCGTCGCTACGACAACGGCGAAGGCGTAGAAGGCTCTGAAAACCAGGGGCAGGGTGGCTATCAGCCCCGTCAGCCCCGCCAGTACAACAAACAGGGCCAAGGCGGTTACCAGCCGCGTCAGCAACGCCCCTATGGCAACAACCAGGGCGGCTATCAGCAGCGCCAGCAGCGCCCTTATGGCAACAACCAGGGTGGTCAGCGCCAGTACAACAACCAGGGCCAGCGCCCCTACGGCAACAACCAGGGCGGCCAGCGCCAGTATAACAACCGCGGCCAGCGCCCCTACGGCAACAACCAGGGTGGTCAGCGCCAATATAACAACCAGGGACGTCCCAACCAGCGCCCCTACGGCAACCGCAACCACCAGGACAACGGCACCGGTTTCCCCGGACGTGGCAAGAGCTTTACTCCGCGCCCCAAACGTATCGAATACGAAATGCCTCTGCCCGATCCTAACGAGCAGATCCGCCTCAACAAATATATGAGCAACGCCGGCATATGCTCGCGTCGCGAAGCTGATGAATATATCCAGCAGGGCCTTGTGAAGGTCAACGGAGTTGTTGTTACCGAGCTCGGCACCAAGATTACCCACAACGATGTGGTAGAATACGACGAAAAGGTAGTGACACCCGAAAGCAAGTGCTACATCCTGCTCAACAAACCCAAGGATTGCGTTACCACCAGCGACGACCCCAACGGCCGCATGACAGTAATGGACCTTGTGAAGGGAGCTTGCACCGAGCGCATCTACCCCGTAGGCCGCCTCGACCGCAACACCACCGGCGTGCTGCTTCTAACCAACGACGGCGACCTCGCCTCGAAGCTCACCCACCCCAAATTCGTGAAGAAAAAAATCTATCACGTATGGTGTGACCGTGATATCAGCGAAGACGATATGCAGCGCATCGCCGACGGCATTGAGCTTGAAGACGGCCCTATCCACGCCGACGCTATCAGCTACGCTACCGAAACCGACCGCAACCAGGCCGGCATCGAGATTCACTCGGGCCGCAACCGTATCGTACGCCGTATATTCGAGTCGCTTGGATACCACGTGACCAAGCTCGACCGTGTATACTTTGCCGGTTTGACCAAGAAGAACCTGCCCCGCGGACGTTGGCGCTACCTGACACAGGAAGAAGTCAACTACCTCAAAATGGGTTCGTTCGAATAAGCCAACAGAGGTAGAGCAACAGCAGTTTACTTACCGACACTCTCGTAGGGTCGCGGCACAATGCTATTAACTTGAGGGTTGATTATTCAAAAGGACAGCAACGATAGGAGCTTGGCTCTCCGAGACAAGCCTCGATTAGGCGTTGGTATTCAAAACATTAGCAATACTGGCCGAGGCTTGTCTCGGAGAGCCAAGCTCCTATTGCAAGCACTCTTTTGGCTTAAGTAAACAGCATTGAATTTTTGGCTATAAACCTTAACATCGCTATATCAAAAAACATAAATTGCATGCTATGTGATTTATGTTTTTTTGTTTGGATGTTAGATTAGAGCTTAGTTGTTTTTAGAGCTTAGTTGAGAGTTTAGAGTTTAGATAATGGTTTCGTCTTACTCAACAGCATCTAACCCAACCCTAAATGAACCTCTAATTGGTAACTACTAAACTCTAAACTAAGCTCTAAGCTCTAATAACAACTAAGCTCTAATAACAACTCAGTTCTAAAACACACCCCCGTATCATGCATATCACCGAACTCGAGAGCCTGCTCGTAGGAGCGGGACGCAAGAAAGCGCTCAAAGCCCTTACAGGCAAAGCCGGGGCCATTGTTACCGGCCTGGCAGGCTCGTCTGCAGCCATTATGATAGCCTCGCTGCCACGCCCCAAAGCTGCGCCGGTTGTTGTGGTAGGTGATAACCTCGACGATGCGGGCTACCTGTTTTACGACCTCACCCGCATCATTGGCGAGGAGAGGGTGTCGTTCCTACCCTCGGGGTTCAAACGCGACATCAAATACGGCCAGGCCGATGCCCCCAACCAGATATTGCGCACCGAAACACTGCGCCGTATCGCCGCCGCGGAGACCGACTATGTGGTCACCTTCCCGGAGGCGCTTGCCGAGACTGTGGCTTCGAAAGACGAGCTCAACAGCCATACCAGGCACATCGTAAAGGGCGAAGAAATAGACATGACCGAGCTTGCGCACTGGCTGCGCGACAACGGCTTCAAAGAGGTTGACTATGTATACGAGCCGGGGCAATACTCGATACGCGGCTCTATCTTCGATATCTATGCCTATTCGGCCGAGTTGCCGTTGCGCCTCGACTTTTTCGGCGACGAAATAGACTCGATACGTGCATTCAACGTAGAAACACAGCTCTCCGACCACCGCCTCGATGCTGTAGACATCACAGCCAAGGTCGACAGCCGCGCCAACCGCCAGAGCCTGCTCGATTTCCTGCCGACAGATTCGCTCTTGGCCATGCGCAACGAGGGCTATACCCTCGAGCGTATCAAAGCGATAGCCGATACCGGCATATCGGCCTTTACGCTCCTTACCGAGGAGGGCGATGCCGACGCACTCGACACCGTTGTCGACGCCGATGTATTCGCCCGCAAGCTCGAATCATTCGTACGCGTGGGCTTTACCGCAGCAAAGGCCTCCGACGACAGCGACACCCCGGCCAAGAGGCGGCGCGGGACGGCGGTAATCGACTTCGACTGCTCGCCACAAGGGATTTACCATAAGAATTTCGACCTCATAGCCGACTCGTTTACACGCTTCCAGAGCGAAGGCTACCGCTTGCTGATACTGTCGGACAACGCCAAGCAGTTCGACCGCCTGCGCGAGATTTTCGCCGACCGAGGCGACCAAATCAACTTCGAGGCCGTAGACGGCACATTGCACGAGGGTTTCGTAGACCACGAGACCCGCATATGCGTATTTACCGACCACCAGATTTTCGACCGCTTCCACAAGTACACCCTCAAGAGCGACCGCGCCCGATCGGGCAAATTGGCGTTGTCGCTCAAGGAGTTGGGGCAAATAGAGGTCGGCGACTATATCGTGCACCTCGACCACGGCGTAGGGCGCTTTGCGGGCCTGTTGCGCACCAATGTCAACGGCAAGATGCAAGAGGTGATAAAGCTCGTATACGGCAACAACGACATACTGTTCGTATCGATACACTCTCTCCACAAGCTAGCCAAATACCGCGGCAAAGAGGGCGTGCCACCCAAAATCAACCGCATCGGCGGCGGCCAATGGCAGAAAATCAAAGACCGCACCAAGAGCAAACTCAAGGACATCGCCCGCGACCTGATACGCCTCTACGCCGCCCGCCGCGAGGAAAAGGGCTTCGCATTCTCGCCCGACACATATATGCAGCACGAGCTGGAGGCATCGTTTATCTACGAGGACACCCCCGACCAACTCACTGCCACGCAGGCCGTAAAGGCCGATATGGAGAGCGAGCAGCCCATGGACCGCCTCATTTGCGGCGACGTAGGCTTCGGCAAGACTGAAATCGCCGTCCGCGTCGCTTTCAAGGCTGCCAGCGACAGCAAGCAGGTGGCGGTGCTGGTGCCGACTACCGTGCTTGCCTACCAGCACTACCACACATTCAAGGACCGCCTTGCCGAATTCCCCGTAAGGGTAGAATACTTGTCGCGTGCACGCTCTGCAAAGGAAACCAAACAGATACTCGCCGACCTCGAGGCCGGTAAAATCGACATACTAATAGGCACACACAAGCTCATCGGTAAGACGGTGAAATTCAAGGACCTCGGCCTGCTGATTGTCGACGAGGAGCAGAAATTCGGCGTTGGGGTAAAGGAAAAACTGCGCCAGATGAAGGTCAACATCGACACCCTCACCATGAGCGCCACGCCCATACCCCGCACCCTGCAATTCTCGCTCATGGGTGCCCGCGAGATATCCACTATCGCCACCCCGCCGCCAAACCGCTACCCTATCATCACATCGGTCGACGCTATCAGCGACGACGTTGTGGCCGAGGCTATCAACTTCGAGCTGGCTCGCAGCGGCCAGGTATTCTTTGTCAATCCGCGCATCGAGGGCCTCTACCAGCTCGAGGCCATGATAAAGCGCCTTGTGCCCGACGCACGCACCGTGGTGGCTCACGGACAGATGCCGCCCGACAAACTCGAGGAGATTATCAACGAATTCTCGGCCCACGACTACGACATACTCCTTGCCACATCGATTATCGAGAGCGGTATCGACATGCCCAATGTGAATACTATCATCATCAACGACGCCCAGAAGTTCGGCCTCAGCGAGCTACACCAGCTACGCGGGCGCGTAGGCCGCAGCTCGCGCAAAGCATTCTGCTACCTTATGGTGCCTCCGGGCAATCCCCTCACCCCCGATGCCCGCCGACGCCTGCAGGCTATCGAGAGTTTCAGCGACCTCGGCTCGGGCATACACATTGCCATGCAGGACCTCGACATTCGCGGAGCGGGCAATCTGCTCGGCGCCGAGCAAAGCGGGTTTATCGCCGACCTGGGCTATGAAACATATCAGAAGATTTTGCGCGAGGCTGTGACCGAGCTGCGAACCGAGGAATTCCCCGACCTCGACGGCGACAACAGCGCCGGACAGCAGACCGACTATGTGGCCGACTGCGTGATAGAGAGCGACCTCGAACTAATGCTGCCGGTCGACTATGTGCCTCAGGCAAGCGAGCGAATAGCACTGTACCAGGAACTCGACAGCATAGAGCGTGCCGACCAGCTCGAGGCCTTCGAGGAGCGGCTGCGCGACCGCTTTGGCCGTATTCCCGAGGTTGCCGGGGAGCTACTGCGGGTGCCACGGCTGCGTTCGCTGGCTCGAAAGCTCGGTATCGAGAAACTTGTGCTTAAGCAGGGGCAGATGTATACCTACTTTGTAAGCGACGACAACAAGGCATACTACCAGTCGCCAATGTTCGGGCGCATGCTCACCTATCTGCAAATCAATTCCCGGCGTGTAAACATACGCGAGCGCAATGGCCGACGCAGCTTTATATTCTCGGGCATCGGCAGCGTGTCGGATGCAGTAGCCACCCTCGATACGATATTGACCCTCCCGTCAGCGTGATGTGCTTAGCTTAGCACTAATCTCTAACCTGATAAAAAAAATGAAACCATATATCATAATTATCATATTATCAATGCTTGCTGCCGGGTGTGCTTTTCATCCCGACGATAGACTTGTCGGTCTTGACAATCTTTGCGACTCGTCTCCACAAGTGGTACTCGACAGCCTTACTCGCATCGACCGCGCCAGCCTTGGCGAGGCCGACAGGCATTTCTTTGACTTTCTCTCCGTAAAGGCCACCGACAAAGCCTATCTGTCCCACAGTTCCGATAGTCTGATTCTCAGCGTGGTAGACTATGCCTCTAATCACCAAAGCCATGGCTACTACCCCGAAGCCCTATACTACTGCGGACGAGTATACAGCGACCTCGGCGACTACCCAACCGCCCTGACATACTTCCACCAAGCTCTCGACCAGCTACCCGAAGTCGCCGCCAACCGCAAGCTGCGTGGCAACATAATCAGCCAGACTGGTCGGCTTCTCATAAACCTGCGCCTCTACGACCAGGCCGTAACCTATCTCGACAAGGTTATCGAAATGGAACGGCAAGACAGCGATACGACAAACCTCGTCCTCGACCTGCAGCTATTAGGACACCTCTATATCAATAGCGGACAATACGACAAAGCTCAAAAAACAATCACCGAGTCGCTGCTCCTCAGCCGCAATTTAAAACCGTCACATGCCGCTAAATCGAGGATGTATCTTGCAGACTTAAAATACAATCAGGGGGACATTGACTCGGCTCTATATTATATAAGAGGGACAAAAGAACTTGTTGATTCTATTACTCTCAATAGCGTGCTTGCATCTAATTCTCTAATATACCACAAAGCAGGTATTTATGATTCTGCATTTTACTATGCACATCGAATTATTGAGAGTTCCGACCCTACTCACAAAGAGCTTGCATACGATATAATTCTAACTCGTCCATTAAGAAAATTCATTGATTCTGATACAGTCGATAAATATATTTATGATTACGTGAATTTGCTTGAGGGATATTATGATAGCAATCAGAACACATTGGCCATGACCCAGCAAGCAATGTATAACTACAAGCTTCATGATGAAGCAAGGGTAAACGCCGAGAAGAAGGCGCAATCGATACGTTACTGGCTTATAGCTGTTGGCATTGCTTTGTTGTTTACGGTCATCATAATCCTTTATCTCAAAAATAGAAACCAGAAAAATTTAATCCAACTCCATATTGCCCTCGAAACAATCGACAAGTTAAAAAACAATATAGACTCAAAATCAGAAGACCCGAACCTCGATGTCAATGCCATTCGTGACAAACTACGGGCAAGCATTGAAGTGTTGAAAGACAATGCTAATATCAAAGTGCCAAGTTCAATACTCCAATCTCGGGTTTACTCTACATTGCAAGACTATATTTATCAGAAAAAAGGAATACCCGACAATAGCAATCTTTGGGCAGACTTAGAAAATGAGGTGTTGGCTTGTTCGCCAAACTTCAAAAAATATATTCAAATGTTATCGAACGGCAATATTTCGTCGGCAGATTACAGGACCGCCCTACTTATAAAGTGTAATATTTCGCCCACAAATATGTCGTATTTGTTCCAACTCACGCGAACGGCCATAAACTCACGGCGTACCTCACTTTCGAAAAAGCTCTTTGGAGAGTCCATGGGTGTAAAATTAGGCAATGCGCTAATTCGCTCTTTGTAAATTTATTAGAACTAATTTTAGCGACGGAAAAACGACGGAATAAAAAACCGTCGTTTTTCCGTCGCTAAAAATTTGGTAAAAAGAAAGCGTCTGGCCTAACTTTGCGACAAAACATAATCATTCTAACAAATGAAAAAATTTGTAACCTTTATCGCTATTGTTATAGCATGTTTGTTTGCTGTTCAGGCTGCAAACTACACCAGCTATTCAATTACACTTATTAAAACATACAATGATGAGCCTACGCTAAGTAAAGGTCCAGATAAAGGTGGCCATCGCACACCGCCCATGCCTATACCCTGCACTGTTAGCGTGGCAGAGGGCATCACCGCCGCGATAGACGAGGCCGATATCATCACATACGAGATATGGGATGTCGAGGGCGAGGAGTGCATCGCTGTGTATGCCAACGATACCGACGCTGCCAACCATATCTTCGCTAATCCCGGCGAGTACCAACTCCGTATAATTACAAATGAATACTCCTACATAGGCTATATCACAACTTTGTAAATTTGCAGTTAAGATTTGCCGATTTGCAGCAAAAAGATTTTGATTGACAAAAAAAAGGATTAATTTTGCTTTTGTATCACTTCCAAACCATCCAAAACCATGCGCCCAAGTAAATATAATTATATAGTTCCGACTGGAGATTATACTCTATTCTTCAACGGTATAACCGAGGCTTTCTTTAATGTGCCTTCGGAAAGAGCTGACGCATACGAAACAATCATAAATAATCCTGATGATAACCAAGAATCATTTGGCGCATTTATCGACAAGATGCTTGTTCAAGGGTTCGTGATTGAAGACGACGTTGACGAACTCGACCGTGTCAAACAAAAATTCGAGTCATTGCGTAGACCATGGGAATACTTTCTGATGATACTTCCTACATACCAATGCAACCTACGCTGCTGGTACTGCACGCAAAATCATGCAGACATGTGGATGAGTGATGAAACACTTAACCGCATCAAGAAAATGATAACCAATAAACTTGCCGAAGACGAAATCACACATTTCCGCCTGTCGTGGTTCGGAGGGGAACCGCTATTGGCCTACGACAAAGTACTCGAACTTACCACATTTGCACGCAACTACTGCAAGGAGCATGGCAAGACATTCTCATGCGACATAACGAGCAATGCCACCCTGCTCACGCCCGAGCGAATCGAGGCGCTCCGTGAAGCCGGTGTTAATGGCTACCAAATTACCATTGACGGCGACCGCGAGACCCACGACTCGATTAAGGTCCTTGCAAACCGGTCGGCCTACGACAAGACTCTTGCCAACGTCGATGTCCTGGCCAAACATACACACTGCACACTCCGCTTCAACTACACGCACGAAAACCTCAAACCCGAGTCAATAATAAGCGACTTGAAGGAAAGACTGTCGGAAGAGTCGTTGAAGAACCTAAACTTCTTTATCTACAAGGTATGGCAGGAGAATAAAGAAAACGTGGACCAAAGAGAGGTAGATAAACTCTTCAAGCTCGGTTGCGACATTGGCATGCATTCAGGCTACTCAAGATTCGGCCTATGTTACGCCGACCAGAAGCATTTCGATTGTGTATGGCCCGACGGCCACGTAGGCAAGTGCGACAACCAACAACCGGAAACTACGCCTGGCCATATCGATGATGAGGGTAAAGTTGAATGGGGCGACTATGAAGACAGATTACGCCTAAACCCGTTCGACAATTCGCAAAGCGAATGTACTGACTGCTCATACCTTCCGATATGTTGGGGGCCATGCGTGGCAAAGAGAGAAAGAATGTTAATTCATAAGAACGAGAATAATTGCTTATTTTCTAACCCCCAAAAAGAATTTATATCTAATCTGCTCAATATACGTAAAACAATCATGCAGGTTATAGATGTCGATAAAGACAAATAAATGCTTCTTTAAGCATATACAAACCACAAAACTCACAAATTATGAACAAAATTGCCAAACTCACCCGAGTCGAAGCCACCCCGGAACTGCTTTCGGAGATGGAGATGCTTCAAGTCTATGGGGGCGACGTAGTCGTAAACCCCAACTATTCAACAGGTTGTAGTGGAACTATTTATGTTTACTGCGACTCGAAAACACAATGCACTGATAATTGCAACCCCAACACATCCCATTGTAATTGTGTATATAATAGTTGCATCGTGTTTGAGAAATGCACTGATTGACCATCTTGGTACGTTGACTTCTTTAGGAAATGTGCCTAATGAATTGTACGGCAAGCCTGGAATCCTGAGATGAGCCATACTTAGACACCAATGATTATCGGCAACCAAATGGATTAACCGGTAAGTGTTTCGTCGAAGCAATGGCTTGTTTCAGAATCCAGGCACCCATATCGTCAATATTGTAACGCCTGGGGCAGACAGCGGACGGTTTTTGTCCGATTTCGGACAGTCGACTAAATTATTACTTGTTGATTTATAAATGATTGTTATTTTGGCACGATAAATGTTAGTCTAATATTCGAACGTTCGTATCAATTCCAAACATCAAAATCAATAGTAACAAAACCGATTTAATATGTCAAAATTCATCAGTTCATTTATCACTTTGTTAGTGAGTCTATTCCTCTCATGTCCGCCTGCCATGGCCATTATGGCCTCTGCTACCGATTCGGCCCGTCAGGACACAGCAGCACGGCAACTCAAAGAAATAGTGGTGGAGGGCGAACAGGTGATACGCCGTGGGCAGAATACCACCTATGTCGTGACCAAGGATATGCGACGCGATGTGAAGGAGGCCGGAGAACTGTTGGGGAAACTCCCCGGCGTGTATTACAACCCCCTCAGCAAAGAGGTAAGGTATCTTTTTTCGAAGAACATAGTCATACTTGTCGACAGCATCCCCAAGGACCAGGAATATATCAAGCGTCTGCGCCCCTACCGTTTCGACCATATTACCATAGTCAACAATCCTACCGGGCAGTATGACGGCTACGATGCAATAATCAACTTTCACACCCGTCCCGACTACGACGGATATGAGTCAAACGGCATAGCCCAGATAAGCGTTGTGCCCGACGGGCGCAACGGCGACGGTCAGGATTTCAAGAAGCACGCCTTAAACCTTGACTTCACATATACCAACCGCAAGGTCACAGTAAGTGCCTTTGGCGGATACGTGAGCGACAGGCACGGCACATCGAGCCGCTATGTCAACAACTACAAGCTCAACGACCTGGTCGAGACGACACTCGCCCGGCCCATGCGCGACCCGGCAGACCGGTCGAAGAGTTTTGAGGCCGGCGCCCACCTGTCGGTAAGCTACGAGATAAACCAAAACAACTCCATATCGGCGATTTGGAAAATAGAGCCGGCCAACACTACCAATCTTCAAAACCAGACCATGCTCACAGGCAGGCCCGGCGAGACGCCCGACACCATCGGCTACGGCAGTCGAGACAAGTCTAAACACATGCTGCGAAACTACGTGGGACTGTTCTACCGTGGCCGTTTCGGCCTATGGAATGTAAACGCCACGGCGACATACAACACCTATTCCAACGACTCCTATTCCGACGTGTGGCGCACCGACGGCTTCAGCCTTACCAACAACCGCCGCAACGGCATGGACTACTTTTGGGGCGGAGCCGACGTGTCGCGCGGCACTAAAAACGGCAAGTGTTTTTTCCAACTGTCCGACATCATGACCTGGGTAAAGTATTCGCAGCACCGTCTGGGCACCGACGAACTCCTGAGCAGCAACAAGACTATAAGGAACACGACCCAACTGACGGCACAGTTCTACCCCTCGCGGAAATTGTCGGTGGGGGTCAATGCCGGTTTCAATGTCGACAAAAACATAGAACACGGCCGATCTGACACTCACGTCACACCGCAGCTCGGCGCATGGATGGCATATTTCCCCAGCCGGAAGGTCATGACCCGGCTCAACTACTCCACATTTACCATGTCGCCCCAGATGGCCCAGCTACAGTCCTACGGCCAGTTCACCGACTCGCTGATATACCGTGTGGGCAACCCCTGGCTGTCGCCTGCAGTGACACACAACGTGGAACTAACCGTGGGGTTATGGAACAAACTCTTTTTTAAAGCATCGTATCGCGGCGTCCACAACTCCATATTCCAGATGGCCGGTGTGGGCGACGGCCTCAGACCCGACAATATCGTAGGGCCGTATATAATCTACGACTACCGCAACGGCCAAAGCGACACATGGCGAGGAGCTGTAAGCTACAACAGCATGTTTGGAAAGCACTGGAACCTCTACGCCGAGGTGTCGGTTTGCCGCAGTTCCGCCTCGCTCGGTGCTGAGAGACATTCACTCGTCGCTCCGGAATATTCATGGGTGGCAACGTATGTAAATCAGAAATATGATTTGCAACTCACGCTCAGTTCGAGTCTCAACAGCCCAACCTCCGTTATGCCCCAGCAATATTATAAGGGTCTCTCCGACAGGTATGCCTTCGGCGGTCGCAAGGGATTCTTCAATAGCGCACTAATGATTTACTGGGTCTATTACCTACCCTTACACATAGCCGACGGCAATACGAGGAGTATCTTTACTTCGCCCGGACTTGACAAGACCGTTTGGTATGACAACCAGTCGAGAATCAACAACTATTTCGAGGTCTCGGTGGTATATCGCATACAGGGCGGCAAAAGCGTCAAGAAATATAAGAACGAGTTCAAGACTGTGGAATAAATCAGAAGGTTAAGTTTCGCAAGCGTATCAATGCCCCGGTGTATCAAATTCATCCGTCAGAAGGACTCTATGGACTGCGGCGTGGCTGCTCTGGCCATGGCCACGCAGTGGTTCGGCAGGGAATATCCGCGCGATGTGCTCGAGGCGGCATGCCGCCCCACCAAGCAGGGGGTGAACCTGAGGGCCATAGCCGAGACAGCCGACGGCATCGGCCTCCGCTCCAGAGCCATGAGAATGGGCGTCGACGACCTCGCTGCCCTGACCACGCCCTGTATATTGCACTGGAACCAGACGCACTTCGTGCTACTCTACGGTTACAGGTGTGGCAAGTTCCTCGTCGCCGACCCGGCAAAGGGACTGGTAAAATACACCCCCGGCGAACTGGCCGACCACTGGGTGTCGACATGCTCGAACGGCGTTGACCGCGGTATCGGGCTGGTGCTCGAGCGCACGCCCGATTTCGGGCATCATATCGAGGCGGCAGGGGGCGAAAAGCGGTCGTTGAGGTTCTTGCTGCGATATATGAGGCAGTACCGACGCTATTTCGTGCAGATACTCTTGGGTATGGCCCTTGGCAGTGTGCTGCAGTTGGCAATGCCATTTCTCACGCAGTGGATTGTTGATTTCGGCATCAACCGCCGTGATATCGGATTTATATGGCTTGTGCTCCTTGGCGAGGTGATGATTGTAACAGGCCGAACGGCCACCGACTTTATCCGCCGCTGGCTGTTGCTGCATATATCGATGAGAATCAACGTGTCGCTGGTGAGCGACTTCTTTATCAAGCTGTTGAGGTTGCCGATGTCGTTTTTCGACACCAAGCTTATGGGCGACCTGCTGCAGCGCATCGGCGACCACCAGAGGGTGCAGTCGTTTCTCACCGGGCAGGTGTTGGGCATAGTGTTCTCTATTATCAGTTTCGCGGTTTTCGGCTTTGTGCTCTTTGTGTACGACAAGCTGATATTCGCGGTCTTCCTTGCCGGCAGCATCGCCTACGGGGCATGGATAGCGGTGTTCCTGAGCCGACGTCGCACACTCGACTACGAGCTATTCGAGCAAGAGGCCAAGAATCAGAACAAGACCTACCAGTTTATCACCTCGATGCAGGAGATAAAGCTGCAGGACTGCGAGCAGCGTCGCCGCTGGGAATGGGAAGACACCCAGGCCGACCTTTTCGAGGTGGAAATGAAGGCTATGAAGCTGCAGCAGACCCGCGAGGCCGGGTCGATCTTTATCAACGAGGTAAAGAATATCATCATCACCGTAGTGGCCGCCACGGCGGTAATAGAGGGGTCGATGACCCTCGGTGCCATGTTGGCGGTGCAATACATCATAGGGCAGCTCAACTCGCCGGTGTCGCAGCTGATGACATTTGTATACTCGCTTCAGGATGTGAAGATATCGCTCGAACGTATCAACGAGATACACCAGGGCCGCAACGAGGAAGACGGCGGCGAGCGGCGCGAAGCTTTTGGCTCGGATATGTCGATATGCCTCGATAATGTAGGCTTTCGATACGACCCTCATGCCCTTGCCAAGACTATCGACGGAGTGTCGGTAAGGATTCCCGGCGGCAAGGTTACGGCTATCGTGGGAGCGTCGGGCAGCGGCAAGACCACGCTGGTAAAACTGATGCTGGGATACTACCCTGTTGCCGAGGGGGCTATCTACATTGCCGAGCACGATATCGCCGACTACAGCCTCAAGTGGTGGCGCCGACAGTGCGGCGTGGTGATGCAGGACGGCGTTATTTTCTCGGAGTCGATAGCACGCAACATCGCCGTTGGCGACAGCGACATCGATACCGCCCGAATGGAAGAAGCCGCAAGGATTGCCAACATCCACGACGATATAATGCGTATGCCGTTGAAATACAACACCATGATAGGCCGCGACGGCGTAGGGCTAAGCCAGGGCCAGAGGCAGCGCATACTCATAGCGAGAGCGGTATATAAGGCCCCGCGGTATATATTCCTCGACGAGGCCACCAATGCCCTCGATGCCAAAAACGAGCGAGTGATTGTAGAAAACCTCGGGCGCTTCTACCAGGGTCGCACCGTCGTTGTGGTGGCCCACAGGCTGTCGACGGTAAAGGATGCAGACCTGATTATAGTAGTCGACGGCGGCAAGATTGCCGAGACCGGCGACCATGCATCGCTTATCGCTCGCAGGGGGGTATACTACCGGCTGGTGAAGAACCAGCTCGAACTCGGCAATTAAGCTATCAATATACTCACGTACCATACATTACAAGCTATTATGCCAACGAATCACAACGACCATACCGAGCGGCCCGACCGCATAGAGCTCCGCTCGGAAAAGGTGCGAAAACTTATCGGCGAGATACCTCCGGCGCTTGTGCGCTGGGGCATAGGGGTGATTATAGGCATCTTTGCCGCCCTGGCAGCCGCATTGTGCCTTATCCCCTACCCTTACTCGGGCGGCGAGTCGATTCTCGCCCACCTGCTGCAATCGCTCATCGGGTGAGATGACGCAGTGTCGTTGATAAATTTTGGATTTAGCAAAATTTTATATAAATTTGCAGCGACCTTAAAACGAGGAAAAAATGACATTTGAATACGACTATCTTGTGATAGGATCAGGTATTGCCGGCATGAGTTTTGCCCTAAAGGTAGCCGGCAAGGGGTCGCGTGTGGCATTGATATGCAAAACGACTCTCGACGAGGCAAATACGGCCCTCGCCCAAGGCGGCGTGGCGTCGGTAACAAATCTCGAAGTAGACGATTTCGACAAACATATCCACGACACCATGGTCGCCGGCGACTGGCTCAGCGACCCCAAGGCGGTAGAAACCGTGGTAAAGGGTGCTCCGGAACAAATACGCCAGCTTGTAGGCTGGGGTGTCAACTTCGACAAGAAAGAAAACGGCGACTACGACCTGCACCGCGAGGGCGGTCACAGCGAATTCCGCATACTTCACCATGCCGACAACACCGGCTTTGAAATACAGCAGAGCCTCAACGAAGCTGTGAGGTCGAACCCCAATATCGACATCTACGAGAACCGCTTTGCTATCGAGATTATCACCCAGCACCACCTTGGCAAGATAGTGACCCGCCGCACTCCGGACATCACCTGCTACGGCGCGTATGTGCTTGATGTAGCCTCTGGCAATGTAGATACTTTCCTGTCGAAAATCACAGTCATGGCCACCGGCGGCGTTGGAGCAGTATATCAGACCACTACCAACCCTCTCGTTGCTACCGGCGACGGCATTGCCATGGTATACCGCGCCAAGGGCACTGTGAGCGATATGGAGTTTATCCAGTTCCACCCGACAGCGCTATTCCACCCGGGCGACCGTCCGTCGTTTCTTATCACCGAGGCCATGCGCGGCTACGGAGCGGTATTGCGCAATCTCAAGGGCGAGGAGTTTATGCATAAGTACGACCCGCGCCTGTCGCTTGCGCCGCGCGATATCGTGGCAAGGGCTATCGACTCGGAGATGAAGCTCAACGGCGACGACCATGTGTACCTCGATGTGACTCACAAAGACCCCGAGGAAACCAAAAAGCACTTCCCCAACATCTATGCCAAGTGCCTGACACTGGGCATAGATATCACCAAAGACTATATCCCCGTGGCCCCGGCTGCCCACTATCTTTGCGGCGGTATACGCGTCGACCTCAACGGCGAGTCGTCGATACGTCACCTCTACGCACTGGGCGAGTGTTCGTGCACCGGTCTTCACGGCGGTAACCGTCTGGCATCCAACTCCTTGATAGAAGCTGTGGTATATGCCGACTCGGCAGCAAAACATGCCGCAAAAGAGCTTCCGCATATCAATCTGCGTACCGACGTACCGGCATGGAACGACGAAGGCACGAGCCACAACGAAGAAATGGTGCTGATAACCCAGAGTATTCGCGAGGTAAACCAGATTATGGGTGTATATGTGGGTATCGTTCGATCGAACCTTCGCCTCGACCGCGCTTGGAACCGTCTCGACATCCTCTACGAAGAGACCGAACGCTTGTTTAAAAGCTCGAAAGCATCGCGCGAAATCTGCGAGCTTCGCAATATCATCAATGTGGGCTACCTGATTATGCGCCAGGCAAAAGAGCGTCGGGAATCACGCGGCCTGCACTATACTATCGATTACCCGCCACACGAGCAACAGAAGAATCTGTAAATAAATGGCGGAGTAATGATACTATGGCAGATGCTTTTGGGTATTTTAACATAATTATATTTTGAAAGTTATAAAAAATTATATAATTTTGCAATCGTAATACGGCCAAATATAGGTACTCAGTACTGATTGGTCGCAAATACAAGAAAGCAAATACAGGCGATGATACTTCGCCGAAAAGATAAATAGTGAATGATTTTTTAAAACATCATGGACATTAAATAGTTGTTTTATAGATAATTGTGTATTAGAAACAGGGCGTCGCGATGACGCCCTGTTTTTCTATATATACTGTCAACAAAAAGGAGCAAGCCGAAAATGTGAAAGTAATGTAGACCGGGAAATTTCTCCGATTGTAATCTCATTGCACCACTTCACTACAACTTACGAAACATCAGCATACAAAAGATTTACACTACAAATAAACTGTGTTGTAATCTCGTTAAATTACGAAATTTTTCACTAACTTTGTAACCTAAAGCGTTTCGCTGACAAAGACCACCCATAATGTAAGAGAAATCTTATATACGATATAACAGAATTCCCTGGAGACGCAAAGGTTTGGTCACCTGTCAGCCTACTTGGGGGTTCTTGAATTAATTATGTCAAAAGTCATTAAATTTATTGACCTTTTTGCTGGTATCGGAGGAATTCGCACGGGGTTGTCTCAGGCAATCTCGGAAGCAGGCTATACACCTCAATGTGTTATGACCTCCGAAATCAAATCCTATGCTATTAAGGTCTTAAAAGATAACTATGACCATGATAATTTAGTCGGAGATATTACGCAAGTAGAAGCGACAGATATCCCGGATTTTGATATATTGTGTGCTGGATTTCCATGTCAGGCGTTTTCTTCAGCAGGAAAAAGACAAGGCTTTGCAGATACAAGGGGAACTCTTTTTTTTGAAGTTGAAAGAATATTAAAGCATAAGAAACCTATTGGTTTTATACTTGAAAATGTTGAGGGACTTGTTAACCATGATGGAGGAAGAACTCTTAATGTTATTACGTCCAAACTAATAGATCTTGGTTATAAAATTGATTTTAAGGTTCTAAATTCAGCTGAGTTTGGCGTTCCTCAAGAGCGTAAGAGGATTTATATTGTCGGTAGTCTTATTAAAAAACCGGAATTGTCCGATTTTAAGTTATCAAGGAAAACTGTCGGCGATATCCTTCAATCAGGTCAGCCAACTTTACATACTCCATTTATAAAATGCTTATTAGAGCATTTTTCTATAGAAGACTTATACGGTAAGTCTATTAAAGATAAAAGAGGTGGAGAAACCAATATACACAGTTGGGATTTGGAAATTAAAGGACCTGTAAGTCAAGAACAGAAAAACCTTCTAAATCTCATACTTAGAGAGAGGAGGAAGAAGAAATGGGCGGAACTAATCGGTATAGAATGGATGGACGGAATGCCACTTACATACGAGCATATCTATTCTTTCTATTCTCATCCTAATCTTCAAAATATGCTTGATGACCTTACTCTAAAAGGTTATCTTAAATATGAACATCCTAAAAGAAAGATTACTGTTACTAATTTATTTGGAACACAAACAACTCAACGACAACAAGACACATCATTACCCAAGGGCTATAACATAGTAGCCGGAAAATTGAGTTTTGAGATTAATAAAATTTTGGGACCAACCGAAATTGCCCCCACGTTAGTAGCTATGGATATGCAGAAAATATATGTATCAGATAACGGAGGGCTTCGGCGATTGACCTTACGTGAAGGGCTAAGACTGTTTGGCTATCCAGAGACTATGAAACTTAATGTATCTGAAAAGGACGGATTTGATTTACTTGGGAACACAGTAGTAGTCCCAGTTATTAAAGCTGTCGCTAATAAATTATTAAATGCGATAAATCTTTGCTGAAATGGATAAGATTCAACTTACAGCGGAACAAGTTTTTGACCGACTTCTTAACGTTGATAAAATTAAAACCGTAGAAGGACAAATTCGGTTCTTTCTCGGGGATGTCGATATAATAGTACGTCAAAAAGATGTTGTTGGCAATATTATTCAAGAGTGGCTTGAAGGATGGCTTAAAAAAAATAATGTCGCTTTTGACACCAATCCGAATACACAAATGCCCCCGGATATTTTCTTAAATCCAGCAGACCATACAAAGGATCTATTGGAGGTCAAAGCCTTTAACTATTCTGCTTCTCCAGGTTTTGATATAGCAGATTTTAAAGCTTATGCACGGGAAATTATCACTTCTCCGTATATGCTTCACACAAAATACATTATCTTTGGATATAGTATGTCAAACGAAGGTATTGTCACAATAAAAGACCTTTGGTTAAAGAATGTGTGGGAGATATGTAGGTCTATGGATGGTTGGCCTCTAAATGTTCAGTATAAGAACAAAGTAATTCATAAGATTAGACCTGCTAAATGGTTCGGAACGAGATCCCGTTATCCAATGTTTCAAAGTATGGAACATTACCTTTCCGCCATAGAAGAAACTCTTTTTGGATACCACGACACCCATGATCTCTCTGTTGGTTGGCGAAAGAAGGTAATTGAAGCATATCGCAATTTCTATGGAGAAAATATAAAGATTCCTCGCTGGGAAGATTTGGATGAAATGTATCGTCCTCCAGTAAAGGATAAAAACCGCAAAAATAGTAATACATGACGTCTGTTCACGCAGATATAACAGAAAACCTCATATGGCATGAGTTTGCATTAGCGTTTTGTTATAATAAGAAAATTCGGTATTATACAGACCGTCATCGGAAGCTCAATAGAGTATCTAATTGGATTGTTATTTTACTCACAACAGCTTCATCTATTACGTTTTGGTCAAGTAATGGATATGCTATACTCGCTGCTATATTAGCAACAATTGCAGCATTGGCAACTATACTCAAAGAATTACTGCCAATTTTTCAACAATCAGATGACGAGTTAATTGAGTTAGATAAAATTGCTTCATTTTATGCTAAATATCAGGTGGAGATGGAGCGCTTGTTTATTTCTATAAAATATGGAAATCAACATCCTGCCTTCTGTGAAAATGAGTTTTTTCGCCTCAAATCAAAATCATCTGAATACTTGATATTAACGAATAGATATTTTAGAGGAATTCCCAAACGAATTGATAATAAAATAAATAAAGAACTTGATTTATATGCCAACGAAGTATTCAACAACCAAGATTGCTGAGCAGAACTACGAAAAGAGAGAGGATCCGAAAGTGTATGTTCCAAAAAAGCCATCATCAAACAATGGAAAATGATAGTTAATCTATGAATTACAAACACCTTAAATCTTCGAATCTATTGATTGACTAAGTTATATTTGCAAAATGTGTTTTAGTCAGACATACACACTGCTCTTGTCTGACTAAAACACCTCGCCCAGTTTTTATTAAAGATACTGCGTGTTGTGGCTTTTATAAAAGATATAGCTATCCGACAGAACGCTGCTGATTAACCAGCAACTAACGGCATTCATATCAAAAAGCCCGGGGCGGTGAGCTCCGGGCTTTGATATGGGGTCTTATAGCAAGCTTATTTCAGCACGTCGGCAAATGCCTCGCGGATAGCGTCTACTGCATCGAGTTTCTCCCAGGTAAACAGCTCTACCTCGCGTGTAAAGGGTGCTTCGTAGTGGCTGGTGAAAGTCTTGGTAACAGTGCGTGGTATGCGGCCCACGTGGCCATAGGCGGCAGTCTCGCGATAAATCGGGTTGCGGAGTTTGAGGCGCTGCTCGATAGCGTAGGGGCGCATGTCGAACAACTTCTCTACTCGCGCTGCGATATCGGTATCAGAGAGAGCCACGTGCGATGTGCCATAGGTGTCGATAAAAATATTGACAGGCTCGGCCTTGCCGATAGCGTACGCCACCTGCACCAATACGCGGTCGGCGATACCGGCAGCGACGAGGTTCTTGGCAATATGGCGCGAAGCGTATGCAGCCGAACGGTCTACCTTGCTGGGGTCTTTGCCCGAAAAAGCACCACCGCCGTGTGCACCATGGCCGCCGTAGGTGTCGACGATGATCTTACGGCCTGTAAGGCCGGTATCGCCGTGGGGGCCGCCGATAACGAATTTACCGGTAGGATTGACATAGAGCTTGAAACCGCCGTCGAGCATATGCTGCAGCTCGGCAGGCAATTTGGCACGTGTGCGCGGAATGAGGATTGTCTCTACATCGCGATGAATAGCATCGAGCATACGGCGGTCGGCCTCTTCCTGTGTCAGACCCGACTCGGCAGGGGTGATAAACTCATCGTGCTGGGTCGATACCACGATTGTGTCGACGCGCACCGGGTGGTGGTTTTCATCGTACTCTACAGTCACCTGGCTCTTAGAGTCGGGGCGCAGATATGTCATGTCTACACCTTCGCGTCGAATCTCGGCCAAGGTCATCATAAGCGAGTGGCTCAGGGCAAGCGACAAGGGAATAAAAAGCGGAGTCTCGTTTGTGGCGTAGCCAAACATCATACCCTGGTCACCGGCGCCCTGGTTGAGAGCTTCGCTGCGCTCAACACCACGGTTGATATCGGCGCTCTGCTCGTGCACGGCCAGCAACACACCGCACGAGTTACCGTCGAAGCGCAGTTCACTGCGGTCGTAGCCGATTTGATTGATAACCTTACGGGCAGTTTCCTGCATATCGATATATGCGTCGCTCTTTATTTCGCCTGCGATAACTACCTGGCCGGTTGTCACGAGGGTTTCGCAAGCAACCTTCGATTGCGGGTCGCGGGCAAGAAACTCGTCGAGAACGGCATCGCTGATCTGGTCGGCGACTTTGTCGGGATGACCCTCGGAAACAGATTCGGAAGTGAAGAGATAATTCATCTTTAGAAAAATTTATTATACGGAGAGATTATAAAAAGACACAAAAAAATCGCGGCATCGCACCCTCGGAAACCCTGCTTCAGCAGCAGACAAATCGGGTGGCATGGCCACGAAAAAACCTGAAACCTTAAAAAAGCGACCCAGTGGGTTACGCAACTATGTTACGACTACCAAGGGCGTGATTTTAGCATTTTTTCGAGTGGTTGCAAGCAGCCAAATCTGTCCACTTATCTGCAAGAGCAGATGCTCTGCCGATTATGTGTGCAAATTTATATCTTTTTTCTGTAACGGCAAAATATTTAGAACTAAAATTTTAAAAATCTGCGAGTTTTACCATTATATTTCGTGGGGCTTCAGTCTTTGCGCAAACCACGCTTGCGGTTTTTGCGTAGTTCTTCGAGATAGCTCGCAGTGATAACGCCCGAAGGCAGGGCGATGATAGCAACGCCAAAAAGCGACGAGAGCATCGACACCACCCGCCCTATGTTGGTTACCGGGCACAGGTCGCCGTAGCCTACAGTAGTGAGGGTGACTGTAGCCCAGTAGAGTGCATCGAAAAAGGAGCGAAAAGTTGCCGCCCCGGTATTAGGGTTGATGTGCGGCTCGGCATTAAACATCACCAAGGCCGTGATGAAGATGTAGAACAAGGCCAGCATAAGCACCGACAAAAGCACCTGGCGCTCCTTGACAAGCACGGTAAAGAACATAGTAATCTTGCCCGAATAACGGAATACCTTCAACAGGCGCACTATCTTGAGAAGCCTTGTCAGACGCAACAGCTTGAATGATGTGTCAATCAAATTCAATCCCGGCAGAATCGACAGCAAGTCGATAATGGCCATTGGCATAAAGGGATAGATGATATACGACAGCCAGCCTTTTTTGAGCAGCATACCCGACGTGATCCACCTCAGTAGATAATCGATAATGAACACAAGCACTGTCACTATCTCGATGATTCGGAATATCGGATAATCATCGACAAACATCAGAGGTACTACGCTCGTGATAATCATCAGGAGCATGAAATAGTCGTAAATCCTGCTTGACAAAAGGTCTTTGCGATTGACCAGATTATATATTCTTTGCAGCAACATGATAAAGCCTTGAAAACTAAATGCAAAATTAGCGAAAAAAGATGAAAAACATCAAATTACACCAGACACTTTATCAGGAGCACTAAAGACTCAATGGAGTTTGATTAAGGTCATCAGCATCCCCCACTCCCGTAGGGTCGCGGCATGCCGCGACCGGGCAGAAGAACATTTATTTATTTGATTATCAAGGAGAAAAATACTTTTGACACCCGGTCGCGGCATGCCGCAACGTCACTAAGTTAAGCATAAAAATCATTTTTTCAATACACCCTCTCGTAGGGTCGCGGCATGCCGCGACCGGGTGACAAAAACATTTGTAGTTGATTATCAAAGAGATAGTATCGCCTACCCGGTCGCGGCATGCCGCGACCCTACGAGAGGCCCGGGTGGCGTTTGCCCTTAACTTAGTGACATTGCGGCATGCCGCGACCCTACGAGAGTTGGGGGTGCTGAAGCGCTTAAGTAAACAGCATTGTGCCGCGACCCTACGAGAGAGGGGTTATATGGTCACATACAGATGCAGAATTTGGCAATAATATAGACACACCTTGAAGCGCTTAACTAAACAGCATTGTGCCGTGAACTACGAAAGATATGCCACTTTATCACAGTTTTATTTTTATGACATTATGTCAGTCATGGGTTTGGCACTTTTTTTGTATTTGATTGTTTATACTATTGGAATTAAAAAACTACACTATATATGCAAAAAGGCACTATCGGGGTAACGACAGAGAATATCTTCCCCGTTATCAAAAAATTTCTCTACAGCGATCACGAGATTTTTCTCCGCGAACTTGTATCTAACGCAGTCGACGCCAGCCAGAAGTTACGCGCACTGGCATCATTCGGCGAATTCAAAGGCGAACTCGGCACTCTCGATGTAAAGGTAAGCATCGACAAAGAAGCCGATACCCTCACCGTGAGCGACTGCGGTATTGGTATGACAGCCGAAGATGTTGACCGCTATATCAACCAGATAGCTTTTTCAGGTGCCGAGGAATTCCTCAACAAATACAAGGACACCGCCGCCAGCATCATCGGTCACTTCGGCCTTGGTTTCTATTCGGCATTCATGGTGTCGAAAAAGGTAGTAATCGAATCACTGTCGTACAAGGACGGTGCCGAGGCTGTGCGCTGGGAGTGCGACGGTTCGCCCGAGTACTCTATGGGTGCAGGCTCGCGTACGACCCGCGGTACCGACATCATACTCTACATCGACGACGACAGCAAGGAATTCCTTGACCAGCAGCGCGTCGACACCCTGCTTCGCAAATATTGCCGCTTCCTGCCCGTGCCTGTAATCAGTGGCAAGGAGCGCGAATGGAAAGACGGTGCATGGGCCGATACCGACCGCGACCTTATAATCAACAGCACCGAGCCCCAGTGGATGAAGAAACCCAGCGAGCTTACCGATGCTGATTATCTTACTTTCTACCAGGAGCTTTATCCCGGCCAGGAAGAACCTCTCTTCTGGATTCACCTCAACGTGGACTACCCCTTCCACCTGACAGGCATCCTCTATTTCCCCAAAATCAAAAACAACTTCGACATCAACCGCAACCGCATACAGCTCTACTGCAACCAGGTATTCGTTACCGATTCGGTAGAAGGCGTAGTGCCTGAGTTCATGCAGCTGCTCCAGGGTGTAATCGACTCTCCCGACATCCCTCTCAACGTGTCGCGCTCTTACCTTCAGGCAGATACCGCTGTCAAGAAGATATCGAGCTACATCACCAAGAAGGTAGCCGGCCGTCTCGACGAGCTTTTCCGCGCCGACCGCGCCGAATTTGAAAAGAAATGGGACGACATCCGCATATTTATCGTCTACGGTATGCTTACCGACGAGAAATTCTGCGACGCTGCCATGAAATTTATGCTCCTCAAGGATACCGAGGGCCATTACTATACACTTGATGAGTACAAGACCCTCGTCGAAGCCTCTCAGACCGATGCCGAAGGCCGCATAATCTATCTCTATGCCACCGATGCCACAGCTCAGTACGACTATATCAAAGCCGCCAACGACAAAGGCTACAACGTGCTGCTGCTCGACGGCCAGCTCGACAACCACTTTGTAGGCTTGCTTGAGCGTAAGCTCGAGAATACCGGCCTGGTGCGCGTAGACTCAGATGTGACCGACAACCTCATCCGCAAAAACGACCGCAAGGTAGCCGAACTCACCCCTGCGGCACGCGCTATCATGACCCGCCTGTTCGAGCTTCCTACCCGCAAGGTAGAGAAGACCAGCTTTATGGTACAGTTCGAAGCACTTGCACCAAGCTCTCAGCCTGTAGTGTTGACACAGAACGAGTACATGCGCCGAATGAAAGAAATGGCCGCCATGCAGCCCGGCATGAACTTCTACGGCGAGCTACCCGACAGCTACACCGTGGTCGTAAATACCGAGCATCCGCTGGTAAAAACTATCATCAGCAAGGCCGAGGGTGCCCTCGACAGCACCGTAGAGCCCCTGCTCAAAACAATCGACGAAGCCAATGCCAAGGCCGAGGAGACCCGCAAAGCAGCCGGAAACGAAGAACTCAGCGCCGAAGCCCGCGCTATCGTAGACGAGGCCGAAAAGACCGTAACCGACAGCCGCAAGACAATGGACGAGGCTATCGATGCCTACGCTCCCGGCAACCCCGAAATCAGCCAGCTTGTAGACCTTGCCCTACTTGGCAACGGCCTGCTGCGAGGCGAGGCTCTGAGCACATTTATCAACCGCTCAGTCGAACTGATGAAGTAAAGCCTGACAATCTTTAACCCTGACTCATCAATCAACGCGGCCCGGCTCAGAGAGTCGGGCCGCAGCGTATCATGGCAATAAGTCAGATATCAGAAAGCAGGAAGTCGCGAAGATGTATATGCTTGATGCCGGGGTAATTTTTAATCATTCATACTTTACAAAACAACGATTTTTGCACAAATGTAAAGTATACCTATGCATTTTTACCTAAAATATAGAAATGCGCAGTTATACTTTGTTTTTCACTCTGCTGCGGCGTATTTTGCTAATTTGCCTCTTTTTTGCTAATTTTGCAACGATAAACATTGACAGATATGAACACCACATTCGATATGGTCGCCAAGACCTTCCAAGGCCTTGAGGAGGTCCTGGCCGGCGAACTCCGCACTATCGGAGCCACCGAGGTATCACCCGGCAAGCGCATGGTAGCCTTCAAGGGCGATTTGGAGACATTGTACAGAGCCAATTTCTGCTGTCGCACGGCGCTGCGCATACTTAAACCGTTTTATAGTTTCGAAGCCACGGATACCGACAGCCTCTATGCCGGAGCCAAGCAGTTTGACTGGAGTTCAATAATGAATGTAAAGCAGACATTCGCTATCGACACCGTGGTATTCAGCGACGATTTCCGCAACAGCCAGTTTGTAACCTACCGTATCAAAGATGCCGTAGTAGACTGGTTCCGCGATCACAGCGACAAAGAAGAGCGCCCGAGCGTGCGCCTCGACGGAGCTGACATCATGATTAATGTGCACATAGCCGGAACGCATGTTACCCTTTCGCTCGATTCGTCGGGCGAGTCGCTACACAAACGCGGCTGGCGTGTTGCGCAGACCGAAGCGCCTATCAACGAAGTACTTGCAGCAGGTATCATACTCATGACCGGCTGGCAGGGCGACAAGCCTTTTGTCGATCCTATGTGCGGTTCGGGTACATTTGCTATCGAAGCGGCGATGATTGCCGCCGGCATCTATCCCGGCATCTACCGCAAGCATTTCGCATTCGAGAACTGGGCAGACTTCGATGCCGAGCTACTTGAATCAATCTACAACGACGACAGTGCCGAGCGCGATGTGACCTGCACAATCACCGCCTGCGACATCGACAAGCGAGCCCTTGCCATAGCCCTCGACAATGCCAAGAGCGCCGGAGTTGACCGCTATATCAACTTCGAACACCGTTCGATAGCCTACGACACGGGCAATGAATCGATACCCAGGTGGACTGCAGCATGCGGAAAAGAGGGTGTAATGGTAACCAATCCCCCTTATGGCAAACGCATATCTGTCGATGATATGAACGCCCTATATAAATCAATCGGAGCTACTCTAAAGCATGTATTTACCGGCTGGGATGCCTGGATTATAGGCTATACCGACGAGTATTTCAACGAAATCGGCCTTGCGCCGTCGGTTAAGGTGCAGCTCTACAACGGCGGCCTGGAATGCGAGTTGCGCGAGTATAAGATTTTTGCCGGCAAGAAGAGCGAATTCCGCAAATCAGGCGGCAGCATCAAGGATAAGCCACGCGAGGCAGCGCCCAAAGGCCGCCGCGACTTCAAAGGCGACAAAGGTCCGAGAGATTTCAAAGCCAAGCGCGACAAACGCGGCCCGAAAGACGAACGCCCCGGCCGCCGCAGCGAGCGCCCCGAAGGCCGTCGCGATGCGTCGACACCTAAGCCCGAAGGCCGCCGTCCGATATCGTTGGGCCGTCAGCCCTCGATTGGCGCAGACAAAGAGATAGTGATAAACCGTCCGATGTGGCGTACACGCAAGAAAAATAATCCGGAAACCGATAAAACCAACGAATAATGTCCGAAAAACTCAACGTACTCCTTCTCGGCAGCGGAGGCCGCGAAGCCGCAATAGCATGGAAACTGAGCCAAAGCCCCCTGCTTGGCAAACTCTATATCGCCCCCGGCAATGCCGGCACAAGCGCCTGCGGAACCAATATATCGCTCAAGCCCACCGACTTCGATGCAGTGGCCAAGGCAGTAAAAGACAATGCCATCGACCTTGTAATAGCCGGTAACGAAGACCCGCTGGTATGCGGTCTTCGCGAAGCCCTCGCCGTATCATGCCCCGGTGTACCAATGGTAGGCCCCGGCGCAGACGGCGCAGCGCTTGAAGGCTCGAAAGACTTTGCCAAAGATTTCATGGGTCGTCACAATATCCCCACAGCCCGCCACCTCACCGCCACCAAGGCCAATATCGACGAGGCCCGCGACTTCCTTCGCAGCCTCAAAGCCCCCTATGTGCTCAAAGCCGACGGCCTGGCAGCAGGCAAGGGCGTACTTATCATCAATGACCTTGACGAAGCTATCCGTTCGCTCGACGAGATGCTCGACGGCCAGTTTGGCGCAGCTTCGGCAAAGGTTGTAATCGAGGAATTCCTCAAGGGCATAGAATGCTCTGTATTCGTGCTTACCGACGGAACCGGCGCATACCGCATACTGCCGGTAGCGAAGGACTACAAACGTGTAGGCGAGGGCGACACAGGCCTCAATACCGGCGGCATGGGTTCGGTATCGCCCGTACCCTTTGCCGATGATGCCTTTATGGCCAAGGTGGAGGAGCGCATCGTGCGCCCCACTGTCGACGGCCTCCGTGCCGAGGGTATCGACTACCGCGGCTTTATCTTCCTTGGCCTTATCAATGTAGACAACGAGCCAATGGTGATCGAGTACAACGTACGCATGGGCGACCCCGAGACCGAGGTTGTGATGCCTCGCATAGCCAGCGACCTGCTCCCTGCCCTTGTAGCAGTAGCAAATGGCAATCTTGGCGACATCGAAATCGAGCACGACCCGCGCACAGCAGTTGCCGTAATGGCTGTATCGGGCGGCTATCCCGGCTCTTATGCCAAAGGCAAGCTTATCGAAGGCCTCGACACCGTAGACGGCATAGTATTTCACGCAGGCACAGCATGTGACGCCGAAGGTCGCGTAGTTACCGCCGGCGGCCGAGTATTGGCAACAGTAGCATTCGGCGAGGACATCCCCTCAGCCGCATCATCATCATATGCAATGCTCGACAAGATCAGCTTCGAGGGCAAATACAACCGCCGCGACATCGGCAAGGACCTCGTGTAAGAGCTATCACAGCCAAGTATTCCGATTGCAATGAACAATTCGATAATCACCCGTATATGCCATTCACGTGGCTTTGGCCTTGTAGTAGCCTTTCTGGCCGCTACAATGGCCGCTGTATACTTCTTTAGCGGCCATACAGTGGCATTGACGGGCGATACCGGGCTTGGGCTACCTTCGGCCAACGAGTGGTTTGCCCACAGCCCTGCGCTTAGTTTTGTTCTTGCACTTCTTGCCAACGGCATCACCGTAGTGGTGATGCTGTTGCTCAACAAGATATTCAATGTCTTCAGATCGATGACCTCGCTGTTTATAGCATTCTTTGCCATGATGCAGCTTGCCACCCCCGACCTGATGACACAATTCTGCACCGGCAATATGCTTGCCGTTGTAGTACCGGTATGTATGTTGCTGCTATTCAGCTGCTACCGCCAGCCTGAAGCAACACGTCCGGTATACCTCATCGCCCTTTTGCTCTCGGCTTTTACGACCACGCAGTATTGCTATGCCCTGTACCTGCTGCCATTCCTGATAGGATGCGGACAGATGGGGATATTCCACCGCCGTACCATACTTGCGGCTCTAATGGGCATCGCCACACCTTGGATTATCATCATCGGCTTCGGCATCATAGATATCGACAGCCTGCAGTGGCCTCGCTTTACCAGCATCTTCTCAGAAATCGACCTGGACGAAACTCTGTTGCTTGCCATAACGATAGGTGTAACGGTGTTTTTAACGCTTCTGAGCTACATACTCACCGTTCTTAAGACAATAGCCTATAATGCCCGCGCCCGCGCCGTAAACGGCTGTTTTACGGTAGTGATGCTTACGACATTCTTAGGCTTGTGCCTCGACTACCGCAATATAGTAAGCTACATACCGATGCTCAACTATTGCGCCGCCATGGAGGTGACACACTATTTCTCGACACACAGGGCGGATAAATCATACATACTAATACTATCAACCATAGCCGTATATGCGGCACTCTTCGTATGCCAAACAGTAATATAAGGCTCATAATCGAGCGCAATATCCCCTATGTCGCCGGTCTACTCGACGACTACGCTACCGTACGCTACCTTGCTCCGGAGGAAATCACTCCCAAGGCTGTGCGTGAGACCGACGGCATGATCATCCGCACACGTACCAAGTGCAACGAAGAGCTGCTGAAAAAGTCGGAAGTCAAGATGATTGCCACTGCCACTATCGGCATGGATCATATCGATTTAGATTACTGCAAGTCGCGGTCGATTACTGTAATCAATGCTCCCGGTTGCAACGCCCCGGCAGTTGCTCAGTATGTATTTGCCTCTATCATGCAGGTAATCAACCGCCCGTTGCGGTCGTATACTTTGGGAATAGTCGGCGTGGGTCATGTTGGTAGTATAGTAGAGCGTTGGGCAAAGGCTCTTGATATGAATGTGCTTGTTTGCGACCCCCTGCGACAGGAAGCTGAAGGCGGTGACCAATGGGTTGATTTAGATACTATTGCCCGCAAAGCCGACATTATTACCTTCCACACTCCCCTCACCCGCGAAGGCGAGCATACCACCTATCATATGGCTGATGAGGCGTTCTTTGCCAAGCTGCGCCGTTCGCCGATAATCATCAACAGCGCACGAGGTGAAATCGTAGATACCCCTGCCCTTATCGAGGCCCGCAAGGCCGGTAAGGTCGGCGGCATGATAATAGATTGCTGGGAAAATGAGCCTGATATCGACCGCGAACTGTTGGCTATGGCCGATGTTACCACTCCGCACATTGCCGGGTATTCGCAAGAGGGCAAGGTGCGAGCATCGCAGATAGCTCTCGATGCCATTACGACCTTCTTTATGACGCCGCGAGTGACAGTAGACATGCCCCTGCCGCCCGCACCGGCCCAGTCGGTGAATATCAAGGGGATACTCGAGAGCTACGACCCCATGCCCGAGGTCACGGCACTAAAAAAGCACCCCGAAGATTTCGAAAGCATACGCAACAGCTACCCCCTGCGCCACGAAGCCCCCGAAGGCACAACGCATTGAGTTAGAGGTCTGAGTTATTTCTGTAGGCGATTCGTCCTCGAGTCATTTGTTCGCGAATACCACCGGACTCAAGAAAATCGCTCTTAGCTCGTTCTATGAGTTTTCTTAAGAAAACATCGGTCTGATGAATCAGTGTAATAGCCATGTTTGCAACCATTTCAGCATTACACTTCTCAAATATTTCACGATAAAAGGCAGAATCATTATTAGTTGTACATATAGTTCTCAGCTTACCTAAGCGAGGATTATCGACCTGCCATTGCTTAAGACCGTTTATACGCAGATAATCTTCAAAATCGAGCAATAGCTCCTGCAAAGAAGCCTTTGCGACATTCAATAGCTTAATCTCTGTTTCTCGAGAAGTTGTAGAAGCTGCACAGCCTTCGGCAATATTCTGTTTGCCGTATCCGTCCGAAAAAAGCCGACTTGATTTTTGTCGGCTTTAGCTTTTGTAGT
>ERZ777306.738-NODE-738-length-62563-cov-60.833253_pt1 | contig 62563 bp, 58 predicted proteins | sample MGYA00374966_ERZ777306 | MGnify/ENA primary metagenome ERZ777306 (study PRJEB29329, sample SAMN06343882) | mouse gut metagenome | isolation source: Mouse cecum | place: Austria: Vienna | collected 2014-11-15 ...
ACTTTTCAGCTTTGATGCAAAAATTCAATTAAATAAACGTATAAATGATAATTTAAAATTAATCGCCTAATATTCACTATGCTTTGGATTCGAAAATATATTAACCAAACACCGAGTTTCAACTACTTTGAGACTCACATTTCAACCATCGAAAAGACAGTTGAAACGAATCCTGCATTATGTATAGAAACCTGTAAAAGTTTAGTTGAAAGTATATGCAAAACAATACTTGCCAATCAAAATATCGAACACGATAACTATGGGCAATTTCAAGCTTTGGTAAAGCAAACAATAAATTGTCTGATAGATGCAAATGAATGCTATAAAGATGATTTATGTGAACTCGCCAGGAGAATAGCGTCAGTCTCCCAAAAACTAGCAGAAATAAGAAATATTTCCGGATTTGCGTCTCACGGTCAAGACATTAACCATATCTCAATGAGTACAACAATGTCCTTACTGGCATACAAAATAACAGATGTGTTAGGTGGGTTTATTATACATTATTATATAAATCATGCAAGTAAAAGAGACTCACGCATACATTATGAAGACTGCCAAGAATTTAACGAACTGTTTGACGAAGAAAATCCTCTGGAATTAGGTGGAGTTATTTTATCTGCTTCCGAAGCATTATATAAACAAGACTATCAAGCATACAAAGAAATATATTTTTCATATTTAGATAACTTAGCAAAAGAACGAAAATATGTCATTTACAGAAGGTAGTTATGAAAAAGCATTGATAGCTCTCTTCGAGAACTTAGGCTATCAACATCAATATGGTCCCAATATTGAACGGGACTATTATGTACCTTTTTATGAAGAACAATTAATTGAAAGCTTAACCACTATCAATTATGGAAAACCTCGCCTTGCAATTGACGAAGCCATATCTAAACTAAAAGATATCGAAATAGGTAGCCTGCCACAGAGGAATGAGCTTTTCATGGACTATCTTCAACATGGAATCGAGGTCTCTTTTTTCGACGGAAAAGAACAACGTAACGATATCATCTACCTGATAGATTACAATGACAAAAACATCAAGCGTAATGACTTTAAAGTTATTAATCAATGGACGTTCGTTGAAAATTCAGAAAAGCGTGCTGATATAATTCTATTTGTCAACGGTTTGCCTCTCGTTGTAATTGAGTTAAAATCTCCATCAAGAGAAGAAACAAATGTATCTGAAGCCTATCTTCAGTTACGTAATTACATGAAAGAAATTCCCTCACTTTTCGTATATAATGTCTTTTGTGTAATGAGTGACATGGCTTGCTCAAAAGCGGGAACGATCACCAGCAATGAAGACCGTTATATGGAATGGAAAACCAAAGACGGGAAATATGAAAGTTCCCAGTTTATTGATTATGATACCTTTTTTGAAGGAATATTCATAAAAGAACGTTTCATTGACATTATCAAGAATTTCATTTGTTTTTCTAAAGAAGAATCAGGTGCTGCAAAGATTTTAGCCGCCTATCACCAATATTTTGCTGTGAAGAAAGCAGTAGAACGAACTAAAAAGGCAACACAAGGTGACGGAAAAATCGGAGTCTTCTGGCATACGCAAGGAAGCGGAAAATCACTATCAATGGTATTTTACGCTCATCTTCTTCAGGATGAATTAAGCCAACCAACTATTGTAGTTATTACCGACCGGAATGATTTGGACGATCAACTCTATACTCAATTCTCCAAATGCCAACAATTCTTGCGCCAAATACCCATACAAGCTAAAAGCCGGGAAGATTTAAAATCACTATTAGCCGGACGAGAAGCCAACGGAATAATCTTCACTACAATGCAGAAGTTTGAGGAATCTGACGAACCTCTGTCTCTAAGAAGAAATATTGTAGTCATGACTGATGAAGCACATCGAGGACAATATGGATTTGAAGAAAAAGTAAACGAAGAAACTGGGAAAATTTCAATCGGTACTGCTAGAATTATACATAATTCATTACCCAATGCGTCCTTTATAGGTTTCACAGGAACGCCCATTTCCACTAAAGATCGAGATACAACAGAAGTGTTCGGCGACTATATCGACATCTACGATATGACACAAGCAGTATCCGATGGTGCAACTTGTCCTGTGTACTATGAATCTCGTGTCATCAACCTGAATCTTGACAAAGATACATTGAAAGCAATAGATGACGAATATGAAATACTTGCGTCGGAAGGTGCTACTGAAGAACAGATAGAAAAGAGTAAAAAACAAATGTCGCACCTTGAAGAGATACTTGGCGCACCTGCTACCATAGATTCACTGTGCAAAGATATTATAAATCATTACGAAGAAAACAGGCAATTTGAATTAACAGGAAAAGCAATGATCGTCGCTTATTCCCGCCCTATCGCAATGAGTATCTATCATAGAATCTTAGAACTTCGCCCCGACTGGACTGATAAAGTGAAGGTGGTAATGACAGGCAGCAATAAAGATCCGGAAGAGTGGCATGACATTATTGGCAACAAACAATACAAGAAAGAACTTGCCAAGAAATTCAAAGACAACAATGACCCTATGAAAATAGCCATAGTCGTAGATATGTGGCTTACAGGCTTTGACGTACCATCTCTAGCGACAATGTATGTCTATAAGCCAATGAGTGGGCACAATCTCATGCAAGCAATAGCTCGTGTGAACCGCGTCTTTAATGACAAAGCCGGTGGACTTGTTGTCGACTATATCGGAATAGCCAAAGCATTGAAACAAGCAATGCACGACTATACAGTGCGAGATCAAAAAAGATTCGGCAATCCCGATATCAAAAAAACTGCTCTTATTAAGTTTCAAGAGAAATTGGAAGTTTGCCGAGATATCTTCCACGGTTTTGATTATAGCAACTTTCAATCCGGCACAGATAACGATCGTGCACAAATTATCAAAGGGGGAGTCAACTTCCTCATGGACAGTAATAAGAATGATAAAATGCAACTATTCCAAAAGGAATCGTCCCTATTACATAGTTCAATCACATTATGCCGTAGCCTGCTTAATGAGCAACAACGCTATGAAGCAGCTTTTTTTGAGACAGTACGCATATTACTATCCAGAATGACAGGCAAAGGTAAAGTTTCCAAAAAAGAAATAAACGCCCGTATTGGCGAACTTATCAAACAAAGTGTAAAAAGTGAAGGTATAATCAATTTATTCTCGGATGTAAAAGCCGAATTCTCCATTTTTGACACAGCATTCTTGGAAGAAATATCCAAAATGAAAGAGAAAAATATAGCAATAGAGCTATTAAAGAAACTTTTGGCGGAAAGAGTTACCATATATCAAAAAACTAATTTAGTTCAAGCGGAAAAGTTTTCTGATTTATTAAACAGAGCATTATCTAACTATTTGAAAGGATTACTTACTAATGAAGAAGTCATTCAAGAGTTATTAAAGCTTGCTGCAGAAATCTCGGAATCAGAAAATCAAGGCAATGAATTAGGACTTACTGCAGAAGAAAAATCATTTTACGATGCTTTGACCAAACCGAGAGCAGTACAAGATATATATACGAACGAACAACTAGTTGCGATGACAAAGGAGTTAACAGACGCTCTACGCAAAAATCGCACAATTGACTGGCAGAAAAAAGAATCCGCCAGAGCAGGGATGCGCCGTATGATAAAAAGACTTTTGAAAAAATATAAATATCCACCAGAAGAAGCTGAAAATGCACTGGAAACAGTTATCCATCAATGTGAGCAATGGACTGATAATGATTCTGATGAATACTCTATCAATGAAAGTATACAAAAGTATAACTTTCAACCAAGCTACTACTCAATAGCTGCTGATGAAATACAAGAAGGATATAATAAAAAAAATCAATGACTTTTAAAGATTTAATTGAATAACATATGAAAGGACATGAAATACCTCTTAGTAAATATATTGAAGGAAACAAAATGCAATTAATTATTCCTGTATATCAAAGGAACTATGACTGGAAAAAAGAAAATTGCGATCAGTTGTTTAACGATCTGAAAAAGCTAGTCCATTCCGAAAGGAACCATTTCTTCGGATCTATTGTAACAGGAGTAGCTGATTCAATTGGGAATAACAGGCTTGTTATAGATGGTCAACAACGTATTACAACCATTTCTATTCTTCTTTTAGCAGCGATACATGCTTCAGAAAAAGGAGAAATGGAGATAAGTGATATTTATAAAATAGATGAAGCCACAGAAATTTTCCTAATGGCAAAATATTGTGCATCTGAAAGGAAATATAAACTTGTCCCTATAGAAAGGGATATGGAGGCTTACGATAAAGTATTTGCTGGCGACCCGACAAAGTTTGTGACGGACTCCAAAATTACCAATAACTACATTCATTTCTATGAATTACTTACAAAAGGAAATCGGCCTTTCACTTTTGATGAATTGCTGAATGCAATCGAAAAACTTCAAATAATTTCTATTGAGCTCGAATCAAGCGATGATGCACAACTTATCTTCGAAAGTTTAAACTCAACCGGCCTTGCTCTTACAGAAGCAGACAAAATTAGGAATTATCTCCTAATGTCACTATCAAGAGAAGAGCAACAAGAGTATTTTAAAAAATACTGGCAAAAGATTGAACTGTCAACTGGGAATGAGCCTACAATGTTCCTAAGAGACTATTTAACTATAATTCAACAGCTCCAACGTCCGCCACGTATAAATCTATTATACTTTGAATGGAAAAAGTACATGGAGGAGCGTGATAGGAAGGTTGAGCTAGCTAAGATGTTGGACTATGCAAAATTCTATTATCAAGCGACTAATGCACAACTATCTACCGAAAAACTATCAAAGAAAATGCGACAAATATGTAACATCCAAACAGATGTTTTTAACGTGTTTTTCATTCCATTTTTAAAATATGCCGAAGATAAAGAACTATCAGAGTCGGAAATCTATAATGTGATTGACCTAATAGAAAACTTTATGGCAAGACGTATTGTATGCAATATTCCCGGTAACGCTTTGACACAAGTATTCTGCGCTCTACACAAAGATGTATTGAAAAGTTATGAAGAATATAAAGATGCCGGTATAGATTGTCCGTACAGATACGCCGAAATTTTAACATACCACATTATGAGAAGAGATGGTAACTATCAGTTGCCTCGTGACACACAATTTATTGAAGCCATCAAGACTCGTGACGCATATCACATGCCAAAACCTTTCCAAGTATTTTTATTTGAACGCCTCGAAAATGCTATTTCAGGTGAGTACAATGACGTTGCTAATCAAATGAATAAAAAAAATGCAAGCATTGAACATATTATGCCACAAACACTTAATGACGAATGGCGCCAGATGCTTGGCAGCAAGTATGAAGCTCTAAAAGAGAAATACCTTCATACCTTTGCAAACCTGACTTTGACTGGAATCAATAGTGAACTTAGTAATAACTCATTTATTACTAAACGTGACGGTAAAATGAAGAGCGGAACAAAATATCCAGGCTATAAAGATTCCATATATCGCCTTACACGTGGAGTAACAGAATGTAATCAGTGGACAGAGGCTGAACTTATTAAACGTGGTCAAGAAATAGTTGACATTTTTATGAGTTTATATCCTCAGCCAAAAACAGAATTCAAACCAATTCCTAAGCCTATTGATGAAATTAGTCTTGAAGATGAAACATTTAATCCAGCTAATAGATTATTGCGTGGATTCACACTATTTGGACAGACGTACACTGAGACAACATGGAAAAGCATGTTATTACGCATCGTGAATATTTTATCTGACAAGTATCCAGACATAGTGGAATCACTGTATGATGCAGGAAGCTATTTTTGGAAAACACCAGGCGATAATGAACAATATTGCACAAAAATTTCTAATGGCAAATACCTATGGACCTCAATGGATAATAAGAACAAACTTCGTTGTCTACGATATTTGTTTGAAAAGTGCGATATAGCTGAATCCGAATTAACCATTCAGCTAGAAGTTCAAAAAGAGCAAGAGGAATAAATTAAGATTTTAGAATACAAAAAACAGGATTCAAATATAAACAAAATCATAACTGAATCCTGTTTCTATTTACACAAATTTTGAAAAGGACTTCTTACATATCAGTAATATTTGTCCAAACGCTTCTCATTCCCAAAATAAAGCCCTACTTTTGTGAAGAATATTTTCCCGTATATAAACGTATCAACCAAATATTTCACAAATAAAAGAATCCCTACAAGATGAAAGAAAAATCCGACAGCCTGTCTGTCCCTTACAATTTTGCCCGTTGCTTCAACGCTCAATGTCCACAAGCCGCAAAATGCTTGCGCTACATAGCTGCACAAAATGAAACAACCGATTACCTTTATATTCCCATCGTTAATCCGGCACGTTATCCTGCGGATGGAAACCAATGCGAATGTTTCAAGCCTGCCGTCAAAGTTCATGTGGCATGGGGGCTAAAACGGTTGCTCGACAGAATCCCTTATGAAGATGCGGTCAGTATCAGAATACAATTGATAGGACACTATGGGAAAACAGGATATTACAGATTCTATCGTGGAGAACGGGGACTTATGCCTAAAGACCAAGCCTACATCAAACAATTGTTCCGCAATAAAGGAATCAAAGAAGAACCAACTTACCAACGCTACACAGAAGAATATATTTGGTAAATTGCTGTCATCTGTCACAGATTAGGGGTTAATACATTCGTAATGAACCGATAAGACTGTGACAGCAAGAGGTGACAGCAAGGTGACGGCATTTTTTGCCGTCACCGGCTCATGAGTCTTACCACATGATAGAGTGTACCGCTACGCGTATGTTTGGAAGGGATTTCCTGCTTTTTCAGTATTCTCCCAAAAGAATTAACCCTTTTGACAGACATCGGGATGGAACTGCCTTTTTGGATTTCTTCCATAATCTCGGCAGGAGACAACCACTCCCCTTCTTCCGACTGCGCGGCACGGAAATAACGGAAGAAAAGTTGCTCTTCCGGCGGAACTTGTTCAAATTCACGGTTGTTTTCCACCATAATCTTTTCTTCCTCCCGGTCGAACCAGTAACGCTCGCCATGTTCCAATTCATACATGGCTTGCGCATAAAGCTGCTCATAGTCTATCGGACGGTTGGTGTCAATCACTCCGGTCACTTCGATGCAAATAAAACGACGGCTACCGGAAGGGTCGGTCAACAAGTCTTTTTGGTTACTCGTAGCTATAAACGAGGCGTAACGACGCATTTCGAGCACGGCACTCCCATGGGGTTTCCTCACATTCAGTACAGGCTTTTGCAAAATATGTTTCAGGAAGCCTTGTTGCGTCGAACTCACCTGATCAAATTCATCTATGTTGATGAGCGCAAAACGATTAAGATAAAGTTCGGCATCTTTCTTTCGGGAGAAATCAATGCTGTCGGTATAGTAGGCACGCTCGGAAGGGGGCATTATGCTCCGGCAAAAGGTAGATTTGCGCGTTCCTTGCGGACCGACCAATAAGGGCGATACACTGTTGGCATACTTTTTATCGCTTCCTTTCCAATGAGAAACCATATTGAGGAACCAACGGTGGAATAAATCCGTCCAATACGGATTCTTACAGGGAACGGTGGCTGCCAACGCGCGGATACGGTCTTTGCCGTCCCACCCGGGAAGCCGGTAGAGAAAATCTTCCAACGGATTGAATACGGGCACGCGATTGGAGTAGACATAACGGCTGATATCCCTGTCCCACAACGGAATGCCTTCCATTTGCGCATCCAAGGCAATGCTGTTCAGCGCACGTTTGTCAAGAGGATTGAAACGGAAACGGAAAGAAAGCCTTTCACGATATTCCACCTCGCCGATTTGGGTGTTATGGCGGAATTCATAGCGGCGTTTCATGAATTCTTCGGTCTGCAAGGCGAGTTGCTGCTCTTTGGTCAGACTGATATGCTTGCCGAAACCTTTGCATTCGGTATATATATTGCCAATCATTTGTCGGATAAGCGCTTCCTGTTTGTGCATATAGAAATGGAAAACGGTACGTTTCACGACTTCTTCCTGGGGAAGTCCCGAAGCAAAACAGTTTTTAGCCAGTTGTACGACTAAAGGATGCCATGTGTCTTCGCGCAATTCGAGTCCCGCTTCCCTAAGATCGATGTATGCTTTGCGCAAGGCAGCCTCGAAAAGCATCAGGAAAGCCATTTCAGCATCATATCCCGGCATGGCACGGATCAATGGAGATTTTTCCGACTGAACCGCTTCGCGGTAAGTGGTTTCTTCGGGCATGGATGACGGTTGGGAGAGATAAAACTGAACCGAATCCGGACGATAGATAATGTCCGGGTCGTAGGATAAGCGTGAATATTGTTCCAAAGTCGGTTCTTTGGGAAGGATATCGAACGGGATTTGGGGCTGATAACACTTCACAGCCAACCGATAGGCGTGGGCATGGAACAGTTCCGCCTCTTCCTGTGTTTTGGGAAGGGAGTTGTCCGGTCGGGTGAAGGTAGTCCATATTTTCACCGTTTTGCCACTTGAACCTACGAAAGCACAACGAGTTTGCGGTTGCTCGCAGGCTTTTCGTTTCACTAAAGCGATTTCGGACTTATTGGATAAAGGACCGACAGTCAGTTCCACCATACCATTGTAGGTTTTCATCTGCTTCTGACCGTTTACTTTTCGGAATTCGGCGGCGGGAATTATCTGAGGAAGTTTATCGGCAAACACACACCGTTTATCGGAAAGGGTATATCGCAGATGCTCTCTGAAGGTAGAAACAGGACGGGATTTTATTTCCGTCTTTATCTTATTCACCAGTATATCAAGATCCATTACGCTGAGCGCTATCGTATCTTCGTTCTTACGAAATTGAGTGATTTTCATTAATTTGATAATAAGTATGTTTGTCAGCGTCTTTATGAGCGTTGAGATTGCTAAGTTAGTCATAATATCCGAGACCGGCAAGGATGACAAGTTATTAATTACAGGTCAACTGATTTTCTCCTGCATGAAATTTTAGTTCCAATTTATAGAAACAATAGTTCCAACGAATAGAAACTATAGTTTCAAGTAATTGGAACCAAAGTTTCAAGTAATTGGAACTACAGTTTCAAGTAATCGAAACTACAGTTTCAAGCATACGAAACTAAAGTTTCAAACAATACAGAAACTACAGTTTCGCCACTTGTCACTATTGATTTCAAGACAGGACACCATTCAGAGATATAGAGACAGCCGATTGAACGTTCTATCTTTCCGGTATTCTTTGTTTCTTATGTGACAGCATTATTGCCGTCACACTGCTGTCACCTTATGCTGTCACACCATTAAGTGCTTATAATCTGCAAATTAGAACACAAATTGTGACAGATGACAGATATTTTTCATTTATTCCTTTATCTGGCTACGATAGAAATCCAAATCGACAGAGATATCCTCATCACTCATCGAACGGATAATGGTATCTTTTATAAAATCGGCATCCAGTTTGGAATTCAAAAAGACGTTCTGTATCGTACGGGGAATATTCTGATATTTTGCACTTTCCACAATGGCAAACTTGCGGTAAGGTATCATTTCATGCTTACGGTTATTACCGAAGATGATGTCCCGATACATCTCATAGCTAGTCACTTGTGCAGTAATCTGAATCTTCGCGCCGATGTGTTCGCGGATACGTCCCCATTCGGAATGTACCACATTATGCTCGTCAATAAACCAGTCCTGCTGGAATGGCGCATCAATAAAACGGAAAAACACCCGTCCCTGAGATTTGGCAGCTACCACACAATACGCCCCATTCTCCCGCATCACCTCATAAACAATGTAAGAATTGGCATAAGGAAAATAAAAAGCATCGAAGCTTTTCTTCTCTTTCGGAATGCCCAATCTTAGTTTGTCAGCATTGTAAAAGAAGAGGATAGCACGAAGCAGCGTACTGAATTATGCACTTCCTGCAGGTTTACGGTATCTATCATTTGCGACTGCCCATCCAGGTATCCTTCTGGAATGGCATCTGCCAATTGTTTCATTCCCTTCGGAGTATTTTTCTGCCGTGCGACAAGTTTCTTCAAAATCTGAAAAGCCTCATCGGAAGTACGTAGATTATCAATGGAGAGTTTGATGCGATAGCCGACCTGCGGCTCCATCCAAACGGGATTTTTTTGTGCGGCGACAGAGCGGATACTTGTATGCTCTTCCAACAGGAACTGGTCTTTCAGGTACTTCAGTTTCTTTACTTTTTCAAGGATACGGTTCTGATAATCTATCAGATTCAGATAATGGATGATTTGCTTCTGGATTACTCGTATAGATTTCCGTTACTATAAATTGTAAAGTAACAAGATTCCACAAATATAACGGAAAAAGCATATGAAACCTATTTTTTTTTGTTTACAATTTTGTTATAACAGAATTTAGGATATCATCCTCACTTTTTCAAATTTCTATTCATACCTTTGTGACTTTAATAGAAAATTAATAACCCGCTAAAAGAAGAAATTGATTATGCGCTCATTCATTGTGTTTCTTTGCTTAATTCCTATCCTGCTGTTTTCCTGTCAGAGTGTCCCTCTTGAGGCACAATTAAAGGAGGCTATCAAAGACAAGAAAGCCGAAATAGGGATTGCCGTCATCATAGACGGAAAAGATACGATAACAGTCAATAATGACAATCATTATCCTTTAATGAGTGTTTTCAAATTTCATCAGGCGTTGGCACTGGCTGATTATATGGCGAAACACAAACAGTCATTAGATACGCTGCTAAAGATAGAGAAATCGGATTTGAAACCGGATACGTATAGTCCGCTACGGGATAAGTATCCGCAAGGCGAGATTGAGATGAGCATTGCCGACCTGCTAAGATACACGCTTCAACAGAGTGACAACAATGCCTGCGATATACTATTCAATTATCAGGGTGGAACGGATGCCGTAGATAAATATATCCATTCGTTAGGTATTCAGGATTGTGCCATCGTCGGTACGGAGGCTGCCATGCACGAAGATTTGGATTTGTGTTATCAAAACTGGAGTACGCCGTTGGCTGCCGCCGAGTTATTGGAGATTTTCCGGCGGGAACCGTTGTTTGCAAAAGAATATAAGGATTTTATCTGGCAGACAATGGTAGAATGCCAGACCGGGCAAGACCGTATGGTTGCTCCGTTGCTTGATAAAAAAGTTACCGTAGGTCACAAAACCGGAACGGGAGACCATAATGCGAAAGGACAACAGATTGGCTGTAACGACATCGGTTTCGTTCTTTTACCCGATGGACGCACTTATAGCATAGCTGTCTTCGTGAAAGATTCTGAAGAGAGTTTTGCGGACAACAGTAAGATTATCGCTGATATTTCACGTATCGTTTATGAATATGTGATGCAGTCAACTAAAAGAGGGAATAATAGTTAACAGCCATAACGATAAAAAGAATATCTGATTCAAAATGAAACTACATCATATCGCTATCCGGACTTCTCAGTTGGAGGAATTGAAAGAGTTCTATATCCGCTTTCTGAGTGGAAAAAGCAATGAAAAATATGTGAATCCCAAGAAAGGATTCGGGTCTTACTTCATATCTTTCGGTGAAGGACCTTCTTTGGAATTAATGAGCCGCCCCGATGTACAGAATATGGTGGTGGAAGAAAACGGTTATTTTGAAAGTATAGTCCTTGACCCAGACGGGAATCGTATAGAATGTGTATATAAGAAAGAAGATGGAAAAGAAAACTGAAACAGGGGAAACTGTGACGCCCCGTAACCTTGAGACGGTACGGCTGCTACTCCGCCCTTTCCAAGAAGAGGATGCGGAAGTTTTCTTTGCCTGTTGCCAAAACCCGAACTTAGGTAATAATGCAGGATGGGCGCCACATAAGACGATAGAGGAATCGCGGGAGATTCTTCAGAATGTGTTTATCGGCCAGGAGAATATTTGGGCAATGACACTGAAAAACACGCAGCTGCTTATCGGTTCCATCGGAATCGTCCCCGACCTGAAGCGGGAAAATCCGCAGGTGCGTATGCTGGGATACTGGCTTGACGAAGCGTATTGGGGCAAAGGATATATGACAGAAGCGGTGCAGGCTGTACTCAATTACGGGTTCAACGAACTGCAACTCAGCCTCATCACCGCCAATTGCTACCCGCACAACAAGCGGTCTCAGCAGGTGCTCGAACGGAACGGTTTTATCTATGAAGGCGTGCTGCATCAGGCGGAACTGACATACAACGGGAATATATTCGATCATTTGTGTTACTATCTTCCTAATATATGCCGGGCTACCCCGCAGGATTACGACGAGATTCTGGAAGTCTGGGAAGCATCGGTACGCCACACACATCATTTCCTCACGGAAGAACATATCCAGTATTACAAGCCGTTGGTACGTAATCACTATTTACCGGCGGTAGAACTATACATTATCCGGGATGCCGGTAGAAAGATTGTGGCTTTTATGGGACTGAGCGACGAACAAATCGAGATGTTATTCGTAAATCCCGATGAGCAGGGAAAAGGATATGGCAAGCGGTTACTGGAATATGCTACCCAGAAAAGACAGATGGACAAAGTAGACGTAAACGAACAGAATGAAAAAGCACTCAGTTTTTACCTTTATATGGGATTCCAAATCACCGGAAGGGACGAAACGGACGGTATGGGCAAACCTTATCCGATTCTACATTTACAGTTGAAAGAAGCGAATATCAAAGAAAGTGAAAGTTAACCCTAAAAAGAAAGCCACATGAACCTGCATGCAAAATTATCCGAGCGTCTGCATATCGAAGATATCAGAGAGATACTTCACTTCATACAAGATGACGGACAGCTCAGAGAAGAAGTCTATCAATTTATCTTTGACGAGGACGAGATTGTCTCTTATCAGGCATTATGGGTTTGTACGCATTTCTCAAAGGAAGATGTGGAATGGTTGAGCCGGAGACAGGATGAACTGATTGACGCGGCGATGTCCTGTCCGCATTCGGGAAAACGAAGGATGCTCCTGAACCTGCTTAGCCGGCAACCGGCAGCCAATCCGCCACGAATGGATTTCCTCGATTTCTGTCTGGAGCGTGTCATAACCCGGCGGGAACCGGGCGGAGTACAGTCTCTTTGCATAAAACTTGCCTATCAACTGACTTGCTCTATTCCGGAGTTGCAACAGGAGTTACGCACAATGCTGGAAATTATGGAACCCGAATTATTAAGTCCTGCTATCCGTGCTGTGCGCAAAAATATACTAAAGGCGATGAAAGCTAAGAAGTAGAACATATCAAAAACAAGAGAAGCTGTCTCCCGTCAAAGAAACAGCTTCTTTATTTATGTTATTCATGAACTAAATCAATTGAAATAGTACAAGAATACGGCGACTCCTTCGAGTGCCTTCTTCGGTTGGTCCTTGATTTCGATGGCAAACTTGATTTCGGCTTTTGCCACACCACGGAGATTGGTCAATGAATGAAGTGTAGTCACCAGGCGGATGCTCTGTCCTGCCAACACAGCCTGACCGAATTTCATCTTATCCATGCCGTAGTTAATCATCATCTTCAGATTGTTCACCTGGATTATCTGGTTCCACATATACGGCAGCATGGATAATGTCAGATAACCGTGAGCTATTGTGCTATGATAAGGGCTGTCCACTTTGGCACGTTCCGTATCTACGTGAATCCATTGGTGGTCCAGTGTCGCATCTGCAAAAAGATTGATACGTTCCTGAGAGAGTTCCACATAATCAGAAACGCCTATTTGTTTGCCTACCAGTTTTTCAAATTCTTCGTACGAATTGATAATTACTTTTTCCATAGTCTTATCGCTTTATGGGGGTTATTAATCTATTAACTGATGGCAAAATTAGGAAAAATAAACTGATATACCATCTATTTTTACGATAAAAGCAGCAACAAAAGAAGTCGGGTATCACTCACAAACCGACGGCTTGTTTCACAGCTTCGGCCAGTATGCTGTAACCTTTGCCATTCAGATGCAGGTCGTCGATGGTTAAATCCGGATTCAGCCTGCCGTCCAGCAACAGGCGGTCGAATACATCAAGGTAGATAATATCCGTCACAAATATAGAACAAAATTCGCGGATTTACCTTACTTTTGCACCAATAATCACATTCAAATATAAACCGATGATACATTTTTTCAAAAAGCCCGTTTCACACATTGCGCTACCGGCGAAATTCACTTATCCTTTCCATTATACGCCCCATCCGTTGTGCGTATTGGCGGCAGAGGAAGTGAAAGAGTATATCGCAGGCCGGAAGGAATGGCAGGAAGAATTAGCTCTTGGAAAGATGTTCGGGGTGTTGGTTGTAGTGCAGGAAACGGAAGGAACCATGAACAAAGCCAAAGAAAAAGGTACGGACGAAAAAAGCAGGATAGGTTATTTAGCCGCCTTTTCCGGCAATTTGGCAGGAAAGAACCTTCATTGTTATTTCGTTCCTCCTGTTTATGACCTGCTGCAACCGCAAGGATTTTTCAAGATTGAGGAAGAACAGATTTCCGCTATCAATATCCGCATCAATGAATTGGAGAATAGTCCCTCCTATCTTGAGATGAAAGAAAAACGGGAGATAGAAACCGAACAGGCACAGGCGGAGTTGAATCAGGGCAAGGCGGAACTAAAAGCCGCGAAGGAGGCCAGAGAGATTCGACGCCAGTCTCCAAATGGTATTTCCGAAGAAGAACAAGCTATTTTGATTCGGGAAAGCCAATATCAGAAAGCTGAATATAAGCGAAAGGAGAAGTATTGGAAAAAGCGGTTGGAAGAGAGAGAAACGGAAGTTAATCGTTTCAAGGATGAAATAGAAAGATTGAAAGCAGAACGGAAAGAACGTTCGGCGGCTTTGCAGCAAAAGCTGTTTGGAGAGTTTCGGATGTTGAATGCGAAAGGAGAAGTGAAAGACTTATGTACTATTTTTGAGCAGACTGTACGGAAAGTACCTCCTGGCGGTGCAGGTGAGTGCGCGTTGCCCAAATTGCTGCAATATGCGTATCTTCATCGACTAAAGCCGTTGGCTATGGCTGAGTTTTGGTGGGGAGATTCTCCGAAAAATGAAATCAGACATCATGGTTATTACTACCCTTCCTGTAAGGGAAAATGTGAGCCGATTCTGCAACATATGCTTCAGGGGTTGGAAGTAGACGAGAATCCGTTATTGGATAATGTTCATAAAGATACGAGACTGGAAATCGTGTTTGAGGATGAGTGGTTATTGGTAATCAATAAACCGGCGGGAATGTTGTCCGTTCCAGGAAAGACAGAGGATATGGATTCCGTCTATCACCGTTTGAAGAAAAAATATCCTGATGCAACGGGACCTATGATTGTACACCGGCTCGATATGGCGACTTCGGGATTATTACTTGTCGCAAAGACAAAAGAAGCGCACCGGCATTTGCAGGCACAGTTCGAGAACAGGAGCATAAAAAAACGATATATCGCTTTACTGGACGGGGGCATAGCAGAGGCCGAAAAGACAGGAATAATCTCACTTCCTCTCTGTTTGAACCCGCTCGACCGTCCCCGCCAGATAGTAAGTGAAGAATACGGGAAAGAGGCTGTTACTGAATATCAGATAATCGCAAAATCAAAGCAATATACCCGCATCGCCTTCTATCCGCTGACCGGACGCACCCATCAGTTACGTGTACATGCCGCCCATCCGAAAGGATTGGACTGTCCCATTCTTGGAGACGAACTTTATGGCAAGAAAGCGGACAGACTCTATCTTCATGCCGAGTATATAGAATTCCGCCATCCTGTCTACGGAGACATCATCTGCATACAGAAAGAACCGGATTTTTAAGTTTCCGCCCTCTTTCAAACATCGCACCGGGCAAAAAAAAGAATCTATTACCTTATCTTTTCACCAGTCTTTTAGGAGAGCCATGCCATGAACAGCCTAAACAATAGACTTCTGTCAAATCGAACCCCTCCATGGAATCTGCCGGATTCTTGGGTACAATTTCTCCATCTTCCATCACATAGACCAACAACCTCTCATTCCGGTCGTTCTTTACATATAGAGCAGCAATCTTACATTGCGGACATAATAATTTTCTCATGCCGCAAAGATACAAAACAGAATTGGATAAATTCTCTGTAATCTTCCTTATCTTTGTACAGTAAAAAAAAAGATGAAAAAACAACGTATCACACACGAGAAGAGAACCGTAGAACTGATGATTCGGCTCTACTGCCGCAAAAAGGAGAAGAATACCGCCCTTTGCCCTGATTGCGAAGAGTTGCTCCGCTATGCACACGCGCGTCTCGACCATTGCCCGTTTGGGGAGAAGAAGAGTTCGTGCAAGAAGTGCACGGTACATTGCTACAAACCGGCAATGCGTGAACGGATGCGGCAGGTAATGCGCTTCTCCGGTCCGCGAATGTTGCTATATGCACCCTGGGAAACTATCCGGCATTTGCTGGATTTATAGGAAAACAACGTTAATCTAAACATATATATTTCTAATGAAACGAGCCATTATTATAGGAGCCACCTCCGGCATCGGGCAAGAAGTAGCAAAATGCCTGTTATTGGAAGGCTGGCAAATTGGAATAGCAGGCAGACTATGGAAGTGGAGCTGAATACGGCACGTACCAATGTAGAGGGATTTATCCGCATGGTGGATACCGCTTTTGCATATTTCAAGAAAAATGGCGGCGGATATCTGGCGGTTATCAGTTCCATTGCAGGAACGAAAGGGTTAGGCGTCGCTCCTGCCTACTCGGCAACCAAACGTTTTCAGAACACCTATATTGATGCCCTTGAACAACTTGCACATCTCCAGAATTTGAAGTAACAACACGATACCAGTTTTCAATATAGCCACTCGGAACACTCCATACTCAGATCCTTTTGTTCTTTTTTATCCCAGTTCAGGGTGGCGCTCTAACCACCTCATGGCATATGAGCAGGTGGCTTTCGGTTTCATTCCGTTAGCCAACGCGTAGTCATAAGCGGCTTTCACCAATGCAGCAGCTACTCCGCGGCCTTCTATCGGACGGGGAACAATCGTGTGGATGATGTCGAAAGAATCACCTAAAAGGCGATATTGTACAAAGGCGGTGCGACCGTCTACTTCTGTCTTGAACAGTTTCTGTTCGGGCTGATGAATAATTTTGTAATCCATAATCTTGTTTTTTTTAGAATTGCTCGATCCATTGCAATCGGTTTGTATCGTAGCCACGGCGTTCGGCAGCGGTTCTCGTAGCGGGCTATTTCATATCAAAGCCCCATATAGCGGTTCAAGTCGAGGGTTCGAAAGACTGTTTGAGGAACAACGACTGTTGCCCACGCGTGGTAGGCTTTCGCCATTTCACGGATGAAAGTATATTGGAAGATTTGTTGCGGAGCAACCAGGTTAGAATGATGCGATGTCCGCCCTTTTCGGTCAGATAGTTGGAGAGATGTTTACCTATATATCCGGTAGCTCCGGTCATTGCTATATTCATTTTGATTCTATTGTATATTTAACTATACTAGCAAAACGTATAAAATACAGGAAAAGTTCTTTGAAAAAAACAAAATAAGATTATCTTTGCAATCGGTGTAGTGCTGAAGCAAGGTTTCCTTGCAGGATAATTGCCTTGGGCATGGATTGCTTCAGGTATGAACTATGCTAAAAGGTTGCTTATTTTAAATTAAATAAAGAATTAAAATGAAGAAACAAACTAAAATCAACTATATCCTAACTCTTATATCTGTGTTCTGCATTGGTGCCACTATCCCTACTCTGATAGGTAGTAGCCATGTCAATGAACAACATTCGGCCAAGTCGGAAGTGCCCTACTGCGTCACCTCGCCCACTGTGCCCACCCAAGTCACTTTCGACGGAACCACCATCGACCTTCGCCGCTATGACCGCCGCGAACGGATGGACCGCGAAATGATGGCATTCACCTATATGCACTCTACAACCATGCTCCTGATAAAGCGTGCCAACCGCTACTTTCCTATCGTGGAACCGATATTGAAAGCGAACGGTATTCCTGATGATTTTAAATATCTGATGGTGATTGAAAGTAACCTGAACAACATCGCCCGCTCTCCTGCCGGAGCAGCCGGACTGTGGCAGTTCATGCCCGTCACCGGACGGGAATTCGGCTTGGAAGTGAATGATAACGTGGACGAACGTTACAACATCGAGAAGGCAACCGTTGCCGCCTGCAAGTATTTCAAACAGGCGTATGACAAATATGGCGACTGGTTGACAGTGTCTGCTGCATATAATGCCGGACAGGCTCGCATCTCTTCCCAACTCGACAAGCAACTGGCAAGCCATGCCATGGACTTATGGCTGGTGGAAGAAACGTCACGCTATATGTTCCGTCTGCTCGCTGCCAAAGAAATATTAAGCAACCCGCAACGGTATGGATTCCTGCTGAAAAGAGAACATCTCTACCCGGCTATTCCATACAAGAAAGTGACTGTCAGCACTTCAATCGACAACCTGAGCGATTTTGCCAAACAACAAGGTATCACTTATGCACAACTCCGTGACGCCAACCCATGGCTGCGCGACACTTCGCTGAAAAACAAAACCAGTAAAACCTATGTTCTCCATATCCCCACACAGGAAGGAATGTATTACAACCCGCAAAAGACTGTTGCCTACAACAAGAATTGGGTGATTGACTAACACCATTTTTTCTTTATTATGAAACTGAAAGAAAGAATCCAACGTTTTCTGCATGATGAGAAACTGAAACGAAAGTTATACGTCATCATTTTCGAATCGGATACCCCTGCAGGGAAATTGTTCGATGTGATTCTTATCGGCTGTATCCTGGTCAGCGTGTTACTCGTCATTATTGAAAGCCTGCAAGGACTTCCTTCATACCTGACGACTCCGTTTGTCGTGCTGGAATATCTGTTCACCGCTTTCTTCACGTTCGAGTATCTGACGAGAATTTATTGCTCGCCCCATCCCCGGAAATACGTTCTTAGTTTTTTCGGCATCGTTGACCTGTTGGCTACCCTGCCACTCTATATCGGGCTACTCTTCCCAGGTGCACGCTACCTGCTTATCATACGTGCTTTCCGGCTGATACGGGTATTTCGTGTATTCAAGTTGTTCAACTTTCTAAACGAAGGCGAACGGCTGCTCACAGCCCTGCGCGAGAGCAGCAAAAAGATTGCGGTATTTTTTCTGTTTGTTGTGATTTTGGTTACTTCTATCGGCACGTTGATGTATATGATTGAAGGCACGCATCCCGGCTCACAGTTCAACAATATTCCAAACAGCATTTACTGGGCAATTGTCACCATGACTACTGTAGGTTACGGAGACATCACTCCTGTCACCGGTTTTGGGAAGTTCCTTTCTGCCTGTGTGATGCTTATCGGTTACACCATTATCGCCGTGCCGACAGGTATCGTATCGGCTTCGATGATGAAAGATTATAAACGAAGAAGGGACAAGGAATGTCCCAACTGCCACCGTTCCGATCATGAAGACAATGCGGAATTTTGCAAATACTGTGGAAGCAGTCTGAATCCACCCGAAACAAAAGACGAAGTGAAAGAGGACACATAACTTAAAAATCAAAAAGAAAAACAATCTTTACCCATATATTTATGAATAAACATCTTAAAATCGCAGTAGCTCTATTAGCAGCTTTACCGACATTTACAGTCGCACAAGTGCGCATCGAACAGACCTTTGAAAAGGGATGGAAATTTACCCGCGAAGACAACAAGGATTTCAGTCAGAAAGAGTATGATGACACCAAATGGCAATCTGTTACCGTCCCGCACGACTGGGCTATTTATGGCCCTTTCAGTATCGACAATGACAAACAGAAAGTAGCTATCACCCAAGATGGTCAGAAGGAAGCAATGGAACACGCAGGACGTACAGGCGGACTTCCTTTTGTCGGAGTGGGCTGGTATCGCCTGAATTTTGAGGCTCCGGGATTCTCTTCCGGCAAGAAAGCAACCCTTATCCTTGACGGTGCCATGAGTCATGCCCATGTGTATATCAACGGACAAGAAGCAGGTTGCTGGCCTTATGGCTATAACTCTTTCTGCATTGACGCCACCCCTTACCTGAAAGCGAACGGGCAAAACACATTAGCCGTCCGTCTGGAAAACGAAAACGAGTCTTCACGCTGGTATCCGGGAGCAGGGCTTTACCGGAATGTTCATCTGGTGGTTAACGAGGATGCCCATATCCCGACATGGGGAACGCAACTGACTACTCCTGTCGTGAAAAAGGAATTCGCCAAAGTGAACTTGAAGACCAGTCTTAAGTTTCCTTCCGGCAAGTCCTTTACCGATTACCGTATCGTGACCGAACTGAAAGCTCCCGACGGAAAAGTAGTAGCCACCAACGAGAAAAAGGGGACTAAGTATGACGAAAAAGTCTTTGAACAGAATTTCGTGGTGGATACTCCTTTACTTTGGTCGCCCAACTCACCGTCACTCTATTCTGCCGTATCCAAGGTTTATGAAGGAAATACGCTGAAAGATGAATATACTACACCCTTCGGTATCCGTTCTATAGAAATCATCCCGAACAAAGGATTTTATCTGAATGGAGAACGTACTGTGTTCAAGGGTGTATGCAATCATCATGATTTAGGTCCTTTGGGTGGCATCGCCAATGAAGCCGGCATTCGTCGACAGATACGTATATTGAAGGATATGGGTTGCAACGCCATCCGTACTTCCCACAATATGCCTGCACCGGAATTGATTCGTGCTTGTGACGAGATGGGCATGATGGTAATGGCCGAATCATTCGATGAATGGAAAGGTGCTAAATTGCAGAATGGCTATCATAAGGTTTTCGATGAATGGGTGGAGAAGGATTTAGTAAATCTGCTTCATCAGTTCCGCAACAATCCCAGTGTGGTGATGTGGTGTATCGGTAATGAAGTTCCCGACCAGTGGAACGGCGACCGTGGTCCTAAGCTCTCCCGCTTTCTGCAAGACATTTGCCATCGTGAAGACCCGACACGTCCCGTCACTCAAGGGATGGATGCTCCCGATGCCGTAGTTAATAACAATATGGCTGCCGTGATGGATGTAGCCGGATTTAATTATCGTCCGCACAAATATCAAGAGAATTACAAGAAAATCCCACAACAGATTATCCTGGGTAGCGAGACTGCTTCAACGCTCAGTTCGCGCGGTGTGTACAAACTGCCTGTTGCCCGCCGTTCGATGCATAAATATCCCGACCACCAGGCTTCTTCTTATGACGTGGAACACTGCGGATGGTCTAATCTGCCCGAAGATGATTTCATTCAGCATGAAGACTTGCCGTATTGTATCGGAGAATTCGTATGGACCGGATTTGACTATCTGGGTGAGCCGACGCCTTATTATACGGACTGGCCAAGCCATTCTTCCTTATTCGGAATCATCGACCTTGCCGGATTGCCGAAAGACCGTTATTATCTCTATCGCAGTCATTGGAACAAGAAAGAAGAAACGCTCCATATCCTGCCTCATTGGAATTGGGAAGGACACGAAGGGGAAGTAGTACCTATATTTGTCTATACCAACTATCCGTCTGCCGAGCTGTTCATCAACGGCAAGAGCCAAGGCAAACGCACGAAAGACCTCTCTGTAACAATTGACAACAGTGCCGATTCCGTTTCTATGGCCAACCTTAAACGCCAGCAGCGTTATCGCTTGATGTGGATGGATACGAAGTACGAACCGGGTACAGTGAAAGTGGTGGCTTATGACAAAGACGGCAAGGCTGTCGCTGAAAAGGAGATTCATACAGCCGGAAAGCCTCATCATATCGAACTGACACCGGACCGCGCACAAATTAAAGCTGACGGAAAAGACTTGTCATTTGTAACTGTCAGAGTAGTGGATAAAGATGGGAATCTCTGCCCGCTAGCCGACAATGTTATCAACTTCAAAGTGAAAGGTGCGGGAACATACCGTGCAGGAGCCAACGGAAATCCTGCTTCGCTCGAATCGTTCCAGACACCGAAAATGAAGGTCTTTAACGGTATGATGACTGCTATCGTTTCTTCTTCCGACAAGCCTGGAAAGATTATACTGGAAGCTTCCGGAAAAGGGTTAACGAAAGGTGTGTTGGAGATTGAAAGTAAATAGGAAGTAACGCTCTTATAAAACAAAAGACGGGGTGAGAATCGTAAATACGATGTACAACCATCACCCCATTTTTTGTTATTTCCGTTGAAACAAGCGCTCAAATAAAATTATGAACGCGTATCCCACTGCATAGCAGACTATATCCGCCCAATCGAACGTAGAGCCCAGAACAACTCTGGCTACACGGTTCGTTATGCCTAAAGTCTCCACTAATTGGAAATACTGCATCACTTCCACAAAACAGGCAAAAAGAAATATATAGAACGGCATTCGTGGAGTACCTGTCGGCAAAAACATTCTTACAAAACTATATACCAGCACAACGACTAATACATCTCCGATGTAAGGACGAACGAAATTATCACGTACATACAAAGCTATCAGCACTTCTATGCAAAAGATAACCCAAAAGCTGATCATATAAAATATTCTTTTCTTCATTATTCACTCAATCACAGGGTTCGATATTCATTTGAGTGTGCGAATATACGATAAAATAGAACGGATACATTCAAATATTACTAAATTTGAAGAGGATTACAATCTTTTCTTATTGGAAAAGCCGTGAATTAGGAAAGGTTGCCTTATGATGATTTTCACCGCTGCTTCTCGGTCAAATACTTCCAGTAACGCACAGGCATATCCTGTCTATGTTTTCTCGGATTAATGCGCTCTTTTATACAAATCGCCTTGAAATAGGTTTTCCAAAGTTGTTGGAAGAGTTTTTCGTCTTTATCCATGAGGCTTTCATCCAGCATCCCCGTTATCAGGTGGGATTCCCGACTGCCATCATCAAAAGAAATCGTAGTCACTTCTTGCAAATCGTAATAAAAGCCATAGCGACGTTTCATATCATAGATAATCCACTTTTGGTCGGCAAAACGGTCTTTAAAGTGATGGACGGTAAGCGGCAACGCATTAAATTGCGGTTCGAAAGCAGCGAAGAATGTACCGTCCGCAGCCTTCTGAAAACGGACAAACTGCATTAAATGTACACGTTCGCCATCCACCTTTTTCCAGATTTGTGCCAGTTGAAGTACATCCGGATCGGCAAAATTGGTTTCAATGGAACGAGGAGAATCAATCGCCTTGCGGATATATCGAAAAATAAGCATTCCAACTTCCGGCAGTTCCGACAACCAACTTTGAGTGAGACAACCCAGTGCCGAAGATGAAACCTTTTTCTGCAGACCGCGCCATACACGGGCGGCTTTCTCTTCATCAGTGACCACCGTATGCAATTCATCATAAAATAAAGGCAAAGCATCCCCCTCCGACAAGAGTTCGTCGGGAAAAGTCTTGCGGAAATAAGCGTCGAAGACAGCTGTCAGCAGACCATCAAAAGTTTTATCGTAGATATAGATATTCATTCTCCAAAGTCAAGTACCAACTGGCGTTCGTCCACTTTCTTTTTAGATTTTGGCAACAATAAAGTACGTACCCGTTGCGGGGAAAGCTCGTTCACTGTCTGTATTTGAAGAGGAAGTTCCTTGCAGGTAATGAAGTATTGCGCTTTTTTCATCACTACTCCTATCTTTTTCAATTCATAAAAGCCCAGTCGTGAGAAGCGCCGGGAAGCGACAATCAGCTTCGCCGATTTCACACCGATGCCCGGCACACGGAGAAGCATTTCATAATCCGCTTTATTGATATCGACCGGGAAATGTTCAGGATGGCGCAATGCCCAAGAGAGTTTCGGGTCTATTTCGAGGTCAAGGTCCGGGTAAGAGTCGTCTACTATTTCATCTACTTTGAATTGATAGAAACGTAACAGCCAGTCAGCCTGATAAAGCCGGTTTTCGCGTACTAACGGTGGTTGTTTCAAGGCCGGAAGGCGCTTGTCGTAGGTATTTACGGAGACATAGCCGGAATAGTAGACACGCTTCATCGTGGGACGGTTATAGAGTGCCGACGAAAGAAAAAGAATGTCCTTATCCGATTCGGATGTGGCACCGACGATAACCTGCGTACTCTGTCCGGCAGGTGCGAAACGCGGAGCGTGACGGAACTTCTGCCGTTCTTCCTTACTTTCCAATACGCCTTGCTGGATATATTTCATCGGGGCAAAGACGCTTTTATGGTCTTTCTCCGGCGCAAGCAATTTCAGGTTTTCTTCTTTGGGAATTTCTACGTTGACACTGAGACGGTCAGCATACAGCCCGGCTTCGTTCACCAGCTCGCGGCTGGCACCAGGTATGCTCTTCAGGTGGATATATCCGTTGAAGCGATGTACCTGCCGCAGGTCTTTGGCAACACGCACAAGGCGCTCCATCGTATAATCGGGGTTGCGGACTACGCCGGAACTGAGAAACAGCCCTTCTATATAATTGCGACGATAAAATTCCATCGTCAATTCCACCAATTCGGATACGGAGAAGGTGGCGCGCGGAAGGTCATTGCTACGTCGGTTGATGCAGTAGGCGCAATCGTAGATACAATAATTGGTAAGCATGATTTTCAGCAGCGATATGCACCGCCCGTCCTCGGCAAAACTATGGCATATCCCCCATCCCCCCACAGTATTGCCCAGCAGCCCAGGTTTATTGGAACGCACTGTGCCACTGGAAGAACAGGAAACATCGTACTTTGCGGATTCCGCAAGTATCTTCAGTTTAGCCAAGACATTTTCGTTCATAAATTCCCAATCCGATTATTTCCGCAAATATACGATTAAATTTGATTTAGGTATCCATTTTTAAATCTTCCATTAAAAAAAGATATTGCCAACACAGAAAGAGGGTCTGTTACTTTGAAGTGCACTCCAAAAGTTAGACAATAAACTTTTGGAGTGCACTTCAAAGCGACAAACCCTCTCCTTTTTCCTGTATCTTAGTAGTCTTCTGACTATTACTGCTTAGCAGCTTCCAAAGATGCTTTACGGAATTCTTTCATTGCTTTTTCGATTTCCAAAGAAACTTTACGAGCACGAGTTCCTGCTGCTTTGTTACCGTTTTCAATCTGAGCGTTCGCATCTTTAGAGAAGTCAGCATAAAGAGCTGCTACTTTTTCTACCAATTCTTTCATAATCCTTTTATTTTTTCGTTAATAATGTGCCACAAAAATACACTGTTTCCCGAAATAAACGCATAAAAACAATATTTTTTTTGAAATATTCTTCGAAAATTATGCAAAAAAATGGCCTTTCACCTTTTTTATCTACCTTTGCAGCCATGAAACCGCTTACAGATACTGATTATATACATGCACTGATTGCTGAAGGTGAGCATCAACAACAGGATTTTAAGTTCGAAATTTCCGACGCACGCAAAATAGCCAAGACTCTCTCCGCTTTTGCCAATACCGACGGAGGACGATTACTTATCGGTGTAAAAGACAACGGAAAAATAGCAGGAGTACGCTCCGAAGAAGAGAAATATATGATTGAAGCCGCCGCGCAACTTTACTGTGTGCCGGAAGTGGAATACACATTAAAAACATATATAGTGGAAGGACGACAGGTTTTAGTGGCTACCATCGAAGAGACTCCGCACAAACCGGTGTATGCCAAAGATGAAACGGGCAAACCTCTTGCCTACCTCCGCATCAAAGACGAGAATATACTGGCAACTCCCATACATCTCCGCATATGGCAACAAAGCGACAGCCCGCGTGGTGAACTTATCCGATACACTGAACGGGAACAGCTTTTACTGGAACAACTGGAACAGGGAGTATTGCTCTCACTCAACCGCTATTGCCGTCAGACAGGAGTTTCACGCCGTGCTGCTGAACATCTGCTTGCCAAATTTGTTCGTTATGATATTGTGGAACCTGTATTCGAAAATCACAAATTCTACTTCCGGATAAAGAACGAATAATCATATATAATAAAAAGAGACAATGCCGGACATTGAAAAGGACTTGGAATATTGGTGAAACCCACTGTTTTTTTGTACCTTTGCGGGCAGATTGCCAATGGATAGTTATGCGACATAGCTTCCACGCACTCCAATAGTAAATTGCAAATAATAAAATTGTAAATATAACAATGGGCTTATTTAGTTTATTCAAGAAGAAATCCGATGAAACGAAAGTCGGCAATGTAGAAGATTTCATATCTCTGACCCGAGTTTATTTCCAGTCAGTTATCGCCACTAATCTTGGTATTACAAATATCCGCTTCTTGCCGGACGTGGCTAATTTTAAACGTTTGTTTAAGGTGCCTACGCAGAACGGCAAATTGGGACTGGCGGAGAAATCAGCTTCACGCAAGATGCTGATGCAGGATTACGGGCTGAACGAGAGTTTCTTTAAAGAAATAGATGCTTCGGTGAAACGCAATTGCCGCACACAGAATGATATCCAGTCTTATTTGTTCATGTACCAGGGATTTTCCAATGACTTGATGATGTTGATGGGAAACCTGATGCAGTGGAAGTTCCGTATGCCATCTATTTTCAAGAAGGCTCTTTACGGTATGACGCAAAAGACGGTTCATGATGTATGCACGAAGACGGTATGGAAGGCAGATGACGTGCACAAAACAGCTGCGGCCGTTCGTCAGTACAAGGAGCGTTTGGGATACTCGGAACAGTGGATGACGGATTATGTGTATAATATCGTCCTGTTGGCCAAAAAAGAGACGAAACGCAAAGACAACGACACAGAAACGAAAAAATAAGCGGCCGCAAGTGTTAGAGAATCGTAAGGATTGACACGATAGAAAAAGCAGGGGTTTCGAACCTCTGCTTTTTTTGTTATCTCTATAGACTCTATGAAAACTGACATACCATCTTTATTATTAACCAACAAAAAGAAACGGATTGCTTATGAAACAAAAGAAAATGCTTACGCTTACTTTTCACAGTTGAAGTAAATCTATGGTCAGGAGATTCCGGAATTGGAAGAGATAGCTGAAAGAAGTACTACTGTTGAGGACTTTAAGTCTGAATTGCTGGGATTTTTGGCTACTTGTGACATGAGGAATGAGGCTGCGGAAGAGGCTAGGAAGCAAATCCGACTTTTACTTCAGTATGACGGGGCTGGATATACACGAACTGTCTACGGGACAAGATGCTGGTACGGATTATCCGGCTGCTTCACGAGTTTCTGACGGAAACGTTGGAGAATATGGAAGTGCCGATGAATTTGTTTATTGAGATTTTTCAGATGTTCGGACGGTTGAAGGGAAATGTGGTTCCGTTGGCTCCACCTTTCTCACGTATAGTTGCACCGATAAGCGGTTCACCTTTAGTATCGACAACACGCCCCTTACTGTCACTTTATCAGCAGGGGGCGCTACTGTTTGTTTTAACTCTTGTTGCTCTGAAGCATAACATTTTTCACTCAGGAAAAAAGAACAGGCTTATTAAACAGCAACTAACAACTACTCTTACTCTCAATGATATTACGTTAGACCGTACATTCATTATGCTGCAAAAATAACTAATTATTTTAAATATAGCATTTTTCCGTATTGATTTTGAGGGAAATAAATAGAATCATTATTTTTGCAAGAAATTAAACAACATATAAAAATGGAAATCGAAAAACATCCGTTAGAACCGTTTCTTCCTGCGAAAGCACAACTACTTATGCTGGGGAGTTTTCCACCGCAGAAGAAACGCTGGTCGATGAACTTCTACTACCCGAACCTGAACAATGACATGTGGCGGATTTTCGGTGTTTTATTCTTCAATGATAAGGAGCACTTTCTAAATTCGACACGAAAAGCATTCGTTCGCGAACGAATTATAGACTTTTTGAATGAAAAATGTATTGCTCTGTTCGATACAGCCTCTTCCGTCCGCAGACTACAAGATAATGCCTCGGACAAGTTTCTGGAAGTGGTGGAAGCTACCGACGTAGCAGCATTGCTTCGTCAGCTTCCCGAATGTAAGGCAATCGTCACCACGGGGCAAAAAGCTACAGATACGCTCCGGCAGCAGTTCGATGTGGAAGAACCGAAAGTAGGCGATTACGCAGAATTCGTTTTTGAAGGACGGGCTATGAGGTTATACCGTATGCCTTCTTCCTCGCGGGCCTACCCGCTGGCATTGGACAAGAAAGCAGCAGCTTACCGGATTATGTATCAGGATTTACAGATACTTTCATAAAAAAATAAGTATATAATAATCATTTAATAATAATTTGCATATGACACCTTTATTCTTGCAATACCCGGCATGCAGTACCTGTCAGAAAGCCAAGAAGTGGTTAACAGAAAATAACATTGAGTATACAAATCGGTTAATTGTAGAAGAAAATCCTACGGTGGAAGAGTTAAAAGCATGGATTCCCCGCAGCGGTCTGCCTATAAAGAAATTCTTCAACACTAGTGGATTAGTTTATAAAGAATTGAAAATGAGCGAGAAGTTGCCAGGCATGAGTGAAGAAGAACTAATAGCACTATTGGCAACAAACGGTAAATTGGTGAAACGCCCATTGGTAGTGACGGACAACTTTGTCCTGGTCGGTTTTAAGCCCGATGAGTGGGAGAAATTAAAATAATTCAAAAGTTATTTACCCGTTTTTTTGGTAGTTCAAAAGTTTATATTACCTTTGCAGCCGCAAACACGGGAGTAGCTCAGTTGGTAGAGCACCGGTCTCCAAAACCGGGTGTCGGGAGTTCGAGCCTCTCCTCCCGTGCAAGGTCAAATAGCTGTAAGTTAATAACTTACAGCTATTTTCCGTTTATGGGTCGGACAAATGTCGGACACTATTTTTGGCTCAGCGGATTTTTCGGATATATATCCCCCGCGTGGTGGGCATATAGATCCATCATGGTGGATATATAGATCCATCACGGTGAGTATATATACCTACCACGATGAATATATAGCTCTACTGTCAAGTCTGAAAAAACTGAATGCACTGAAAGCACTCCCCCCTGGCTACAACCTATTCTCGCAGGGGGTGTTTTTTTCTGCCTTCAGCCGCTATCGCCTTCCAGCAAGGCGTTTGCGAATAAAACTGAGCAACGGCTGAAACCGGATTATAGCAAAAAGAATCAGTAAGAGAATTTTTAGCCGGTTTGGATACAGATAATTGGAGAGTTGGTTCATTTCCGCACGGGAATGAATCATTTTTTAGGGATATGGCTGTGTACTGAACCAAATCTACCAAGAATTACAACTGAGCCACTTTTTAGAGCACCTCACTCATATACATACCGAAACTTTCATTTCACTGTAAAAAGTGTTTTTTTGTTAATAACCGGATATAGATGTAAAAAATCACTTATTTTTGCACAATTGATAGTATTCACCCAACCTCAACAGCATGCAACCTTTTAATGAAAAACTACTTTTAGAGGCTATCAGCAAAGGAGACGAAAAGGCTTTTGAAATTTTCTTCCTGCACTATTACCCACAAGTCAAAGGATTTATCACCGGATTATTGCAATCACCGGAAGAAGCGGAAGATATATCGCAGGATATATTTCTAATGCTATGGAGCAACCGCTCATCCCTCAATACAATCAACAACTTCAAATCTTATCTTTCCCGTGTCTGCAAAAATGCAGCATACCGGCATATCGAACGTGCGTTACTATTCAAAAACTACCAGCAAAAACAAGCCGAGAAGATTGTTTCCACACCGGAAAGCAACGAAACTGACGACAAGATACAACTTAGGGAACTCGAACTACTGGTGGCAATGGTTGTGGAAAAAATGCCTCCGCAACGGAAGAAAATATATAAGATGAGCCGGGAATCAGGAATGAGCAGTGACGAAATAGCCCAAACGTTAGGCATCAATAAACGAACTGTCGAGAACCATCTTTCACAAGCCCTCACAGACATACGGAAAGTACTATTTATTGCCTTTATTCTATTTTTCTAAAAAAAATATGAATTCAGACCGTGCGTAGTTGGTCGGCTACGTATCTTAATATAAGAAACCATCACCATAAAAAATTAATAAATATGTCGAATACCTATAAAATAATTAAAAATTTTATTTCCGACAAGTTCAGTCCCGAACTTAAGGAAAAGATGTGGAGATGGCTCATTGACTCCGCAGGACAGGACGAGAAGGAAGAAGCAATGATGCAGTTATGGGAAGAACAAGAATTCAAAACCGATGCAAGCACCATACGCTCTTATCAGGATTTCCGCAAGAAGTTGCCGCATTCACAAAAAACAGCCGTTTCTTATACGTTGCGCAAATGGGGACAAGTAGCGGCAGCATTACTCATCCCCCTGCTGTCCATATGGATAGCTTACTTGTATATACAACCCGATGAAAAACCTGTAGAATTGGTAGAATACTTTGTGCCTAAGGGAGAACAGAGGCAAATCACTTTGCCCGACGGTTCCATAGCGCATCTCAATTCAGGGACATTGTTAATATATCCACAGAAATTTGCTAATGACATGCGTTCCGTATATCTGATGGGAGAAGCAAATTTCGATGTAAAGAAAGATAGCCAACATCCGTTCATTGTCAAGACCAGCCATCTGAAAGTTAGAGTTTTGGGAACCAAGTTCAACGTACACGCCTATCCGGAAGATAAAAAAACAATCGCCACTCTTGAATCAGGCTCAATTGTTGTTCAGAAATCAAACGATGAGGACATCATTACTCTGTCACCCGATGAGCAACTTGAATATGACAATCCAACCGGAGAATTCAATAAAAAAATCATTGACGCTTCCTTGTACTCCGGTTGGACCAAAGGTGAATTAAACTTTGCCGGAATGACTCTCAAGGACATTTTCACTACAATAGAAAGAATATATAATATACATATCATCGTTCCTCCACATCTAGCCACAACGGATGTATATACGATCAAATTCAAACATAAAGTTCCTATCAAAGATGTCATGAATATTGTAACAAAAACGATAGGAAGCATCGATTATAAAGTAGAGGACGAGAACGTGCTTTTAATTTATTCACCTCAAAACAAGAAAGGAGGCAGATAGGCAGAAAAAAAGGAAGCCGGTACTTCGCGGATACCAACTCCCCTAAATCAATCAAAATTACTTCATTCAACTTGTAGCATACACTTAAATTAGTATTAATGATTAACTCACAAAAGTATGAAACTTTATAAGTTATCGGGTAAGAATTACCCCGTAAAAATTCATAAAATTTATATATTGTTATTTGCTTTATGTTTTTATAACACAGCCTTCGGGCAAAAACAGCAGATAACGGTATCTATGAAAAACCAATCCCTATTAAAAATATTTGAAAGTATTGAAGCCCAGACTGATTTAAGCATTGCTTATAATCAGACGAAACTGGACGTCAAACAAAAGGTAACCGTCAATTTCACCAAAGAAACAGTTTCTTCTGTTTTGGACTCGATATTAAAAGGAACCGGATTCACTTACAGACCGGAAGGCAAACATATCATCATAGTCCCTGTTCCGCCAAAAGCGGAAATGCCTTCCAATAATACAACCCAACAGAATATAAAAATAAGGGGAATCGTCACAGATATGCAGGGCGAGCCTTTGATTGGCGCCAACGTTCTTGTAGAGGGTAGCAAGCAAGCTACTATTACCAACTTCAACGGAGAATTCTCATTGGAAGCTCCGGCAAATGGCAAACTCAGAATCACTTATATCGGATACACCACACAAGAAGTTTCTGTGAAAAACCGGACATCCTTCAACATACAGTTGCAGGAAGACACACAAACAATGGAGGAAGTTGTAGTTATCGGATTCGGTACACAGAAAAAAGTGAATATGACCGGAGCCGTAGGAGCCGTAAACGTTAAGGAATCCTTAGGAGACCGTCCTATAACCAATGTATCGGCAGCTTTGCAAGGTGTTGTGCCCGGTCTGAAAATTGAATCGGCCACAGGTGCTCCCGGCGATAACATGACGTATAATATCCGTGGAACAACTTCCATCAACGGAGGTGAGCCCTTGGTGCTGGTCAACAACGTACCGATGGATATCAATATGATTGACCCGCAAGACATTGAAACCGTATCTATCCTGAAAGATGCCGCTTCGGCAGCTATCTATGGAGCGCGTGCCGCTTTCGGTGTCATCTTGATAACGACAAAACAAGGTAAAAAAGATATGGCTCCCAAATTCAACTATAATAACAACTTCTCCTTCTCGAAAGCATTGGAGTTGCCGCAAAAAGCCAGTCCGTTGGAGTCGGTATTGGCCTACAAGGAGATGGGATGGGCGAATGACACGTATGTGGACGGAAAAAACATCACCCAGTGGGAATCATACATACGCGACTACCAAAGCGACCCTTCCAAATATCCTAACGGCTATATATTTGACGACAAAGGCAATTTGTTTTTAATGCGGGAAAACGATATGTTTGCCGACATGATGGAAGACTTCGGCTTCATGCAAAACCACAGTTTCTCCGTATCGGGAGGTAGCGAACGCACCAATTACCGCTTAAGTTTAGGATATACCGGCGAAGACGGAATTCTGATAACAGACAAAGACAAGTTCAACCGTATCAATATGTCCAGCTTCCTCAGTGTGGATGTCAACAAATGGCTTACCACTCAGTTGGATATCAGATATGCCAACTCTACTCAAAATAAAGTAGAGCAAGGCGGCCGCAACGGTGTGTGGGGAAGTGCGATGGCTTTGCCATCTTACCATAACATCCTGCCGTATGAACAAGACGGTGTAGTATATCCGGCCGAAACATCGGCTACTTATGTACGTTATGGCGAACCGAGAGTTATCAAGAAAAACGACCTGCGCACATTGGGACGTGTTATCATATCTCCGTTAAAAGGATTGAAAATAACGGGTGAATATACATTTAACCGCACTACCGAATACAACCGGATGTATATCAACAAATACCAATACATCGGTTTCAACTTTACGGGAGTCCTGAACAATGTAGAAAACTCAAGTTATGCCCTGACACAAGGATTCACCAACTACAATGCCGTCAACGTATTTGCCAATTACGACTTCTCCATAGGCAAACACGACATTGCCATCATGGGAGGATATAACCAGGAAGAGAGCCACAAGGAATCCCAATGGTCGAAACGTACGGACGTATTGTTGGAAAACCTACCTTCTCTTTCAGGTTCGACCGGTACGGCTTCTGTCAGCGACAGTTTTGACGAATATGCCATCAGAGGTTTGTTCTACCGTGTCAATTACGCATACGCCGGCAAGTATATGCTGGAAGCCAACGGACGTTACGACGGAACTTCCCGTTTCCCGAAGAACAACCGTTTCGGATTCTTCCCATCTTTCTCAGCCGGATGGAGAATCTCGGAAGAACCATTTATGGAAAAAACAAGAGACATTCTTTCCAACCTGAAACTGCGCGCTTCGTGGGGTTCTATCGGAAACCAGATTATCCTGAAGTCTGACAACACCCCCGACAACTATCCGTACATTCCTTCCATGGCGACTTATCTCACAGAATGGTTGGTAGACGGACAGAAAGCCACTACACTGGGAGCTCCTGCAATGGTTAGCAATAATTTCTCGTGGGAGAAAGTATATACACTGGACTTCGGTGTCGACTTCGGATTCTTCAATAACCGCCTGAACGGTACTTTCGACTGGTATCGCCGCGACACCAAAGGAATGTTGGCTCCCGGTATGGACCTTCCGTGGGTAATCGGTGCTACTGCCGCCAAACAGAATGCCGCCGACCTGAAAACCTATGGTTGGGAATTGGAATTGAACTGGAGAGACCGCATCAACAAAGACTGGAGTTACCGGATTGGCTTCAACCTGTACGACTCACAAAGCGAGATTACGAAGTACAACAACGAAACCAACCTATTGGGTAACAACATTTATCGTAAAGGTATGAAAATGGGAGAAATATGGGGATACGTCACCGACCGTTTCTACACCGTAGACGACTTCAACGAAGACGGAACATTGAAAGCCGGTATTCCTAAACCGAAAGGAGCCGGAAAAGTGCATCCGGGAGATATCCTATACAAAAACTTCGACGATGATACGGAAACCATCTGGAGCGGACAGGGAACGGCAGACAATCCGGGCGACCAACGCATCATCGGTAACTCAACACCACGCTTCCACTACGGTATCACCGCAGGAGTAAGCTGGAAGGGATTTGACTTGTCTATTTTCCTACGCGGTGTGGGCAAACGCGATTACTGGCGTACCGACCAGATTGCATGGCCTACCGGAAACTGGGGTAGCTTGTTTAAAGAAACGCTCGACTTCTGGACACCCGAAAACACGAACGCACACTTTCCGCGCGTATATGCCAACGATGCAGAAAACACCTCCTACAACCGCTGGAAACAAACCAAGTACCTGGCAGATGCATCTTACTTGAAATTACAGAATATCACACTTTCGTACACGCTGCCCAAAACGTGGTCGCAACGCATCTATTTTGATGAAATGAAAGTATTCTTCAGTGGAGAGAATCTCTATACTTGGGACCACTTGCCCGAAGGATTGGAAACCGATATGTTGCAAAAAGGCATTTGGGAATATCCGTTTATGAGAAAATTCTCTCTTGGTATCAATGTTACATTCTAATAACCCATGCATTATGAGAAAATATTTATATCTGATATGTACGGTTTTATTAACCGGCTGTCTTAACAATGACTTCCTGGAAAGGTATCCTTTGGGAGACCCGACCGCCGAAACAGCTTTTAAAACATACGACAACTTCAAGGCTTACGCCTGGGGACTGTACGAAACCCTGCCTTCATTGGGATACGGTTCGGAAAACTCTACGGACGACATCTCGTACAACCAGACAAGAGGTTCGAGCGAAAGTAACTGGATTCGGAAATTAGTGACTATTCCCGACAAAAAAGACAATACTGTATGGAGTTACTACAGCTATATCCGCCGTGTGAACTTAATGCTCGACCGCATCGAAGGCAGCGATATGACGGATACGGAGAAAAAGCACTGGCGTTCTGTGGGATATTTCTTCCGCAGTTACCGCTACTTCTCTCTCCTGTCGGCCTATGGCGGTGTGCCCTGGATTGACCACGTATTGAGCGATAATGAGACAGAACTAATCGAAGGCCCGAGAGCATCGAGAGATGAAATAGCCGAACATATCCTGAACGATTTGAAAGACGCCGAAAGGGATATCAATGTAGACGGCGAAGGGGCAAATACCATCAACAAAGCCTGCGTACAAGCACTGTTGTCACGTTTCTGCCTGTTTGAAGGTACATGGCGTAAATACCACGGTTTGGGTAATGCTGAAACCTACCTGAGGGAATGCAAGCGGGTATCCGCCGAACTGATAGAGAAGTATCCCAACATAGCCGACTGCTATGACGACTTATTCTGCTCGCTGGAACTGAAAGACGTTCCGGGTGTGATTTTATACAGAGAGTACTCGAACGCTGTCGGTGTGGTACACGCTGTAAGTATCGGCGGAACCACTGCCACATCGTTCTATAATCCGACCCGCGATTTGGTAGACAGCTATCTTTGCTCGGACGGTAAACCGCGCTGGACAAGCGAAGTGTTTACTCATGATAAAGACCCGTACGAAGAATTCAGTAACCGCGACCACCGTTTATGGCTGCACGTCACTCCGCCTTACACCGTAGACCGTAGCAAATCGAACGACGCATGGGACAACAAATGGGAATTTACCGACAATCCTAAAGACAGAAGTTTCATCGACAGCCTCAGCACGCGTATAGGAATAGGATACGGCACTTCCAAAGAGCGGCAGAAAACGTTACCGTTCCGTCAAGGATATATCGGCGGTATCTTAGGTTCCGTACCACACTTCGACTTCTTCTTGAACAACCAGCCGTGGTATAAATCAGCTTTCGGATACAACAACTGGAAATACTACTGCTGCTACTTAGACATGGGTAGCCAACGAAATGAGGAGACGGATATGCCTATCTTCCGCATCGAAGAAGTGATGCTAAACTATGCAGAAGCCATGTGTGAATTGGGCGAATTCGATCAGGACGTGGCCAACCTTACCATCAACAAGCTGCGCCCGCGCGCTAATGTAGCACCGATGATTGTTACGAATATCGATGCTTCTTTCGACCCGAAGCGTGACAAAGGAAACTCCGATTATTCGGGCGACTACGAAGTAAATCCCCTGTTATGGGAGATTCGCCGTGAACGACGCATCGAGCTCTTCTCCGAAGGTTTCCGTTTCGACGACCTGAGAAGATGGAAGAAATGCCACTATGCACTGAAAAAGAAACTCGGACAATTTGTACGCTCGTCCGACTTCCCCGGAGTCAATGTCACCATCGACGGTGGAGGTAGTGAAGGGTATCTTGAGTTCCATCCCCAACAGACCCATCTGTGGCCCGACTATTATTACCTCAACCCCATCCCACGCAACGAACGAGTACTGAACCCCCAACTCGAACAAAACCCCGGTTGGGAAAGTGAGAATTAATAAATAGACCTTAATCAATTGAAACTGTCCAAAGTGTTTGGCACTTTGGACAGTTTATTCTTAACTTCGCCTACAAATAATCATTATCAAGATAACCTGTATGAAACACCGATTATCCATTCTTCTCCTGCTCGTATCTTATGTAACCCTCGCGTGCGGTCAAATCGTATTCCCCTCCCCCAACCAAGTGGAAATGAAAAAAGGCAAACTCACCTTACGAAAGAACATTTCCATGTACACTGCGGACACCACCGCATTTTACGTAAGCCTTTTGCGTAGCGAAGTGCTCCGCAACTCTTCCGTCAAATGGCAGTCCAACGCATCGACCGCTCACATCTGCTGGATGAACGACCCGTCGCTTCCGCCCGAAGGATATAAGATAAGCATCAATCCGAAACAGATGACCATAACCGCCTCCGGCGAAAGAGGATTCATCTACGCCGTGCAGACTTTGCGTCAATGGGTTTCGGGCCCGGCCGGGAAACTTACCTTTGCCTGTGCCGACATCACCGACTCCCCCAGTATGCAATGGCGCTGTTTTATGCTGGATTCCGGACGCCAGTACCAACGGGTATCCACCATCAAAAAGTACATCGACATGGCTTCCCTGCTTAAAATGAACTATTTCCACTGGCACCTGACGGAAGGGTTGGGATGGCGGATAGAAATCAAGCGGTATCCGCACCTTGCCCAAGTAGGAGGTTCGGTAGGAAAGGCAGAAGAACAACAAGGATTCTACACACAGGAAGAGATACGTGAGGTAATCAACTATGCCAGCCAGCGCAACATCACCATCGTGCCCGAGATAGATATGCCGGGACACGCGGAAGCTGCTCTTTCCGCCCATTCGGAGTTGGGCTGCTTCGGGCTGCCCGTCGAAGTGCCGCAACAGGGATTTACTCAAAACATATTCTGTGCCGGAAAAGACGAGGTGCTGACTTTCCTGAAAAACGTATTGGACGAAGTATGTGAGCTATTCCCCTCTCCCTACATCCATTTGGGAGGAGACGAAGCACCGAAGGGAAATTGGAACAAATGCGAAGACTGCCAAAAGAGAATCGCTGCGCTGAACCTGAAAGACAGTCACGACCTCCAACTATGGTTCTCCGCGCAGATGGCAAACCACTTGAAGCAGAAGGGACGCAAAGCCATCTTCTGGGGAGATGTCGTATATCAGGACGGATATCCGCTGCCCGACAACACAGTTATCCAATGGTGGAACTACCGCGGACATAAAGACTTAGCGCTCCGCAATGCACTCAAACACAACTACCCGGTCATTTGCAGTTCAAACTACTATACGTATCTCAACTTCCCGCTCACTCCGTGGCGGGGATACGCCAAAGAACGCACGTTCGACTTGAAAGACTTGTATCTGGACAACCCTTCAAACAAGGCCTGCAATGAAAAGAATCCTTTGATTCTCGGCATGAGTTGCGCATTATGGACAGACGACGTAGTGACGGAACGCATGATAGACCAACGCCTGTTTCCCCGCATCATCGGACTGGCAGAACAGATGTGGCATCAGGGAGAGCCACTGGACTTTACCCGTTTCTACGAGCACGTGCTTCAAAAGAAAGAATGGTTCGAACAGCAAGGATATGAATTCGGGCCGGCTTTAAAAAGCGAAGTGCCGCAAGATTACAAATGGGATTAAAAAAAGAATATCATGAATAAAAGGAACTTATTTATCGGTGTTTCCGCCCTATGCGACAGTTATCTGCAAGGGCAGACTTTACATACACAACCCAATATTATTTATATTTTAATGGACGATCTGGGATATGGAGATATTGGTTGTTTCGGACAAGGGAATCATTACGAATACACGGAAAGGCAATACACAGATGCAACTCTATAATCTAGAGAATGACATCCGGGAAAAACATGATGTAGCTGCACAGCATCCCGATATCGTGAAGCCTCTCGAACAATTAATGAAAGAGACTACCAAGTAAATCTGTTTTAACAATCCAACCTTTCTCAAAAGAAACAGTGAACATCAAGCGGAGCATATTTCCACGATATTCACTGTTCCTTTTATCAATCAAATTGGAAACTTGAAAATGGACATCACACAGACAATCAGTCCGGTTTTTACTCTCCTATTCCCCAGGCAGCCTCAACCAGACGGACAAATTCTCTCCTATACCCTTTATCATCATTACTCAACCCTTGTTTTGCCAGGCTTATTACTTTATCATAACCGGCATTTCCTTTGAATTCAGAATTCCGAAGTAACTGTCCGAACATCGCAACGGCCGAAGCAAAGCGGAAATCGGAAGATACATTGTTTCCTTTGTTATCAACGAAAGAAAATTCCATTTTCTTACTGACATCTTTATCCGGAGCTTTATAGCGCAGCTTCACGGTCAGGAGTTCATCGGAACCTATCGGTTTCACGCTCACTTTTTCTTTCTTCTGATATTTCAAATCATCTACCTTGCCTACATAGTCATTCTTCACGCCTGTAGGAATTACTTCATAGAAAGCGGTCACTGTATGTCCTGCCCCCATGTCTCCGGCATCTTTGGCATCGTTATTGAAATCTTCATTTTTCAGCAGACGACTTTCATAACCAATCAAACGGTATGCCTGTACTTGTGAAGGATTAAACTCCACCTGCAATTTTACATCTTTCGCAACCGTATGGAGAGTAGCGCCAAATTCACCGACCAAGACGCGGTTAGCTTCCTGTAGATTATCTATATAAGCATAGTTTCCATTTCCCTTTTCTGCCAAAACCTGCATCTTTTTATCCTTATAATTTCCCATTCCATAACCCAATACGGTAAGAAATACTCCATTCTTCCGTTCTTTCTCTATTAGTTGTTCCAGTCCTTCCGCCGAAGAAACGCCTACATTAAAATCACCGTCGGAGCAGAGAATAATACGGTTATTACCATTAGGGATAAAATTCTTCTTCGCTATTTTGTATGCCAACAAGATACCAGCTCCACCTGCGGTAGATCCGCCTGCCGTCAGTTCGTCTATCGCTTCGCGAATCTTCTGTTTGTCGCTGCCCGGAGTTGCTTCCAGTTTCACGCCTGCACTGCCTGCATAAGTCACGATAGCTACTTTATCTTTATCACGTAAGTTATTGACCAGTAATTTGAGAGATGACTTCACCAATTCCAAGCGATTGGCTCCCCACATAGAACCGGAGACATCAATTAGAAAAACTAAATTGGATGCAGGCAGATTATCCGTAGGAATTTCTTTTGCCTTCAACCCGATACGAACAAGACGGTGATCAGAGTTCCAAGGACATTCTCCGGATTCCATGGTAATCTTCACAGGGTCACTGCCTGTCGGTTTCGGATAATCGTATGAGAAGTAATTCACAAGTTCCTCCGTGCGGACGGCATCAGCAGGCGGCAGTTCTCCTTTATTGATAAAACGGCGCATACTACTGTAAGAAGCGGCATCCACATCAATGGAGAAAGTCGAAAGTGCGGCATCCGATACATTCTTGAAGCCGTTCTCCTGAATCTGACCGTATTCTTCCGCATTTACTCTATCGTACATGACTGCCGATGTCGGACAGATTGCCATATAAGAGCCGGTCATCGCTCTCGACTTCATTGCACCATAGCCTACTACGACACACTCTTCCAATGCAACATTATCCGTTTTCAACTTCACGTTGAGTTGCGATGATTTAACAACCCTTTGCTCCTGCTTGTAACCGATATAATGGAATAATAACGTTTCCCCTTTTTTAGTCAGAATAGAGTACTGACCATCCATATTAGTTATCACTCCATTCGTGGTTCCCTTCACCGAGACCGAACAGCCAACAAGCGGAGTTCCATCCTTTGCATCCGTCACAGTACCCGACACGGTAATTGCTTGCGCACTCACTGTACCTAAAGAAACAACTGCCATCAGCAGTACGAGCATCACCGCTCTGAATTGATTTGTTTTCATAACTTCCTTATTTAAAAATATGACAATTAGTTCGCTTTTACTATAGAGATGCAGATTTCATAAAGATTCCATAAAGCCATCAAACTTTTTTTATTTTTCTTCTCATAGTTGTTATTTCTCCCTTCAATCCCTATCTTTGGCAGCAAATAGATGTTATTTTTCAAAAGAAACATATCGAAACTATCGGACGAAGAATTACTGATACACTATACGAAGTCCGGAGATACGGAATATTTCGGTGAATTATACAACCGATATATCCCGTTACTGTACGGACTTTGCCTGAAATATCTACAAGATGAGGACCGTGCGCAGGAAGCAGTCATGCAGTTGTTTGAAGATTTATTGCCCAAACTGAGAAATTATGAGATAAAAGTTTTCAAGCCATGGCTCTACCGGGTGGCGAAGAATCATTGCCTGCAACTTTTACGGAAGGAAAATAAAGAAATTCCGTTAGATTATACAGTCAATATTATGGAATCTGACGAATTTCTGCATCTATTAAGTGAAGAGGAAAGTACGGAGGAACAACTGAAGGCATTGCATCACTGCCTAGAAAAGTTGCCCGAAGAACAACGGCTCAGCATTACGCGTTTCTTCCTGGAAGAGATGTCCTATGCAGACATTGCCGAGCAGACCGGATTTACGCTGAACAATGTGAAAAGCTATATCCAGAACGGAAAGCGAAATTTAAAAATTTGTATCAAGAAACAAGCCCTATGAAACTATTGGACTACATACAAGGACTCCGTAAAGGAAAAGAGGCACACCGACTGGAACGAGAGTCGATGCAGGATCCTTTTCTGGCAGATGCGATGGATGGTTACAGCCAAGTGGAGGGAAATCACGAACAACGGATCAAGAAACTGCGAATGCAGGTTTCTACTTATTCGACAAAGAAAAAGAACACCCGCGCTATTACCTGGAGCATCGCTGCCTGTCTGGCTATCGGATTCGGTATCAGCAGTTATTTCCTGTTCCTGAAAAAGAGTATGACGGACGAAGTGTTCATTGCCCAAGAGAGTGTTTCCACCAAGTTGGCTGAACACACAGTTCCGCCCACTCCGGCCATTTCTGCAACTCCAACAGTTCCGGCAACTCCACAAAAGGAAATCGCATTGGCTACTGCAAAAGTAAGAACGGATTCCACACCTGTTTCCGAAGATTCCACGCCTGTTTCCGAAATTACTGCGAGACAAACGGATAAGAAAGATACGATTGCCAAAATCCAAGCGACTTCCCAACCACAACAAGGTACACCTGCGGCAACTGTGCCAGTGATGGAGGAAATCCCGGAAGAGACTGCTGCATTGCAAGAAGTAGTAGCAACGATGGATACTTTCGAATCTGAATCTGATAAGAAAATGAAATTGGCTAAGGTAGCGGCTGTCCTTCCTCCAAATAACATGATTAAAGGGAGAGTGACCGACGAAAAAGGAGAACCGCTTATCGGAGCCAGTGTGGCATATAAAGGAACGAATACCGGAACCATCACAAATATAAATGGAGAATTTTCGTTAGTCAAAAAGGATGATAAGAAACGATTGACAGCGGAGTATATCGGATATGATCCGGTAGAAATCCGGATAGATACCAGTCGGACGATATTCATTGCCATGAACGAAAACAAACAGGCACTCAATGAAGTGGTGGTAGTGGGATACGGAACTAAGAAAAACAAGAAGTCAACCACTGCCGGAAATGTTGTGACGGTTAAGGAACAGGCAAAGAAAGAAATTACTCCGCAACCTGTCATCGGTAAACGTAGCTATCAGAAATACCTGAAAGAGAATCTCGTTCATCCGACGGATGAAAAGTGTAAAGATATTAAAGGGGAGGTAGTCCTTTCTTTCTTTGTTGATGAAGAAGGAAAGCCGCAAAATATCACTGTTATTCATGGAATATGTGAATTCGCTGATAAAGAAGCCATTCGGCTTATTAAAGAAGGACCTAAGTGGACAAGTGGGAAACTACCGGCAAGAGTAACAGTACGATTCTGAACTTAACAAATACCAATAAGAAGTCACATTTGTGCCAACACAGTGGCACGGACATGCAAATAAGGTGGCATTACTGTGCCAATCTATCGGCATAGTAATAACCACACAAAGCCTATCTTAAATCAGTTCGTAACTAGCCATCTGTATCGGCATATCCAAATTATGAAGCACTTTCTCCAGCAGGATACCCTCGCGGTTATCATATTCATATCCGAAAGTGGCACGAATACCTTGCAGGATAAACTGTGTGGCACGGTCCAATGCCATCGGCAGACTGTCTCCCTGCATCAAAGAACCGGTGATGACACTTGTAAAAGTATCACCCGTGCCGGGATAATGCGCAGGCAAATAAGGACAAGTCACTTTCCAATAGCGGTTTCCCTGACGGTTATAAGCATAGACAGACGTTTTATGAGACTCATCACGCACAGGAACACTGGTGATGATAACCACTTGCGGACCTTTGTCCGACAAAAGACGAAGATATTCTTTCAGCTCCTCATCCGTGTTGTCCACTTTATAGGGTTTGTCCAATAAATAAAACAGTTCCGTCAGATTGGGGGTAATCACATCTGCTTTGGTAATCAGATGACGCATCTCCTTTATCATCCCTCCGTCAAAGTTGGCGTACAAACGTCCGTTGTCTCCCAACACCGGATCGGCAACTATCAGACTATCTGCCCGACGAAAGTCTCTGATAAACTCAGAAACAATCTGAACTTGTCTCGGAGAACCCAAGTATCCAGTATAGATAGCATCGAACTCTACCCCTTGTTTCTTCCATTGGGCAATAATCTTGGGCATTTCGTCCGTCAGGTCGAGGAAGGAGAAATCGGGATATTGCGTATGATTGGACAAGACGGCTGTAGGCAGCGGACAAACCTGAAAACCCATAGACGAAAGAATAGGAATGACAACAGTCAGAGACACGCGCCCCATCCCCGAAAGGTCATGAACGGCTGCTATTTTCTTTACTTTATTGGTATACATATATATTTATAATTAAACGTTTTACAACTCTTATCCTATGCTATGTGTTTTCATTTCATCTATCCATTTCATCTATCGCGTTTCAAAAACGCAGCTACCAGTTCCGCACTATTCAATTGCTTAGCCGATAAATCTTCCATGTGCCCGGCTTCTTCGTCATCGGAAATGGAAACGAAGCAAGTGATTTCCTCCGAACAGTCTCCGAACGCTTTCGCATCTTTGAGTTGTTTCATGGCCGATATTACCGCATTAAAGAAATAAGATTCGCTCGGCAACTCATCATGATGCTCCCACAGCAACCGGCTGAGCTTTACCAACGCACTATGGTGACCGTCCGAATAGCCCCATTCATCGGGAATCCATTTGCTCTCGCTGTCGGGTCCATCATTTTCATTCAAATATTCAACGGTATTCACTGCGAGAAACAGAGTGACACAATCCCTGTCGGAAACCAAAGCCGCCGTATAAATCTGCTCTTCGCCCACTTGATCAAGGACCTCACGGAGGTCTTTCTCCACTGCCTCTCTGATTCTTTCCGCCAATCCCTGATAAAAAGGCGCTATTTCCTTACCCGGCTTGTGGGATTCATGCTCTGACATCCCGGGTTGGTTTATCTGTTGGAGATGCTCTTTCGCCACTTCCAAACCAAGCTTCGCCGCATCCTCAAAATACTCATATCCCAATTCTTCATCTTCCTCTGTGCCACGCCCGAAATAATAGGCTACGCCCAGCGCATTCAGCACCATGGCATTGATTGGGTCCCACAACATGTCAATATCTTCCTCCACCTCCTGAAGATACTCCAAGGCCAAGTCATCGTCCTGTATTACACCTAGACCGTCCTGATAGCAGATACCAAGATAGGCTGCCGAGCGCACTCTGTTTCTATCGTCACTTTGGGGATTCTGATAGGCTTTCTCAAACCATTCGGCAGCTTTGGCATAATCCTGTTCGACGCTGCCCCAGCCGTCGAAATAGTAGTATCCCGCCTGCCACTGAGCATTAGGATGACCTCCAATAGCGGCTATCTCATAGAAATTGAAAGCCATGTCGACATCCCTTTCCACACCGAATCCCTCGTCATAGCAACAGCCGGCGTTGAATGTCGACTGTATATCGTAGCGATGTGCCGCCTTGATGTAATAAGCGAGCGCTGCCTCCGGGTTATTTTTCTCATGTCCGAGGTAATATCCGTAGTTGCCGCAAATCACCGGAGAAATCTCAGCAAGCGCTTGAAAATAAACTTCAAACACCTCCTGCCTGATATCGCAGAGCCCTGACTTACGGATATTGCAATAATTGCCCCAACCGGCACAGATACGCCCGTTAAAGCTGCGCTCGAACCATTCTTTCGCTATCGGATAGGCCCAAGCATTGTAATTGTCCTCGGTTTTGAATTGTTTGGCAAACTCAGGCTCAACAAGCAGATAGTCGCCCCAATAATAAACATTTCCTATCATATAGCAACAGAACGCATTGCCACGCTCAGCCTGTTCGAGAATCTCCTCGAAAGCCTCCTTGAACGACTCGAAAGGCATTCCCCGCTGAACCGCCGGAGTAAAGTTACCGCTTCGTGCGGCACAAAGCACACCTGTAGCGCTCCCCATAAGCGCGCTCTTCTGCATCAGTTTCGAAGCACTGGCATCGTCAGTGGCAAAACCGGCTCCGCTCCATACATACTCCTCTCCCATGAAACAACGTGCGATGAAGCATAATGCGTCTGCATCGCCTTGCTGTGCCGCCTGCATAAGCATCGCGTATCCACGGTGTATCTCTTCCTTGTCGAAACTAGTCCAAATTAAATCTACTGCCTTCACCACCGGCAGACTGTATTTACCGTTCATCTCTTTCCTCCTCTTCTAATTTATCCTCTTTCAATTTATCCTCTTCATCTAAAAAACCGAAAGTCAATCGCTGAAAAAACAGATCGTCAAAACGGAGTGCCAATTTCATCGATTCATCTTCAAAACCGGCATTTGCCATCGGTTGTCCACAACAAGTCTGATCCAACGGATAATCGACGTCTACTCCCAAGCTTTTCAATAGTCAATACGATGCCACTCCCACATTGGGGTAAATAGCATTGATATAACAAGGAATAAACAAACCTACTTTCATATTATGCTCTGTAATAATTTAAGCTTCTTCCGTATCACCCGTCTATTTTGCTCAACGGATGTCGATTAATTTGTGTGTTTGCAAGCTGAGTCTCCATTTGGGATGTCGCATTACACAGTCCACTGTTGAAGCAGTGTTGTTACAAGAACAAGGCTGAAGGAAAAAATGTTCGGCGGGAAGTTGTTCAAAAATGCTTATATCTTGTCCTTCATAGACCACTTTCACTTCATCCATCCGGTCGATGGCAAGCTTCGCCCCTTGTTTGGGAGAGCAGGTCACCCAGTCGATAGCTGCCGGCAGGGGGCGTGTACCGTTGGTTTCGATGGTCACATACTTACCTGCCTGGTGCAAACGGTCGATCAATTCATCGTCTATCCACAAGGAAGGTTCACCACCCGTAAGGACAACGGTGACGGCAGGATATTTTTTCACCTCAGCGATAATTTCATCGTCGGTCATCATTTTTCCTTCTTCGTGTTGTGTGTCGCAAAAGTCACATTTCAGGTTGCAGCCGGAAAAACGTACGAAGATGGCAGGAGTTCCGGTATGGTAGCCTTCGCCCTGCAAGCTGTAAAAGATTTCATTAATCTTTCTCATCATCAAAATTTGTTTGGTTTGCTATTCTTATCCTTCTGCGCCGACGGGATCTTTCTCGTAGATGACAATGTTTCCTTCCGATTCCTGCACTTCTACTTTATAGCATCGAGGAATCTGCTTGCATACCCACCGGGCGATATTCTCCGCTGTGGGATTAAACGGGAGTACTTCATTCAGATTTTGATGGTCGAGTTTCTCCATGACCACTTCTTTAATGCGGGTGAAATCGACCACCATGCCTTCGGAGTTAAGTCGTGCGGAACGACAATAGACGGTGATAATCCAGTTGTGACCGTGTAGACTGGCGCATTTACTGCGATACGGGAGTACCAGCTTATGGGAAGCTGAAATCTCCATGCGTTTGATTACTGTAAACATTGCTGTATATATTTTAATAGTTATACGCATCTAATGTCACCTCGATGCAACGGCAAAGGTAATATAAAATAGAATTCTCATCCAGCAAAGAGTGTTATTTTTTCCCTTTTTTTGCACTATCTTTGCCGCATGAAAACTCTATATATTGTTTTAGGTAGTATTTCTCTTGCGCTCGGCATTCTCGGCATCTTTCTGCCGCTACTGCCCACTACCCCTTTTCTATTGCTCACCGCCGCCCTTTATTTCAAAGGGTCACCCCGATTATATAACTGGCTGCTCAATCATCGGCACTTCGGTCCTTATATTCGTAACTTCCGCGAGAATAAAGCAATTCCGCTACGAGCCAAGATTATCTCACTTGTACTGATGTGGGGGACAATGCTGTATTGCATATTCTTCCTGATTCCTCTGTTATGGGTAAAGATTCTCCTGGGACTGATAGCCGCAGGTATCACTTATCATATTCTTTCTTTCAAAACGTTGAGGTAGTTGGAAAGTCCCTGACGGGCATCTGCAAGTTTATCTTCCCAATGTTTCACAGAATTCTGGCCAATTATGTCAGTCACGTATTTCACAGAAATAAACGGAATTTCTTTCAAGCGACAAACGAATGCCTGCGCATAGGCTTCCATATCCACCACGTCTCCGGTGACATGAGTCAGTTCGGTCAAAAAACCATCGCCCGTATTACAGATTCCATTCTCCATCCAGTGTTCGCAATATCCTTTTGCTTCAAGCAAAGCTGATGAGTCAATCTCACACTCCAATCCGAACTCTTTCATTTTCTGCATATCACGGTCTATGAACTTGCGACATACAAAAATATCTCCTACCTGATGATTGACTGTTCCGGCACTTCCGATATTGAGCACCAAGTCCGGTTGTACCTGACGGATTGCCTCTGCCAAATGAAAGGCTGATTTAACTTTACCAATACCTGTACGAACGTAGTAAGGTTCTATATCCGGCCATTTAAGTTCTACAAATTCGCCTTGGACGGCGTAGGTAACTAATATTTTCAACATAGGTTTCCTTCATTTTATTGAAATGCAAAGATATAGTTTTTCCTGAGCATTACTGGTTTTACAAAGCAATTATTACCACAGAATTCCCCTCTTTCTCTCGTCCAACCCGCTATTTTACGCTAAAATGCACATTTTATCCCGAAAAGTTTTTGTAATATCAGAGTTAATCGTATTTTTGTGTACAATTTTGGTGTAGTAATGACAGAAGAAGAAAAAAAGTTATTGAATACCTTTGAGACGCAGCTACGACATTTAATCTATCTGCACGATGAGTTAAAACGTGAAAATGCCGAGTTGAAGAAACTTCTTGATATTGAAAAATTAAAGAATGAGAAGGTACAGGCTCAATACGATGAATTGGAAGTCAGCTACACAAACCTAAAAACAGCTACGACAATCAGCCTTAACGGCAGCGACGTAAAAGAGACGAAGCTGCGATTGTCTAAATTAGTGCGTGAAGTCGATAAATGCATCGCTTTGTTGAATGAATAAGAAGAAGATGTATGAACGATAAAATAAAGATAAACCTGCAGATAGCAGACTCAAACTACCCGTTAACCATCAACCGTGAGGAAGAAGAAATGGTACGGAAAGCCGCCAAGCAGGTAAATATCAGGCTTAATAAGTACCGGGAAGTTTACAAGAACCTCGAACCGGAAAAGATTATTGCCATGGTAGCCTATCAGTTCTCATTAGAGAAACTGCAATTGTTGGAACGTAATGATACCGCCCCCTATACGGAGAAGGTAAAAGAACTAACTGAATTGCTGGAAGATTATTTCAAAGGAGAATAAAATTGACCGGCTATTCGTTGATAAGAGAAAAACAACCACGCACTGCACAATATCCAAGCAAGAATATGCTTTGATATTTGGCGGTGCGTTTTTATTTACATATTAAATTAAATGTAGAATGATAGCAATAATAGCAACAGCAATTGCTTGCTTCATCGTAGGTGGAGTCCTTTCATACATACTATTTAGGTATGCGCTGAAATCCAGATACGACAACATCCTGAAAGAAGCAGAAACGGAAGCAGAAGTAATTAAGAAAAACAAGCTGCTGGAAGTGAAGGAGAAATTCCTGAACAAGAAAGCGGACCTTGAAAAAGAAGTAGCACTACGGAATCAGAAGATTCAGCAGGCGGAAAACAAACTGAAACAACGCGAAATGGCGCTCGGACAGCGCCAGGAAGAAATCCAACGCAAGAAGATGGAAGCCGAAGCTGTCAAAGAGAATCTGGAAGCGCAGTTAGTGATTGTCGACAAGAAAAAAGAAGAACTTGACAGACTGCAACAGCAGGAAATTGACAAGTTGGAAGCAATCTCCGGTTTGTCTGCCGAAGAAGCGAAAGAACGCCTGGTAGAATCCTTGAAAGAGGAAGCTAAAACACAGGCTCAGTCATATATCAATGACATCATGGATGATGCCAAACTGACTGCCAACAAGGAAGCGAAACGTATTGTCGTTCAGTCTATCCAACGGGTAGCTACGGAAACTGCCATCGAAAACTCTGTTACGGTATTCCATATCGAATCGGATGAGATTAAAGGACGTATCATCGGTCGTGAAGGACGTAATATCCGTGCACTGGAAGCAGCCACAGGTGTTGAAATTGTTGTAGACGATACTCCTGAAGCGATTGTCCTTTCAGCTTTCGACCCGGTTCGCCGTGAAATTGCCCGCCTGGCTCTGCACCAGCTTGTTACCGACGGACGTATCCATCCGGCACGTATCGAAGAGGTGGTAGCTAAGGTACGCAAACAGGTAGAGGAAGAAATCATCGAAACAGGTAAACGTACAACAATTGACCTTGGTATCCACGGTCTGCATCCTGAACTGATTCGTATTATCGGTAAGATGAAATATCGTTCTTCTTATGGTCAGAACCTGTTGCAGCATGCACGTGAAACAGCCAACCTTTGTGCTGTAATGGCATCAGAATTGGGACTGAATCCGAAGAAAGCAAAACGCGCAGGTTTACTGCATGATATAGGTAAAGTGCCTGATGAAGAACCGGAATTGCCACACGCATTGCTGGGTATGAAGCTTGCAGAAAAATATAAGGAGAAACCAGATATCTGCAACGCTATTGGTGCTCACCATGACGAAACGGAAATGACGAGTCTGCTGGCTCCTATCGTACAAGTATGTGACGCTATCTCGGGCGCACGTCCGGGCGCACGCCGCGAAATCGTTGAGGCTTATATCAAGCGTCTGAACGACCTTGAACAATTGGCAATGTCTTATCCGGGTGTAACAAAGACTTACGCAATCCAGGCAGGACGCGAACTCCGCGTTATCGTTGGTGCTGATAAGATTGATGACAAGCAGACTGAAAACCTGTCGGGCGAAATCGCCAAGAAAATTCAGGATGAAATGACTTATCCGGGACAGGTGAAGATTACCGTTATCCGTGAGACACGTGCGGTTAGCTTCGCTAAGTAAGACCAAAGACTTAAAAAAGAAATTAAAAATAGAAGGGCGAAGCAATTCGCCCTTTTATAATAAATGAATATTCCTTTTTAATAACAGCAAACACTTTTCATTTTTATTCATCAACTTATGAAAAAATACCAATTCGAAGTTTGTGCCAACTCAGTAGAAAGTTGCCTCGCTGCCCAAACAGGCGGAGCCAACCGTGTAGAATTATGTGCGGGTATTCCCGAAGGTGGAACAACACCTTCTTACGGAGAAATTTCTATGGCTCGTGAAATACTGGATACCACCCGATTGCACGTCATTATCCGTCCCCGGGGGGGAGATTTTCTCTACTCGCCTATCGAAGTAAAAACAATGCTGAAAGATATAGAGATAGCCCGAAAACTCGGAGTTGACGGAGTTGTTTTTGGATGCCTGACTGCTAATGGAGAGATTGATTCCACCGCCATGCAAGAATTAATGTTAGCCTCACAAGGCTTGTCTGTCACCTTTCATAGGGCTTTCGATGTTTGCTGCAACCCCAAAGAAGCACTGGAACAAATTATTGAACTAGGCTGCAACCGGATTCTGACTTCCGGTCAGCAAGCTACTGCTGAACAAGGTATTCCCTTACTCAAAGAGCTGCAGGAGCAAGTAGCAGGAAGAATCATCCTACTTGCCGGATGCGGTGTGAACGAAAATAATATTGCCCGAATTGCTCAAGAAACAGGAATACAGGAATTTCACTTCTCTGCCCGTGAAAGTATTATAAGTGAAATGAAGTACAAGAATGAATCAGTATCCATGGGCGGCACTGTACATATCAACGAATATGAACGAAATGTAACGACCGCCCGAAGAGTTATGGATACGATTCAAGCAATATCTTTATAAATAAGGAATGACTGTGATATAGATGCCTGTAATTGGCAGAAGCGAGAAACCAGCCGCTTGCCATCATTGTACCAATGCCTTGAAATAAAGTCGCAAAATCTATATTTCAGACAATTAGTGTCGGTAAGAAGAATCTTCCTTTTGTCTTCGGGCAAACGGCAAGAGCGTAAACTTAACAATTGGACAATGCCGGAAATATCATTAAACTTCAATGTCCGCACCGAAGTGATGTTTCGTGGAATCGAAAAAGTAGTCAGAATTCCTAAGGAATGGCTTTCTGCCGAAGTTGAAGTGAGTGTGTTGCAGTAACTGAGATATCACTATCCACAGCGATTACGACCGTTTCCCGAAATCCCTGAGCATCTTTCTTATGGGCCAGACTACCCCTCCAATAAGTAAAAATGCAAGTGACAGTATGCACAAAAGATACTTCATCATAACTCTCTTATAAACGTAACAATTAATTCGCATAAAAGTGCGCTCTATATAGAGAATTAACGATTATTGCATACTGTCACACAATATTACTACCTGCTACTTCTTCTTTATCTATACTTTCTACAATCCATGAACGGTTTTCATTAATTGTTCACCCAAGCCGATAGTATATCCTTGAGAAACAAAGACTACACGGTTGAATGTATCAGCGATAATAAATACCGGTAGACTATTCTTATGTTTCAACTTCATGTTTTCCACAATCTGTTTGCAGATACCGTCCGTATCAATACCATAGATAACCGTAGAAGGTAATTCTGGAAACTCTGAAAGACTAAACTTCTTACACTGGACTTCATCGGGAAAAAGCAATACCATTTTCCTTCCCCATTTCTCCAAATCGGACTTCAAAGCGGCAATATCACGCAAAGCATGATTGGTAGGTTCCTGCCCTGGAGCGAGAACACCAACCACAAAGTAACCACGACCACATGATTGCAACAAACTTTGTTTAGCTAAAGGTGTACTATCCTTTCCTATACCTTCAACCGATGTGAAAAGCGATTCGGAATTGAAATTACCGATAACAGCAACTTTCTCTCCTGATTCACGTAGATGAAAAGGGACTTTAGTTTCTATAAGTTTATCATTCTCTGCTGACAACATAAAGGAAGAGACTCTCGCCAGCACACCACCGCTTGCCAGTCTCGTACCAGTGACCAGCAAATAATATCCAGTATCCAATATACCGGAACACCCTTTTTCCGGATATCTTTCATCAAAACTGATTAATTCCGGTTTTCCATCAACAATCCTGGAGATTGTATATTTGCTGTAATATCTAGGTTTATCATCACCGTAGCCAATCGCCTGTTCTCCATCACATAAATGATAATATGCCTGCGGCGTCCGCACACTCTCTTTTTTCTCAAAATCAGCTTCCACAAACTCACCAGCCGGAGTAATATCTTCTGTCGGAGGAAGTACATACCCCACACGCCCATCTGTACTCCTCATGTGGGCAAGAATACCCATACTACGTGCCAATGCTACAAAAAAGATATCCCTTGAATGGGAATCCGCAACACGTGAACGCCACACGCCTTCCGGAGAGATAGGAATACGTTGAGAATTGTTTTCTTCATCAATCGCAATATTATTACTTACCCATTCTATCAGTAGTTGCGGACGATTGCGAAAAGAATCAATCTGTGCTTCCGTAAATTTTGATTGGAAAAAAGACCTGTATGGAGTCAACGCTTCCATGGCAATACGTGGATTAAGGATATCATCTACTTCTTCCAACCAAGCATCCATACAATTCAAACAATCCGACAAAGTACAACCATATAAATATTTGGAGATATCTTTCGTATGGAGAAAATGGTCTAACAACACTTCATAATTTACATCACGACGATCTTTTTCAGAAAGGGTTTGTAATAAAGCAGCAGCCTTCATCAGTTTTCCCTGACGATCCGCTTCTCTAATAAAACGAATCAGTACATCATGATTCCCACGTGAATCTATAATAAATGAACATAGAGCCTTTTTAACACACGGATGTATTTTTTCTTTCAAACCAGATATAACAGAATCAATTTGCGCCATAGTCGGAAAAGTAGCAACATAAGCATTGCGAATCGAATCTTCCTGCGCCAGTCTCCTGTCATTTTCGGCCCGCTGTTCCGGAGTCACTTCAGGTAAAATAGCATTCTCAACCGGAGGAACAATATCAATATCCACTTCAAAAATATCACCTTCTTTTTTGTCAAGCGCTAATACCAATTCCGATTGCTTCCCAAAAGACAATTTAGAAAAGCCAAATCTCCCCTTGTCAGAAGCCCATACCAGCATATCCCCTCTTCCGGCTGTCAACGAAGCGCGACCGTCCGCATCGGCATATTTGGTAGCTACCGTATAAAACTCAGCATAATTATAGACTTTAAACTCGACTTTAGCACCGGAAACAGGATGACCATCCGTATCGGTCACCGTCACAACCGCCTTAGCCGTAGGAGCATAATTATCAATTACATTAATCTCAGTATAATTCGGAGTTTCAAGCATAATCTCTTCCGGCCCGTTATAACGGCCGAACACCTTTGTATGCATCAACATTCCCCGACTTGCAGGTGCATTAAACCATCCTAAATTCAAAACAGGCTCGGGTTCACAAGCCCCAAGAAAATACCACTTGCCATCCGCCCAGGCTTCTACCCAAGCATGATTATCGTCAGTGTGCGCCCAACGAGGAGTGTAAACCTGACGTGCAGGTATCCCGACAGAACGTAGCGCAGCAACCGTAAAAGTCGATTCCTCGCCGCAACGTCCATAGGCTGTTTTCACAGACGCCAGCGGTGAACTTGTACGGGCATCACTTGGACGATACACCACTTTCTCATGACACCAATGATTCACCTCCAAAATCGCATCTTTCATCGAAAGACCTTTCACCCGCTCCTTCAACTCTTCATAAAAGACTTTGCGGGATTCATCCAAGTTTTCGTTATTCACACGGACAGGCAGCACAAAATGCCGGAATAACTCATCGGGAACAGTCTTTCCCCAAGGCATCTCATGACGAGTCTGCTCGGAAAGACGAATATTTGCCAAATAATATTTCCCGTGATAATCCGTTATATCTCCTATCGGCATATACGCATACAGAAACATCAGAGCTTCACGCTCTGAAAGAGTCAAAGTGCTATCCGAAAAGACAGCAAACAGCTCCCCATTAGGGAGTACCTTCTGTTTCTGCTCAAAATCCTGAAGTACCTGATTACGATAAGCTTCTTCTTTCAGAAAATGAGATTCACTGCATGAAAATAATAGTACAGAGAAAAACGAGACAAACAAAAAACGAACGAGTGTTTTCATATTTATGTGTTAATTAAATAAACGAATCATGAAACAAAGGTGCATACTAAAATATACGTCCACAAAATTACAAGTTTTTTTTTAAAAGACGACACAAGTAACTGTAAATGTATGTAATAGGTTTGTAATATCTACCGTGTTCGAACCTTTTATAAAAAGAAAACCCAGAAAAAAAAGATTTTTCTTATGTTTTACAGCATATATTCCAAAAACATTTTGTACCTTTGCAGTGTTAATAAAGAAAACAAGATGTAAAACCGCTCTTCAAAACGTGGGGAGCAAAAAAGAGGAAACAAATTATGAAAAAGAATGCAAATGAAAAAATTATGATGTTACAGTACCGTATTAAACGCTATCAAGCAATGGGAAACGGCGCAATGTGCCAAACCTTGAACGGTAAACTTCAAAAGCTGCTGTCACAGCAGGTTGCCATGTAAATAAACACACTAATTATATTAAATTGAGCGAGGAACTTTCGAGTATCCTCGCTTTTTTTATACTTTTGCTATCCGAATATAATGAAACACATATGTCATGAAGAAATTTTTGATTTCGGTTGCGTTGCTCCTATCAGCCGCCACCTCTTTTGCACAAACACCCGGTTATGAATTCACAACCGTTGTTTCTCACAAAGCGACCCCCGTCAAAGATCAGGGTTCTACCGGAACTTGCTGGTGCTTTGCCACCACTTCTTTCATGGAATCCGAACTGCTACGCATGGGCAAAGGAGAATATGATCTCTCGGAAATGTATATCGTCCGCCAGAAGTACATGAATCAAATGAATGACAATTATCTCCGCCGTGGAAAAGGCAACATAGGAGAAGGAAGTCTGGCGCATACATTCACAAATGCCTATAAACAGGTGGGGATTGTTCCCGAAGAAGCTTATTCTGGTTTACTTAACGATAAAAAAGACCATAATCACGGAGCATTGACACGTTATTTCAAGGCTTTGGTGGACGCTAACATCGCTTCGAAAAAGCGTACTCCGGAATTTTACGCCCTCATCAATAATCTGTTCGATACTTATTTGGGCAAACTTCCCGAAAAGTTCACCTATAAAGGAAAGGAATATACTCCCCAGTCTTTTACAGAGAGCCTGGGATTGAATATGAATGACTACATAGAGTTGACCAGTTTCACCCATAAACCTTATTACGGAACTTTTTCACCCGAAGTTCCCGACAACTGGGAAAACCAGCCGATGTACAATCTTCCGTTGGACGAACTGATGGATGCCATCAACCACGCACTCAACAACGGATATACCATATGCTGGGATGGTGATGTCAGCGAACAAGGTTTCTCTTATAAGAACGGAATTGCCATCAACCCGCAGGTGGAAGATGTGAAAGACTACTCTACTACCGACCGTGCACGTTTTGAAGCAATGCCTAAATACCAACGCATGGAAGAAGTATTCAAGTTTGAACATCCTTATCCTGAAATCGACGTGACACCGGAAATCCGCCAGGAAGGTTATGAGAAGTTCGTGACAACCGACGACCACTTAATGCATATCACGGGCATCGCAAAAGATCAGAATGGTACTAAATATTACATTACCAAGAATTCCTGGGGAGCAGACGGCAACAAGTTCGGCGGATATCAGAATATGTCCGAAAGTTATGTACGCGCTAAAACTATCAGCGTCATGGTACACAAAGACTCTCTACCCAAGAAACTGAAAAAGAAACTCGGTATTAAATAAAAAGATTATTCTCCAAATAGATAGGGCGACAAAGTATCACTACTTAATCGCCCTATCTTTTTATTAACCTACTATTAAAAAAAATTCTTCTTTATTTCTTTCTCAACGTCACATCACTGATTTCTACAATACCACCTTTATTCTGAGCAAGGATGGCTACATAACAATCTTTCAGGATAGCATCATCATCATCCGTATCGGACACTTCCAGATTAGCATTGGCTTTCTTACTGCTAATGGCATTTACCACCTGTCCCATGTCGTAGTAAACCACCACTTTGGTCCATTTATCAGCATCTTTAATCTTGAAGTTGTATTGTGCGCCCGAAGCATTCGGCTGAGAATCAGCATCGTAATCCCGACGCATAAAGAATGTAGTATTGTACTTACCATTATCATTCTTTTCTTCGTTAGTCTGCTTGATATATACACTCACCGGAGTACCTGCTTCTTTAGCTTTTGCGTAGAAAGTGAGAACATAGATACCTTTTTCCAGCCCGTCTGTAACACGCTGTCCCAAGAAAGCCTTATACCAGGAGATGTTCTTTGAAGCACCCGAATTATCAATTTTCATAGCATTAGGATACTTGGCATCACCGGTTTGTTCCCATGCAATGGTAGTCGCTCCGTCAGTCTCATTATTCATAATGAACCATTCGCCTGCGGTAGCCTTGTTGGCATTGGTCACCTTGTTCGTTACTTCTGTGGCAAACTTTTCGTTTTTAATCAGATTTTGAGCGCTTACAGTCACTCCTGCAATAGCCAAAAGGCCGGCAAATAATACTTTTTTCATCTTACTGTGATTTAATTAATTATACCAATATTTCTTCTTCTATTTTTTAATATCTACTTCACTTGTTGAACAACAAATCCATATTTTCCTGTCTCTTTCTTTTCGTCCGTCTTCAGTGTGATGCGGTAAATCTCCTTGCCCCATACGTTAGACAAGCGCGAATCATCCAATTTAATAGTTTCCAATCCGGCTTTAAACTGAGGTGGATAATGCATTTCTACCTTTTGGCCTTTTACTTCAATCCGAATCTTTCCGGCTGATGGGAAAGTTACATTCCCCCAAGTTAAGAAATTCACTTGATTAGGGTTAATAGCCTCATCCAAGGTATAAACATCACCGATAATGAGTTTTTTATCATCAAGCGCATAAGAGCGAACCCAGCTTTTGACTTTCGCTTCTGTCGGATAAGCAGTAGCTATATCCATAGAGAACATCCGTTTCTTCTCATTACAAACGGTATTGGTAGCTTTATACTCCTGCCCGAATTTCTGCGATACACCGTTAATCATCGGCAAGTTATGATAGTTGCTCTGCATGGTCCAGATGGTATAGCGGTCCTTGCCAAACGTCTGTTTGGTATATGTACCTACACCGGCATCAATTATCACAGGAATTGTATTTACATATAAAGAAAAAGTTCCTACATCGTTGTGGTTATGGCTTTCGTTATTAAATCCGCCTTTAGCGGCAACGAACATACCGTTCTTGTTCTTCATATAGCAGAATTCCGTTTCGGGATACCAGGTTACATCCGGCATATCATGTTTCGGAGTTGCTTTTGCCAGCTCATTACAGCAAAGTAGAGATTGAAGCGAACGAAAAGCATCGTTGCCCATGGTAGCATACGGTTTTCTTCCTTTCAACAGGTATGCGGCAAAATGCATCATTTCATCGCTGTTCACAGCTTTACCGAAGCGGTAAATCAACAGAGGATCGCCCCCGCCTTGCGCCGATGCATCAGCAAAGTTCACCACCCAGCCATTGCCCACGTATGAGCGGGACATATATTCTCCCATCCGGCGAATCATCGGTTCATTGAACAGAGACAGCTTACCGCCTGTGCCATCAGAGAGTATCTGCAAATAGTCGTAGAGTTTTCCGGCGGCATGTCCCCAGTAAGAGGTTCCCTCCTCACAGGCACCATCGGATTTCACAAAGTTGATAAACTTATCGACTGACTGCATGGAGCGATAAACAGCTTTTGCCAACTTATCCTTATTGTTCTCCATCAGTAAGAAACATTGCAGTGCGTTGGAGTTACACCAAGGATTCCAGTTATTGATAATTTCTCCGGGATTCCAGTTGAAAGCCATCCACCACATTTCATCATCATTCATATAAGGGTCGAGGATTCGTTCTTTGATAGCTTTACGCATTTGCAAAGATACTACGGGATTAATCTTATCGAACGGCTTACGGAAGAAATAGTGTACCCAAGCCAGCAAAGCTCCATAACCGCCCGAACCGAGGTCGATAATCTGTTCACGGAAGTCGGGAAGAGAGCGTTTGCTGCTTTGCCGGGGTAAATGTGCGGACAAAACCCATGAATTCATTTCACAACTCATATAAGCACCGTTCAGCAGTTGGTCGATAAAACGCCCTTTACCTTCGGCCAATTCGGCAAGCATCAGCGTATTGAGTGCCTGACGGTTGGCATCATAAGGAACCTCCATCACTTTCCGGTTGCCGCTGCGTTCATATTCCAGATAGGCAGTAGCAGGAATCAGTTGCCATTTGTAGTTGAGGAGTTTTTCACCAGCTTGGATGAGACGTTGTTTGTTGGGGCCCATCAGCGAGTCCCAGGCGGCACGGTCTGTATAAGCAGGATATGGCACCCAGGCTTGTTTCATTACTAACACGTTTTTCAACGTAGCTTCGTCTGCCGCTTTCTGCAGTATGTTGCGTTCAGTGTAAGCGTTAGCTTTGAAAGAGAAGCTTCCCAAAGCTGCTACTAAAAGAACACAAAACAAATGTTTCATTCGATTCATGGTATTTTATTCATTTAAGCAGGACAAAGATAGCGTATCTCTATAAAAGTAAGGTGAGCAAATCATACGAACCTGATGACAAAAAAGTACATACTTCAAAAATCGTACTATTCCCAGTCTCTAAATTCAAAGCTCAACTGCTCCCAGACACCATGCTGCTCATCCGCTTCTTCTTTCGGATTGGATACGGAAAGTCCGATAAGCCGAATCGGGTGCTGTTCATATTCCACACTTTTAAGTAATTCCTTGGCCAGTGGAAGCACTTTGTCCAAAGTTGTCAGTTCCTGCGATTGGGTAAGGCTTCGGGTTATCTGGCTAAAATCATGAAACTTGATTTTCAGGGTAAGCGTATTGCCTTTGAAGTCTTTTCGCTGAAGACGTTCAATCAGCTCTACCGCCACATGGTATAGTTCGATAATAACCGATGAACGGGCTGAAATATCACGTTCCAACGTACGTTCGCACCCAATGGATTTACGGATACGGACTGCTTCTACCGGACGCTCGTCAATACCTCGGGCACATTCATAGTAAAGGGCTCCCACTTTTCCAAAGTGCGCTGTCAGCATCTCAAGGGAACATTTCCGTAATTGGAATCCATTGCTGATGCCAAGCATATGCATCTTTTTGGCAGTAACAGGACCTACTCCCCAAAATGATTCGATGGGAAGGCGTGCGATAAAATCAAGTGCCTGCTCCGGATGGATGGTACATAATCCATCCGGTTTGCGATAATCGGAAGCTATTTTAGCCAGGAACTTATTGTAGGATATTCCGGCAGACGCTACCAAGTTCAGTTGTTCGCGAATTTTCTGTTTAATCTCTTTCGCTATATCCACAGCTAAGGAAATGCCTTTCTTGTTTTCTGTTACATCGAGAAAAGCCTCATCCAAAGAGAGAGGTTCGATAATGTCGGTATATTCATGAAAAATCTCATGTATCTGCCGGGAAACGGATTTATAAACGTCCATCCTGCCGGATACAAATATGAGCTGAGGACAAAGACGTTTCGCTTTTAGTGAAGACATAGCGGAACGGACTCCGTAACGCCGGGCTTCGTAACTGGCAGCAGCCACGACTCCCCGCTCTTCCGCATGCCCTACCGCCAATGGTTTGCCACGAAGTTCCGGATTATCACGCTGTTCTACAGAAGCGTAGAAAGCGTCCATGTCGATATGTATAATCTTTCTCTGAGTCATTCTTTGGGATTAACAGAACAAACTTACGGAAAAAACTGCGTAATTCTACAAAGACAAAGCAGAAAAACAAAGGATTTAGAATGTAATCTGATAGTATTTGATTAGATTTCAATAAAATTGACTACCTTTGCAAGCGGATAAGGAAACTCTATCCAAGACATATTAGAAAAGGAAGAAGCGTTATGCTTATCTTGTTGTTGAAAACGTAGGAAATTTTCAGAATGAGCAAGGATGGCATAGTGGTTCTCACGCTATAGCGTGGGCTGCTATTACTACATCTGCTCATTAGGTTTTTCCTACGACCTTCAACAAAGACGTGGCATTGCAGTTCCACGCTTCGTGGTTTTATTAGACTTGGTTTAGGAACAGAACCACAAGAGATAATTGTATGAAAGAATTTGCATATTCGTACATTGAATTGGGAGAACAATATCGGTGGGCGTTTCTTATCATTTGGCTCCTGTGGATTATTGTAGCCCACATTCCCAACTTCATAGATTTCCACAATGCGGACATCATTATTCCAATCATTCTTCTGGCTATTTGGGGCATATTGAAATTGCTTGTAGTTTTCAGCGAAATATAAATCGTTAATCATCAATAAAATATATACATTTATGAAATTCAAAAAGTATTTTTATTTGTCTGCGGCACTTACTTTTATTCTTTGCTCATGCAGCGATGACAATGAAGCAGGTGAAGGCTTTACACCTACAATATTCAACGTGGTGGGTAAAGTCGAAAAAGGTCCGATGATTCGCGGTTCTCACGTAGAAATGCGAACATTGGACGAGTACATGATTCCTACTGGAAGTTCTTATCACGCTACCATTGACAACAACTTGGGGAATTTTAATTATGGCGTACTCAAGATAAACAGTCCGTATGCACAATTAACGGCAGACGGCTATTTTTTTAATGAGGTGAACGGTAAATTATCAGAAAGTGAAATCAAATTGGATGCTATTGTGGACTTGAAAGATAACAGCACTATCAATGTCAATGTATTAACCCATTTGAAAAGCAAGCGCATCCATCATTTGGTTGCCACCAAAGGTCTGACATTCAAGGAAGCTAACGCACAAGCCCAAAAAGAACTGCTTACCCAATTTGGATTACAGCAATTTGCCTCTAAAGATGCGAGCCAATTTTCTCTTACTTCTGGTGATGATGCCTCCGGTACATTGATAGCTATATCGTCTTTGGTATTGACAGATAAATCGGATGCGGAAATCGTTGAGTTTCTATCTATTCTAAGCAATGAGTTTGGTACAGAAGGTGCTTTCACCCAAGAGACAAAGAAAAGAATACAATCCGGTAAGAACTACCTGAATGCAAGATTGGATAGGATTTCCGAAAACATAAAGAACCGTTACAAAGAATTGGGATTAGAAGTCAAAGTCAAAAACTTGGCTTACTATTTCGACTGGGATAATGATGGTATTGCCGGAAATGAATTGGACGAATCAGAATCTGTTACGCTTAGTACAACGGAAGTAAATGTTCCGAAAGAAGGCGGCGAATATACCATTACTATTGAATCTGATAAGCCTTATTATTTAAATCCACCTTCTTTTGAATCTGATTCAGATTCCGGTTTTAGAGTTGAAGAAGTACCAGACGAAATGTGGAGTGATTCTCCGGGATTATACGAAGCTAGCGCAAGTATCTCTACTCCTTCGATAAAGCATAACAAAACCATTGATAACAATATCATTACTGTAAAAATAGAACCAGCTTTATTTAAAGAGGATCTATCCACCAACTTTACGGTATATAATGCAAGAGGTAAAGTTGCTGCTACTGTTATCATCAAACAACAGGGAGACAGTAATTATTGGGTTAAGCATGCCCCGTCAAATTGGGAAATGGTGGAAAGTCTGCTGTATTAGCCATTATGAGCGTTATGAGAAATGCTGTATCAGAGCAATTTCATTTACAAAATAATTATACTCACCAAGAAGACTTTAGAAACTCGGTTCCTTTCCATCCTTATGATAGAAAAATAGAAAATACATGGAGATATTACTATAGCGCAATCAATCAGTGGCTCGCGATTAAAGATGTTGATGCAAGCCTATTAAATTGCTACCAATCGTTTATCGACACCCACCTTGCATTGGCATACTATCAGCTGTCTTCTCGTTGGGGCGGTGTACCTTTTATAATGCAGCGTTCAAACGACCCCTACATATCCCTGCCACGTACAGATGAATCAGAAGTTCTTTCAAGAGTAGAGAATATGTTGTTCGATGCGATGAAGGATTTGGACGAACATCGCTATGACGCTTTCCAAGATGCCAACAACATGCTTTTCGTTTCTAAAGATGTGGCCAGGACATTGCTTGCATTTATCTACTGCAATCAAAAGAAATTCGACAAGGCAATGCCGCTTTTGGAAGAAGTCATTAGAAGAGGTGATTACCACTTGGAATATTCAAAAGCGACTGAATACAAAAATAATGCAGAATGCATTTGGGGCTATCACATACAGACAAGAAACGGAGAAACTTGCCATCCTTGCCTTGATTACAAGGATGTGATACTGACTGCTGCCGAATGCCTGTATCACACAGGAAACGTTTCTAAGGCTAAACAATATATCAATCAAGTATGCGAGCATAAGAATCTTACGGTTGACCAATCAGATGTTCTGAAAGCCATAGCTTCCCTGCACTATCAAATAAATTCACCCAGCTATATGAATTTTATCAGAAGAAACGAATTCGGTGAGTCCTTTATGGGACTAAGCCATCACAATCTTTATCAGCTTTTATGGCCTATTCCCTATGATAATAGTCCGTTAAAAATTCAACATATTGGCTAAGCGGCTTCTGTCACTATGCC